>Ga0181573_10004385_pt1 | contig 12042 bp, 5 predicted proteins | sample 101ome_25_FD_148643 | JGI IMG/M metagenome (GOLD analysis project Ga0181573, IMG submission 148643) | Coastal salt marsh microbial communities from the Groves Creek Marsh, Skidaway Island, Georgia - 101409BT metaG (spades assembly) | ecosystem: Environmental > Aquatic > Marine > Intertidal zone...
CGGCCCACTTCTCCTTCCTCTTCTTCTTCTTTGCCGTCCCCGCGTTCGCTCGCTTCGCCCTCCTCGCCGCCGGCGGCGGTCGCGCACCCGCACGCGAGCGCCAGCGCGTCCGTCGCCTCCCTCGCGCACGCGTACGCCGACGCTCGACGCTCGACGCTCGACGCTCGCCGACGATCGCGGAGCGCGTCGGCGACGGAGAGGAGCCCCCGCGCCTTGGCGTCGCAGAGGGACGCGAGGAGCCGCGCGTCGTCGACGCGAAAAGTCTTCGCGTCGGAAGACCCTTCGTCTCCGTGTTTTCGGTCTCTGATTCGGTCCCGCGACGCGCGAAGCCCGGGCGCGACGGCGTCGTGCCACAGGGTGAGGTTCGCGAGCGCCGCGCGGCGATCGGCGACGTCCGAGCTCGGGTCGTCGAACACCGCGCGCGCCTCGTCGGCGGCGTCCGCCGCCGCCTCTTTTTTTCTTTCGCCACGCGCGGCGTCCGACGCGTCGGACGAGGGATTCGAAGCGTTCGACGCGGCGTCCGACCGTTCGGCGTCGGCGTCGTCGCACGCCGCGCACGCGCACTCGAACGCGTGGCTCGCGCCGAGCCGCCGTCGACGCTCGGCGCGCTCGGGCGTCGAGTCCGTCGTCGGGCCGTACGAGACGGTGATCTCCTCCCCCGCGGCGACGCGTCGAACGACGCGAACCGTCGCCATTAGGTCGGCGTCGAAGACGGCGTGCGCGTTGGGACGACACGAGTGGTTGATCCGCGACGCGACCAGAAACACGCCCGTCGCCGCCGGCTCGGGCGCGACGCCGAGCTCGAGAAACGAAGCCGCGAAGAAGTCCGAGAAGTCCGAGAAGTCCGAACCCGGACCCGAACCCGGAAAGAAAGCCCCCCCGTCGGCAAAAGCGGCGTCGGCTCTGTCGGCTCGGCGAATCGCGAACGCGTTGGCGAGCGCGCGAAGCGTCGCGTCCGCGACGTCCGCGGCTTCGCCCGCCACCGCCGACGAGGACGCGTCCGAAGGGGACGCTTCTTCGTTCGGGTACCCGCCGCGGCGACACCGCGCCGTCGTCGCCGCGGCGACGGCGAACCGCGTCCGGTCCTCGGCGGCGGTGGCGTCCCACCGCGCCGCCCCGTCGCACAAATCGCGCCAGGTTCGCGGGCGAGCCCGAGGGAGAAGCCTTCGGGAGGTCGCCGCTTCTTCGCCGCCGCCTCGGATCGCAGCCTCGGGGAGAGACTCGTCTTTTTCGTTTTCTTTTTCTTTCTCTTCGACGTCACGGTCCTCCTCGTCCTCGCTCGCCGCGTCCATGAGCCTCGACGCGAGCGCGAACTCCCGCGGCAGAAGCGTCGACCACGTCCCCGCGCGAATCCGAATCGCGCGCCCGCGTCGTCCCCGACGACATCGCTCGCCGCGCGACGAACGACCCTCCGCCGCAGGCGCGGCCTCGTCCTCGTCCCTCGGCGCCCCGCCGGCGTCTTCCGAGGCCGCGAGGCGTTCGCGTTCGTCGTCGCGCTCGCTCGTTCGTTTCGAATCATCGCGCGCACTCGTCGGCGAATCTCGCGCTCGTCGTCCGTCGCCTCCGTCGTCGCACTCGCGCCCGCCGCCGTGCGCCCCGCGCGCGTCCGCGTCGCGGCATCGCTCGGCGCAGTACGCGCGCTGCGCGCACCCGCGGCACGCGACGCACTCGCCGAGCCGGAGCGCCGCGAAGCACGCGCCGCACCTCCCGCGGCGCGCGCGCGCGTCGGCGTGCGTGGACGCGCGCGCGGCTTCGACCAGGACGGCGGCGCCGGCGGGAAGCGCGCGCGTCGCGAAGACGCCGAAACCGATCCCGGAGGAACGAAACCGAACCTCGACGGACGCGGAGACGAACGGAGACCGGTCGCGTTCGGCGAGCGGCGCGAGAGAATCCGAGGGCGCGTTCGACGCGGGGGGAGGGGGCGAAGGCGCCGCTTTCGAAGTCTTCGAAGGTTTCGCGCGTCGGATGGCGTCCGCGCGCGTTCGCGCGGCGTCGCTCGCCGCCGAGCCGAGCGGGAGCAGAGCCTCCGCCGAGAGGACGTCCTCTAGGGCGCGCTCGAGGTCGCCGAGCGCGTGGCGGGCGGCGCCTCGCCGGAGGTACGCCGCCGCGCGGGTTCGGTCCCGGGACGCCCCCGCGCTCGACGGTTCGCGTCGTTCGACGGGCCCGGGTTCGCGCGCCGTCGACGCTTCGTCGTCGTCGAGGGTTCGAAGCGCGCGATCGCACTCGCGCGCCGCCGCGCGCAGACGCGCGTCGAGCGACCTCGCGCGCCGCGCGGTCCAGGGCCCGCTCGCGCGCGCCTCGACCTGGGCGAGCTTGAGATGCGCCGTCGCGCGCCGGGCGTGGATTTCCGCGACGAGCGCGGGGCACCGCGCGCGGCGACACGCGTCGTCGAGCCGGGCGAGCGCGTCTCGGAATCGCCGGTTCGCGAAGGACGCCGCGCCCTCGCGCACCGCCTCCCGCGCCGACGCGTCGGACTTGCCCCCCGGTCCGTCGCGCGACGTCAGCGACGCGACGACGCGGCGGAACTCGGGGGACGCCTCCAGCAAGCGCGACGCCGAGGACGCGAGCGAACGCGCGGTGCACGGGCCGGCCGCCTCGCGCTCGAGCGCGGGAGCGACGAGCGCGACGAGCGCGTCCAAGCCCCCGAGCGCGACGACCATGGACGACGACGCGGGGACGACGACGACCGGCGGGGTGCGTTTCCCACGGTCCCGAGCGCGCCCGCGGTGCCGTCCGCCGCGTCGGCGCCGCTACCGCACCCCGGAGCGACGCATCTCCGCCGCGCTCGAGGACCGGCGACGCGAACCCGGGCCCGACCGCGCGCCCCGGAGGAGTGCGAGTGAGATGAGCCCGCGAATCGACGACGACGAGTGTGAAGAGCAGGCTCGGGCAGGTTAAATCATTTTCTCGGATGACGAGACTCGCCTCGCCTCGCGCGCGATGTCGTCCGCGCCGGCCGGTTCTGGTACACCCTTCGGGTTCTCGCGTCCCCCGTCTCGCACCGCCCGCGCGCTCACCCCTCCCCCTCGACCGCTCGCTCCGCGCTCGCCTCGCGGATCCTCCTCGCGTGCCATTCGTACACCCGCGCGGTCCTCGCCCCGAGCCCCGCCGCGAGCGCCGCCGACGCCGCCGACGCGATGGCGCAAATCGCAAACGCCTCCCGAAAGCACCCCCCCCCGACGCACGCCCCGCCCGCGCCCGCGCCCGCGGCGGCGCTCGCGCGATCGTACAAGCCCCCGAACACCCTGACGCTCAGGACGTACGACCCCAGCACGGGCGACACGGACAGCCACCCGTACACCGCGCCCGTCGCCTTCTCCCCGAAAATCTCCGCGCAAATCACCGGTAAAATCCCCCAGTGCGCGCCCAGGCTCGCGCCGACGACGGCGACGGCGACGAACACCCCCCCGGGCCCCGGCGACACGACGGGCGCGAGGACGCCCGCGCCGACGAGCGCCGCCGCGACGGCCAGGGCGTGCGGCCTCGCCAGCCCGAGCGGGCCCCTGAGCGCGCGCTCCGACGCGGCGCCGCCGAGGAGCCGCCCGAGGCAGTTGGCGACGGAGAAGACGGAGACCAGCGCGGCGGCGCGGGAGGGCGGCGATCGCACGGACGCGTTGATGGCTTCGAGGTTATTCACCAGCGTCATCGCCGCGCCCGAGCTGAACATGATGGCGAAGAACAAAAGCCACATCTCGAACAGGACGAACGAACGCCCGAGCGTGACGTCGTGGCGCGTCTGCCCGGGGAGGGGAGGCGGCGAGTCCGGGGCGACCGAGTCGTCCGCCGCGGAGGCGGGACGACGGAGGAGAGGTTCCCGAAGGAGGACGCCGTCGCCGTCGCGATCGTCGCGATCGCGATCGCGATCGTCGTCCCCCTCGTCCCCTTCGCGTCCCTCGCCCGCCTCCGCGTCTTCTTCCGTATCATCCACCGCCTCTCGCGCGCGCCTCGACTCGAAGAACCCGAGCGCTCCGCGCCGCGCGAGGACCGCCCACGGCGCGAACAGCGCCGCCAGCGTCGCGAACACGCACGCGGCGTTCGCGACGCGCGACCACCGGGACCCCTCCGCGCGATCGCCGATCGCCGTCGCGCACGACACGACCGCCACCAACCCCAGAAGCGCCGCGTCCAGCCGCGAAAACGTCGCCTCGCGAAACGCCGCCGAGTCTCCACCGGTGGTCGTCCCCGCGCCGGCCGGCGATCGCCGCTGCTGCTCCTTCTTCCCGAACCCGCGCCGTAACAGCGGGACGCACGCGAAGGCGACGGTGCCGCCTACGACGGCGACGAGGAGCACGAACCTCGCCGGGGCGTCCGGCGCCTCTTGGTCGGGCACCGCCGCGGCGTACACCTGCGCGAATATGGCGCTGGAGAGCCCCAGGTAGGCCTTCATCAGCCCCGAGACGACGCCGCGCTCGTTCGGGAAGGCTTCCATGGCGCACAGGAGCGCGGCCGTGTCGAAGAGCGAGTTGCCGTTCGCGGCGAAGGCGAGGATCGCCGCCGTCGAGCCGACGGGGGGCGCGCGCGGGCCGAAGACGCCGCCGAGCGCGGGGCTTTGGATGAGGATCGCGTACACGGCGAGGTAGCCGAGGAGGTGCTGCGCGGCGCCGCACGCGAGCGTCCAGCGCGGGCCGAGGGCGTCGTACAGGAGCCCGCCGGTCAGGCCCCAGTACGCGCCGAGATCTTTGAAGAGGCCGAGGAGGTCCACCGACGCTTGGGAGGGGTAGATCTCGCGGAGGCGCTCGCTGAAGACGCTGAACGAGTACGTCAGCCCGCCGCAGCTCTGCACGAGCGTCGCCGCCGCGACGACCGTCCACGCGTTCGGGGACCACGCCCGGGTGTGCCGCGCGGAGGGATCCGGGTCCGGGTCCGGGTCCGGGTCCGGGGGGGAGGGACGCGAGCGCGACCGCCTCGCGGAGGCGGACGAACGCGCGCGCGCGGGGGACTCGTCGCGAGGAGAGAGGGTCGGCGAGGGTCCCGAAGCGACGCGCCCCGCGAGGGACCCGGCCGCATCCGCGCGGGCGGCCGAGCGGCCGAACCGAACGTCGCCGCGACCGTGGCCGGGCGCCATGACGCCGCGCGACGACGAGTGCGCGCGCGAGACGAGACGAGAGGAGCGAGCGAGGAGACCACCGGGACGCCGCGAGCGTCGGAGCAGGAAAAACAAAAGGGACGCGTGAACGTTTTCGTCCGCCATCATCATCCTGGGCGCGCCAGTGCTCGTCAGCATCGCAAGATTCGAAGCGCCGTCCAGCTGGAAGAAGAGGCGCCGCGGCTCGGGATTGACGAACGAATTCCTTTTCTCATCGTCGTGTCTCTTAGAGTCGCCGCGCTCGCTCGCCGCCGCCGCGGTCAGTCCGAGTCCATCCCCCAGTCCTCATCGAGGTCCTCCTCTTCATCCCCAACCGCCGGCGCCCCCGCGCTCGCCGCCGCGGACGAAACGCCCGCCTCCTCGACCGCGGCGGCCCGCGAACTCGTCCCCGCCTCCGCCGCCTCCGCCTCCGCCTCCGCCTCCGCCTCCGCCGCCTCCGCCGCCTCCGCCGGCGCTTCCTCGTCCCTCGCCCCCAACCCCGCGTCCGCGCGAACCGCCGTCCACCCCGCCTCGCGCACGCTGTCGGCGTCCGAGCCGAGCATCTCTTCGTCCGTCGCGAGGGAGGATACCCGGCGGATGTGTCGGCGCGCGGGATCCTCGTCCTCGTCCTCATCCCCCTCCTTCTCCTCGCTCTTCTCCTCCTCCTCCTCCTCCTTCTCCGCCCTCTTCTCCTCGGATTCATCGGCCTCGTCCCCCGCTCGCGGGTCGCTCTCGGATCCTCCCCCCTTCTCCGGGTTGTTCAGGGCGACGGTGGGTGTTTTCCCGTGCGCCATCTCGAGCGCCGTGAGCCTGAAGAAGTACCTGCTCCAGAACGCGTCCCTCGGAACCACCGCGGGGACGATGCGCTCCGCCATCGTGCGCATGAACGCGTCCGACTCGAGCGTCGCCGCGATCGTCGCGTCGGTCGCGTCCGAATCGACGTCGAAAGCGCGACAAAACGACGCGTACGCCTCCGCGTCCTCGGGCTCGTCGCAGTACGTCCCGCCGTCCCGCTGCATCGCGTGCACGCGACGCTCGAACGAATCCGAACCCCCCGAAGCGTCCTCCGCGGCGTTCGCCCTCGCCGCCGTCGCCGCCGTCGCCGCCGTCGCCGCCGTCGCACCCGCCGACCTCGACTCCCTCGCGGCGTCGCGGTCCGCCGCGAATCTCGAGGCGAACGAGGGAGGCGCGGCGGGGCCGGCGGCGGCGGCGGAGATGCCGTCGACCTCTTCGTCCGCGTCGTCTCCGGCGACGGCGTCGGCGACGGCGCCGAGGAGTTTCCCGGCGCCGGCCCACGCCTTGAAGCCGAGCGCCTCCACCTTCGCGCCGACCGTCTCGAGCGCGTCCGCGCCGCGCTCGAACGCCTCTGCGACGGCGTCCGTAGAGTCCGAGGAGGAGGAGGAGGAGGAGGATCGGCGCGCGGCGGCGGCGCCGGGGGGGGGCGACGAGGAAGGGAGGAGGCCTTCGCGTTCGGGGGAAGGAGGGGAGGGAGGATCGTCCTCCCGCGCCGCGGGCTCGGCGAGGTCGCGGCGGACGCTCTCCGCCGCCTTGGCGACGTCGCGGCTCACGGACTCGACCGTGGTCTTCGCGGCCTCCGCGACGCGGTCCTTCGCGGCGCGCAGCGCGCCCCAAACCGCGTCCGGGATGAGCGGCTCGTCGCCGTACTCCGAGCCCGAGTCGTCGTCGTCGTCGTCGTCGGGGATCTCGTCGCGCGCGGAGGAGATCTCGGCGCGCCGCGGGGAGGACGTCGCGGCGCGCGCGGAGGTGGACGCGGCGGAGGCGCGCGGCCGAGAGACGCCGTCGCCGACCGCGCCGGCCTCGTCCTCGCCCTCCGAGTCGGAGTCCAGGAGGAGGTCCCCGACCGCGCCGGCGACGTCCCCGACCTTGGCTTGCACCTTCTTCAGCCACCCGTCCATGGTGCTCGCACCGGGCGGGCTGGCCGGCGACCACCGACGGACGCGACGAGGCGCGAACGATGCGCGAGCGGCCCGAGGCCGGGAGGCGCGGGACCGCGACGCGCGCGCGCGAGAAGGCGCGAGAAGGCGCCCGGACGAGCGGAACGGTCCGCGGAAGGAACGCGCGCCGTCGTTTCTCGGTTCGCGCTTCGGCCGCGTCCGAGAAGACGAGTTCGAGCGGGCGAGCAGAGCCCGCGAGACGACTCAGATGAAGTGCCCGCCGAATGCCGCGGCGCGCATCACTGAGCGGACGAGCGATTTCCGTCTGGTTCGATGCGTTTCGATATTTCACGGGAGTCTTTACGCGTCGCCGTCGCGGGAAGGGCGCGCCCGCTCGCTCGAGCCTCCCCCCGCGGCACGGCGCCGCGCGCCGATACGTCTCACTCAGTCCTTCTTCTTCGCCCTCTTCTCCATGTCTCGCCGCTTCTTCATCCCCTCCCCCTTCTTCAACTCCCCCTTCTTCAACCCGAGCCCCGCCTCCAGATCCACCCTCCTGAGCCGACTCCCCTTCACCCTCGCCCCCTCGAGGTACGCGCGCGGGAGCCTCGCGCGCTCCTCCCCCCTCTCGAACAACACCACGCTCGGCACCTGGCTCTGCGCCCCGACGAGGTCGAGGCGGATGCCCAGGCGCTCGGCGACGGAGGGGAACCGCCCGACGTCGACGACGGCGAAGCGGACGTCGTCGCGCTCATCGTCGTCGCCCTTATCGTCGTCGGCGGCGGCCTTCTCCGCGTAGTCGAGGCTGAGGTCCGCGAACGTGGGCTCCAGGTGCAGGGACCTCTGGGACCAGTCCGCGCGGAAGAGGACGACCCACCGGACCCTCGCGTCCTCGCGCGTCCACTCCTTCTTCGTCACCTCCGCGTCGAACCGCGCGGGTGTCATCTCGATCGCTCGCGTCGCGCCTCGATGGCGGGGGTGGGGGAGGTAGACGTAGAGGATCGCGAACGCGACGGCGGTCCACGCGACGCTCGCGCGGGTCTCGTCCGCGAAGTACGCGAGGACGAGCACGGCGCTCTTGCCGTACGCGAAGGCGTCCGCGAGCCACGCGTCGAGGTTCTCGCGGCGCACGAACTTCGTGCCGAGGACCGCGAGCGCGGAGGCGCCCACCTGCTTCTCCCACGTGCGCAGGGAACCGAGCGCGTCCGGCGCGAGCGAGGCGGCGGCGAGGCACGCGCTCCACCATGCGTACGCGACGAACGCGCCGAGGTTCACGACGTGGTACGCGGTGAGAAACCGAGACGCGGTGAGCGCGGACCGCCGACGCGCGGGAGCCGACATCGAGGACGAGGCGCGCGAGCGAGTCGGGGGGGAGGAGTGGCGCGCGGCGGCGAGGGATCGCAAGCAAAACTCCATATTTCGCGCGAGCGCGCTTATTTGGTGGGTTCGTCTCTGCACGTGCTCCTCGTCTCGTCAGCCTCGTCTTCGCGTCCCCGCGGTACGTTCTTCACTACGTCTCCCACGCCTCGACGCGCGCTTTTCGCCTCCCCTCCCTCTCCCTCCACGCCCCTAACACAACCTCTTCACTAAAAACCCCTCCTCTCCTCTTCACGCGTCTCTCTTGAAGGCGACGTTGGCGGAGATGATGATCCCGACGATGACCCCGAAGAGCCCTAACGCCGAGCCGAAGATCTCCACGACGAGGATCTTCACGAACAGCGTCGGGTTCGCGGCGTCGCTCAGCGCGCACCCGCTCCCGACGATCCCCACGCAGATTCCGCAGACTAAGTTCGCGAGGCCGACCGTGAGCCCCGCCGCGAGCATGGCGTACCCGCTCGCCATCGCCGCGGGGGAGTGCGAGCCGTCCTCCAGCCTCGGCGCGTACTCCACCTTGGTGCTGAGGATGATGGCGATGATGACTCCGTAGATGGCCACCGCCTCGCAGAAGATGACGCTGATCAGGTTCTTGCTCGTGATCCGGGGCGTTCGAACCGCCGCGCCGACTAGGCTCGAGCCCGTGATGAAGATGCCCCTGAGGAGTGAGCGAAGGCGCGCGCGGAGGGCGGGACGATCGTTCGTTAGGGTTGACGGGGGGGGCACTTTGTTTGCGCGCGCGACGAGAGAAGAGACGCCGAGCACCCGACGTGCGTGGAGGCGTCCGAGGGGCGCGACGGGCGATCGTCGCGGGGTTTTCCCGCCTCGGCGTACCACGCGGCGCCCAGGACGGAGAGCCCGATGGCGGATGCGATGCCGAACGCGGCGAACATGTACGGGTTGATCCGGCGGAACAGGAACGCGAGGTACCCGAAGTCCACGAGCGCGTTCCCGCTCGCGTCCGCGCGAAACGCGCTGATGCCGAAGACGACGAGGATCAGGCCCAGGCTGAAGATCGCGGAGGTGAGGACGAGGAGGCGCCCGTCCAGCTTCAGCCCGCCGGCGGTCGCCATCGCGAACGGCGTGGCGCGCGAGGCGACGAGCGCGAGCGAGAGAGTGCCGCGGGGCCGACGGGACGGAGGAACGCCGCAAGCGTCGCAGTGGAGCGACGAGGAAAAAGCCCCCCGGCGCGCGGCGCGCCGATGAAAAACCCGCTCAAGTCCGGGCGGATCATCGTCGACTTGCCGCGTCGGTCAACACTCGTCGAAGGATTGAACGCCGCGGCTCGGCACACGCGGCGACGCGCGTCCGCGCGCCATGACCGCCGCACCCGCGACGGCGTCGCGCGGCGCGGCGTTTCGCGCGGCGGAGTCACCGCAGCGACACGACGAGGAGGTGGCGCTGGACGACGACGCCTCGTCCACGTCGAGCAGCGTGGAGGCGCTCGAGTACGTCCGGATCAGCGCCCGGTTCGACGCCGAGGATGCCGAGCGCGACGATGAAGCGTCGCGGGGCGCGGACGCGGGGAAGGACGCGGCCGTCGCGCCCCGGTGCCCGTCCGTCGCGCGCGCGTCGCCCTCGTCGAGGGACGGAGACGACGTCTCCGACGGCGCGGCGCTCCCGGACGCCGCCTCGCCTCCCCCGCCTCGGACGTACAAGGTGCGCATCCAGGACATGCGCTTCCACCCCGCCGCGCTCGAGATTCCGCGCGGCGCGATCGTGGAGTGGGAGCCCGACCGGAGCTGCGACGTGCGCCACTGCCTCGAGGTCGTGGACGAGGACGAGGAGCCCCAGGCCCTGAGCCCCGCGCTCGTCCCGGGCGCGCCGTGGCGCCACCGCTTCGAGGACGTCGGCGACTTCCACTACCGAAGCCTCGTCTACTGCTTCATGAAGGGGAGCGTCGTCGTCGTCGACCCACCGACGCCCGATCCGCCCGTCCTGATGACGACGACGAGTCGATCGGAAGATTCGGTTTCAAAAACGGCGCCGCCGCCGCGCGCGAACGAATCCCCCGCCGACGCCGACGAGGACTCCGACGAGGACTCCGCCGTCGCCTCCGCCTCCGTCCCCTACGTCGCGCTCCGGAGCGAGGACGACCGCTCGGACGAGGACGAGGACGAGCCTCGAGAGGCGCGCGAGGCGACTCGCGGGACGTCGCCGCGTCGTCGCGTCGCCGCCGCCGAAAAAGAATGCGCGATCCCGAATCGGAACGACCTCGTCCCTCGGATCCCGCCGCCGTCGCCGGAGACCTTCGCGCGCATGGCGGCCCTGACGTCGCCGTCGCCGTCGCCGTCGGCCGACTCGCCGCCCTCCGCCGCGTCTCCGTCCGACGCCACTTTTTGTCCGACACCCGTCCGACGATCGTCGGCGTGCGACAAGTGCGGCGCGGCGTTTTTCTCCTCGACGAACCTCGCGAGGCACAGGGCGACGCACCGCCGGGGCGGGAAGGGTTCGAGCTCGTCCGGTCAGAAGTTTCCCGCGAAGCCGCCGCTCGCGACCAAGGCGGAGATCGCGGGGGCGTGGGACCGGTGGGGCGCCGATCGACGCCGCGACGTGCTGGACGCGGCGAAGCCCGGGGAGGCGGCGGCGCTCGTGTTGGCGAACATGAAACCGTCCGACGGCGGGGACGACTCCGGAGACTCGCTTTCGTCGAGGAACGTCTCCGCGCCCGCGGACGACGGCGGTTCGAACGCGGATGGTGATGGCTCGAGGAACGCGAGCCTGTTGTCGACGACGGCGTCCTTCGCGTCCTACCGCGCCGCCGGCGAGACGCTGAGGGCCGCGGTGTCGTCGGCGGCGCGGGCTTCGCGTTGCGCGGGCGCCCGCGCCGCGCTCGCGTCGCTCTCGGGCGCGCGTCTCGCGGAGGCTCTCGAGGCGGCGAGCGAGGGGACGTGGCTCGCCCCCGGGAAGGCGGCGACGGATCTGGAGGCGATGGCGAGCGACCTCGACGCGGGCTCGGCGCTGGCTCTGCTCCTCGAGCCGCGGCTGATGGAGCGTCTGGTCGCCGAGCGCGGCGCGGAGGCTGAGGCGGCGCGTAAGGCGCTGCTCGCGGAGATCGACGAGGCCGCCGCGGAGGAAGAGCGGCGGGAGGCGGCGCGGCGCGCGAAGGCGTCCGCGAAGAGGGCGAAGCGGCGATCGAAACGCCAAACGCGCGGTGGTGCGGACACGGGCACGGGCGGCGATTCCGGGACCGCCGGCGTGATGAGTTCCACCGCGGGGGAAGGGACGGAGGGCGAAGGGACGGCGGAGGCGCGTCGGGGCGCGTCGTCGGACGTCGGGTCCGATTCGGGGATGGATTCCGACGACGACCGAGGGGACGACGACGCGCGGCGGAGGAGGCGGCGAGAGGCGGCCGAGCGCGCGGAGGCGGCCGAGCGCGCGGAGGAGCTTCGGCGCCGCGAGGCGCTCGCGCTCGAGGCGGCGTCGGAGGCGGCGGAGCGCGAGGCGAGGGAAGCCTCCGCGGCGGTGAGGCGGGCGGAGGCGGAGGAACGGGCGGCGGCGGCGGCGGAGGCGGCGGAGGCGGCGGCAAAGGCGGCGGCGGAGGCGTCGGGAAAACGCTCGACTCTCGCGCGGGGCCCCGAGGCTCTCGCGCGGGGCTCTCCGCCGACGCCGCGACCGAAGCCCTCGCCGGGACCGAACGCGAAGGACGCGTCCGGCGGGGTGAAGGTCCGAGGGGACAGCGCGAAAGCGGGGGCGGGGACTCTGGCTTTT
>Ga0181573_10004386_pt1 | contig 12041 bp, 7 predicted proteins | sample 101ome_25_FD_148643 | JGI IMG/M metagenome (GOLD analysis project Ga0181573, IMG submission 148643) | Coastal salt marsh microbial communities from the Groves Creek Marsh, Skidaway Island, Georgia - 101409BT metaG (spades assembly) | ecosystem: Environmental > Aquatic > Marine > Intertidal zone...
CTAAACCCCCCAGCCCTAAACTCCCCCGCGCTCCCCCCGCCGAAGCGTCGTCGCACCCGCCGTCGCTCACGCGCACGGCGGTGAAGGCGGAGTTCCTGCTCGGGACGAGACCGGGGGAGTCGACGCGATCGAGGCCCGCGCCCGCGTCACCTTCAAACCCGTCGACGAGCGCATCCGCCGCGAACCCCGAATGGGGGTTTTCATCCCCCAAAGTTCGAAGTTCCAACCCGATCGCCGCGGGGGACCGCGCCCTGACCGGCGGTTCCGTCGCGATCGGGAGCGGTGGGCACGTGGTCGCGGACCCCCGCGGGAGCGGGGGGAGCGGGGGCACGTCCCGGGCCGTGGCCCCTTCATCGCCCGCGGCCCCTTCATCGCCGTCGTCGCCGCCGCCCGCCGCGTCAAACGCCGGTTGCGCCGATGAATCGCCCGCCGCGCGAGACGCCCTCGGCGCGACGGACCGGCGTATGACGCTAGTCCGCGTCGACGTCCGCGCGCGTCCCGCCGTCGCGGCGCGCGCGGCGGCTCCCCCCCGCGCGCCCACCCACGGATCCGTCATGACCCCCCGGCTCTTTCGCCCGTCTCCTTCGTACCTCCAAGCCTTCGCCTTGTCCTCCTCCCGTTCCTCCTCGATCGGCGACGGCGGCTGGTCGCCGGTACCGCGCATCCCGCCGCCGCCGCCCGACGCTTTCACGCCGGCCTCGGGCGCCGCCCACACGGTGTTGGTGGCGGCGTCGGAGCTCCTCTTCGAGTGACCGGAGGAGGACGCCGCCGAGAACCGTGACCCCGATTCCCGCGAGGCGTTGGTGAAACCGGAGCCCGCGGACTCGCCGACGCCGAACCTCGGCGACCTCATCGCGCGCGCCGACGACCCGTCGCGAAACGTGTCGTCGTCGTCCGCGCCTCCGGACGGGTGCCCGCCGCCGCCGCTACGCCTGAGACTCCTGAGTTGCGACTGGAGCGATCGAAGCTGCTCGTTGAGCTCCGAGAGCTGCCCCTGTTGCGCGGCGAGGAGCTCCGCGGTCTGCGCGTCCACCTCGCTCCGTCCGCTCTCCGTGCTCGCGCGCATTGCATCCCTGTAGGCCGCGTCGAGGGATGCGCCCGACGCGGAGACTCCGAGGCGGCCGCGGCCGAGCCCGAGCCCGACGGCGGTAAAGCCGATGGACTCGATCGACCGCCGCGCGCTGGAGCCCGCGCCGTCCCGGGGGTTCGATGCTCGCGCCTCGGCGTCGGGGGTAAACCGCAGGAGGTTAGTGGACGACTCGTAGTACGCCGAGGCGCGGTGGGACGTCGTCGCCGGCGCGTTCGTCCCGCCGTCCCCGACGGCCGTCCCCGGCACCGGGCGCGGGGGCACGGAGGAGGTCAGCGAGGAGGTCAGCGAGCGCCTCGCGGCGACATCGCGCTCCGGACTCGCCCCGATCCCCTTGCCCCTGGGTGATGGACCGGGAGGTGGCCTCTCCCGAGGGGACGGCGGCAACCGCGGCCCCTCCATGCGTCTCGTCTCGGACCTTCCAATGGCGCTCCCCCGCAGCTGTCCTAACAACTCACTTTTGAATCCCGCCCGTTTGCGATCGCGATATTCCCGCCCAAAAAGTTCCCCCGCAACTCTGCGTTTCGGTCCATTTTCCCCCTATGGGTATTTACCCTGCCGATACCTCCCACCGACTCGGCCCAGTTGGCGATCTGAGAGCCCGTGCTCGAACGAGGCGAAGCCAGCTCACGGTTGGTCAGCTTTTTGGCGTGTGTCGTGGCGAGATCTGGCTACGGGCGCGCCACAACGAGAGCCCCGGACGCTTCCGCCTCTCCGAGTGACCGACCGCGCGCGAGGAGCACGCGCTCGGGCGAGGGAGACCCGCGGAGCGCGCGCGAAACCCCGGGCGGAGCGGCGCCGCGCGCGCGTGATCACCCCGCGAGGTTTTCCACGCCCCGAGGTGACGGAAGGGGCGCTTTCTCCGGCGCGAGAATTGTCGGTTCGGGCCCGAGGGTGCCGCGGGCGTGAGATGGGCACCGCGGCGGCGACGAAGGGCGTCAGGGGCGCGAAAGCGACGCCATGGGCTGCCGCGCTCGAGAAGGGCGTGGAGGGATGGAGCTCCTTCACGGAGACGGGCAGCGGGGAGGACATCAGGACGGAGGATGGGAGCCGCGAGGTCGTGGACAGCGCGAGGGTTCGCGCAGGCGCCGCGGCGGCCAGCGCGGGCGCGCCGGCTGCCGACGGTCCCGTCGCGGCCAGATCCGGCGGCGATGCCAAGTCCGCGGACGCCAAGTCCGGCGGCGGCACCGGCGCCGCGGCCGCGAGCGGCGCCGCCGACGGCAAGGCCCCGAGCGGCGCCGCCGACGCAACCGTCGCCGCGAAGAGGGACGGGGACGCGAAGGATCCGAACAATCCCGCCGGCAAGCGCCCGGCGCTGGATCAGGGCTGGAGGCTGTACCGCCGCGACGTCGAGTGGCAGTGCCGATGGCTCGAGCTCCGCATGGTGGAGATCGACGGCCACGTGGACAGGTACCAGCGCATGCTCGACGGCATCGAGCGCGCCAAGCGGAGAGGAGGAAGCGACGACGTCTGTGACGACGCCGCCGAAAAAGAAAAGACGACGACGACGTCCGGCGAGCCCGAGACGACCGCCCTCGACGCGCGCGAAGCCACGCGCATGAAGCGCAGGCGCCAGCACCAGGGCGACACCCCGCCGCCCAACCCCGTCCTGGGCACCCACCCGCTCCTTCATCAGGGTACCGACGACGACGCCCTTCTCGGTTTTAGGACTGGAAAACCAGAGACGCTCACCCCGGCGCAGAGGAAGCGGCGCAAGAAGGAGGCGGCCGCGCAGGCTGCCCTCGCGGACAAGTTGGCCAACAAGAGCGGAAGCGGCACGGGCAGCGACAGCGACCTCTCCACCGCCGCGCTCTACGAGCAGATTGAGGTTTTGCAGCAGAGGGTCACGGCGCTGCACGCCAGGCTGGGCCAGCCCGCGCCCGAGATGAACGGCATCGGGTCCGTCGTGGCGATCAGGAACAACCGCGGCGCCAACGTGGGCGCCTTTGGCGGATTCGCCCGAGAGCCGCCCAAGCCGCACGTCGAGAAGCTCAAGAGCAGGAGGGACGATTTCGACATCAACAACGTCGTCGGCGCCAACGAAGGCGCCAAGTTTGTCGAGCGCGCGCAGCACGTCGACATCTGCACCCCCGGCGTTCGCCCGGCGCCCACGTACGCCATGGCCCCGATCAACGACGAGCGCGGCGGGAAAAGGGCGGAAAAGGCCAAGGCGCAGGCGGAAGCCGCGGCGGCGGCGGCCATCGTCGCGGGCGAAGGGGGTAACGCGGCGGCTGTCGCGGAGGCGCGTTGCGCGGGGCTTCCCGACGGCGCAGACGACGACGACTCCCTCTCGGAGGATACCAGCGACGAGGCGTACGTCCACCGCCACGCGCACCTGGAGACGGCCGAGCGCAAGGCTCGCACGCTGCCGGATAAGAGGGACAAGCGGGATAAGGACAAGACGCACGCGGCGAACCCGCTGGGCCACGGGGGAGCGACGGGGGGCCAAACGGATGACGCCGACTCGGGCGACGGTTCGAACAAGCGGAGGAAGGGCGCGGGGAGCCGGAGCGATACCCCGCCGACGCCCCCCGCGGTTTTAGCGGAGCCCGCGGTGGTGGCGGAGGACGACGGCGAGCCGGAGCTGAACTCCGCGGCGCTCGTGGGGTGAGACGATGTTCGTCGCGTGTAGCATTTTGGAGCGCACCTTTGTGACGATACGTAAAACGGGTCCTGGACCATCCAACTGATGAATCGACCGGTCACCCCGTCTCTGTCAGGTTTGCCGCCACCTGGCTCAAATTACGTTCCGCCTCCCCGGTTGCAGGGAGGCGCCGGTCAGCATGGCAGCCGCGGACCCCTTCGCGCGGTTCGTGCCGTCGACGACGCCGGCTCCCGCCCCGGAGCCGGACGCCCCGACCATGACCCTGCAGGAGGTGATGTCCCCGCCCGCGTCCGTCCCGGAGGTGCGGACGACCGTCTCTGAGATTGCAGAGGCGCCCCCGTGCACGCTGACGGTGACGCTGGACAAGAGCGCGTACAACGCGGGGGAGACGGTGACGGGCACCGTCAAGATCGAGAACGACATCGCCATGGTGGCTAAGGTGCGTGGTAAACCCGCCAACCCGCGTCGCCCCGACGCGCCCCGGGGTCCCCGTCAGCGACGAAAGTTGACGTTCGCGTCACCTCATCCGAGCCCGCCCCCGCTCGGCACCCCACCCACCGTCTGACCCCGTCCCAAACCCCGAACCCCCAAACTCCCCGCAGCGCGTCGAGGTGACCATCCAGGGCCGCGAGCGCGTCACCCTTCAGCGCACTCGCGTCATCCCCGAGCAGGAACTCGCCCCGTTCCACCACCTCCAGGGCAGATCCCACAAGGAGCATCACGCGCGCCTTCGCATCCATCCCAAGCCCGACGTTCGCAACCTCGTCGCCGAGCGAGAGTGGCGCGCCCGCAACGGGCACGTCAGCCAGGGTAAGTCGGTCACCATCGTCGAGGACGAGACGCAGATCGAGACGGTGTTCGCGGAGCGCCGGGTCGTGCTGCAGCTTCCGGGCGTTTCCGGCGGCGACCTACCCGCGGGGACGCGTCACGAGCCCTTCTCCGCGGTGATCCCCCGCGCGGCGCCGTCCGCGTTTTACGTGGCGGGGGGTAACTGGAGCCACGGCAAGGGATACCTCGCGGAGATCGTGTACACCGCGAGCGCGGCGATGGTCGGGCCGGAGCAGCCGGGGTCGCCGGGGGGCGGCGGCGGCGCTCGGCTGACCATCGGCACGGGCCCGGCGGCGCCCGCCGTGGAGTTGGGCGACGGCGAGGCGTTGCTCGCGTCCGCCAAGCGCCATTTCCTCGTGACGCAGCAGCTTAACCCGTCGCTTAACCCGGCGATGACCGTGATGTCCGCGTCCACCACCGGCGGGTTCCAGGGCGGGTCACGGACCTCGGGCTCTCCGTCGGGCTCGGGCCCGGGCTCTGACGTCGTGAAATACGCGAACCCGCTGTCCGTGGACGCCGCGCCGAGGTTCGCCGGTCCGACGGTGAGCGGCTCGAGGCAGTTCATGACGGGCGGGAACCTACGCGCGACCGTCACCCTCGACAGGAGCGTGTACACCCCCGGGGAGGATTCCGCGGCGGCCAAGCTGGAGGTGAACTGCTCCGCCGCGCAGGCGTGCACCATGGTCGGTTTCCACGCGGTGTGCGCGGTGAACCTCGTCGCCAACTCGCAAAAGTGGGCGCAGACGTTCGAGCTGCAGAAGGAAAGCGTCGACACCCGGCACCCGGGCTTTCCCCCCGGGTACTACGGCGAGCGTTTCCTGCCGCTGCGATTTCCCCCCGGGTGGCCCGCCACGACGCACGGAGCCCTCGTGCGGTGCAACTACGGCTTGCGCTGCGTGCTGTACCTTCCCAAGACGTTCGACACGACCCTGGACGCGCCCGTGGTCGTGGCCCCGTCGGCGTCGATGTACTCGTGCGCGAGACCCGCCGGCGCGCCCTTCACCGGACCGGAGACGGCGCTCCCGCCCGCGCCCGACTTGCCCCCGCCGCGAGTCTTCCGCCCGCTGTGGGTCGACGATTCCCTCGCGCACGTGTGCCGCGGGTGCCACTCGAGGTTCGGCGTTTTCAACCGGCGGCACCACTGCAGACAGTGCGGCCACGTCTTCTGCGTGAGATGCGCCAAGGAGAAGCGGCCGTTACCGAGGCTCGGGTACCAGCTTCCCCAGCGGGTGTGCGCCGGGTGTCTTCCGGATGCGCTCCGGACGGGCGGCGCCTTCACGCCGGTGGAGGAACAGGTGGACGCGACGTACTGGCGCCAGAGGATGGCGCACCCGGGGTTGGGGCCGACGCCGCCGGTGCCCACCGCGTACGCGAGGGGAGCGGGACACGCGACGGGGGCGACGGGGGGAGACGCGGAGTTTCAGAGGGAGGCGATTTTCGGCTCAAACCTCGACGGGGGTGGAGAAGTTGAACCTCACGTCGCGGGTTCGGGGGGATCGGCGGCGGGTTGGGGGGCGAGCCACGGCGGTGGCGGTGGTGAGATGGGGGCGGAGGGAGCGGGAGGAGGTGCGGTGACGCCCCCGGGGACGCTCACGGCGGAGCTGCGGTGACGAGCGCGAGGTGAACATTTCGACGACAATTTTTTCCCGACGAAGGCGAAAACTTCGATAACATCGACACGCGCGCGATCACCCGCGAGCCGGCCGACGGCGCGTGGGTCAGGGTCGATGCGCGAGTCGGGTAGCGAATCTTAGGGTGCGTCGAACGGACTAAGAATTACCTACGACCCTACGACCCTCGCGCGACGCTAGACAAGCGGGCGACGACGATCTCGAGCAATCGCCTCCGGACGTTCCCCCCCGCGTCCAAGTCCTCCTCGTTCATCCCCGCCGTCGCCGCCGCGACGTGTCTCCTCCACGCCACCACCGCGCTGAACGTCAGGAAAGACCCGATGCACCCCCAGAACACCAGCCCGCTTCGATCGACGTCGTCCAGGAACGATCGGTTTCGCGCCGACGCGATTGACGCAAACGCGGCGGCTACCGACGGATCGTTCGGTGGTCCATCCCCGAGACGCGTACCGTCGTTCGGTCCCACCCCACCTCCCCCCACGTCCACGGCGATGGGCGCGGCGGCGTCGCGCGAGGTCCCGACGCCGCCCCCGGCGCCCGCGTCCGTCCCTCCCCCGCGCCTGTTGTGACCTCTGCCTCCGTTGAGGCCTCCCCGGACCACGTCGGCTTCGTCGTCGTCGTCGTCCCCCGGGTGTAGCATCGAGAAGATGGCGTCGAGCTTGCGCGCCGCCTGCCCGCGCTCTCTCGACGCGTCCCTGACGGGCGCGGCGACCGACGGGGACGGGCGCGGGGCGAGCGCTGACGACGCCCCGGGCCCGACCCCGCCGGCCGCGGCCGATGTCAGCGAATCCGATGTCAGCGGATCCTTCGAATGGATTCCGCGCGCGTCCGCTCGAAGCGCGGCGGCCGCGTCCGCCGCGCCTCCCGGCCGGAACGCGTCCTTCGCGTCCCCCGCGATATCCCGCACCGCCTCGCTCAGCGGATCTATCCACAGCTGGCGGTTCTGCTCCAGCACCACCTTCGTGCCGGCGCTGGCCTTGGCGAGGAGCCCCGGGGTCGCGTCCGCCACCTGCGCGGCGGTGGTGGCGAGCGAGTTGGTGATGCCGCGCCACACCGCGGTGGTCGTGAGCGGGGCTTGCGTGAACCCGCCGGGAGCGACGGGCCGACGGTGAAACTTGTCGGCCATCGCGTGCGACCCCGCGATCGAGACGCGAGGCGAATCCCCGCGCCCTCGACGGTGAGCGCGGCAGCGGACTCTGTTAAGAGTTACCAGCTCCGCGGCCTCTCGGGTGCCCAGCTGCTGGCCCAGGCAAACACCGAAACGAGATCTCACCCCGCCATCACACACCCACGTCGCGCCGCCGGCGCGAAGCTTTCGATCGGTACCCCAACTCGCAGATGATCGCGACCCGCGCGATGATATCGACCGGGCCAGCCCCCGCGCGCTGGACCAGGGGCGGCGCGATCGCCGCATCGTCACCCCGCCGCTCGTCGACAATCACTTCGTCTAGAAGACGCGGCCGATTGCCAAACGTCGTCCCCGACACGCTCTCTCGGGTCGGCATCGTCGCCGGGGCCGCGGAACAGGAGCCCCCCGAGACGTCGTCCTCATCCGGTGAGGTCGACCCCGACGCCGAGAGCTTCAGGCGGGAGCTCAAGGCGGCGCAGGAGGAGGAGGAGGACAAGGAGAGGCGCACGTACCGCGGCATCGACACGAAAGGCGGGCGGTACGGTTTCGGCGAGAACGTGGACGACGCGCTCGACGCCACCACGAATCCGGACAGCTTCCTGTTCGGTGGGTTCCTGTTCGTCATCGGGGCGGTGGTGCTGTTCCTCTTCGGGCCCAGGCCGCCCTCCGAGCTCTACTACTAGCTAGCTAGCCAAGGTGTCCTGTCAATCGAGTCGCAACCCACGCAGGTGACTACACTTAACCGGCCGGAAGAGTCCCGCTCGCTCGCCATAGTTGTCACCCCCCCGCGCGCGCGGGACCGGTCGTGATGGACGCCGATTCGCGAACCTCCTCGCACGCTTCCGCGGGTGCCCTCGGATGGACCGCGGAGAAGGCCCGGTGGCGCGATACCGTCCTCCGATGCCCGGGGCTCGGGGACCATCGCGTGGTGCTCGCGAGGGATTCGGTGGCGTGCCTGGCGTGCGCGCTGGAGCTGTACGTGTTCCTCCACCTGATGATTCGCGACGACGGGATCCCCTATTACTTCATATGGCTCACCAACTGGACCGGGATGGCCACCGTCGCGTACGCGGTGCTCCACGCGTGGGCCACGCGGTGCGCCGCGCGACTCCGAGACGACGTCGCCTCCCGCGACCCGAGCGGGTTTCGCCACGACGATTCGACGCCCATCCCGGCCGGGGTGCACGCGCTCTGGGCCCTCAAATGCATCGCCCCCGTCGCGCAGCTCTTCATCACGGTGGTGTACTGGGGCGTGTTGTGGCGCCCGTGGTACGGCCCGGTCAGCCCGCACAACGTCGTCGCGCACGGGGCGTTGTACGCCGTCACGCTCGTCGACTTTGCGACGCTCAACAGGTTCTCTCTGGCCTCCTTCGCGGATTTGACGAATGCCTACGCGTTCGGCGCAGTCTACGTCTGCTTCAACGTGGCGTACACGTTCGTGCCGGGCGCCACGAACCACCGCGGGGACGAATTCATCTACCCCGTCACGGACTGGCGCTCACGGACGCTCGTGTCGGTGGGGTTCGTAGTCGCCGCGTTCGCAATCGTGTTACCGGCGTCGTGGCACGCCACGGTCCGACTGACGCAGTTGAGGGATTCGCGGTGGTTCCCATCCGATGTGAAGGATGGGGACGGGGACGGGGACGGGGACGGGGCAGAACGAACCGCCGGTGACGACGGGCGCGGGGACGCACGCAGCTTCGCGTGAGTGAGCTCCTCTGCGCGGTCGTGACCCTCCGTCTGTGTGCCGTCGTAGCTTAGAATAGACTATGCGACACTTAGACTAATTAATATCGACGTCGGTCGATTGCGAAGGCGTTTGCGTTCATCTTCGGTTCATCTTCTCACCCCCTCAAGTCACTCACGGCGCGCGCTTGCGCTTCGCGAACGGCGACGCGCGCATCCCCATCGCGATCGCCCTGCGGCGGAGCTCCGCGCCCGGGCTGGGCTCCGCTTTTGGCGCGTCCCGTCCCGACTCATCGTCGTGCGACGGACACCCGTCATTCGACGGATACCCGTGCGCGATCCGAATGGACGTTCTCGCGCGGGTCCTCGGGGTGGGCAGGGACCGGCCGGGGAGACCGGAGCAACCTCCGTCGGACGCGCGCCTGTGCTGGTGCGCGGGCTGGAGCTGGGACACGGAGACGACGGACATAGTGGGCGCCTCGGTGTCGTCCCCAAACGCGAATTTCATAGTCGCCGCCGCCGCCTCCATCTTGCGAAGCTGCCTGGAGCGATCGGCGATGACCGCGTCGAGCCTGTCGAGCTCCGCCCGTCGCGACGCGAGGTGATCGTCGCCGGCGACGACGCCTCGGACGGGACTCGCGGGTAAAGGCGCGCGCGCCGCTCTGAGCGTCGCCACCTCGCGCTCGAGATCATCCTTCTCCTTCGTAACCTTGGCGAGGTCCGAGTGGAGCCGCTGCATGGTGGGCGCCAGGGTCAAGACGCTCTTGCGCCGGCTCCCGCCGCTCGGCGCGGGAACGTCATCGTTCGAAGCCTGGTGCGAGATGGAAGCCTCCAGTCCCTGCGCGCGCATCGCGTCGATGGCGCTCGCGACGCGCTTGCCAGCCTCCTCCGCCGCAGCCTTGGTGTGCTCCAACTCCCGGTGCAAGCTCCTGGATTTCCCCTCCGCCGCCTCGGCCCTCTGCAGCGCCTGCGCGTGAGCCTTGGTCATGTTCGCGAGGAGCATCTCGAGGTCACCGGCGGACCGCGGTGTCATTGCCGGGGGCGCCGCCATCGCCTCGCGGGCCCGCGCCTGCGCGTCGAGCTCCGCCCGCCGAAGCCTCACCTGCGCCTCCACCGCCTTCGCGTTGGCCTCGGCGAGGGCTCGCTCGGCTCGGCGGCGGAGCGTCGACGAAGCCTCCTCGGCGTCAGCCCTCCCGCGCCGAGCCTCATCGAGCGCGGCCGCCGCGGTGCCGAGCTCTCGCTCGAGTTCGGCGACCCTGGCTTCGGCGACGCGACGCAGCTCCCCGATCTGGCCCTCGAGCTCGGAGACTTTCAGCTCCGCCAGACGAGAGATTCGCTGAGCCTCCCCGGCGCTCCTTCGCGAGTGCTCAACCTCCTTCTCGCGCACCGCGATCGCCGCGCGGAGCGCAGCCTTGCCGTCCTCGCCGTCTTTACCCATCGCCTCCAGCCGCGCGGACATCTCCCGGCGAAGCTGCGCCGTCTCAGCCCTGGCCTCATCCGCGTCTCTGACGGCGGATTCGAGTCTCGCCGCCGCCGCGACGCGTTCGCTCTCCATCGACGCCGTAACGGCCGTAACGGACGAATCGTACGCGGCGCGCTCGGCCCGCGCCGCCGCCTCAGCCTCCATGACGCGCGCGTTCGCGGCGGAGACGCGCCGCTCCGCGTCCGTTAGCGCGCGGCGCGCGTCGGCGAGTTGCGAGGCGAGATCCGCCGACTCGGCCGCGGCGTCGCGGACGTCAGCCTCCAATCGCTCGGCGCGTCGTCGCTGCCCCTCCGCCGCCATCATGGCCTCGCGGAGCTCACCGCGGAGCTCACCGGACTCCACCGCCGCGGCTGCCACCCGGCATCTCTCGGCGGCGGCGGCCGCGGCGGCAGCCTCCGCCTCCCCGGCTTTCCTGTCGAGCTCAGCCTTCGCCGCCATCTCCGCGGCGGTTGCAGCCTCGACCTTTCCGCTCCACGCCTTCGCGGTCGCCTCCTCGAAGTCGTGCGCCCACGCGCCGTTCGCGAGCTGCTCTCTGCGCGCGATGTCGAGCTCGCTGTCCTTGAGGTTCTCGACTAAACGTCGAAGCGTGTCCGCCTCTGCGGCGTTGCACCACACGTGCTCCAACTCGTCCCGCTGCGACTGCGAGATCCTGAGCGAGCCGTGCGCGGACGCGTCGGCGGGGCCGCGGAGGCCGCATCGCGCGAGCCAGTCGCCGAATGACTCCTGCGCGCCAAAGTTCACGTCGTCGTCGTACGACATCTCCGCGTCCATCATGTCCACGGTCCGCGGGGACTGCAACCCGAGATCCCGCATCAGCGAGGGCGCGGGGGCGATGTTGCGGGCGCGTCCCGCGGACGGCGGCGCGATCACGACAGGGGAGCCGAAGGACGACTTGGAGAGGTTTGAGCGGACTCTCGGACTTCCGCCGCCGGCCCTGCCCACCGTCGGACCCTTGAAACGGGAGTCGTTCAGGTTGATGGCTGCGAGCGGGCTGCGCACTTCGCTGGGGCTGCCGAATGGTGCGTTCTTCTTCGCGGCCGCCGGGGTCTTCCTGCGCTTGGCGCTGTGGGGCGCCGGCGCCGCCGCAGGGGGCGGGGCGGGAGCATGAACGGCAAGATTTGTCGCGGCGGAAGGACCGCCGCGCGCCTGGATGCGGCCTCGTTCGATGAGGTCGCGACGACGCATCCTGCTCTGGCGCGTGCCGAACCCTTCGTTGGTTCCCCTTTGCGTTTCGGATTTTCCGAGGAAATCTGTCGAAGCCGCGTTTGAAAAAATTCGGGACGTGTCTTGGGGCGAAGCTACGCACCCTCGGGGAACCGCGATGTCGGTGCGCACAGCCTCAGGTTTCATGACAAGGTTGAATTTGACCCGCATCCACCCGCGGTCGCGACTAAGTTCTACTACGTTGCAATCCCAAAATCTGAGGGGACGACAAGGCCCCCTCGCCCCCCCCAACCAAAACCCCCCACCCTCAACAACTCACTCACGTCCTCGCCTTGCTGCTGCACCTGGTGATCTCCTCCCTCAGCTTGTTGTGCAGCAGCTGAGCCAGCTTCGCGTCGCCCCCGCAGAGGTTTTGCAGCGCCAGCGGG
>Ga0181573_10004391_pt1 | contig 12032 bp, 7 predicted proteins | sample 101ome_25_FD_148643 | JGI IMG/M metagenome (GOLD analysis project Ga0181573, IMG submission 148643) | Coastal salt marsh microbial communities from the Groves Creek Marsh, Skidaway Island, Georgia - 101409BT metaG (spades assembly) | ecosystem: Environmental > Aquatic > Marine > Intertidal zone...
GAGATTGGGTTGACTGGGCCACCCGGGACGCATTTCTGTGCGGGTGGCGTCTTGGCGGACGCCTGCGCGGGAGACTCGGGGGGTCCGTTGGCGATCGAAGCGGCCGCGTTTCCGACCCCTGGATATACCTCCAACATCCAGGTGGGCATCGTCAGCCACGGGCCGGTGCCGTGCGGCGGGCCGAACAACATCGGCGCCTATACGGACGTGTACCAGTACCTGAACTGGATCGAGAGCGAAATCTGGGTGAACAACTGGGAGGGCGCGACCATTCCCGCGGTGAAGAACGCGATCACGGGTCCCACGTGCTACAGCGGCGCGGTGGTCTCGGAGACGACTGCCGCCAGCCAGGGCGAGTGCGTCAAACAGTGCAAAGAGAACCCGCAATGTGGCAGCTGGAACTTCGCAAACGCTCGATGCGTGCAACACGCCATGGGAGGGTTCTCGAAGACGTCCGGGACCTGCTCGTCCGGCTGGCTGGACAGGACCGACGTGCCGCCCGGGGCGCAGACCCAGCCGGGCTATTTCGAGTACCCCGGGGCCTCGCTGGTCGTTGATACTCTCGCGGTCTCCCCCGGCGGCTGTGCGGTCGCGTGCCAGCGCCAGGGCGGCTGCAAGTACTTTTCGTACATCGGTGGGATTGGGGGCCCAAACACGTTCAACTCGGGCGGCGCCAACTGCCAGCTCGCGTCCGGGGACGGCGTCCCCACGGCGTCGTCGAGATTCTTCGACGCCGTCTCTGGAACCGTGGAAGGCGGCGGCTTGGTTCCGCCGTCGCCGCCGCCGCCGCCCGAGACGCCGAGTCCGCCCCCGCCGAGGCCGATCCCTTCGCCCCCGCCCCCGGCTGACTATCGCAAGTGCAGCTTCAAGACGGGAACGTATCTGATTCGGAACGTGGGGACGTCGTGTGACAGCAAGTACATGGCGAGCAAGCAGGACAACTGCAGGTCCAAGTCTGTCAAGATGTCCACCGCCACCGCCAGGACTGCCTCGAGATTCGTCTTGAAGAACAACGGCAGCGGGGTCCAGCTCACGGCCGTCAAGTCGTGTCGTTCTTCCAACAAGAGGGTATCGGTGTCGAGCAGGAATTCCCGGAGCTCGGTCGCAAAGCTGTCCAAGTACGCGACCACCTGGCGGCTGCTGAGTTGGAACGGCGAGGATTGCACGGTGGTCGGCATTCAGTCCATAGCCCGGTCGAGTCGGGGCTACAGCAGCTTCCTGTCGAGGTCGAAATCGTGCTCGAGGAACACGGTGTTCACGTCGAGCAGACCCGTAGCGTCCACGAGTGCGTGGCAGCTGATCTACGTGAACGAGTCGACCGCGACGAAGCGTCCAAAGTGCTCCAAGGGGCGAAAGTGCTAGCTGATAGCATGACAAGTAGATGTAACATCAAGTCACATGACGTAACATACGCCGCCCTCGCCGCTGTGTTCTCGCTTGTCGTCCTTGGACTTAACCTTTGGCGTGTCCTGGTCCCGCTCGAAGGCCTCGCCGTTCTCCATCAGCAACCCTTGCATCTCGAGGTCGCGGAGCGCCGCCGAGGACGAGACGCGCCTCGAGTGACCGCCGCCCGAGGTGTTTTGCCGCGAGTGCCCGCTGCTGACGCCGTTGGCGGCGGAGTTGCCCTTCTCGACGGGGACCGTCACCACCGGGAGCAGGGGTTTGTTCGAGCTCTTGGCCTCGAGCGCGCCGATGTCCTCCTTGGGCGAGAGCGGCCCGAGGTCCTCCGCGACGGCCATCGGTCGATGCGGCCAGTAGTCCCTGGGCGGACGCACGGTCGTCCAGCGCCGCATCATCGCGTAGAAGACCAGCGGCACGACGTACCAGGCGACCACGACGTCGACGCTGTAGTGCTTCCTGGACGCGACGATGCAAAGGCTCATCATGGCCACGCCAATCCACGCCACGATCTTTAACAACAGCGTCTCGCCATACTCGGTGAACGTCAGGCATCCCACCAGGACGAAGGTCGTATGTGAGGAAAAAATTAGGTCGCCGCACCCGTGCGTCGCCTGTCGGCCCAGGTCGATGACGACGTGCTGCCACCAGTGCTCGGGCATGGGCAGGATTGCCGTGTCTTGGTCTGCCCGGCAGTGGTAGTTCGGTGCCGGCAGTTGCGTCACGGTGAACGAGACGATCCGCAGAAACTGGCACAGGGACAGCACCACGAGGATGCGCGCGTAGATGACAGCGGTGTAGAAGCGTTTCCGGGCCGTGACGAACGGCGAGAACGACCAGAGGATGAACGGGATGAACAGCGACCAGAAGATGCTCTCGCTCACCCACGCGTTCTCGAGCCCCAGTTCGGGCAGGTACTCGAAGCCGATGTCGTGCAGCGGCACTTGCTGCGGCCTGTGCATCCTGTGGGCCAGCTGCGTGGACATGCCGTGGAAGTATTGGAACAGGGCACCTGGCGAACGAGCGAAGCGCGTAGCGCGAGTGAGAGAGTCAGGGCGTGCGATGCGCGACGAGCGATGCGCGACGAGCGATGCGCGACGAGCGAGCGCACGTCGGTCGAGGTCAATACACACCGAAGAGAATTTGCTTCCAGCGTGCCAGCAGCATTGGCAGCTCGAGTCTGAACTCGTGGGCGACGCGGCTGGCGATCGTCGACACGTACGACGAGGCCATGTTTTTGACGTCGTTTCTATTGGAAGACTCGCCTCACCAACAGGCCATTCTGACCGGCAATAAATCTCGTAAGTGAAGATTGCCTCACTCGCTCAGCGTCGACTCGACCTCGCCGCGGCCATGCCGTGTGTTGACTCAAACATAAAACGCATGCAAGTTGCACGAGCGCGGTATACGCCAATAAAACAGGTGAACTTTCTGGGCGCAGAGAGGACGCTTGCCGAAGGATGAACGAACCTGGCAAGACAAGTACAAAGCACACGAAGATGCGATCCTCACTCGGATTTCTCACATGCTGAAGGGCCTATACCATCGAGCTCGTCGGCTTGGTCTTGAACTCCCGCCGGATCTCCGTCCTGAGGTTGTTGTTGTTGCGCTCCAGACTGCGATCGATGTACGTGCTGATGTAGTTGTTGTTCCCGAGGATCCTCGCCTGCTCGAGCTTCTGCTGGAACTTGATGTTGTACAGGAGCGTGGTCTGGACCCAATCGAACACCTTGAGGAAGGAGAACAGGAAGAGCCAGAGGAACAGGAAGTATCCGAGGATGTAGTCGAGGACTCGGTACATGCGGTCGCAGAGATCCCGCAAGAGGAGGTTGGTCGGGAAGACGAACAGGCACACCTGCGTCACGACCGTGGCCGCCGAGAAGTTGGCGAAGATGATCAGAATAAAGTTCCTGGAGAGCAAGCAAAGCGCCAGTGAGAGTCGGTGCATGACAGGTGAGCGACCAGGTGAGCCACAAGATCAACACCAACCGAAGGCCGACCCCGCCGCCGATCGTCGGTACGAAGATGATGGCGCAGATGAAGAACGCGATGAGGCAGACGACCGCGATGGTGCGTATGAGTCTCCATATACGGTAGTGGGTGCGGGTCACCAAGACCCGATGCGTGACGCCCAGCAAAAGGACGACACCCCAGAAGACCCCGGTAATCACCCCGAAGATTGCCCATTTATTCCACTCGGTGTCCTCGAGCCCGGTGATCGACCCCAACGTGAGCACGGCCGTGGGCAGCGCCCCCAGAAGCCCGCGCAGCACCGTCGCCAGATGGTTCCCTTGCTCCCCCTTGTCGTTCCTGGCCTTGGTCAGCTGGTCTTTGTTCCACACCGCCCACGTCTTCTTGGTCTCGACGTCGACCACGTCGCGCATCCACAACCGCCAAGCCTCGAAGTCGTCCGCCGTCGTCTCAAGCCTGAAAGAGCTCGGGTTGAACCAGAACGGCGCCCAGAACAGAGACACGGAGACGAGCCAGGTGGACCAGGTCGTCGCCGCGTACGAGCTCCACCCGAGGAGCGGCAGCAGGATGAGCAGCAGCAGGAGCTCGGCCGCGTAGTAGAGATGCGAACGCGAATATTGCGAATAGACGTGCACGAAGGAGTTGTGGTGCAGCTGGTACCCGCGGCCGGTGGCGATGTACTCGGCGCCTCCGTACTGCACGTCCCTGAGGAAGAACTTGGCCGTCGTCCGGGTGCGGAAGACGAAAAAGGCGATCGAGCCCTAGCAAACGAGCGTAGCGCGAGTGAGAGAGTCGGCGGGGGTGTTCGTGTGGGGTGACGATGCACGAGGAGCGCAGCAACCCGAGGTCAACAGTACTCACCTGGATGATCTGGAGGATGAGCGTCGCGAGCATGTGGATGAGCCCATACTCCAGGAGCAGCTCGATGGCGTACGTCACGATACTGAACATTCCGATTTGCACGAGCTGCTGCACGGCGATCGACGTCGGCTGGCCGGTCAGCGTGCTGATGACCTGCGTCGGGTCGTTCGGGTCCGGGAGCTCCTGGTTGTTGGTCAGGGCCAGGAGGGTCAGCATCCACATGTTGGCGTACACCGAGAGCATGACCAGGTACGAGTTGATGAAGAAGCCCGGGCCTGGCGAATGAGCGTAGCGAGAGTGAGAGAGAGAGAGAGTCGGGTCGCGCCGCAAGGCGGTCGAGATCAGCACCCACCAGAGTGATAGAATCCGAGCAGACGGAAAAAGTCCATCTGGGTCCCGAGGCGATAGACGTCGCGGGACATGACCTGCTCGCCGTTCCCGCCCGACACCTTGGACTCGAACGCGTTGATCGAGTCGAAGCCCATATCCCTTCCCTTGCCGACCGAGATGTACTCCTTGAACTTGACCCTGCCGCCTCGGATGGTGTGGTTGTAGCCGGCGAAGACGTCCTCGCTGATGTGGAAGCCCCTGGTCGCCTTGCTCACGCCGCCGCGCGTCATGACGAACAGCTTGTTCCAGAGGTCCGGGTGGCCGTAGTGGAACCTGACGGCTCCCGGCCACGTCATGATCCTCTGGACCATCGACCCGAAGGTGAACTCTGTCGCGGCCGCGAAGGACGCCAGCGCGCCCGAGTCGGACGAGAAGATCCACTCCCGGAAGCCGATGAGCGCGACGGGCATGTTCCGCATATCGGGCCACGGCCGCTCGTACGCGGTGACGTCCCTGACGACGCTCTGCGGCTCGGCGGTGCGAAGACCCGGCGCGTGGCCGACCTCGATGACCGTCCTCATCTCCGCCTTGGTCTGGATGGCGACGGCGTCGGGACCGGCACGGCGGCTGGCGTACGGACCCAGGGCCGACTTCCACGTGTCGTTGTTGTACTTGGGAGGATTGAACTCGTCGATCAGGCTCCTCATCTTCAGCGCCTCGAACAGGTAGTTGTCCTGGTTCATGTCGATGGCCTGGATGGCCTCGCCGAAGCAAAAGATGATGGAGGCGTTCTGGTTCTCCGGCTTTCCCTCTCCGATGATGACGCCCAACTTGGCATGATCGGGATTCGGAAGCCGGTTGACGGGCAGCCGGATCCTGTACAGCTCCTGCGTGCACTGCGGGTCCTCGACGGGCGTGCCATGGTTGCCCCTCGCGAGAACCGCATACTGGACGTCGGCGCTGGAGGTTTTCTGGTTGTCCAGGAAGGCGACGCGGAGACCGTGGTGCTGCAGCAGCAACATCTCGACGCCGCGTGCCAGCCACCTGTCCTTGGGATTGGTCTGCTTCCTGGTCTTGCCGTAGTTCTGCGAGGCGACCACGTACTGGAACTTCGAGCGGACCAGGTCGTCGATGGCCCCGTTGTACCTGAGCGGACTGACGCCCGGGTTCGGGTGCTCCATCTTCGCCAGCAGTCGAAGGGCCTTCTCGTAGGCCATCATGCCGCGGACCGTCCTCGACAGGTGCTGGCCCCTGTACGACGCCCACTGGATGAGCTCCATCCGGCAGTGGGCGAGGGGGGCGCCCTCGTCGAAGTCAGAATCCCTGACGGACGCCGGTTCGATGTTTGACTTCTTCAGTTCTGGCGACAGGCGCTCCATGAGGTTGTCCCAGTCCTGCGAGTAGTTGGACCGCAGCCAGGCCATGACGGTGACGCCGTCGTCGTTGGGGCTCATCAGGTCGGAGATGCCCGACACGTTGCCTCCCTTCATGCCGACATAACCGGGAATTTCCTTGTTGTTGAGCGCGTAGTACACATCCTCCATGTAGTGCGGCGTCAGGACGGTCCACGACAGCATTTCGTCGAGGCTCGGCGGGCTCATGAGGGTCGGGTTCTTGAGCGACCCCATGAAGAACGAGAGGACGCGGACGGCCTCTTCGCCCCTGGGCTGAGCGCCCTTGGCGCTCGTGTTGAGCATCTTGTGCAGGTGGTTGGCCACCTTGCCGACGTTCGTCTTGGCCACGCTCTCGTTCGCCTCTGCGTACAGGAAGTGCAGCGAGCCGTTCTGGCCCCAGAACTCGTTCCATTCAATGTCGCCCAAGCGATTGGTCTCGATGTCATTGAGGACCTCGAGCATGGCGGCCGCCTTGCCGTGTTTCCTCCTGGACGGCATGGTCTCGCCGGCGCCCCTCGGCGGCAGCCTGTTCCTGGATAGCACGTACTCGGCCTCGTACTTGGCGACGGCGTGTAGGTCCCTGAGGATCCTGACCAGCTCCGTGAACTTTTCTCCCTCGTTGAAGATACTCAGCCCTGGCGACATGATGGCCTTGAGGCAGTCGCACAGCGCCGACACCTGCGACATCGCCTTGTTCCTCTTGTGCTTGTGTTCGAGCTTCGAGGCCTTCTTCTCGGGCTCGAACTCGCACAGGACCTTGACTTGCTCGGGAGAAACGATCTCCGCCTGGGCCAGGAGGTACACCAGGAGCGACCTGATCTCGGCCAAGACGACGCCCTGGGTGGGGTCGTCCCCGGGAGACTCGAGGGCGCGGGCCACCTGGCCGCCGTAGAAGAATATCGGCAGCATGATGGGACGCATGCCCGGCACGTAGATCGTCGAACCGTCCAGGAAGATGTTGACGAACTTCAGGCAGTCCTGCTCTCCGTTGGAGACAAGGTCGAGGTCGCGGAGCTCCTGGACAGCCGAGTTCCACACGTCTGCAAACGTGAGCCAGAGCGGCAGGTCGTTGTCGTCGAGATGCATTCTCGACGCCCCGCCAGATATGCTCTCACGGCGTCCGGACGTGGAAAGGATGGAGGCGGTGGCGTCGAAGACGTGCTCGGACACCAGGCCCGTGTGGTCGTCCAGGCCGAGGCCGGCACCGGTCGCGTCCCGCTGGCCGAAGTGGTGTCCACCGCCGCCGGACGCGGAGGGATCCTTCATGACCCGGCGGACACGCTCTTGGATGTTGATCTTTCCCTGGTGCGAGAGGCACCGCTTGCCCCAGTACTGGGGCGCCTTGTGGAAGGTGAGCACCAGCTCCTGGAACGACGTGATCGAGCCAAGGTTGAGCTGGAGGAGCCCCTTGAGGCCCCCGACACACGCCCCCACGATGTAGTAGAAGATCTGCATGTCGTTCATGATGACGATGAACCCCGGGATGACCCTGCCGATGCAGAGGATGATGTCCAGGTCGTAGCCGGTGTCCTCGCCGGTTGCGGGATCGTAGCCCATCCAGCTGCCGTAATTGAACAGGGCGATGACCGAGTTCTTCATCGTCGCCATGACGGCGAACCAGTCAAACGTCACCTTGCATGCGATCACCAGAACCCAGAAGACGGCGTTGGACAGGTACGTCGCCCAGCCGACCCTGAGCTGGTACGGCGCCAGGTGCTGCTCGGCCGGGCCGCGAGCGCTCGACCTCCCGATGAACTCAAAGAGCCATGCGAAGGGGTACAAGTGACACTTCCTGAACAGCGAGGCCGTCGAGTTGGTGAGCGAGACGCAGTACCCGTCCCGCTGGGACAGGACGGCCTGGAAGACGGCGATGCCCGTGTAGGCCCCCGCCGCATACCACCATATGTTGGGCGTGTTGGGGAAGTAATTGACCCATTGTGCCGTGAAGCACAGCGCAAGCACGGCCAGGATGACCAGCCACTCGAGCACGCCCCTGGCGTGGTGCCTCCAGAACGGGTTGCCGTGCAGGCGCACCTCCCTGTTGCCGCGCTGGGTCCAGACCCCCGCTACCTCGTAACATAGGTTTCCAAACGCGTGCGTGGCGACAAGGGTCGTCACCCAGTACCAGCGATAGGTCGCGTTCTCCCAGCCCCACAGGCAGACGCAGAGCGTCTGGAACTCCATGACGAGGAGCATCCACACCCTGAAGAAGGCCCTCCCCATCGTCAGCCACGACCTCCGCTCGACGAACGTCTTCCCGAACACGTTCCTCGACCACCACTTCATGGCACTCTGGAAGTTCCAGCTCGTGATCTGGAACTCGACCTGGTTGGTGGCCGTGTTGACCATCTTCTGGCCCTCGCTCCCGATGGCGAGCAGGGTGGTGTACGGATCGGCGTCGTAATTGATCACGCGCCTCCTCCTGATCGTGCACCCTAGATCGGACAGCACGCGCGCGACCCTGTCCCTGGAACAGACGCTCTCGTTGCAGTCGTCGTACGCCACCCGCGCGGCAATGTCCTTGCCCCGCTGCTTCTTCTCGAGGACCTCCCTCGCGAAGAAGTTGAACACGGGCTCGACGATCTTATCCACGAACGCCCCTGAGTCGCCGTACACGATCATGTCGGCGACCAGGTCGGCCTCGAAGACGTTGCCGATGGACGACCGCACCTTGTCCATGACCCGGGCCTTGATGCCCATCAGCTCGCCCATCTCCCTCAGGTCTCCGTTGGCCTTGATGTTATAGTCGCGCCGCATCCCGTCGATCATCTCGTGGTGCCTGTGCCTCAGGTGCTCCTGCTTGCGGATGATGGCCCGATGCTCCTCCGAGTAGACGGCCTGATAGGCCGACCTCGGGTCGTTGGCCGAGATGCCCATCACCGCCGACGCCCGATCCAACGAGTTTCTCAGGATCCAGAACAGGAACCAAAGCAGCTCGGGACAGTGCCTGATGTTGGCCGCCTCGGTGTAGATGAGAAAGTACAGCGCCAGCTCCTCCAGCCTGTACTCCCACTCCAGCACGCTCTCCCCCCGCTTCGACACACACCGGCCGTACTCAAGCTCCGGAAGCCGCTCCATCAGGTCCACGTGCGAGCACCAGTCCTTGTACGCCTGGAAGATGCCCCCGTGCAGCCTGAAAACGGCCCGCACAAACTTCTCCTCGTCCTCGGCCGACGTCTTATCCCGACGCATGTAATTCTTCACCAGCAGATGATGCAGGTGATCCGTGACCAGGAAGATGGTCGCCGGCGTGTACGTCCTGTTGCGCCCCTGCTCTACCGCGTTGAACGCCTGGAACCCATAGTGCCGGCCGATGCGCTTGACCACCATATGGATCGCAGCCTGCCAGCCCCCGTCGTTCGACGACTGCCCGAACAGGACGGTCGCAGCCTTCTTGCCGCGCGCATTGTTGTGATTGCTACTGTTGTTGTTGTTGCCGCTCATCTCGCCTTGTTTTTGCCAGCGCTGGGCTAGCCCTTTTGCTCCGCGTTCCGTGTTTTCGCCCCGGGCCGCTCTCTCGTATCACCCGGGCGCTACGTACTTCACCGCCGACGAAACGACGACCCGTGGACGGCTGTAGAGCGAACGCGACGGTGCGAATGCGGCGTGGGATGGACAGTCCGGAAGTTGCTTGATCCGACGAGAATCCCAGGCACGCGCCGTACTCTACTGGCGATTCCCCGCTGAGATGCCACGCACTGGTCCCAAAGATCGTAACTGCCGAGTGATAGATTGAGTTGTTGCGTATTCACCGTCTCGTGAAGAACAACGAACTCGGTGTCCACCGATCGGCCCGGATGCAGCCGCAGGCGGAGCTCTCGGAGAGTGGGCTTCCCAGAGGGTGCGCCTACCACGACGACGTAGCTATGGCTATGGCTCGGACGGCATCCGATACGACCTCCCCGAGAGACCCAGCGTAGTGGTCAGTTCGTCCCGGACGGATGCCTGGTCATGGCTGTGGCCGCCACGCGCGACGGGCCGGTCCACTTCGTCGTACTCGGAATCGTTCTCGTCACACCCGTGGCCGAGGCCGGGGCCGCCGTCGACCGTGGACGGTCCGTGCAACGTGAAGGCGCTCGTGGATGAGGACAGGGGTGTCTCTCATTTGAATTGTCTCTCATTTGCCCGAGAGCCTTGATCAAGAGAGCGAGTCGATTCGAGTCCGGCCTTTCTCTCACTCGTATCTCTCTTCGACCATGAATATCACACCACGTGTGGTCATCACGCGGCCCTGTGGGCCTCCGAGTGTCTCCGGGAGGACGCTGGGAACGAAAAGCAACTCGAGGACAGGCGACTCGCACGTGGCGACTCGCACGTGTTGCTCGGCGAGCAACACGACCAACGACGCCGACGCGCCCAGCGCGACCAGCGCGCTCTCTCGTTCTCGTTCTCGATCTCTGAAGGACGCCGTGCTCGCGTCGACGAGCGATCTGGACCGCGGTCTGGACGCAGCGGGGGTGGACGTTGCGAGGGACGTCAGTCGGGCGGTGGAGGCGCTCTGCGCCGCCTCGCCGGCGCCGCGTCTGGATCTGGACGAGGGGGCGCTGGGCGGGGTGTGGACGCTGCAGTATAGCAGTGAGTTTGTGCCTGGGAATACAAAGTTTGCGGGCAACTGGCCGTTTCTTGCGAATAATGAGGTCGTGCGGCGGGTGACCAAGCCGTTGCTGCCGAGGATTGTGGACGTGCGGCAGGAAATTGACGTGCCCGGGAAGCGGTTGGATAATGTGGTGACGCTGGCGTTGCGGCCGCCCGTGTTGGATGGTGTGCCGGTGTTGGCGGCACAGTTGGAGCGGCTGGGGGAGGCGCCAGTGGTGGTGGCGAGGTTGGAGCACGGGTATCGGGTGGAGGGGGCGGCGACGGTGACGATACGGTACGATTCGACGACTTTGAATGCGCAGGGTGGGGTGAACGGCTGGTTTGGGGGCTTGCCCGAGCTGTCTTTGGGCGGGAACGACAAGGGCGACTGGAACGTCGTGGTCGACGAGGTGAAGAAGGTGCTCGAAGCGTACAACTCGAGTTCGTTCGACGTCGTCTACCTGGACGAGACGTTGCGCGTGACCAGGGCCGATCGCGGGGAGCTGCGTGTATTTGTCCGGACGACGACGACGAGCCAGTAATGCAACCAATTCGTTCAATCAATCAATCAATGAATCAACTTCTCATGCAAACCGATCCAACCTGACGGAGACAACTCGGCCGCTGATGGTCGCGTCGTTCATCTTCTCGACTGCGAGCTGGGCCGCTTCCCGCGAGGCGAACCGCACGATGCCAAAGCCGCGCGACCGTCCATGGCTGTCAAAGACCACGTCGGCCCGCTCGATGGGGCCGATGTCCTGAAAGGCGGTCCGCAATTCCTGCCAAGAGCAGTCCCAGGGCAGATTGTGCACGACGATCTGCAGTCCGCTACTGTATCCGGGGACTCCGGGGGGCGGCATGCGAGGCCCGCCGTACCACGCCGGGTTGTATCCGCCGTAGCCCTGGTGGCCGCCGTGCGTCGGGGACATCGGGTACGCCTGCGGGTACCCGGATTCGTTGAGTTGGTAGTATGCCTGTTGGTAGAACATCGGCTGCATCTGGCCGTAGTAGGCCTGCTGGCCGGTGCCCATGTTGCCAGCAGCGCCCGCGGCCTGCTGCTGCCCGTCGGCGACCGTGCCAGCGCCCATGCCCGCGCCGCCGGCGCCCATGTGCGCGTCGGGAGACATGGTGCCGTTAGACGGAGACACGTTGCCCGTGGCCTGGTTTCCGTACGTAGCCTGTGCGGGTGTCGGGCCGGCGGGCCGCAGGGCCCTCGCGCCAAGCGGGTTCCCCTGCCCGTTAGCCGTCATTCCGGACATATTGGGCACATTCATCATCATGTTCATCATGTTCATCCCCCGGTACATCCCCCTGTACATCCCCCGGTGCATCCCCCTATGCATCTTTGGATGCAGCTGCAACAAGTCCTCCCCGACACCCTGCGGCGGCCGACCGTCCGGACCAGTCACGTTGAACGCCTTCTTCTTGCCGTCTTCCCCGATGACCAGGTCGAACTCTACCTCCTCCTCTTCCTTGAGGGAGCGGAACCCGTCAACTTTGATG
>Ga0181573_10004394_pt1 | contig 12024 bp, 10 predicted proteins | sample 101ome_25_FD_148643 | JGI IMG/M metagenome (GOLD analysis project Ga0181573, IMG submission 148643) | Coastal salt marsh microbial communities from the Groves Creek Marsh, Skidaway Island, Georgia - 101409BT metaG (spades assembly) | ecosystem: Environmental > Aquatic > Marine > Intertidal zone...
TGCGGCCATAGCGGTGCGGCGCGCTGGGGGTTTCCAATCCACAATAGAGAACGCTGATATCAATCATGACTAGTGGGCGCAGCTTCGCTCTCGCATAACAACCGCGCTTTGCTGAAATTGTTTTTGCGCGGGCAATTTTTGTTTTGCCAGGGGGGCGCTACCCGGCGGCGTGATCCCGCCCATCGTGCGGTCCCGGATGCGGTGGTTGTCCCGGGGCGATCATCGCCTCCTTCTTCATCCGATCGCGTGATGCCAATTTTCGATCCGGATATCGCAAATCCCGCAAAGATGAGCCATGCGCGCATCCCTAGGGTCCGGGTGATCATCGGCAATGGCTCCATCGATCACCGTTGTCGTTGGTTCAAATCACGTTCACTGAATCGCTCAAACCCTCGATCCCCGACGACCTCCATGAAAAGAATGAAGAACTCAGCCATGCTCGGACTCGCATTCGCGCTCGCGACGGGCTTTCTGTTCACCACCGCCATTCAGGCGAAGATCACCAAGGGCAAGTCGCGTCCGATGACCACCAAGCAGTTGATGAACGGCGTGGTCAAGGCGCACTGCACGGCGCTGAAGAAGGCGCTCGACGCCGGTCCCGCCGACGACAAGGCCTGGGACGCGGTAGCCCTGCACGCGGCTATCCTCAACGAGTCCAGCTTCACGTTGATGGATGACGGGCGTTGCCCTGACGGCGTTTGGGCCGGAGCCGCCACCAAGAACCTCCGCGCTGGCACGGCCGCCGTGTTGAAGGCCGCGGAAGCCAAGGACGTGGAAGCCGCCAAAGCCGGATTTAAAAACGTGACCCAGTCCTGCTCCGCCTGCCACAAGGCCCATAAGCCGAAAAAGAAGAAGTGACGCGCGCTCCCTCGCATCGATTCTGAAAACAAAGCCCCTGGTTCCGCGTTGGAGCCAGGGGCTTTTCCTTCGGGGGCGGAAGCATCGGTTCGGTCAGTCGAACTCGACCGGCCCCCGCGGTTCAAAGGCCTGAACGGCGAGCAGGGGACATGGGCTCTCGCGGAGAACTCGCTCCGTTTGGCTGCCGCGGATCATATCGAGGAAGCCCTGGTGGCCAGCGGTCGGCATTGCGATCAGATCCGGTTTCCATTCGCTCGCCGTGGCGAGAATGGTCTCCACCGCTGACCCTTCACGAACGAGGCGCTCGCAGTCCCAACCTGCCTTTTCCGGCAGCGCAATGCGCGGAGCCTCTTGGTCGTCGCTCTCCCGCACGTGCAGTGTCCTGAGCTCACAGGAAGCGACGCCGAGGAGGTCAAGCAGACCCGCGGCAGCGTCGATTGCGGATTGTGGATGGGGTTCGTTCCCCACCGGCACGAGTATTCGCCGCAGGCCCAACTCACCGGAGTCTCCGGACACGAAACCTCGCTGGTGGCGCGGCACGAAGAGCGTCATCTCGCCGCTGCGGCGCGCGATCTTCTCTGCGATGTTTCGATGCAGCCAGCGGTCGAAGCCCTGCCTTTGATGCGTTGCCAGGACGATCAGGTCGAAACAATGCTTGTGAACGAAGTTCAGGATCGTGCGCACGGGATCCGTGCCGACAATCTCTACCTTGAAGTTGTCCACGCCGGCCGGTTTCACCTTGCCCTTGTCGGTCTCGTCGGCGACGGCGCCCCATTGTTTCAACGTGTCGCGAACGTGCGGAAAATCCGCCCAATAGGATTTCTCCAATGGTTCGCGCACATGCATGAGGCACAGTTCGGCGCTGACGGCGTGGGCGATCCGTAGCGCGTGGGCGAAGGCCAGTTCATCCCCTTCGCTGAAATCGCTGGGATGAAAGATCGAGTTGAGAAGGAGTTGGTCCATGACGGTTCAACGGTAAAGGAGGAGCCAAGCCGCCGAGGCGACGCAAAGCATCCACAAAACGCATTCGATGATTCGGAAGACGATTGCCTGTCGGCTCTGGATTCCCAGTCTCAGGATCATCCCGCCGCCGCCCGCGGCGGCCAGCGCAAAGGCGACGTTGCGGGCGGCTGGAAACCAGATGCCAAGCGCGACAAAGGGCAGGGCGCAGAGCGCCCCGATGATGGCGCCGGTCGCGAGAGCGCACACATATTCCACGAACAGGTTGAGCTCCCGGAACCGCCTGAGCGCGGCGGGCTCCATTTTGGCGAAGGCCCAGGTCAACAAACCCACTGCCGGCAGCAGGAACAACGCCGCCTCCGCGAGGCACTGCAGGAGTTTCGTTCTCAGCGTCATTTCCGCATAGCCTGGGACGTGCCATGCGGTGGGGAACGCTCCGAGCGCGTAAGCCGGCGCAAAGGCTCCCGAGCAGATCGCAAAACGCGTGAATGTCACTTTGGGCGGCATGGCGGAAACAGCGGGCGTTCATTAGCGGGGCAACGCGACCGGATTTCAAGTTTCCTTGGGCTTGATATGCGCGCTTCGACGGATGAGGCATCAAGTGCGCGGACAACGATCAAGTCACCCGAAGGCATCGTAAAGCCGGTGAGGCGAAAGTTTCGCGAGCCGTCTATACCCAGGAAGGCAGTAATGCCTCGCCGCAGGCGATCGGAAGCGGAATCCCGGACGGACGAAGGCGGGGCCACTTGTGCCTTCAGGACGTTGAAATGGGCTCGCGAGACTCGCGCCCCGCCGGCCCGCGAATCGTTCGGTCTGTCAAGGCGCTGTTGCCCAGTGTGGTTCACTCGGTCAGTCTGCGCGCCAACCCAGTCCCCGCTCCATCTCGATCCGGGCCAAGACGAACTCTATCTTGTTCAGCGCGGCGACCGAGAAGATGATCGGGTAGAGTTCCTCGTAGTACCAGAGCTTGGCGAAGTAGAAGCCGATCGGCGAGGGACGGGTCCACTCGTCGCTCTCAATCTTCTCGATCAACCAATGCGCGCCCTTCTCGACCGCGCGGGAAACATCTTCCGCATTGAATCCGTTCCAGATTTCCTCGTCCACCAACGCGAACTCGGCCAGCGCCTCGATGGCCAGCGCCGTTTCCTCCACGGACGGCGGGCCGGTCCTGCCGCCGCTCCAGCCGCCGGAATCCTGTTGGGCGTCCAACAACCACTTGATGCCGCGGCCGAATTTGGCGACCCATTGATCGACGCCTTTTCGCGCTTCGGCCTGCAGGTTCTCCCGGAACTTCACGAATGACTTCTCGTCGGGTGAATACGGTTCCTCCATCAACTTGTAATCCATGACCCGGTTGCCCAGATCACCGGCAGCCGCCAGCAAGACCTTCGCCGTTCCGTAAGTTCGGTTCTCCTCGGCGTTGTCATGTTGGTTTCCAAACCAAAGCGGAATCCACGAGCCATCCGGTTGCTGGTTTCTTTGCAGGTAGGCGAGGCCGCGGGTTCGAGCTTTCTCGCAGGAGCGGTCGAGGAGGCCGCCGGGTCCGGGAGCGTTGAATCCGATGGCGTCCCAGGCGCGCAGGGTATGCGCAGTAATGTCCGGACTGCTGCGGTCGAAAGGCAGATTGGTCCAACCGCGGCAAAACGTGGGAATGCCGCCGTCTCCATTCTGAAGGCTTCGCAACCAACCAGACCCATTGAGGCAATGGCGGCGATACGTCCGCTGCTCCTCGGTCTCCACGGATTCGTAGAACTCGATGAACGAGTCGAGAATGTAGTTCTGCCGCATGTGCGGCGCCTCCTCGGCGTCGCCGTGCTTGGCGCTGGACGCCGCAAGCTTGTTGCTGACGTGCCGGGTCACGGGACAGGGATCTCCCAGTCGGCTCAAAGCCAACAATGCTCCCGCCGTGTCGTCCGCATCCGGAACGCCGCCGCTCAGGTCCGTCCATGCCCAGCCTCCGGGAGCCGCATTGGTGTAGGGATGAAGGTCCTTGTATTGCTGATGCAAGAGCCATTCGCGAACGCGGTCGAACTCGTCGTCCTTGAACTCGAACGTCGGATCAATGGCCAGGCCATTGATCGACAACGTGGTCACCCAGGTTGCCAGGTTGGTGTCGATCGGCCAGCTGCCGTCCTCGCGCGCGTTGCCGACGAGGAACTCGACGCACTTGTTCGTCACCGCGTGTCCGACCTGTCCCGCCGCCGCCAGGCTCATCGCGACGAAGCTTGTCAGCGGAGAAGCCTCGAGGAATCCGCCGCTTTCCGGTTGAATGCTTTTCAGCTTCTCCAGTGTTTTGTCCCGGACGCGATTCCGAAACCAGCGGGTCAATGGATTCCAGGTTGGTCGTCTCGCGTGGCGGGCATTGCCGATGGCGATCAGCGCGGGGAGGGCGTAGCTGACCACCGGAAGCCGCAGGGCCGCGAAGAATCGATGAGGGAACGCCGCCAGTTCGAAAGGCAGTTGCTTGACCCATTTCCAGGCGTCCCGACCGGTTCCCATGCGGCCGGAGATCACGCACATGGTCAGGATGGGAACCGAGAAGGTCTTGTCCTTGCCGTAGCGGCGAATGATGGCGGGAGCAAGATTCTCGGGCTTGATCCCGCCCGCCGCGCTCGTCAACCAGGCCTCGGCGCCTTCCACAATCTCCGGATAACGCTGGTCTGCGTCAGCCATGGCGAACGCCGCCCAGCAGAGAGTGGTCGTGGAAATATTGCTGAGGCTCAGGTCCGTATCACCCCAGCCGCCGTCCTCGTTTACGTTGTCCGCCAGCCATTTCAGGCCGGCTTCGACTCGATCCTGTATTCGCGGATCTGGCGAACTGGATTGCCGTGCGACGAAGGCCAGGGCGCCGAGGGAGGTTGCGGTCGACAACGCGCTGCTTGAGAGGCGGCCTTCCCAATGTCCCTCCGGGCGCCGCGCATCGAGCAGGGTCCGGACGGCCTTGTCTCGGGCGGCATCCAGCCGCGCCTTGTCGATTTTCAGGGCCATGTTTGTCGGGAACTCGCGCCAACGATCGTCTCGGGAATCTGGCTTGGTCGCGTTCGCTTTTCGGAGTCTTGGATGGGACGGTTTGGCGAACCCTCCCCGCGGAACGAGGCGGAGTCGCCGAGCGCGCATGCTCGAATCTTGAACGGCTTCAGGCCCGCTTCCAATCGCTCCTGCAAACCGAGGCTTAACCGATGATCTCGTTCAGCGTCGCGCTTGGGCGCATGGCGGCGGATGCCTTCTCGTCGTCGGGTTGATAATAGCCGCCGACCTCGACGGGGGACCCCTGCACGCCGATCAACTCATCCACGATCTTCTGCTCGTTTGCCGCAAGTTGGTCAGCGATGGGAGTGAAGTGTGATTTCAACTCCGCGTCCTCGTCCTGGGTCGCGAGGGCCTCGGCCCAATAGAGCGCGATGTAAAAATGACTGCCCCGGTTGTCGATTCCCCCGAGGCGGCGGGTGGGCGACTTGTTCTCGTTGAGGAGCTTCTCCGTGGCCTTGTCGAGGGCGGAGCCGAGGACCTTGGCCTGAGAGTTGTCGAAGGACTCTCCCAAGTGCTCGAGGGAGACCGCCAGGGCAAGAAACTCGCCGAGTGAGTCCCAGCGCAGGTAGTTTTCTTCCTGAAACTGCTGGACGTGTTTGGGCGCCGAGCCGCCGGCCCCGGTCTCGAACAATCCCCCCCCGTTCATCAATGGGACGATGGACAGCATCTTGGCGCTGGTGCCGACCTCGAGGATTGGAAAGAGATCGGTCAGGTAGTCGCGCAGGACGTTGCCCGTCACGGAAATGGTGTTCTCTCCCTTGGAAATGCGCTCGAGGGACGCCTTGGTCGCGTCCACGGGCGCGAGGATGCGAATGTCGAGTCCGGCGGTGTCGTGGTCCTTCAGATACTCGTTGACCTTGGCGATCAGTTGCGCGTCGTGCGCCCGGGATTCGTCCAGCCAGAAGATAGCCGGCCAACCGGTCGCGCGCGCGCGGTTCACCGCGAGTTTCACCCAGTCGCGAATGGGGGCGTCCTTGGTCTGGCAGGCGCGCCAGATGTCGCCCTCCTCAACCTCGTGCTCGACCAGGGTATCGCCATTGGAGTCGGTGACTCGGATTGTTCCCTTGCCCGGGGCCTGGAACGTCTTGTCATGGGAGCCGTACTCCTCGGCCTTCTGCGCCATCAGGCCGACGTTGGGAACAGTGCCCATGGTGGTCGGATCAAACGCGCCGTTCTCCCGGCAGTGCTCGATTGTCGCCTGATAGACCGCCGCGTAAGAGCTGTCTGGAATCACGGCCAGCGTATCCTGCTGCTCGCCTCTCGCGTTCCACATCTGACCCGAGGTGCGGATCATCGCCGGCATGGAGGCGTCGATGATGACATCGCTCGGCACGTGGAGATTGGTGATGCCCTTGTCCGAGTTGACCATGGCGAGGTCCGGTCCGTTGGCCAAGGCCGCGTCGATGTCCGCGGTGAGCTCCGCCCTCTTCTCGTCGGGCAGTTGATCGAGCCGCGCGGTCAGGTCGCCGAAGCCATTGTTGAAGTTGACGCCGAGCTCGTCGAGGGTCGCGCCATGCTTGGCGATGAGGTCTTTGAAGAACACCTCGACGCAAACGCCGAAGATGATCGGATCGCTGACCTTCATCATGGTGGCCTTCATGTGGAGCGAGAAAAGAACGCCTTCGCTCTTGGCGCGGGCGATCTGTTCCTCGAGGAAGGCGACGAGGGCCGCGCGGCTCATCTTCGTGCCGTCTAACACCTCGCCGGCAAGCAGCGGAGTGGATTCCTTCAGCGTGGTGGCGCCGCCGTCCTCCGCGATGAATTCGATCTTTGCGGTTGTCGCCTCGGCGACGGTGACGGATTGCTCATTCGAGCGGAAATCATCCTTGCCCATGGTGGCGACGTTGGTCTTGGAATCCTTTGACCATGCGCCCATGGGGTGGGGGTTTGCCCTGGCGTAGGCCTTGACCGCCTGGGGGGCGCGTCGGTCGGAATTGCCCTCGCGGAGCACGGGGTTGACCGCGCTGCCCTTGATCTTGTCATAGCGCGCCTTGACGGCCTTCTCCTCGTCATCCTGCGGCTCGTCGGGGTAGTCGGGCAGGTGATAGCCCTGGCTTTGCAGCTCTGCGATCGCGGCCTTCATCTGGGGAATCGACGCGCTGATGTTCGGCAGCTTGATGATGTTGGCCTCCGGGGTCTTGGCGAGTTTGCCCAGTTCCGCGAGCGCGTCGCCGATTTTTTGATCCTCGGTCAGTTTGTCGGGGAAGTTTGCGATGATTCGTCCCGCCAGCGAGATATCGCGCGTCTCCACCGCCACGCCGGCTGGTTGGGTGAAGGCCTTGATGATCGGCAGAAAAGAGTAGGTCGCGAGCGCGGGCGCCTCGTCGGTCTTGGTGTAGATGATGGTGGGATCTGACATGGTCGGGGGCAGCAAAGCGTTCTATTGAATCGAAGGCGGATTGCTACACCGAATGCCGGCTGGAAGCAAGCAGACGGTCGCGGGTTCGAGCGCGCAAGGGGGCGGCCTTGTGGAACGCCCCCCGGAGTCGCCGGGGGCGTTAGCCCCAGGTGAACCCATCGACCGACGGTTCGGGCCGGGACAGCCAGCGCGGCAATAGCGCTCGGGCTGATGGCTTCGCGTCGTTTCGGTTGCCAGAGCGGATCCATCAACCTTGTCGACGTCGGGAACGGCCTACTGCTCTGGTTCGCGGATGTAGCCGGCGAACTTCCACTGGCCGTCCACCCGCTTCATGGAAACCTTCTCGGCCCGGTTCACGCCTTCTATTTGCACGTTCATGACGACGTTGTCGGCGTCGAGATCCTCGCGTCCGGTGACGCGAATACCGGAGATTCGGGTGACATCCGATTGGTGTTTGGCAGCGATCTCCTGTTCGGTTTTTCCCTGCCATCGCTGGGCCATTCGCACCTGTTCCTCGGGCGCCAGGCTGTCGAGGTAGGTTTCCGGTGTGCCCTGCTGCATCGCCCAGATGGCGGTCACCAACGCGCTTTCCGGCGAGTCGTAGCCGGCGAAGCTCCAGTTTTCCTTGGGAAAATGGTTCGGGGCGGTTGCCTGCAGTTGCTCCTCGGGAATGGAAGCCTGCGCCTGCATGGAGGCCGCTTGCGCTTGAAGCCTCTGGTTCGCGGCGCGGAGGCGCGCGGCCTCGTCCGCCTGGCCGCGCAGTCTCGCCACGTCCCCGCGAAGTTGATGAATCTCCTCGAGTTGCTGCTTCAGACGCACGACTTCGGCTTGATGACCGGTCTGCCGCTGCTCGGCTTCATCCTGCGAATCCGCTTCCGCCTTGGCGAGTTGTTCGCGCAGGGCGTTGTTCTCCGTTTGCAGTCGGTTCGCGGTGCGCCATTGAAGGGCGCCGAATCCCACGCCTCCGATGACCAGCAATATCAATCCAGCGTTCTTCATCAATGGCTCCGATCGTCGTTTGGAAACTACTCCCACGCCACGCCTTCGAGATACCTCAGGCTTTGGGGAATCTGTTTCTCGGCGCGGGGCGACTCGTCTTCGATCAGGTACAGCTCCATCTTGGTCTTCCGCGCCATTTTCAGCACGGCCGGCCAATCAATCTGGCCGGTTCCCAGAGCGACGTTGAACTTGACGTCCGACTTGCCGGTGGTGATCCCGGTTTCGACGCCCTTCTTCATGTCCTTCAAGTGCATCAAGTCCCAGCGGCCCCAGTGCTTTTTCATCAGCTTCACCGGATTCTCCCCCGCGTGATGCGCCCAGTAGACATCCATCTCGAACTTCACGTCGTCGGTGGTCTCCGTGGCCAGCAGATCGAACAGCGTGCCGTCTCCGTGCTTTGCCCATTCGTAGCCGTGCGGATGATAGAAGAAGACAAAGCCCTCGCGCTTCAGTCGGGCCGCTGCATGGTTGAAGACCTTGATGGCAGCGCGGCACTCCTGTTCATCGAAATCGTCCTTGTGCGGGATCCACGCGAGGCCGACGTAGCGCAGGCCCAGCGCATTGGCCTCAATGATGACCTTGTCCAGGTTGTCCCGCAGATCGTTGTAGGAGAAGTGCCCGCTCAAGGCGCTCAGACCATGCTCGTCCAACAAGGCGCGGAATGTCGCGACCGGCAGATTGTAAGTCCCGGCGGTCTCGACCGTGCGAATGCCCATGTCGCGAACCTTCTTCAAGGTCTCGGGCACGCCGTAGCGAATGAACTCCGCGCGCAACGAGTAGAGCTGCAGGCCGATCGGCCCCTTGAAGTTTGCGCCAATCCCCGCGGGTTTCTCCTCGTCAGCCGCGGCGGACGTCGTCGCCGAGAAAGCGAGGAACAGTGAAAGCGTGAGAAGGCAGGTGCGTTTCATGCTGCGGATTTAAGCAGAACCGCCGCGGATGGAAAGCCTGTTGCCGATGCCGGGAGACGTTGGCGACGTGGGCGCGCGCTGGTGTTCGCCGTACCCAGAGCCGGGTCCAGATTCGAGGTTACGGCGCGGCTGGAATCGGGTAGGTTCGCCGCATGGCCGATGAGTATCAACGCGGCACGGACCAGGAATGGCTCGAGTATTCGAACCAGGAGCTCGGCAGAATGCTCAAGAAGCGCGACCGCTCCGTCGCCATCTACCGATTTCTGGCCGCCGGTTTCTTCCTGGCGTCACTGGTGATGGGGTGGGCTCTCCACAAGATCAGTCAGAACCACCCCATCAGGGAACTCTTGGGTCTTTAGCCCTGGCTCAGCACGTATTTGCCGAACTGGGGCGAGCTCTTCATGCGTTCGACCGCCGCGGGCCCGTCCTCGAGCGGCACAACATCGTCGATGACGGGCCTGATCCCGTGCTTGGCGACCCATTTCAACATTGCCGAGAAGTCGTCCGGCGAACCCATGGTGGAGCCCTGGATCCGCAGCTGTTTCCAGAAGACCTTGAAAAGGTCCAACTTCTCCGGCGGGCCGGCTGTGGCCCCGTAGTTGACCAATCGGCCGCCCGGGGCCGCGAGATCGATCAGCGCGCCGTAGCCCGCGCCGCCGGCGCTGTCGATGATCAGATCCGGCGCGCCCGCTTCCTTGGAGCAGGTTTTTCCCCAGTCGTCTAGTGTGTAGTCGAATCCCCCCTCGGCGCCGAGCGACGTTGCCCGTTCGATTTTCTCCGGTGAGGATGAGGTGGCCCAGACCTTGGCCCCGGCGGCGACGGCGAACTGTAGGGCGAACGTGGCCACGCCGCCGCCGATCCCGGTGATCAGGACCGTTTCCCCTGATTGCAGGCTTCCCTGCGAAAACAAAGCCCGGTAGGCGGTCACGCCGGCGAGCGGGAGCGCCGCCGCCTCGTTCCAGTCCAGGGTGTCGGGTTTCGCGTGAAGTTGACCGACCGGCGCCGCCACCTCGGTTGCGAACGTGCCGTCGCGAGGAAGCCCGAGAATTGTGAAATCATCCGACTGCGCCGCCTGGCATTCTCCCCAGCCGAAGCCCGGGTTGATGATCACCTCGCGATCCAGCCAGTCTGCATCCACCCCTTCCCCGATCTTGGAAACCACGCCGGCGCCGTCGGAGCCGGGCACGATGGGCGTGGTGATGCCCGGGTACATGCCCCGGGTGATCCAGAAGTCGCGGCGGTTCAATGCCGCCGCCTTCAGCGTGACGATGGCCTCGCCGGGTTGGGGTTGAAGGTCGGGTCGCTCCTCGAGGGCGAGGGGTTGTTTGATTTCGTTCAGGACAAGGGCTTTCATGATGCTGCGGTCGAACGGCCATTCCAATCCATCCGCGGCGAAACGGCAATCCTGCAGGAGCGGGGAAGGCGAAGTTGTCACGCTCGAGACCGGCAGGCGTCCCGTAACCGAAGGGGCCGAATCCTCAAAAAGAAATTGCGTGGAGTAGGGCTTTCCCTTTAATTCGCAGCCTTTCCGCAATCAAAAACGCCGGCAAGACTTGCGAGCGCCGGGGATTTCAAACAAACCACAGAACAATCATGGCCAAGAAAAAACTCAGAGTAGGACTCATCGGATACGGCTTCATGGGCCGCACGCACTCCAACGCCTTCCGCAAGGTGAACAACTTCTTCGATCTCAAGTACGATGTTGAGATGAAGGCCTGTTGCGCCCGCAATGAAGCGCGCATCAAGGAGTTTGCGGACAATTGGGGCTACGAGTCCTATGAGACGGACTGGCGCAAGCTCATCGAACGCGACGACATCGACCTGATTGACATCGGCAGCCCGAACAACACCCACTACGAGATGGCGATTGCCGCCGCCGAGGCCGGCAAGATGATCATGTGTGAGAAACCGCTCTCCATGGATGGCAAGGAAGGCGAGAAGATGGTCAAGGTCGTCGAGAAGGCCGGTGTGCCCAACATGGTGTGGTACAACTATCGTCGAGTCCCGGCTGTCACGTTGGCCAAGCAGATCATCGACAGCGGCAAGCTCGGCCGGATCTTTCACTACCGCGCTCAGTTCCTGCAGGACTGGACCATCTCCAAGGAACTCCCGCAGGGCGGTGAAGGACTCTGGCGCCTCGACGCCGCGGTCGCCGGCTCGGGGGTCACGGGCGACTTGCTCGCCCACTGCATTGACACCGCGCTTTGGCTGAACGGCTCCATGGACGAGGTTTCCGCCATGACCGAGACCTTCATCAAGGAGCGCGTCCACACCGCCACCGGCAAGAAGCACAAGGTCACCATTGATGACGCCTGCGCCTTCCTCGCGCGGTTCAAGAATGGCTCGCTCGCCATCTTCGAATCGACCCGTTACGCGCGCGGCCACAAGGCTCTCTACACCTTCGAGATCAACGGTGAGAACGCCTCCATTCGCTGGGACCTGCATGATCTCCATCGCCTCGAGTTCTTTGATCATGCGGACGATTCCAAGACCCGAGGCTGGCGCTCCGTTCACATTACGGATGGCGACCACCCCTACATGGGCAACTGGTGGGTGCCCGGCCTGCAGATCGGGTATGAGCACACGTTCATTCACCAGGTCGCCGACTTCGTCGAGGGCCTGTCCTCCCGCAAGAAACGGGCGATCCGTCCCGACTTCCGTGACGGGCTGGAAACCCAGTATGTCTGCGACGCGGTCCTCAAGTCCGGCAAGACCGGCCGTTGGACGAAGTGCAAACAAGTGTGAATTTCCGGTCAGATCCGACCGTCACAATCACTGACAGACCAAATCGAATCAAAAAACATCGTATGAAATTCAACGTTCTCATTGCCACCATCGCGTTCGGCCTCGCGGCCGGAACGGCAGTCGCCGAGCTCGGTGACGAAAGCAAGGTCCCGGCGGGCTCGAAGA
>Ga0181573_10004395_pt1 | contig 12022 bp, 5 predicted proteins | sample 101ome_25_FD_148643 | JGI IMG/M metagenome (GOLD analysis project Ga0181573, IMG submission 148643) | Coastal salt marsh microbial communities from the Groves Creek Marsh, Skidaway Island, Georgia - 101409BT metaG (spades assembly) | ecosystem: Environmental > Aquatic > Marine > Intertidal zone...
TGGAAACAATGTGTTTATTGATTCGTTTGATCCTTCGACGATTTGTGTGCCGCGTGCCGGGGCGAATTTCCGAGGTTTGATCAATCTGGCCGCTGGTGAATATGATGTGGAATTTATCGCGGTTGAAAATGGCGGGACCAGCGGGCATGAACTTTTTGCTGTGGCGGGTGATGTGCCTGTGGAAGCAGGATCGACCCTTTGGCGATTGATTGGGCATCAGTCGGTGGGCATCTTGAATGTACCGGGTATTCAAACGGTCGATGGTACGAATTTTCTGGTGCGTACAACCGCACCAGGCTCAAATGCGGCTATCACGAACTTGAACAGTCTTGCGGATGCTCAAGTGGAATTGGATAACGAGACGAATGCGGTCCTCAGCAGTTGGGATATCATTGATTTTGTAGATCCGGAGAGCGCGGGGGGGCGGGGAACATATAGTAATGACAATCCGTTCGATAACGGTACGGGTGGAAATGACGAAAACTTTGCGATGGAGATCACGGCTACTCTGGATATTCCCGCGGATGACACGTATGTGTTTGGCTTCCGTGGTGACGATGGCAGTAGTTTACAGATCGTGGGTCAGGTGTTCAGTAATATTGTTTTCCAGCCGAATACCAATACTCAGATAAATGTTGACACCCTGTCGCATGATGCAAATACGGCTGACAGTAACAGTGCAGCATCAATCGCCTTGACGGCGGGGACGTACGATCTCCGTGTCGTCTATTATGAACGGGGCGGTGGTGCCCACTTCGAAGTTTTTGGCGATACGAAGCACAATGCGATCCCGGATTTGCTTCGTGCGAATGGGGCGGATTCATTCGTCGATCCGGACGGCCTTCAACTGGTTTCGCAAGCGGCCAATACTATAGTGATCACTGACCCGCTGTATTCAGGCGGCATGTTTTCTCTTAACTGGTCGTCCGAGAGTAGCGCGACATATACGGTGGAGTGGTCCACCGATTACATCACATGGAATACGGTACAGACGGGGATTGGATCAGGAGGCAGTGAGACTACGGTAAATGTGTTGGATACATTTAATGCTCCTTTCGTGGTTTTTCGCGTAAACGAAGAGTAGGCTAAGGATCGGGGAAATAGGGTGCTTATCACTCTCCGACCATGATTATGTGCCCATTCGAAAAACGCACGTGTATGGATTTAAGGCGTTGACTTTCGGATAATTCGCGTTTTGTTGCCCATATGCCTTTTAATAAACAAAGTCGGCTTCGTGGGTGGTTGTTTTTTTTAACTCTTTTGATGGTGCCCTCCAGTGGTTGGGGACACGCGTCGGGTGAAAATTACATCTTCATTGATGTGTTTGAGAAGGCGATCAAAGGGCGCTTTGAATTGCATCTTTCCGATATCAACGAGCATTTGAAGCTTAAGCTCCCTGATCAACTCGAGGCAGTGGAGGCGTACGTCGCAGAGCACAGTGAAATTGGTGCCGGGGGCGATGTGTACGCGGTCGAAATTTCAACCAACAAAGTGATCAGCTTACCACAAGGAGAATTCCTGCAACTCGAATTCGAGATCGACCTGCCGGAGGGTGTTCCCGATGTTCTAACCGTTCGGAATACCATGTTTTTTGAATATGAGTCCAAACATCGAGGATTGGTCTGTTTAAATCGGAATGCGAAAGATGGTGAGGCTTATGGTGCAGAGTATACGGCATTGGTACTCAGTCCGTCGAATCCCGAAAAAGAATTGGACTTGCTCAATGTTTCCGGCTTGGAGGGTTTCATTGGCTTTATCAAGCAGGGTGCATGGCATATCGCCATTGGCTGGGACCATATTTTGTTTCTGCTTGCGCTGACATTTCCCCTGGTGCTGCGACGGGAGGGTGGACGTTGGCAGGCGGTCGATGCCGCTGGGCAGGCGCTGGCTAACGCGATAAGGGTAATGATCTGTTTCACAGTGGCGTATTCACTGGGGTTGATTCTGGGGGCCACTGGCGTGGTATCCTTGCCGGCTCGCCCGGTAGAGAGCATTATTGCCCTGTCTATTTTTGTGGTTGCCATACATAACATTTTTCCGGTTCTGCATGGAAAGGCCTGGTTGCTTACCCTCGCATTTGGATTGTTCCACGGCTTGGGTTTTGCCTTCATGCTCGGCAATTTGCAGTTTCGCATGGTGGATTTGCTGAAAACAGTGATCGCTTTCATCATTGGTGTCGGATTTGGCGAATGTGTAATCGTGGCGGGTGCGGTGTTGGTGTTTCTGTTGCTGCGTAAGCAGACGTGGTATGCCCGGGTGGTGTTAGTCGGTGGATCGGCCCTTACTGGCTTGGTCGGTATGTACTGGTTTGTGGAAAGGGCGTTTGACTTGTAATGAGTGAAGAAGTGGTAGATGTTGTAAAGCGGTACATCGAGAACGAGTTACTACGCGATCGTGATGATGGCGACATTGAATCTGATGAAAACCTGTTTACAGGTGGGTTGATCGATTCCATGGGTATCATGAGATTGGTGGCGCTCTTGGAAAAGAGCTACGACATCAAGATCCCGCCCGCGGATTTGACCCCGGCTAACTTCATGACGGTCGAGAAAATTGCAGGATACTTGAAGAGGTTGATAGCGTAGCCGGATTTTCTAATCCGATGGAAGATATTATGAACCATTGAGGTTCGCCAGCAATGCGTTGCGATCTACTTTCCCGCTTCCGGTTTTTGGGAATTGTGCGATCACGTGCCATGCCTCGGGTACGGCATAGGCGGGTAATCTCTCGCTTGCCGCTCGCTTTAATTCAGCATTATCAACATCCTTGCGATTGAGCACAACGAAGGCGATGATTTTCAAGGTGTCGTCTTCAGGGTGAGGGCAGCTGATCACGGCGGTTTCATCGACAGCGTCATGGGCCAGAACGGCACTTTCAACCTCATCGAGTTCGACCCGGTAGCCGCGGGTCTTGATTTGACGATCCATGCGCCCCATAAACCATAATAGATCATCTTTTTCTTCGATGAGATCACCGGTACGATAAAAGCATTTGCCGTCTAAATTTCGAAATTTCTCCGCGGTCAAATCAGGCTGGTTCCAGTATCCCTGCATCATGGTGGATGAATGTATCCACAGTTCACCTTTGGTCACTGGCTGTTCCCGCTCATCCATGATTCGGTGCTCTGTTTCGGCCCAGGTTTGGCCGATGGGAATGGGTTGATCATCCTTTTTCGGAGGGTGGTCGAAATGGAAGTAGGTGCATTGGTTGACCTCGGCGGGTCCGTATACGTTGCTGAATCGGGCGTTTGGGCAGAGGGTCATCAGGCGACGCAGGTGTTTGATCGGGAAGGGTTCGCCTCCGTATAAAACCCAGCGCAATGAGCCGATATTCCGCTCGGAAAGTCCTCCGCGTAAGAGCATTTGAGTCAGGGCGAGTGGTACCGAGTACCAGAAGGTGACCTGCTCATTTTCGATTAATTCGGCGAGAGCCGTGGGGAACATGGAGGTGGCTTCGGATACAATGATGGTACTGGCCCCGTGGAGGGGGGCCGTCAGGTATTCGAATGTCGACATGTCGAAGTGCAGGGGCGAGTGATTCGTTAACCGATCGGTCGGTTGTACTTCATACAGTGCGCCGGAAAGTCGGGCGTAACTCATGCCGCTGTGATGCGTGTGCATCAAACCTTTCGGTGCGCCCGTCGATCCGCTGGTGTACATGATGTATGCCAGATCACTGGATGCCAGAGCAAGGTCAGGCCGGGTGGTGGAAAAAGAGTCCGCGCTATCCCAGGACAGCGTGATGGGTGCGTCGATCTCTCCGGGTTCCAGGCCGATGATAATCCGGAGCCCTTTCAGTTTTTGCAGTACGCGTCGACGGGCTCTGTCTGCAAAGATCAAGGTGATGTTACAATCGTTAAGGATCGACTGCACGCGTTGAGGGGGTGAAGCAGGGTCGATGGGAACGAAGGCGGCGCCGGCCTTCCAGATGGCAGAGAGTGTGATCGGAATTTCGAGACTCTTGCTCATGAAAATGCCTACGCGATCGCCCTTCTTTATGCCGAGATCCATTAGCCAGTTCGCCACCTGACTGCTTCGCATCGCGAGGTCGCTATAGCTGATCGATGTGCCGTCGATACGATAGGCAAGATGATCTGGGGCTTGCCCGGCACGCTCGTCCACCATGTGCGAGAGCAACATGGCTCAGAGTCCCAGATACTGGGCAATAATGTTGCGTTGAATGTCCGAGGTGCCGGAGTAAATGACACCCCCTGCAGCATCGCGGAAGTCCCGCTCCACTTCAAATTCAGTGAGGTATCCGCGTGCTCCATGAATACGCATGGCATCCATGCTGTTTGCGGAAAAGCACTCGGCGAGATGGAGGTTGGCCATAGCAGCTTCCATGGCGGCGGGTTCGTCGCGTTCTTTGAGCCAGGCGAGTTTGTAGAGGAGCAGTTGTGAGGTCTCCAGCCGCAGTTTCATATCCGCAATGCGGTTAGAGACCGCTTGGAATTTTCCGATTGCCTGGCCAAATTGTTCGCGTTCCTGCGCGTAGGCAATACAATCATCGAGTTGTCGCGACATGGAACCCACGTGGCTGGCAAAAATGAAGCTGCGCTCCCAATCCATGGAGGTATTGAACATGGCGGTACCAATTCCCTCATCTCCGAGGCGGTTCTCCTCGGGGACAAAGCAATCCGTTAGCATGATATCACCAAGGGGATTGGTGCGGAGCCCTGCTTTGGCCTTGGGCCGCGATGTTGAAAAACCTGTGAAGTCTCTTTCAACCAGGAACGCGGATATGCCCCAGCCTCCGAGTTCGGGTTGTGTGCTGGCAAAGACGAGGGCAAGATCGCAAGCGGGCGCGAGGCCAATATACGTTTTGTGGCCGTTGAGGATGTAGCCGCCATCCACTTTTTCTGCTCGGGTACGCAGGCTGAATGCATCCGAGCCGGATTCCGGTTCAGTCATGCCGTGTGCACCGATGATCGATCCATTAATTAATCCCGGCATATATTTTCGGTTCTGTGTATCATTACCAAAGCTGCGCAAGGGCTCTTGGATACTCCACATTTGCCCGTTTATACCAAGGCTTAGTCCGTTATCGCGGCACCCGTAGCCGAAGGCTTCGAGGGCGGCGATAGTTGAGGTGGTGTCAAGTCCACCCCCTCCGTAGGCCGTATCGTAGCAGAGCCCAAGTAATCCTTGGTCTGCACAGCGTTGCCATAACTCGCGATCGAACGTGCTGCTGGCATCGCGATGGGCGAGGCCATCATTGAGCGTTTCGCCAAAGGTGCGGGAAGCGTTTCGCAATTCTTTTTGGGCTTTCGTCCAGGAAAAATCCATCAGTAGGTTCTTTCTGTAGCTGTGGTCATGGGGGGAAAAGATCCGTAGGGATCGAGCGGGTCGGAAGCCGTGAGTTCTATATTCATCATGCGGCCGAGATTGAATTCATTTGCGTACTGGCTGATCATGGTCAAGCCAACGTGATCTTCCAGTGCCCAACCGGTGGAATCGAATACAGTTAACTCTTCCCGAAGTGATTCATACCGGGACGGATGCTGCAAGAGTTCGATCATTCCCGGGCCAATTTCGTTGTCTTCCAGTTGTTGGCATTCGCCCTCTTTTTTAGCTTGGGCAAGAAAATCCGGACACACCGTACTGCGTTGCAGTAGACTGAATGGCAATTCGACTTTGCCTTCGAAGTCTGACCCAACCGCATTGATGTGCAGCCAGGGAGCATGGGTTCCATCATTGAACACGGGTCCCTTTCCCGGCTCCTCGGAGGTACACGTACACAGGATGTCGACCTGCTCAAGCATGCGGGGTAGGCTGTCGCGGCTGAGAATCTCCTGTGGGGCACGTGAAAACGAGGTTCGTTCATCGAATGTGGCGGCGTGGCTGTCTTTGGTGTCGTACACGAGGATCCGATCGATGTCGAAGCATCGGCTGAGGGCGTGTAGTTGAGTGACGGCTTGAGCACCAGCACCGATCAAGCCGAGAGTGCTGCTACCGGCGCGGGCCAGCCGCTTCGAAAGGATTGCGCTGGCGGCTCCGGTGCGGAGGGCCGTCAGAAAGGTGGCGTCCATGATGCTGAGCAGGTGCCCATTCACGGGATCGAAGGCCTGGATCGTGGAGAGAATGGTGCTGGAACGGTGCAGTATGGGGTTATTTGGGTGATAGCCGACATGCTTTATGGTGATTCGCTTGCCATTTTCGAGGGTGGGCATCCATTCCAGCAAGCCATAATTTGGATCGAGATAGTGCAGTCCATCGCGCGGTGGTGTGCGAAATTTGGCCGGTTCGTAGTGGATAAATGCGTCGCTGAGGTGAGTCATCATCTCATCCATCAGCGTGTTCAGACCTACCCTGCGAACAATTTCTCCCAGATCTGTTGTGTTTAGTACCAGTGTTTCCATCAAATTCTCGTTTCCGCACGCTTTATTGGGTATAGGATCGGCCGAGGCAACGAAGAATTACTGTATTAAATCGATGAAAAATTACACACCAGGTTCAGGTAGCGCGGTATCGGCATTCGGTCAGCTGGTCGAGGCGTCTTCGCTGTCTCGAAGCCAGTTGCAGATATGGTTGGGACAGCAGCGGGCCACCGAGCAACCACTCAATAATATGGCGTTTACGCTGGTGCTGTCCGGTCCCCGGAATCCGGAACGGTTTGTTGCGGCAATCGAAACCGTATTTGCTGCGGCGGATGCGCTTAATATGGTTGTGCGTAACGACGAATGGGGGGTTCCACAGCCGGTATTTCTCGATGCTCCCCCATATACGGTTGAGCGACTCGACTTCTCAGCAGAAGCTGATGCGAAGGAATTTTTCAACGCCCGATGTGTTGAATGGGCTGCGGAACCCTTTAAGATCGATCAAAGCCTGTGCCGCACGGCATGGGTAAAGTTGGGCGAAGAGCAATGGGGGTGGTTTATCTGCAACCACCATCTCAATAATGACGCCTGGACCTTGAACCTTATCGTCGATGCGGTATTCGCAAAAGTAGAAGGACGCTCGGTTCCGGAGTTCCAGTCGTACCGTGACTACCTTGTTCGCATGAAGAGCCGGGAAACAGGCGGCATGCTGGATCGTTTGAAAAGCTCCTCGATGGATGTAATATACGGTCGCGATCGCTTGCCAACGCAAACCACGAGCGAACGCATTCGTATACCATTGTCGGCGGAACGGCTCGAAGCTTTTTGGCGACTGACTGATCGTCCAGTTTTGGCTTCACTGAGTCCGGATGTTGCGCGCTTTGCTTTGGCATCGGCTGTTTTGGCCATCTGGCTCAAACGTGTCGGTGATCCCGACGCCACCGAAGTGTGTTTTCACACTCCGGTGCATAACCGAAGAGATGAGTCGGATCGGGAAACGCCCGGATTGTTTATTGAGTTTTTCCCATTTGGTATCGAGGTGGATGAAAGTGAAAGCTGTGAAGCATTGGCTGCGCGTATCATTGCTGCCGCATGGGAATTTTACGCAAGCGCGTTGCCGGGAACAAGCCACCCGGAATCGTTGACTGGCGGGAGGGCGGTATTAAATTATATCCCGCCGCATGACATCGCGCTGGAAAAGATGGAGGTATCCCGGCGGTGGGTGCATGCGGGACATAGTGATGCGCAACACACGTTGCGCCTGCAGGTTCATCCCTACTCCGAAAACGGAGGGCTCGAACTGCACCTGGACCTGAACACTCAAATGTTTTGTCCTGTGGAGCGCAAAAGTATTGCCGGGCAGTTTGCTGTACTTATTGAGCAGTTTGTCGCTAACCCGGAAAGCGAAATAAATTCGTTGGAATTGCTCAGCACGGAAGAGCGATACCAGTTGTTGGGGCAGTTCAATGCCTCGGCGGACGTACCTGAACCCACGATCCATGTGTTGGATCGGTTTAAAGCGATGGTGGCCTCTTATCCGGGAGATATGGCGGTGGTATCTGGTGATGGAACGGCGCTTACTTTTCGTGAGCTTGATGCGCTTTCAGACCGGTGGGCGGGTAAGCTGATCGCAAGTGGAGTGGCGGTTGGAGGTTTTGTAGGGGTTTATGCGGAGCGAAGCGCGGAGCTATCGATTGGCCTGTGGGCGGTTATAAAGTCGGGTGCAGCATTCGTCCCGATCGACCCCGCTTTACCCTCGGCGCGCGTAGCGGCCATGGTCTCGGATGCTGGTATGGAGATTTTGTTGACCGATCGTACCGTTGACTTCCTGGAATCTGTAGCCGTTCTGGACCTTTCCGAAACTCCTGAAAATATGGAGGTTTTGCTGCCGACTCCCTCGTTCCAGAGGGCAGCATACATGATGTATACCAGTGGGTCTACCGGGATACCCAAGGGGGTGGTTATCGAGCACCGAGGGTTGGTCAGTTACCTGGATTGGGCTGAGCGCATGTACGCGCAGGGCGAGCGGATCAGTATGCCACTGTTCACCTCTATCTCGTTTGATTTAACCATCACCTCATTGTTCCTGCCTTTGCTGACGGGGGGCACTCTGCGTTGTTACCCGGCGTCTACGGGTGAGGTGGATGACGCGATTCACCGGGTTATGCAGGAGGATGCGGTGGATGTGATCAAGCTCACGCCATCTCATTTGCAGTTGGTTAAACACATCGATTGTTCAGCCACGCGTATACGACGAATGATTCTGGGGGGCGAGCAGTTGACCACCGTGCTGGCGCGTGAGATCACGGAGATGTGGCCGCATGAGGTTACGCTATACAACGAGTATGGGCCGACGGAAGCCGTGGTGGGGTGCATGATACACACCTATGATCCGGAGAAGGACAATGGCGTTGCCGTTCCGATTGGTCGGCCGGCGGATCAGGTAGCACTATACGTGTTGGATAAGAAATTGCGTCCGGTGCCATTCGGTATGCCCGGCGAATTATGTGTTTCACGTGTGGGACTTTCGCCAGGCTATCATGGCCGCCCCGAAGAAACGGCCGCATGTTTTGTCCGGCATCCGTTCAAGCCCGGAGAGGTCATATATCGTACCGGAGATATCGTGCAGTTCATCGGTCCTGATTGTCTGGAGTACCTCGGACGAGCGGCAAACAGGCAGATTAAGATTGCGGGATACCGGATCGAGCTGGGGGAAATTGAAGCGGCATTGCGGCATATTACGGGTATTTCCGGTGCTGTTGCCGGGGTTATATCGCGGAAGCAGGATGCACAGGTTAATGCTCGAGTCGATACCTGCTGTACCACTTGTGGAATTGCAGGCCATGTGCCTGGCGCAAATCTGGATGCGAACGGGACCTGTGCGATTTGTCGTCGATATGAGGCGGTGAAAGCGCGAACCGAAGCTTATTTCGGGGACGAGGAAGATCTCTGTCGCGCGGTGCCAAAAACAGAAAAGCCGTTCGATTGCCTGATGTTGCTCAGTGGCGGAAAGGACAGTTCGTATGCCCTTGCACGTCTCGTAGCTCTTGGCCGCCGGGTATATGTATACAGCTTCGATAACGGGTTCATCAGCGATGACGCCAAAGATAATATCCGTCGGGTCTGTGAACATTTGGCGGTCCCATACGAATTCGGATCTTCGCCCGCGATGAACGAAATCTTCAAGGATAGTCTTACCCGTTTTAGTAACGTGTGTCAGGGCTGCTTTAAAACGATATACACTCTTGGTATTCAGCGCGCATCCGAGTTGGGCATTCCGGTAGTCGTGACCGGTTTGTCGCGGGGGCAGTTATTCGAAACGCGCTTGACCGAAAACCTTTTCGGTGACGAGGCGTTGGATGCAGAGCAAATTGATCGTGCAATTGTCGAGGCTCGGAAAGTCTATCACCGCACAGAAGATGCGGCGACGCGCCTCCTCGATAATCGGATATTTGAGCGAGACGAAATTTTCGACGAGGTACGTTTGGTCGACTTTTATCGGTATGCTGACGTATCGCTGGACGACATGTATGCTTTTTTGCAAGAGCAGGTGCCGTGGTACCGGCCGAGGGATACCGGGCGGTCAACCAACTGCTTAATTAACGATGTGGGTATTTATATTCACAATAAAGAGCGCGGCTTTCACAATTACGCGTTGCCCTATAGTTGGGATGTTCGGATGGGGCATAAGACCCGGGAACAGTGCCTGGATGAGTTGAACGACGAGTTAGACGAGGCTCGGATTCGCCATATGCTTCGTGAGGTGGGTTACGATGAAAATCGTTTGGTTGGTCAGCAGTCCGAAGTGTTGGTGGCATGGGTTACCGGCGAGGTCGAGCGTTCGGATGTTGTCCGTCTGGCGTTGGCTGAGTATCTGCCGAAGCGGATGATTCCGGAGCACATCGTAGTGGTAAGCGACTTTCCTTTAACGGTGAATGGTAAAGTGGATTTCAAGTCATTGCCGGAGCCGAATTGGTCAGATGCCGTGGAAGGTGCGCCACCGGCCACAGACGCTGAGCGTAAGCTCGCGACCATTTGGAAGGCTGTAATTGGAGGAACCGCTTCAAGAGAAAGCCATTTTTTCCATGAGGGAGGCAATTCGTTGTTGGCGATGGAGCTTATGGTGCGTGTCCGTGCGGAGATGGGGCGTGAAGCTCCCCTGCAAACCCCTTTTCGTGCTCCATTGCTGATGGATATGGCTATCGAAATCGAGTCGTGCGAATTCACGAAGAAGTCTGTCTTGCCTGAACAAGCAGCAGACTCGATGGCTCAACTCTCCAGTTTGCAACAAACGGTATGGCAAGCCCAGTCGCTGATGCCTGAGTCATCGGCGTACCATGTAACGTTGGCCTATCGGTTTGATGCCGAAATCAATGTGGAAAAGTATCGCGAGGCGATGAATGGATTGGTGCAGCGCCACGAAGTGTTACGAAGCGCTGTGCGTAAGCAGGGAGATAAGGCGGTGCTGGAGGAGCAGTCTTTTTCCGTGGTGTTGGATCGCGTTGAGCCTGCTGATCTTGATGCGTGGGTGCGGCAGCCATTCGATCTGGAGCATGCGCCCTTGTGGCGTGCAGGATGGATGTGCGAAGGGCAGGGGGGCACCCTGTTGTTGGTGTTGCATCATGTCATCGCGGATCAGCGTTCTCTGCATATCATGGCGGATGACCTCGAGACCCTGTTCAGGGGTGGGCGACTGGATCCACTCCGTTCGTTTGGCGATTATACTGCGTGGCTTAATAATCAGGATTTGAGCGCACAACGCGAGTTCTGGCGCGACCACCTGGGGGCTGTACAGTCCTCAGGCGATTTGGCTTTTGCTCGGCCGGAGATGGCTGAGGCATCTTGTATAGTCCGCAGGGATTCAAAGTACTTTGTTTTCGAGCCGCCCTCGGATTGGGGTGTGACCACCTACCAGTTTTTACTGGCGGCGTTTGTTAAAACGCTTGAGCGTTTTTCTGCAGATGAGAATTGGCTGATAAAAACGCCGGTCTCAAGGCGGTTGCTTCCGGAGACCCGGGATATGGTTGGGTATTTCCTGAATACGATTCCGTTATACCTTACCTGGGACGCAAATAGGTCGGATAAAGAGAACGTGGTTTCGATTCGAGCGTCAGTGGATGCGGCGCAGGAGCATGCGGATCTTCCCTACTCAGAATGGGTGTCGATGGCTCCTGCAGGCACATTGGATGTTGCTTTCGTGTATAGCGAGGTCGCACCTGAAATCCGGTTAGGTGAAGCGGTGGGTCGTCCGGTGTTTGTTCCTAACGGCGCTGCTAAATTTGACCTTACCTTCTTTGTGCATCAGCAGTCCGATGGGTGGGAATGGATGGTTGAATTCAATCCGTCGCGTTTTCGAGCGGAGGATATGCGGCAGGTGATCGACCTCTTTGAAACACATGTACACCACCTCGGAAGAGAGGTGGGTCCCGTGCAGGGCTTGTCGGATGGAATTCGGGATAGATTATCAAGATGGAGTCGGGGGCCCGCCTATGCCGGGTGGCCGGAGGGTAACGTAGTACAACGTATTCTCTCGCAACCTGAAAGCCGCTGTGCCGTTTTCTGTGGTGGGCGATCTTTAAGTTATAAGGAGTTGTTTGAACGGTCGGCACGAATCGCGGCGGAGATCGAGCGTGTCAGCGATGATCGAACAACCGCGGTGGGCGTTTATCTGGAACGCTCCGTCGAATTGGTGGTCGCTATTTTGGG
>Ga0181573_10004396_pt1 | contig 12020 bp, 4 predicted proteins | sample 101ome_25_FD_148643 | JGI IMG/M metagenome (GOLD analysis project Ga0181573, IMG submission 148643) | Coastal salt marsh microbial communities from the Groves Creek Marsh, Skidaway Island, Georgia - 101409BT metaG (spades assembly) | ecosystem: Environmental > Aquatic > Marine > Intertidal zone...
CTTGGCTTGACTTGGCTTGACTTGGCTTGCTTCTGCGGTTCGCTCTGTCTGAGCGAAAGTTTTTGCCGTTTACAGCGTTCCTCGAAGGACGTAGGGCGTTTATCCCACCCCAGTCATCACCCAAGAGCCATAGTCGAACTTTATTCGCATCAGTGCTGTCAAACGCGAGCATACAAGGCTTTTGAATTGTGCTGCGGAACCTCGCCATCGACAGTGAGCAGTGAAGAGGAGAAGTATGAGCGTGGACTGTAAACTTTCTAGCTCTGTTGCCTGTTAGTTGTTACTACTGGCTAGTTACTAACTAGCTACTACATGCCCCCTACGGTGGAGAAAAATCAACATAGCGAAATTCCAGGTCGGCGAGAGAAGCGCGAGCGCCTGAGCAGCTGAGCTTGGGTTAAGCAACTAAGACATTAAGCGCCTGCTCAGAGGAGGCTCATGCTCGTCATGGTCATGCTTTGGATGTGGTTCATGAAGTCGTCGAAGGCGCCGCCCTCCTCGGTCATGTCCTCGATGATCGAGTCCATGGACAGAGACAATGGAATCACCGCCGTGCAAATGATCTTCTTAACCCCAAACGCCACGTCCACGAGGGCACAGTTCTCGGACCACTTGAGGCCGTCGTAGACCACCTCGGCCTTAATCTTGGCGTAGAGCGCAAGCAGGTCCTGGTCCGCCTCCCACGGCTTGATCTCAAGGTTGCACAGGGACCGCTGGTTGGCCTCCTTCTTGGCGAGGCGCGCGAGGGCCGCGGCCTTGGCCTCTTCGAGCTCCGCGTCGCGCGCCGCCTTGAGCTTGGCCGCCTGCTCCGCGCGGCTGCCGGCGGCGGGGGCCGCTGGGGCCGCCTCCTCCTCGTCGTCTTCGCCGAAGTCAAACTCCTCGTCGTCCTCCTCCGTAGCGGCAGCCTTGGCCGCGGGGGGCGCGGCGGGCGCGGGGGCCGCGGCGGCCGCGGGCGCGGCTGCGAGGCTCACGGCGACGCCCTGGAGCGCTGCGATGTGAATGTACCAGCGGTACGCGTTGGGGAAAGCCACCGGGCACGGGAGGCTGAAGGCAGCGAAGGTGGCCGAGTCCTTGGCGGAGAAGGAGTAGCCCTCGATGTAGCTCTTGTCAGCCACGTGGGCTTCGAGGGCGGCGACGTTGGCGAACGACATGTTGGCAAATTAAGGTCTGCGCATGCAAAGCGGTGCACAAGGAGAAGAGAAGCTTCGTCAGCAGCCAGGTGCGGGTTTTTGACAGCAAACATAAACGCAAAGTTTGTGGCAGTTGATCTGGGGTGATATCGAGTTCAGCAATGGGGAAAAGAAGCAAGATGGACACGATGTGCCCCAAGATCCGGCTTATAGCTCGCACATTTTTTGTGTCGGCGATAGCGTGCCTAGGGGCGAATTTGTCTCTTCCCATGACTGACTGACGACTGTACAAAGTAAGTTCACTCATGCGCAACAACTGGTTGTTCTTCACCTTGATAGCATCGTCCCTCCTCAGCATGGGGCTTTCATCCTCCAAGAATTTTGGCGGCTTGGCGGCGTCGATCAGGGGTGAAGAGAGCCTCATGAAGAAGAAAGGTAATGGCTAGGATCATGGATCCGTTGGTTGCCTAGCTTGATGTTCTCGCTTGATCCTCCTCTTCTGCCTCCCCCTTACCTAAACTCTTCGTGCTGATCCGGCTGCAGCCCACGGCACGTGCACCCAGCCCCCGCAGGAGTCCCTCAAGTGGGGCTGTGACTGGAAAACGGCCGACAATATATGCTGCTACAACCGGCACTACGCGGAGCACAGCGGCTACTGGCTGGGCACGCGCTTCCTGCGCGAGCACTCCAAGGCGAGCGGAGAGATCACCTTCTTCGACTCTGTGAGCGGCAAGCCGCTGTTCGTGGCTCCACGCGGGCGGTCGTGGGAGTCCTTCGTCAAGGAGTCCAAGGCGCACGGCTGGCCCAGCTTTCGCGATGAAGAGGTGTGTGTTCACAGGCTCCCTGGATCATTTGGAGGTGTTGAGGCACGCCTGTGCGTCACGCCGAGTCATACTGCATCCGTTCCTTTTCCGCGGCAGGTGGTCGCCGAAAATGTGCGGTTGCTGGCGAATGGCGAGGCAGTGAGTGTTGACGGCACGCACCTTGGGCACAACCTGCCCGACGGCAGAGGGAACCGCTACTGCATCAACCTCGTGTCCATCGCGGGCAAGCCCAGCTGAAGGGGGGTCACCTCTAGGCGAATTGATTTTCTCCGCATAGGCGCGGTGTACTGGGACATGGGGATCACATGGGGAAGGACAGTTGCAGTGGCGGATATATAGTTTTTTTGACGTTTGGCGTGGTTTCATATGATAATTACACCCCCGGAAGAGACGGACACGCCGGCCCACTTGCCATCGCCCCCCTTCTCCCATCCTCGCGCCTGCTCGCAGCAAGGCGCAGGCCTCTAAACCCGCGGCATTCGTACGGCGGACTTAAGGAGCTTGAGGAGGTCCTTGGGCCCGACGCTCTTCTGCGCGGTCGTCGCCTTGGAGGAGAGGCCCCTCAGCTTTGCGGACAGGTCGTCGGCGAGCGCGAGGGCGCGGCTCGACTCACCCGCGATGAACGCCATAATTCCCGCCTTGCTGTCCACCTCCAGGCCTCCCTCTTTCAGGATGTCCACGGCCTCGAGGATTCGGTGGCCCACAGACCCGCCGATGGACAGCAGGATGTCCTCCTGCTGCGCAATACTGAAGCGCGCGTCCGCGGTGAGCATCCACGGCTTCACCTGGATGCCGCCCTTGGTCCGCTTGCCGATCTCGCGGTTGAGCAGGATGTTGCCGACCGTGAGGATCACGCTGAAGACGCTGTTGGGGTTCACAACGTAGCTCGTCGTGACGTACATGGAGAAAAGTCCCGCGAAGAAGCTAATCCGCCGCGCCAGGGCTGAGACCTGGTGAAAGGTGTGGAGAATCAGCTCGGGCCGCTCGATGAAGCGCAGGCAGAACGCGATCATGTAGACTATTTTGGCGGCGTTCATGAGGCTCATGAGCACGGAGACGGTTGACAGTTGGCCCAGCAGCGACCACGAAAGGATGTTCTGGACGCCGCCCTCGAGCGGGATAACGGTCGAAAGGAAGAATAGGACGTCGGTGCTCGCGTCGAAGATGCCGCCGACAGACTCGGCGAGCACCACGAGGATCACCTCCTTGCCCTCGTCCACCACCGCCCGCATCTCGCTGTAGCGCAGGCCCAGAAGCGCGATTTTAGCCGACGCGATGGCCGGGCTCATGGACGGAAGCTTGTTGTCCTCCTCGAGCTTGGCCGAAGCCTTCTGGATGGCGCTGTCGATGAGCTCCTGGTCCGCAGCCGTGTGGTTCTTCACGATGTCCCACAGCCAGGCCTCGGTCAGCTCCACCGAGTTCAGGCCACTGGCCAGAGCGCGCGCCTCGTCGATCTGCGCGTCCAGAGGTACCTCCGCCCCTTCTCCGCCAACGTCGCCGCCCTTCTCACGGCCGCCGCTCGCTCTCTTCGAGGGGCCCGCGAGGGCTGCGCTGAGCCCGCCCGGGTGAGCTGCCTTGCTCGCCCACGCCGCCGCGTCCCGGAGCTGCTTGATGTCAGCCTCGGTGCGCTCGAAGCGCTCCTGGTTGGTCTGCCGGCGGTGCGCCCTCGCCGCGCTCTCGTTCAGCCCGTGGCTGGCCGTGTCCCAGAGCACCGCATCGCCGAAGAAGGACCGCTCCTCGTCGTCGCGCTTGCTTCGCGCCTGCAGCGTCTCGTACGCCTCCTTGTTGTGCGGCTGCTTCACGAGAAGCATCGCCAGCCCGTACGCGGCGCGCGCCAACTCCGCCCCGCCCTCGTCCGCGGCGCCGCTCTCGGCCGTGCCTGCGACGATGGAGTAGAGCAAGTCAGGGATGCCCGCGCGCGAGTAGCCGATCATGGTGGCTTGCAGTTCCTGCGACAGCGCTTCGGCCTGCGCCTGCTGCTCCTCGCTCATCTTGGCCCGCTCGAGCCGCGCGCGGTAGATCTTCCATGCGCGCCCCACGATGCGCAGCGCGCGCGCCGACTTGAGCAGCTTGAGCGTCTTGAGCAGCCGCGCCGAAGAGGCAGAGCCGCCGCTGCTCTCCGAGCTGGGGCCGTCGTCGTCGCCGGCGGCGGGCTCGGGGAAGGCGAAGTACATGATGAGATCGAAGGTCACGAGCGTGAGGTCTAGCATGCAGAAAGGGTCGGTCACAAACTTGCGCAGCGTCTGGAACGCGACGAGGTGCACGCAGATCTTGGTGGCCACTTCCACCGCATAGATCCACATGCTGATCAGCAACAGCAGATCCAGCTCGTTCATCTGAAACCCGTACTGCATCTTGAGCACCATCTCGTACGTCAGGCCGAAGAAGACCAGAGACATGATGATGACCATCAACATGTTTCCCTCGAGCACGTCGTTGAGGAACACCCTCGCCCGCGCGCGCATGGGGAACAGCGTCATGCGAATCTTGCGGTCGAGCGGCGAGTCCCCCTCGTTCTCCGCGTCCATGTCCGGCACGCCCTCCGACACAATCTGCAGGTGCCGCCGCAGCAGGCCGATGACCTCGCGCTTGGTGGCAACGGCCTTCGGGGACTGGTCCTTCATGCGCCGAGCGAGATACGAGGCCATGCGGCTCAGCAGGGCGTTGAACCCGGGGTGCCTCGGCGCTAGCCCCGCGCCGCCGACGTCGGGAGCGTCGGACATGTCGAAGCCCTCGAAGCCGTCGAACTCTCCGCGGATCTTAAGCGTCAGGTTCTGCTCCTGCTGCTGGTCGCACAGCTGCATGTATGTGTCGGTCTGCAGGGCTATGAACACAACTTCCACTGCGGCGCGCTCCTGCAGGCTCGCCACTTCCTTGGCTGCTTCCTTGTCGCCGCTCCCCCGCCCCTCTCCGGCTTCGAGTGCGAGCTCGGGCCGCTCCTGGGCCAGCTCCTCCATACGAGCCTTCTCCTTGCGCTTCCCGCCGCCGCTTTTATGGCTGGCCGCTGCTTGAGGCGCTGGCTTGTCGCCCTTGGCCGCGGATTTGGCTTCCTCATCCGCGGTCGCATCACCTGACCTGCTCTCGATCTTTGCGAGCTGCTGGCTGAGGATCTCGGGCACGAGCTCCCGCGCGATGCGTCCGGCGAGCCCCGCGGCCGACCGCAGCGCCTTGGCCCGCGACTTCTGCCCCGTGCTGAGCACCGTCGCCTGTGAGCTGTTCCAGCGCTTCAGTGCCACGTAGGCCTCTACCGCCACCTGGCCCACGCGCACGCGCTGGGTCGCCTCGTCGGGTGACCCGCACGGGATGGCGCCCGCCGCGCTGCTGAAGGCGTAAAGCACGAGCATGGTGGACCGCAGCCGCTCCAGGTCGCGCTTCGTCTCGGGCCCCTCGGGCTGGTGGCACAGCGGTCGCAGCTTCTCCGCAAACGTCACCAGCTCGTACGTTGTCCCGCCGCCGCCGCCGTCACCACCGCCGCCGCCGCCGCCGCTTCTTTCGGCTGCGCTGTCGCCGCCACTCCCCGCGTCGTTGAAGTACACCGAAAAGAGGAGGTGGTCCATGAGGGTCTGCTTGGACCCGCCCGTGCCCTTGCCCTCTCCGTCGCCGTCGCTCTGCTCCTGCAGCAGCGATATCTCCTCGATGAACCAAGACATGGGCAGCACTTGGCGCACGGCTGCCGCGCTGCCGCCCTGCGTGCAGAGCACGTTGAGCAGCGTGATGAGGGCCACGCGGGACTGCTCCGTGGACCCCGCGAAGGCGCCGCTGCTGCTGCGCCGGGAGGGGTTGGCGGTGAAGTCGCGGAAGCGCTCCCGCACCGGGTCCGTCGAGGCGTCGGGGATCAGAGTTGCCGCCACGAAGAGCTGGTTGGCGCGGAAGGGTTGCCTCTCGTGGCCCCCGCAGAGGGTGACGAGGAGCGCCAGCGTGCTGACGAGAAAGCTGTCCGTGATCTCGCGGGTCGAGAAGGCCTCGTTGTAACGGTCGTCAGTGCACTTCTTGAACTCGTTCCGGAAGAGGCACTCGGTGCACGTGTGCACGTAGCCGCAAAGCAGGCGCAGCAGGTCGCGGTTGGCGGACGCGCACAGCTCCGGCTCGCGGTGGAAGAGGCGGCCGCAAAGCGTCACGAGGTTGCGCGGGCTGGTGGCGCGGCCGCCTTCGACCACGCCCACCACCTTGTTGATGGACTCGAGCACCGTGCGCTTGGCCATGCTGTTGTCGTCGATCACCGCGCTCAGGCAGTGGAACACGTTTTCAATCATTTCGTTGATGCGCTGCGTGTTGCTGCGCCGAGGGTTATGCACCTTGAACCACTTGTCGAAGCCCGCATTGAGGCGCGCGCGGCCTACGAGCCCGCACATGGCAGCGACTAACTTGCGCGTCTCGGCGACCTCAAGCGACTCGCCCTTTTCGCCGTCCTCGCCGTCGAGACCGTACAGGGCGCGCGAGTCGACACTCACCTTGCCGCGCGTCTGCGCGCCGTCAGACAGGCAGCTGCGGAGCACTGCGTTGCCGACCTCGAGGGCCTCCACAAGCGCGTGCGTGAGCCCGAGCCCATGGCAGATGGCCTGGTGCACCGAGGCAGGCTTGAGGGGCTGCTCGAAGGCCGGCCGCGCGTCCCGGTCGAGGAACCAGTCGGGCAGCCATGGCGGCGGAATGCCCATTTTCGTGTAAAAGTCAAGGTTTGTGTACGACGGCCGCACTGCAGGCTTGCTACCATCCTTAGTGTCTCCGCCGTAGAACTGCACGTCGCAGCGCGCGGCCGAGGCCTCCTTGGCGTCCTCGCTGGCGTTGAAGTAGCAAAAGATGGCCAGCCACATAAGCGCATTGCTGACCACCACGCAGTCCGACTCGGAGTTGCTGGCGACGCGGCTGCCTGGCGCCATGAGGATCCACGCGTCGACCGTCTCGAAGGCCGCGCGCAGCGACAGGAGCAGCTTGAGGAGGAGGTCGTAGCTGCCAAAGACGGGGAGGTTGCCCGAGGCGGGGATGACCGTGACGCTCGCCAGCGCCGCCCCAAGGGACCGGACGGTGCGGTGGCGGTCCAGCAGCAGCCCCAGCGATGCCTCGAAGAGGTCGTCGTCGTCCGAGGTCATGAGCTCGAGCATCAGCGTGTCGGTCGCCGCGCCGCCCATGACGCTCCGCTCGAATGCCTCGTGGTCCTCGCCCGTCAATGCTTCGTGCACCGCCAGCCGCAGTCGCTGTGCTGCGCCGCGCCCGAAGCTCTGCCGCAGCACCGACGCCAGCGAGCGCTCGAGGCGCGTCGAGGGGTCACCTTCCATCGCGGAGGCCGTCCGCGTGGGCTCCAGCCCGCGGGCCTCTCCAAGGTGCACCCGGCAGCGTGCCACCAGCTGCCCCACCCGCTCATTGGTGCGGTACCGATGCAGCTTCTGGAGCATGCCGATGGCGCGTACCTTGACCTCGGCGCCCAGGTGGAGCTCCGCCACAGGCGCCCAGCGGTCGGGCATCGTGTCCGTGGACGGGCGCAGGATCTCGAGCAGCGCCGCGCTCAGCCGCTGCACGCGCGGCCGGTCGCTGAAGAAGCCCATGTCGAGCAGGTGGTCGGCGACGGCCTCGATGGTGCACGTGAATTCGCTCGCGTGCACGTCCGAGTACACGATGGCGGGCGAGTTTGTGAGGTACGCCTCGACGAAGTCCTTCAGCTCCGTGAAGCTCTCCCCCGAGATCGACTTGCACTGCGGCGTGACCGACTTGGGGAACGCGCCGCCGTCACCATCGAAGAGACGGTCAGACGCCTCGGGCACAAACTTCCACACTAAAAAGGGTAAGTTGCCCTGCCCACAGGATCGGTAATGCGGGTGCCGGTCGATGAACGTCGAAAAGAGCAAGCGGCACGCTGCCGAGCGCAGCGGGTGTGGGAAAGCCGTGCACTTGACCATGCCAAGCAGGAGATCAAAGTTGTAGCGCTGTTCGACGAGAGAAATGGGAGAAGCTGAGCGGTTCGAACACAAATCTTTCATCAACTCAAGCTGCTGCTTCAGGTACAGGGCGATCTGAGTCTGGTTCTGGGCCCACTCCGCTTCCTGCAGCAGCAACAGTTACAGCAAACATAAAGCACTTGTAAATTTGAAAGGAGTGGTTTATCCTAGATAACGGGTGAAGTTGCTGAAATTTCGTAGAGTCCTTTCTTACCATTGATAGCTTCCCGCTGGCCTTCTTTTGCCGCGCCGCAGCGCTGTTCGGCATTTTTTTCTGGTCCGCTTCTCGCAGTGCGTCCCTGTTAACTTCCCACCGAAGCTTCACTGGGCCTGGGAAGGCCTTTTCCTTGGCCGTTAGCTTCGCCATGTCCTTCCAGCCGCTGTTGTGGCCGCCACCAAGCCATTTCACCGGCATCAAAGGCGCCGCAATCGCCTCAAGTTCAATTGCCGGTCCCATCGAGTGCTCGTTGAACTCGATCTCTTTAACGCCATCTCTGAAGAACAACTGCGGTGCGTACGGCTCATAGAAAAGTACGTTTGTGTCGCCGTCTTGCTCAAAGCTGCTCGTGCCTGACTTTCCCGGAGCTGAGGCCCAAAACACGAAGGTGGTGCTTCCTTGCGGAGCAGTCACCTGGCGGAACTGAACCAGCATAACATCCTCGAGGTGCCTTACGCCTTTCACGTCCACGCCAGAGCCCTTCTCGAGAGGATTCCTCGGATCATGTGGCACTAGCAAATTCCTGGACAGGCCGACAGAAGCTCGTTCGGCATCGAACTCAACAACAAAAGTGTCGTCGAGATTATCCTTCCGGATTACCCCAGTTCGACTTTCGCCTTCATTTTTCCACTCAACGCGTAGCCCTGCGACCAACTCGACGTCCCCTTGTGCACCTCCTTGAAAAGCCTTAAGCTGGTACATGCTCACGTCGTCTATAACGTCCTTGGTGCCGTAGAAGACATCAAACGAATCGTCTCTGCAACTCTCGACAGTACCAGGGTGGTATCGATACGGTTCGCTGTAAAAGGGCTCGTTTTCTCGGCCAAGCCCGTCAAAATCATTTACCATTATGTTTTTCGCCACGAGAATTTGGTTCTTTAAGACACTTCGTCGCTCATTGCCAGCCGTCTTACACACACAAACGTTCGAAAGGAGCTCAAGAAACTCGGGACGTGGTCCATACTGAGAAGTTATTAGCAGGTTGATAGCATCGATAAGCGAGTCGTTGACGTATGCATTATCCGAGGCAATTCTTTCGTTGTAGGTAAACACCGTGCTCAGCAACGACTCCGCCCCAAGGAAGTTTCCCACTTGAAACATGCAAAATTCAAGGGCGTTGAATCGGCCGTCACTGTTGACGTCAAAATACGCAAATTTTTGACGACGGGGCGATTTCAGTATGGTGGCGCCCTGTAGTGTCGCTGCACCACTCTCACTAGCATCGCCGCCGCCGCCACCGCCGCCACCACCACCACCGTCTTGTTCATCGAGCATGGGGGGAGGAGGAGCAAGAGCTTGCTCGATCAGGCTTTGGTCCAGAGATACCTGTATGTTCAGGAAATGTTCGCCGTTTCTTGTGTTGTTTTCACTGAGTGCCGACACGAGCCCGTTGCAAAGCCTGTGAATACCAACGAGCAGAGCGAAACGGAAGTCATACGGCAACGAGGAGGCTGGGTTGTACGTGATGCGGATTCCGGAAACAAAAGGAGCCATGGTCATGCTCAAGAGGTCATCGATGAGCCCAAGCTCACGGCAGGTCTTCTGGAAGTCTTCAAATCGGACTCGTCCTTCATCCCGAGCCGCATCCGTCGCCCGAGATATCTCCTTCAGGCACCCATTGATGGCCGGGAGCAAGTTCGATCCGACAATCATACTACTCGGCGTGCCTGCCGCTGTTTGAGCTACTCTGGCTACAATAAAATTGTACGAGCTTATCCATGGCTTGAGGCTGAGCACCAAGGCCAGATCTTGCTCCATTTGGCATGCCAGGGGGGAAAGGTGCATCACGCCTCCTTGAGACGAGGGGTCCCCGTTGAAGACGGCCGCGTGCTTCGGTTCTTTGCTGTTCTCTCCCAATGCCGGCGAGGCCAGCACGTCTAAGACGATCGACTTCTGCCCCGCAGCGGTGAAGCGAACGCTCGCAAGCTTCGGCACGCCGCTGCCCTGCGCCGCGGCTTGTTCGCTCCCAGCAATGATCATCAGGTTTGTTTGTTTCCCAGCACTTTTCGCGTCCACAAGACCCATTTCAGCCAAGCCCGCCCGCTGGAGGTGGCCATCCTTGCCGCCCTCAACGATCTGAAGGTACTTTCCACTGCGCTGATGTCGCAAGCGTACCTTGTCCCCAAACGATACGGGCTGGCCAAATATGTAGTTCGGCTGGCCCCCGCGGTACCCAGCCTCGGGCTCGAGGGAGAAGACAGAGCCCGCATGCGTCGACTCTGACGATGGATAGACGCAGAGGTCCGCGCAGTTCCACTGTGCGCCAAGGTTACCTTCAATCGAGTGTCGCAGGAAGAATAGGTCGTGGTAGAACACGAACGACGCCGTTGTCGACAAGTTCTTTCGCATGTAGGGCTGCACCGAGAAGTAGTTTCCCTTGACCTTCTGGTCAATGTGGTTGGACGGTGCCTCGAGATCCCGGTGGCTCTCGTCCCCTGGCAACCGAAATGCGCGCCCCACCACCACGCGCCGCAGCTTCGATCTGGTTGCCCTGCCGTCAGCCGCCTTGCCCTCGGAAAGCGATCGAGCAAGGGACGGAGGCGCGCTGCTGTCGCGTTTCATCTCCATCAAAATTATTTCGTCGTTGTAGCACACAGGCCTCCGCACGCTCGCGAAGGGCTGGCCCTTAACGCGGAAGGAGAAGCCGCACGACGAACAGCCATAGTGCAGGCAAACGGGCGACGAGAGTACCCCTTCGTCATCTTCGTGCAACACTGATGCCTCTGATCCTCCAGGTTCGCTGTCGCCAGTAACTGAGTCCATGGGTGGCGGCTTCATGCTCAAGAACCTCCCTGTGGCCAGGTGCTGAAGTTGGAACCCCTCTCCGTAGCAGAGCTCTTGGGCGCGCCCACCCGCCTTGGCAACGGTGGCAGCCACGACCTCGGCGTTTCCTCGCACCTCATGCTGAATCGCAAGCGTGGCCAGACGCACGGAGGCCGCCGCCGCGCGGCTTGCGCCGCCGGAGCCCAGCGCCACTTTCGCGGCCGCGTCGAGCCCCAACGCCTGAAGAAGCTCCGTGGTGTCGCGGGCCCGTGCGGCGAGAGCTTTCTTCGACGTGCCCCTGGCTTCACCACAGCTACCGTCATCGGAGCGCGCCAAAGCCGCGCAGTGCTCCTCAAGCCTGGCGTAGCTGAGCAGCGGGACAACGCGCCAGAGGCAAGCCTTGAACTGGTCTGTGCCAATCGTTGATGCGACGAGGCCGGTGCCGCGGTCGCCCACGAGCCACCCTCCCTCCGCGAGGTTCCTCAAGGAGATAAGGTCTCCAAACCGCACCGTTTCCACCCAAACTTCCCCATCGTCGCCCGTGCCCGCTGTCGCCCGCGCCTCAACAGGGGCGCTTGCTTCGGGTGGATCAACCTCATAGCGCTTTGCGAGCACAGAAGAGCGACCCAAGCTTTTTACAGCGTTCTGGCCTGGCGGGGTCCGGGAGCGAGCCTGCGCCGCCGCCGCGTTACCAACCAGCGAAGGAGAGTCCCCAGTGCCCCACGCCCGCTCGTCTCGCTGCTTCTGGAGCAGAGCCTTCTTTGCTCTTAGTTTTGGGACAGTGGTGCTCTGCTCGGGGGGGCGGATCTGTCCGCTCGGGATGCCAATGGTCGTGTCGTCCATGCTAGTCAAGAAGTAACATTCGCACGGTATAATGTCAAACGAGAATTGGGGTGGTAAGGGGTACAGAAGATGGCGATTACCTGGTTCCCTTGGGAAGGCCTTTGGGGCGACTCGCGCCGATTGCGCGAGCATGTTCGAGACTCGTTGAGCGAGGGCGGCGATTCTCGCCGCTCGAATCGGTATCTTCGCGACTCGCTGATCGTTTCAGGGTGGTTTCATTTCTACGCCGCCTCCCCCAGAAGCTTGAAGGGGGCTCCTCGGACACCGGCTCCATCCTGAGTATTGCACGAAATTTAAAACCCCCCAAAATGTC
>Ga0181573_10004397_pt1 | contig 12019 bp, 10 predicted proteins | sample 101ome_25_FD_148643 | JGI IMG/M metagenome (GOLD analysis project Ga0181573, IMG submission 148643) | Coastal salt marsh microbial communities from the Groves Creek Marsh, Skidaway Island, Georgia - 101409BT metaG (spades assembly) | ecosystem: Environmental > Aquatic > Marine > Intertidal zone...
CGGGGCAGACGTGCGCGATATGATCGACGAACTGCGGGCCAAGGCGGTGCTGGGGCCGTTCCGTGGTGCCGCGCCGCGCGATGTTGAAGCACTGGTCTCCGCCCTCGTCGGACTCTCGGACGCGTGGCCCGCCCTGCGGGATCGCGTTTCCGATATTGAAATAAATCCCATGATGGTAGGAGCGGAAGGCGAAGGCGTGGTCGCCGTCGATATCCGCAGCATCGCCCCTAGAACAAGCTTAGAAGGATAGACACATGCACTATCAGCTCCCCGAAGAATTGCGGATGCTGCAGGAAACGGTGCGGCGCTTCGTTGACCGCGAACTGATCCCCATCGAACAGGACAGCATGGACGGCCCCAAGCTGAAGCCGGAGGTTCAGAAATCGCTTGAGGAAAAGGCCAAGGCCATCGGTCTTTGGCTTTTCGATGTACCGGAGGAATACGGCGGTCAGGGCCTCGGTTTGCTGGCGCGATCCATCGTGTGGACCGAGCTGGCGCGGACCATCGCGCTGCCGACCCGCAACGTGAACATCTTCGGCCCGATCGTCAGCCCGATCCTGTATTACCTGAACGACGAGCAGAAGAAGCGGTATTTGTATCCTGTCCTCGAGGGCAAGCTGCGGCATTGCTTTGCCCAGACCGAACCCGAAGCCGGCGGCGATCCCGGCGGCATGCGGACCACCGCGGTGCGCGACGGCGATCATTACGTCATCAACGGCATGAAGCGATTCATCACAGGCGCCGCGGATGCCGATTTCGCCCAGGTCATCGCCGCTACCGACCGAGAAAAGGGATCGCGCGGCGGTATCTCCGCCTTCCTGGTCGATATGGACAGCCCCGGCGTCAAGCTGTTGCGGGCGCAGGAAACGATGATGAACGACCGCCCTTGGGAAATCGCCTTCGAGGACGTGCGCGTGCCGGCGGAGAACATGATCGGCGGCGAGGGCGACGGATTCAAGTTCGCCCAGAACTGGATCAGCGCCGGGCGTATCCGTCACGGCGCGCGCGGCATCGGCGTCATTGAACGCTGTCTCGAACTCGGGGCGTCCTATGCCAAACAGCGGGAAACCTTCGGCAAGAAGCTCGCCGAACGCCAGTCGGTGCAGTGGATGCTGGTCGATTCCTATGCCGATCTGCACATGCTGCGGCTGATGGTTCACACGGCGGCGGCCAAGCACGATGCCGGAGAGGACATCCGCTACGACGCCTACATGTGCAAGTATCTCGGGGATACCAAATCGTTCGAAGCGGCCGATCGCTGCATGCAAATTCACGGCGGGATGGGGCTGACGACCGATCTGCCGATCGAACGGATGTGGCGTGATCAACGCAGCTTCGTCATCACAGAAGGACCAACCGAAATCCTGAAAATGGCGCTTGCCCGGCACGTTTTGCGGCAGTACGGGGGTTGAATTTTCGAGAGTGTCTGTCGGAATTCATATCTGGCCCCCTCCCCCTCAAGGGGGAGGGGGCAGGGTCCAAGTTCCTGTCCTGTGACACTCACCCAATACAATCGACTAGCTTTCGTCATTAACGGCTTGGTGACACCCGCCTGTCATAAACCAAAGACAGCGAGCTAGCGCACCCTGCAGGGTGTCTTCGCGGGGACGTAAAACGGCGGCTCCCGAGGCCGCCGTTTTTTGCCGTCCGCGTTTTGACTCACCTTGGCCTTTCCGACATCATTCGACCGCGACACGACATAATCTGAGAAAACGACGCCTATAAAGGGAGAGAAAATGTTCGACCATTTCGAATGCGTGAAGGTGGATCTTCACGACGGCATCGCCTATGTGCGGATGAACCGGCCAGAAAAACGCAATGCCATGAATCCCCAGCTTCATGACGAGATGGAAGAGGCGTTGACGCACCTAGAAGTCGATCCCGACGCGAAGGTGGTCGTGATTTGCGGCGCCGGCGGCAATTTTTCCGCGGGGCAGGACCTGAAGATGTTCTTCCGCGAGAACGAAAAAAACCCGCTCGGCCGGAAGACATCCCAGCGCGCGGCCAATCGCTGGCGCTGGGAACTGCTTTACAATTACGACAAGCCGACCATCGCCATGGTCGAAGGATACTGCGTCGGCGGCGCCTTCATGCAGTTGCTGGCGACCGACTTCGCCATCGCGGCGGATGACGCGACGTTCTCTCTGTCAGAGGTCAACTGGGGCATTCTTCCCGGCGCGCTCGTCTCCAAGGTCGTGGCGGATTCGGTGCTGCCGCGCCACGCGCTTTATTACTGCTGCCTTGGCGATCCTTTCGACGGGCACGAGGCCGAACGGATCGGCATGATCAATTTCGCGGTCCCGGCGGCGGAACTGGAAGCAAAGGTCGAGGAACTTGCGCAGAAGCTGATGGCCAAGAGCCCGCGCGTGCTGCGTGCCACGAAACAGGCCGTGCGTAACGTCCGGACGATGGATTTCTGGCAGTCCTACGATTACCTCGCCGAGAAAGGCCAGGCGATCAAGGTCGGCGACCAGGAGGATTCCTACAACACCGGCCTGCGCCAGTTCCTGGACGAGAAGAGCTACAAGCCGACCTTCGAGCCGTTCAAGACCGGCACGCTGATCGAGAAGAAATAGGGGCGGGGCGGCGGCATCCCTGTCATCGTCATTCCCGCCTTCGAGGGAATGACGGAGGGTAGCGGCCCCGGTTACTGCACGCAGCCCCGCGTATCGATCGGCCAAACGTCGATTACCTCGTCGTCCTTAAGCACGATGTACTGATCGTACAGGTTGATCGTGGTGTCGCAGTGGCTGGGGGTCAGCAGCAGCTTGTCGCCGACATTGAGCGGCACCTCGCCGCCGTCTTCCATGCGCAGGATACCGTGCTCGTCGCCCCCGTATTCGAACACGCAGCCTTCGATTCCGACCACGGCCGGCGGGCCGTGGTCGTTGCTGGCGGATTTCAGCCCGGCATCGACGATGGCGCGGTCCGGCGCCGGCTTGCTGACCACGGCAGTCAGGATGTGGAGCGCGTTTTCAAAGGGCGGCGCGTTGGCACCCGGCCAGCCGATGCTGCCATAGCGTGAATCCATGAACACGTAGGATCCGGTCTGGATTTCGGTTAGCAGCCCTCGGTCCAGGTCGAACGGCGAGGAGCCGGTCCCGCCGCCCGTGCGGATACCGACTTGTAGCCCCGCCTTTTCCACCTCGGCGATCGTCGCGGCCAACAGGTCGAGGCCGGTTTCAGTCTGTGCGGCGCGTTCCGACGGATCGACGGTCATCTGGATCTTGCCCTGGTAGCCCTGCAGTCCGGCGAAGTTGAGACACTGGTGACCCGCGACGATCCGCGCCAGCCGCGCGGCTTCCGGTCCCGGCGGCACGCCGCATCTTCCCTGGCCGATATCGACCTCGATCAGTACGTCCAGCACGACGCCGCCAAGCTGCGCCATGCTGCCCAGCATGTTGATGTTGTCTTCGTTGTCGGCAACTACTGAAATCTGCGCCATGTTGCGGGCCGCCAGCAGGCGGCCGATCTTGCTTTCGCCGACGACCGGCGTGGTGATCAGAATGTTGTCGATGCCTTCGCTGGCCAGCACTTCGGCCTCGCCCAGCTTGGCACAGCATACGCCGACGGCTCCGGCGTCGATCTGCATCCGGGCGATCGCCGCGGATTTGTGGGTCTTGGCGTGGGGGCGGTAGGAAACGCCTGCCGCTTCGGTCATTTCCTTCATGCACGCGATGTTGCGGTCCAGCGCGTCGGCGTCGATCGTCAGGACGGGAGTGTCGAGCTCTTCAGTTTTCACGATGCGCTCCCCCGTTCGTATACAAGCTCGCCGCCGACGATTGTGGTCTCGGCGACGATGTCCTTGAGGGTTTCTTCGGCGCAGGTCAGCGGGTCGTCGGACAGCACGGCAATATCGGCGAGCTTGCCTTCCTCGATCGAACCCTTTTTGTCTTCCTCGAACGTCAGATAGGCGCCGCCCATGGTGCCGCAGCGCAGCGCATCTTCGCGGCTCAGCGCCTGATCGGGGGCGATGCGGTCCTCGGAAATCATGTTCCAGCGCGAGACAACATGCCAGATCGGATAGAACAGCGTGGTCGGCACGTTGTCGGTGGCAAGCCCGATATTCACGCCGGCATCCAGCAGGCTGCGTACCGGCGCGATGTCGTTCAGGCGCTCCGGGCCGAGCTCTTCGCGCAGGATGTGGCCGTGTTTGTAGATGTAGCGGTTGGTGTGGGTCGTCATGACGACGCCGAGATCCGCGGCCTTTTGAATCTGCTCCGCGTTCAGCACGTCCAGGTGCCCGATCACCCAGCGCCTGTCGGTGATGTCGACGGCGCGGTTGACCTCTTCGAACATGTCGAGGAAGCGCGGTCCGATCACGGCGAGACGGATGCCGTTGCGCGCCGCCTCGATCATGAATTCGACCATGCGGTTCTGCGGCACACCATTGTCGTAGTTGAACCCGGACCAGCCGGTATAGGGCGCGGCCGTGGCGCGGAAGATCGCGTCCGCGTCCATGCCGGTATCGGTGAACATGCCGCCGACCCGCAGCCAGTCGTCGCCGAGGCCGCGCTGGCCCAGCCACGACGTCCAGTTCTGCATCACGGTGGAATATTCGATGTCCTTCGTGCCGCCCCAGGCCGGGCTGTAGACCAGATGCGCGCGCACCGTGGCGTCGCCCGCGGCGTGGACGGCCTGGTACGTATTGATCAGTTCCTGCGCCGCGCCATGTTCTTCCAGGATACTGGTGGTGGCGGTCGAATTGTAGATCGTCATCGCCTTTTTCAGCCCGTCGATGCGGTCCGACTTTGTGAAACGCGGCGCCATGTGGAAATAGCCGAGCTCCGCCACCGGCATGAAATGCTGCTCGCGGATCAGCCCGGTCAGCTCGCCCGCGGAATCCTTTTCGAACTCGATGGTCGAAGTGGCTGGGTCCGTATTCTTCGAAATGCCGGCGAGTTCCAGCGCCCGGGTGTTGGCGACCGATTCCAGCGGCAGCTGGTGCCGCCAGAAGCCCCAGATCGGACGGATATAGACCGGATTGTCGGGCGCCGCCTCGTCCAGTTCCTGCCGGGTGGGAAACCGGTTCTCGGCCAGGCAGCCGGGCACGTTCCAGTAATAGGGCGGATCGCCGACCGGCATGGTCACGATCCACTCGCCGGGCGCGGCGTCCGCCGCCAGCGCGCGGATCCGGTCGAGCACGTCGCCGACGGTTTTGCAGCCTTCCAGCGACGGGAACACGTCCTTCAGCCCTTCGCGGTCCATATGGGCGTGACCGTCCATCAGGCCCGGGATGACGGCGCGGCCGCCGGCGTCGACGATGCGCGTGTCCGGCCCGGCCAGCGCCGACACTTCCGCCGCGCCGCCGACTGCGACGATGCGTTCGCCCCTGGAGGCAACGGCTTCGGCGATGGCGTTCGACGGATCGACCGTGATTACCTTGCCGTTGGTGACGATCAGGTCGGGGTGGAGATCAGTCATTTTTTGCTCCCGTTCCGGCCCGCTCCCCCTCCCGGCCACCCACGGGATCATCCTAATGGGTGGCCGGGAGGGGGAGCGGGCTGGCGCCGTTATAAAATAGGCTTCAACGCCCCACCGCCGAGGCCTCGCGCCGCGTGTCGGCCGCGCCGGTCAGCACGCCGTTGTCGAGAATCTCGATGGTCTTGGCGGAACCGAAATAGGACGCGCCGGAGCCGTGCTTCACCGCGTGGCCGCGGCGGCCGAGCTCGGCGGCGATGTCTTCCGAATAGCCGTCTTCCAGCATGAACGACCCGTCGAGGCCGACCGACCAGCGCGGGTATTCGATTGCCGTGGTCAGCTCCATGCCGCGATCGACCAGGTTTGTGAGCACCTGCACCATCGACAGCGTCTGGCCTGGGCCGCCCGGTGTGGTCATCAGGTATTTGGGCTTGCCGTCCTTCAGCACCATCACCGGGTTCAGCGTGTGCGACGGCCGCTTGCGCGGGGCGACGTTGCGCGGATCGGCGGGATCGACGCGGAAGCCGGTCATCCGGTTATTCATCAGGATACCGGTGCCGGGGTCCATGAAGGCGCTGCCGAACACGTGGAATACCGACTGCACCACCGACATGGCGTTGCCGTCGCCGTCGGCGATGACGATGCAGGACGTGCCGCCCTTATTCTCGAACGTGCTGGGATTGGTGCCGTTGACGACGCAGTCCTGCAGGTTCTTCGTGGTTTCCGCGCCCAGCAGCCGGTCGACCGGGATGTCGACGACACGCGGATCGGAAATATAGGGCTGGCCCAGCGTGAACGCGCCCTGCATGGCGCGGATCAGGTAGTCCAGCCGGTCGGTATCGTTATCGGCGATCTGTTCGGACGACAGTGCCGACAGCCCGTTGAGCTGCAGCAGCATCAGCATGCCGTAGGAATTGGGCGGCATCACCTGCACGGTGTGGCCGCGGTAATCGGTGCCCAGCGGCTCCACCCATTCGGGCTCGTAGCCGGCGAACTGGTCGGCGCCCAGTAGCCCGCCATTGGCCACGGCATAGTCGCCAATGGATTTTGCGATATCGCCTTCGTAATAGACGGCGCTCTTCTCCGCCGCGATTTTCCGCAGCGTCTCGGCCAGCGCCGGCTGGCGCAGGATGTCGCCGGCCTGCAGGCGGTTGCCCGCGTCGTCGAAATAGAGCGCGCGGCTGGCCGGATCGGCCATCACGTCGTCGCGGAACAGATCCAGCCCGGCGGTCAGAACCCGCGATGCCGGATGTCCTTCCGCCGCGTCGATGGCGTCCTCGAACAGCTCCGCCCAGGGCAGTTTGCCGTATTTCTCGTGCAGCCGTTCCCAGCCGCGCACCATGCCGGGCACGGAGACCGCGTTGGGCCCCCGGTCGGGGATGCCGTCCTTGTAGTATTCCGGCGTCGCCCCGTCCGGCGCGTGGCCGGTGGCGTTGAGCCCGATGGTCTTGCCTTCGGCCGCATCGTGATAAAGAAAGAACGCATCGCCGCCCAGCGACGTCGCCTGCTGCAGCACGACCGACAGCGTGGCGGAGGTCGCGATCATCGCGTCGACCAGCGATCCGCCCTTGTCCAGCGTCCGCAGCCCGGCGGTGGAGGCCAGCGAATGGCCGGACACCACCATCCCCCTGGTCCCGTATACGGGGGTGCGTGCCAGCCTTACGCCGGCAAAAACGTCGGTCGCCATGTGTTTTTCTCCCTGTTGGTCAGGGGAATGTCGGCAATGGGCGGCGGGGTGTCAATGCGGAGGTGGGAGATGTTCTGTCGTGTTTCAGTCAGAATCATTCGCTTGACGACCTAACTGGGTGGGCATAGCGTTTATGGGTGTCCCGGGGGCGCGTACCCGGAGGGTGCCAAACATAAAGAAGCCAAGCGACGTCGGCCCGGACGCGAACTCACCGGTTCCACGACGGTGCCGACCGAGACTTATTCTTTCAACACCAGACATTCTCCCAGCGGCCCCGGGGCCGCTTATTTTTTGAGCATTTCCTCGGAGGGAGATCCCCGCTTTCGCGGGGATGACGAGAAAAAATCAATTGGAACGTCATTCCCGCGAAGGCGGGAATCCTGAACCGGAAGTACCGCTTCACCCCGCTAGCCGGGTCTCCACCAGCTCCGCCCAGTAGCTCGCGCCCAGCGGCAGGACCTCGTCGTTGAAGTCGTAATTGGGGTTGTGGAGCATGCAGCCGCCTTCGCGGGGGCCGTTGCCGATCCACATATAGGCGCCGGGCTTTTCGTTCAGCATGAAGGCGAAATCCTCGGCGCCCATCATCGGGTCTTTATCCAGGAACACGCGCTCGTCGCCGGCGATCTTGCGGGCGACGGCGGCGGTGACGTCGGTTTCCGCCGCGTCGTTGATCGTCGGCGGATAGCGGCGCTCGTAATGGACGTCGGCTTTAACATCGAATGTCTTCGCGACGCCGTTGGCGATGCGGCGGATTTCGGCCTCCATGTGGTCCTGCACCTCTTCCTTGAAGGCGCGGGTGGTGCCGCGGATCACGGCCTCTTCGGGGATCACGTTCCAGGTATCGCCGCTGTGCATCTGCGTCACCGAGACCACGGCGGCGTCGAACGGGCTGACCGTGCGGCTGGCGATCGTCTGCAGCGCCGAGATCAGATGCGATCCGGCGACGATGGTGTCGCGGCCCAGATTGGGCAGCGCCGCATGGGTGCCGATGCCTTTCAGCGTGATCTCGAATATGTCGAACGAGGCCATGATGGGGCCGGGGCGGATGGCGAATTTGCCGACCGGGATACCCGGCATGTTGTGCATGCCGTAGACGCTCTCGACCGGGAATTTTTCAAACAGGCCGTCCTCGATCATCACGCGCCCGCCGCCCTCGTTTTCCTCGGCCGGCTGAAAGATGAAATGCACCGTGCCGGCGAAATTCTTCGTCTCCGCCAGGTATTTGGCCGCGCCCAGCAGCATGGTGGTGTGGCCGTCATGGCCGCAGGCATGCATCTTGCCGGGGTTCTGCGATTTGTAATCGACGTCGTTGGCTTCCTCGATATCCAGCGCGTCCATGTCGGCGCGGAGCCCGATGGCCGGCCCGTCGCCCCTGTCGCCCTTCAGCGTGCCGACCACGCCGGTGCCCGCCAGGCCGCGATGCACGTCGATGCCGAATTCGTGCAGCCGCAGCGCCACGTAATCCGACGTCTTGTGCTCCTCGAACGCGGTTTCGGGATGCTGATGGATATGCCGCCGCCACTCGGTCATTTCCGGGGTGAATTCGGCGATACGGTTGTTGATGGGCATGGTCGTGTCCTCCGGCGTCGTGCGGGAGTTATAGCATTTTTTGGGGAAGGGATAACTTGGCGGAGCGGGTTCTTCGGTTTCGTCCCCTCCCCCTCAAGGGGGAGGGGATTAGTATGGTGAAGTGAGTGAAACAGCCTAAACCCGCTCCGACAGCCAGATGGCGAGCCTGGAGCCTTTCTTGATGACGGCCGACAGCACTTCGTAGCCCGGGGCTTCCTCCGCCTCGTGGGCGAGCGCCGTGTCGCGGTGTTCCAGCTCGTCGGCGCGGAATTTCTCGATCGTATCGCGCAGTTCGGCCTCGTCGTCGCCCAGCATCGCGGCCTGGGCGGCATAGTGTTCGTCGATCGCTTCCTCGACCGCGACGGTGCAGGCCATGGCGGCGCGTTCGCCCATCAGGGCGGTCGCCGCGCCGAGCGCGAACCCGGCGGCGTGCCAGACCGGCATCAGGGCGGTGGGACGAACGCGCCGTTCGCCGATCAGCCGGTTGAATTTTTCGAGATGCTCGCGTTCCTGGTCCGCCATATGACGGATCGCGTCGGCCTTGTCGCTGTCGCCGAGAACCGCAAGCTGGCCCTCGTAGATGCGCACCGCGCCGTATTCCCCGGCATGATCGACGCGCACGATCCGTTCCAGCAGTTTGTCCGCCGGCAGGTCGCCGGGCAGGATGCCGTGTTCGGTCCGTTTTTTCCGCGCCGGGGTCTCATCGTTCATGCGGTTTTATCCTTTAGCTGCCGCCAGCCCGCAACGCTGCAAAACGCCGCAAGCACGATACAGGCCAGCGCGTTCCACGCGGCGATCGACAGGCCGAACAGCGACCAGGGTATCTCGTCGCAGCGCACCACCGGCGCGGCCAGCAGCAATTTGCGGAGCTCTTCCACCGACTGCGCGGCGTTCAGTCCGCTGTCGCCGGAACACGACGTCGGCCCGGCAATCCAGCGCTGTTCCACGCCCGTGTGATATAGGGCGATGGCGGCCCCGACGGCAAATGCGATGGCCGACAGCCAGGTCAAGAACAGGCGTTCGCGCGGGCCGCGGAACCACAGCAGCGCGCCCACGCCGATCACGATCACCGCGCCGTGCGGAAGCCGCTGCCACAGGCACAGCTTGCAGGGGGCAAGCCCCCCCAGATACTGCGATCCCAGCGCCGCCAGCAGCGCGATTGCCGACGCCGCCATGGCCCACAGCGTCGCGTCGCGGTCCTGGATGGTGATGCCGGCAATTCTCATGCGGTTTCCGATACAAGCTTCAGTGCATGAATTTAAGGAGCACGAACCCGCCGATCAGAAGTACGCAGAACAGCGTGAACATCAGACCGAGACGCTTTTCGATGAATTCGCGGATCGGCTGGCCGATATAATAGAGCAGGGTTGCGACCACGAAAAACCGCAGACCCCGCGCCAGCACGGATGCAATGGTGAACGTGCCCAGATCGAGCTGGGTGACGCCGCTGGCGATGGTGATGACCTTGTAGGGAAAGGGCGTGACGCCGGCCATGAAGACGATCCAGCCGCCGTATTCGTTGTACTGCGCGGTGAAGTCGGCGAACTTGGCGCCGTAACCGTAGAAATCGAGGATCGGGCGCCCGACGCCCTCGTAAAGCCCGGCGCCGATGGCGTAGCCCAGCATGCCGCCCAGGACGGATGCGATGGTGCAGATCGCGGCGTAGCGCCAGGCGCTGTTGCGGGCGGCCAGGATCATCGGGATCAGCAGCACGTCCGGCGGTATCGGAAAGACGGAACTTTCGACGAAGGCGACCGCCGCCAGCACCCATACCGCGTTCTTGCGGGAGGCGAGGTCCATGGTCCAGTCGTAGAGGCGGCGTATCACGATACACGTCCTATTTATTGTGGGGCGGGGTGTAGCAGGGGTGTCCGGCAGCGGCAAGGTTACGGTTCACGCCATCGGTTTCGCATAAATCCGAATCCCTCTAGTCTGGCGGGATGAACACGCAACCTGCACCGATCAGCCCGCCGGATGCGGCGTCGGCGATTGCCGCCGCCCGCGCACTCGCTCCTGTCCTGCGCGAGCGCGCCGTCGAAACCGACGCGCTGCGCCGACTGCCGGACGAGAACGTCGCCGACATGAAGGCCGCCGGACTGTTCAGGGTGATCCAGCCGGCCCGCTGCGGCGGCTGGCAGATGGATTTCCACGCCCATCTCGACGTCGTGGCGGAAATATCCGCCGGGTGCGGCGCGTCCGGCTGGTGTCTCGGCGTGCTGCAGATTCATTCCTGGGTTGCCGGTCTGATGACCAAACAGGCGCAGGACGATATTTACGCCGACGACCCTGACGCCCTGATCGCCGCCGTGCTGAATGCGCGGGGCGAGGCGCGTTCGGCAAACGGCGGATACCGGGTCAGCGGTTTCTGGCCGTTCGGCTCCGGCTCGGAACATTCCGACTGGGCCATTCTCGGCGCGAAGGTGCAGGCCGCAGACGGCAGTATCGTCGATGAAGGGTGTTTTCTGATTCCGGTTTCGGAAATCGAGATCAGGGATGACTGGCGCGTTGCCGGCCTGCGCGGTACCGGCAGCTGCAGCCTGGTGGCGACAGATGTGGACGTGCCGGCGCACCGGTTCATTTCCTTTGTCGACGGGCGCGCCGGCAGGACGCCCGGCGGACATATCCACGACGGTTCGCTTTACAAGGCGCCGCTGGCGCCGCCGCTGGCGATCGCGCTGTGCGGCCCGGTCGTCGGCATTGCCGAGGGGGCGGTCCGCGATTTCATCGGCTACGTGCCCGGCCGGACCAATCCGCATCTGCGCGGCGCGGCCCAGATCGACTCGCCGCTCACGCACCAGACCGTGGCCGAGGCCAAGGCCAGGGTGGATGCTGCCCGCATGCTGCTGCACCGCGCCGCAGACGACATTCACGAGGCGGCGGAGCGGGGCGGCGAGATGCCGGTCGACATCCGCGCGCGCATCCGCATGGACAGCGCCTATGCGGTCCGACTCTGCATGGAGGCGGGCGAGGCGATGTTTCTGGCAAGCGGTGGGTCGGGGCTGGCGGAGAGCAATCCGGTCCAGCGCGCCTGGCGCGATCTGCATGCCATCAACCAGCACGCGCTGCTGCAACTGCCGACCAATGCCGAAATCTACGGCCGCACGATCCTCGGCCTCGAACCGGGATCGGATGTTCTTTAACTGTCCATCCAAAGCGCGAACAGCGCCGTCAGTAGAAGCACCGCGGCCAGCACGCCCATCGCCGGCCAGCTTGGCCGGCGGGCGCGTTCGCGGACGATGATCCGGATCATGTAGACCGTGCTGACCAGCACCCACATCGCGGCGCCGCCCAGCGCGACCAGGACATAGGTCAGCCCGTCCCATCCCTTCGCGTTTTCGCCCA
>Ga0181573_10004398_pt1 | contig 12017 bp, 7 predicted proteins | sample 101ome_25_FD_148643 | JGI IMG/M metagenome (GOLD analysis project Ga0181573, IMG submission 148643) | Coastal salt marsh microbial communities from the Groves Creek Marsh, Skidaway Island, Georgia - 101409BT metaG (spades assembly) | ecosystem: Environmental > Aquatic > Marine > Intertidal zone...
GGGAATGCGCCACTGCCAACCCCCTTTGTGGGCGATGGCACGCGTAAAAGGAGGCGGTGGGCCCTTCAGTTCGCTTTGAATCGCGACCGCGCGGTTGCAGGGCAGCCAGTGGGACCAGTCATCGAATCCGGTCTGCAGACACCCCTCAGAGAGCAGCGCTTTGAAACCGGTGCAGTCGATAAATAAATCTCCCTCAATGATATTGCCCGCCTCTAGGCGCAGGTGTCGGATATCACCGCTCCCGCTGTCGCGTACTACCTCTTCAATCTTCCCTTCGATGCGTGTTACTCCCGCGCCCTCTGCGCGCTTGCGCAGGTACTGCCCGTAACGCGTTGCATCCAGGTGATAGGCATAGTTGATAGGCGTATCTGACAGCAGGCCGAATTTGCCCGCTTCGGCCGCTTTGAGTTCTAGGCAGTAGTCTCCGTAGTCACCGCCAAAACCTAATTGTCGAGCCCGCAACCAAAAATGATGAAAGCCACCGGCCCAGCAGCCTTTTCCGGTATCCCCAAAGGAGTGAATGTACTGCTCGCCGGGGCGCGTCCAATTTTCGAAGCGGATGCCCAGCTTGAAGGTCGCTGAGGTCTCGCGGATGAATTCGGGCTCGGGTATTTTTAGGAGTCTATTAATAGTCAAGATGGTGGGGATGGTGGCCTCACCGACCCCGACAGTGCCGATGGCATCCGACTCTATCAGCGTAATTTCGAGCTTTCTCGCCACCAGATGTGAGAGGGCTGCGGCCGTCATCCAGCCAGCGGTACCTCCTCCGGCAATGACTACCCGTGTAATTGGGCCTTCCTTCATCACGTTCTTATCACCTATCTCTTAAGTCGATTGCCGAGGTCTGCGCGCAACTGTCGCGCCATATGACTATCCACCTTGCCCAAGTGGCCCCGACGCTCGGGGGGTATATGGCTCAGATGGGATTGATCGTCGGCAAATAAATAGTGCTCAAAAAACGCTAGCCAGGCGCGCTTTTGTGCCGGCGGGAGCTGCTTGATGCTCAGAAGTCCATGCTGAAAAACATCAGCGGGGTTCCCATAAACAGAGGGCGTTTCGCTCCACCAGTAGTTGACTAGTCCGTTAATCGCCTCGAGCCCCTCGACATGATGCCACCACATCCCCGGTAGATAGATGGCGTCTCCCGGCTCTAGCTCGGCAACCTTTGCTTGCTCCCATGCGGCGGCAAACTTGGGGTAGCGCTCGAGGTCAGGCTGATGGAAATCCACCACGCTGATGGGCTGACCGGCGGGAGTGAAGTCCCAGGGACCGATGTACAAATTTTCCAGCTGTTCCGGAGGAAACACGGTGAAACGGCGTTTTCCTATGACGCAGCAGGCTAAATTTCGCGGGTAGTCGAAATGTGCTGCGATGCGGCTGGCGTTGCCAAGCCATAGACTGACGAGAGGGTTATCGAGGGGTAGGGCCAGAGGTATTTGCTCATCCAAGCCCGGTAAACACTGGCTGATCTGAGTTGACCCCACATAGAGACCTGCCGGTGCCGGGTCTTGGGCGAGTTCGCCAAGTTTGTCGATGACCTGGGTCAAGCGGGTTTTCACCGAGACAAAATTAAAACCATCGAGCGTGTCGTTATAGAAGAAGCGCCCTCCGTGTTCAGCTTCACACAAAAAAGCGCTTGCCTCATTACCCCGGTCGAATTGCTTTAAATAGTTCCCCGCCAGACCCGCATTTTGCCGCGCTTTCTCGACGATTGGCCAATGATCGACCAGACCACGCACTACCCAGGGCGTCTCTTCCTGTAACCACTTCGCAGGATTTGCGAGAAGTTCATCCCTCTCGATGTCCTGAACAGGAGGCGGCGCGGACAGAGAGACAGACATGGCTTAGCCAAGTGACGCGTTTTTGCGCGCGATGAGGTGTGCGAGTTGGGACAGCGATGACAGCATCATAAAGGCAGGAGTGAGAAAGCCATTATCCTGAAGGTCTGTCAGCGCCTCCCCAGATAAGGCCTGTAATTTTTCATCGTCAATCATGTAGTAGCCGCTGAGGGTATGTTGCGCCGAATTAGCAAGAGTAATGGCCATCTCACAGGGAGTAATCAAGTCATGGGTTTCCAGAGTGTGTACAAACTGCTCCCTCGCCGCGTGTCCGATCTGGATGGCATCCAGCAACCCTGCCATGAAATCCAGGTAGTCTGACTGGCCGCCTTCTTCAAGAAACAAAGGCTCACCCTGTTCATGGGATACCTTAGGATGGGACATATCGATCGCTGCCACCGGTTGGCGACCGCGAGTTCTGTCCTCCTCAAAACCAATGAGCAGCGGGCCGCGCTGACTCATCATCGGAATCTGTGTCGCGTCCCAGCCTTGCGGCGATAAGAAAAGATTTTCACTCGCTTCGAAGCCCAACAGGGCGACCGGATGCAGACCTCCTTGGTCGGCATCCTTGTAAAAGAGAAGCGGATAAGTCCCCTGCAGGCGCCGCAATTCATTGGGATAGACGGGCACAAACATCACATCGTCCCCGAGATCGGCGGAGTAGTCGGTCAGGATACGCACGTTGGCGTGATCAACGTTGTTCAGTTTTTCGACTGTGCTCATGGCAGGATGACTGGCAGTGTCTACAGGGTAGCAAACGATCGCTCGTGGACTTGCTGCAGTAAATCACGATTGGTCGGCAAATGGGCCGAAAATTTGGCTATCTGTTGCTCTACTTCCTGCGCTAGCTGACTGGCGCGCTGTTTTTCTTCAGCAAAACGCCGCTTTGGGTGAGCGAGTTGAGTGTGAAATCCCATGCCGTAGAGCACATATTGATAACTCGCCGAGGGAAAGAGCTCGTCTGAGCGTCGCTCGTCCTGATGCCAGGGTGCCCGTGAGCGCCACAGGTCGAGCTTCTCATGCAGGGACTCTGGAATCGACGTGTGTGCCCGATTATCAAGCCAGTAAGGGCTGTCGTCTCGAGTGGAAAGCACGTAATGGAGTTTCAGGAAATCAACGATTTGCTCCCACCGGCCCAGGAATTCAGCGTTGAAGCTTTTTGCCGTGACCTCCATTGATGCACGGTTCACCGGTAGATTGTCAGCCAGGAATCGTGCGCTAAGTTCAATGAGCACGAGCGCGGAGGCTTCCAGAGGCTCGACAAACCCGCCGGATAACCCGATCGCCATACAGTTTTTATGCCAGAGTTGCCGGCGGTAGCCGGATTGAAAGCTGATCTCTCGAGGCGAGAAATCCTTTAATCCATTGGATACCCCTGTGCCCCTTAGGTAGTTATCAAGAGCCCCGAAGACCTGATCGCTACTGGCATACTGACTAGCGTGCACGTAGCCAACTCCACGTCGGTCTCGGAGACCAATATCCCATATCCAGCCGCTTTGCTGCGCTGTGGACCAGGTGGTCGACCGCACTGCTTCCGTATCGTTCTGATAGGGCACCTGCACCGCCAGTGCGCGGTCGTTGAAAAGATAATTATCCATTGGAATCAGGGGCACGTCGTAGTGACCGCTCAGGAGCAAGCTCTCAAAGCCGCTGCAATCAACAAAGAGATCCCCGGTGATACGGAGGCCTGACCGGGTCTCTAGTGCCTCGATATCCCCATTCTCATGGGTGTAGATCCGCTCGACATGATGCTCAAGGTGTTCCACGCCAAGAGCGCCCGTGGCTGTTTCTCGAAGCAGCTCGGCGAAGCGGCCCGCGTCTAGATGATAGCCATAATTGAGCACGTAGCCGTACTCGGGAATTGCAATTTGTTTGGGTGCGGCGGCGAGATCACAGAGCGCTGCTTGAGGGCTTACTACTTCGGCAAAGGGCTTGTCTTGGTGCAGACCTGAAAGCCAGTGCTCTGCGAGGTTGGTCTCTGCATAGCCATGAGGCGGGGTGAAGGGGTGGTAATAACTGTCGCTTGGATCCTGCTGTCGCCACTGCCTGAAATAAGTACCTTGCTTGAGTGAGGCGCCGCAGCGGCGCATAAAAGTCGTTTCCGAAATGCCGATTTTTTTGAGCGTTGAGCGCATGGAGGGCCAGGTACCCTCGCCAACACCGATGGTAGGTGTATCGGGAGACTCAACGAGAGTGATCTTGATCCCCTGATCACCGCTCTCGAATTCAGCACCCAGCACGCAGGCCGTCAGCCAGCCAGCAGTGCCGCCACCGACGATAACAATGTGCCTTATGGGGCGATCAGCCTGTTCCATTGATCCACTCTTGGTCAAACACCAAAGTCGTTGAATTGTAGGGGGTTGTCAGTAACGAAAAAACCGCCTTGTGGGCGGTTTTCGACAGACTCGAGAACGGGGAGTTAGTAAACGTAGCGGAAACCAATATTGTACCTGGCCCCAATCTGGCCCACGTTGTAAAGCTGCATGGGGTCTCGCCCATGACTTCGGAAGGTCTCATTAGTCAGGTTGATCCCCTCCACAAACACGGTGAAGCCATCGGTCACAGCGTAGCTGGCACTCGCGTCCCACTGCTCATATTCCTCTGAGTATCCTGGCTTGGTAACTCCCCCGGTGAAGTGGCGGTCACGCCAGTTGTAGGCCGCTCGTACTTCAAGGCCATAACCTTCATAGAAGAGGATCAGGTTTCGGGTATCGCTGAGGCCCGGCAGTGCAAACTGCGGTTCGTTAGAGAGGTTATTAAAGGTTGCGCTGCCATCGGCCAGCGTCATGTTCGCAATAAAGCCAAAGCCGGTATCCCAGAAACTGTGCTGCCAGGCGATTTCCCAGCCATCGATATTGGCTTCTTGGTCTGAGTTAAGCCGGGTTTGCACATCGAAGTATGCCGCTCCATCGCGGCCATCGACACCTGTAATGACCCCGTTCGCCACATCCACTCCGGGTTCATTGGGGTACTTGGTGAAAATGAAATTTCGGATATCAGCGTTGGATGCAGTAATGCCCAGAGTATTGATGGCGTCCTGATACAAGGGACCCAACGCAGGGTGCGCCAAATTGGGATACAGCACCACATCCTCCGCTTCCGCAGAGGTAACGAAATTGACGACCGACTTGTCGAAGTAGCCAACAGAGATGTAGCTGGCATCGTCGTAGTACCACTCCAGAGACAAGTCAAAGTTGTCGGATTCATGGGGAAGTAGTCCCGGATTACCGATGGAGCCATCCGCTATGTGCTCTCCCTCGACGACTCGAAGAACCTGACCGATAGATACGTTGCCGCGCAAATCGCCATAACTGGGGCGGAAGATCACATCGTCGATGAGTTCGATATCGAAATCGATGTTGGGCAGGCCTACATCGTAATCGCCGGTGAGTGAGGTCTGTACCGTGCCTTCGGCGGGGACGGCGGAAAATTCATTGGTTGAGGCCCAGTCGATTCGCACATAGTCCTGTGACTCGGCGCTGGAGGTTACTTCAGTTTCCTCGTATCGATACCCTGCGCGGATATTGAAGGGGCGATAGAAAATATCGCCGGCGTAGTGGATCTGGAAATAGGCCGACAGTGTCTCTTCGCGGAACTGATTACCAAACCCCGGATTGCCGTCTGCGCAGAAGCCGGTACCACAGTCTCCATCTGTTAAGGCTGTGGCGAGATACATTGGATCAGTCTCGTCAAGGGCCTGCAGCGCTTCACCGCGCTGTGCAACTTCGATCATGTCGAAAATAAAAAAGTTATTGGTGACGTTTTGGCCGCCGGAGAGCTCGTCATACATCCCCTCAAGAGAGGCAGGCACCAGCAGGTCAGTGATTGAGCCATACGCCGAGGCCTGATTCTGTCCCCAGGTATTACGCTGAACAATGCTACCTGCCTCAAAATTATCGATGTCCGTGTGGGCGACACCAAAGTCAAGTGTCAGGGTATCGGTAAGATCAAAGGCGCCGGAGAACTGGGTTTGCTCAATGTTCATCTCTGCCCAGCTGTTGGCGAAGACGCTACCCGTGATTTGCATATCGTCTGGCGAGAGCGGGTCAGCCATGTTGACCGTAGTCACCGGGATCTCACTGCGATAATCCACCGAGGCAAAATCTCGGCCGAAGGCCGCTATCGATAGGTTGGCGCTGCTGCCGTAAGGGCTATTGGGTTCTCGCTCGGCCGTTGAATCGTGATAGTCGAGCTCGAAGCGAAGTCGATCGGTGGCGTCCCACTCCAGGTTGAAACCAACTGAGGATCGCGTGTTTTTAGAGGCATCGATCCCTGCACCCATGGGTCGGTCGGGTTGATTCTCGGTTTCGGTATACACCATAGGAGAAACAATCGGGCCATCGCTCCAGGTACCTGATTGCCCAGTTGGGCTAAACCACACCGACATGTTGTTATAGCGGTGATCCAGCTCTAACTGGGCCATGGTGTAATCGAGGGTTGCGGTGAGCGAGTCGATTGGCTGCCACTGTAGCGTTAGCTGGCCATTGAAGCGGGTGCGCTCCCACTCATCAAGCTGGTAAACCATTTGTTGGGGCATAGCGACCAAGTCACCAGCGGCCGGGGCGTTGGTTTGCTGCCCATTATCGGGCACACCACTGCCATCCCGTTCAAGCCACTCCGTGTTAAAACCAGAGGACTGCCCGTTGTGCCGCTCCTGAAAAGATCCCGTGAGGGCGATACCCACGCGATCATCAAAAAAGGTTTGCGAGACAAGGGCGGAGATCTCGGGCGTGTAATCATCACCGGTTCGGGTGGATTCATCAATCACCGCTTTGGCGCTAACACTGGCTTGAAGACCTGGCCGGTCGAGCGGCTTGGCAGTCAGTACGTTAATGGTGGCGCCTATGCCGCCGGTGGCGATTTTGGCTTGCGATGTTTTATAAATTTCTACGCCAGAAACGCTTTCCGCGGCGATGTCCTGAAAATCAAAAGATCGTCCAAAGCCACTATGGGTTGGCATCTGACGACCGTTTAACATGACCAAGTTAAAGTCCGCGCCAAAACCGCGAACCGTTACCGTCGTGCCTTCTCCTCGTTGCCGATCGATCGCCACACCAGTGACACGCTGAAGAGCCTCTGCAAGGTTGGTATCGGGGAAGTCTCCGATATCCTCTGCGGTGATGGCGTCCACAACGCCCGCAGAATCCCGCTTCTTATCCATCGCGCGCTTCAGGCTCGTTCGAATGCCCTTTACCACGACCTCCTCAATAACCGCCGGTGCCTCGCCAGCGCCATCGTCTTGAGCGAGGGCGCTTGGGTTGAAAGACAGGCCGAGTGCAATGGACACCGACGCAGCAATCGGGTGTTTGCGGAATGCGTTACCGTGCATAAAACTGGATCTCAATATTACGACTTTGGAGTGTAGAGCTTATTGGGGTGGTGCCAAACGCCCAGATTTTCCCTTGAGCGCCGCGCGCGTGGAATCTATCTGAGATGAGGGGGTCTGGCATTGCGTTAAGTCGGATGAGGGCCAGTGCGTCGATTCCTTCTCAGCGTACCCGTAATCCAAATCATCGTGTTTGACCTCAGCCTGTGGCTGACGGCGGTAGGCAAGCGAAGATATCATCGACATGACTGGTCCCCAGTTCGTTTGCAGACGGGGGATCTGCAGTAGTAGCGACACCGACGAGTTGCAGACAGGCCACACCACATAACACAGAGTTCACACCATGTCCGAAACGCCATCCACACACAACGCGAGACTTGCCTCACGGCGCCATAGGCGTACGGCGGTTGTTAGGGTCGCCACCGGAATATCCCTCGCAACATTTTTGCTCGCGGGCTGTGGTAAGTCACAGTCACCCGCGTCGACCGCTGACGCGGGCTTGAGCGTTGGGACCACCATCGCCATGGAGGCGCGAGTAGAATCGGTGTTGGCGTCCCTCACCCTTGAGCAGAAAGTATCGCAAATGATTCAGGGTGAAATAGCCCATGTGAGCCCTGACGATGTCCGCGAATATGGGTTGGGGAGTGTCCTCAATGGGGGTGGTTCTTTTCCTCAGGGCAACAAGCACGCCACGGTGGATGAGTGGCTCGCGCTTGCCGATGCCTACTGGTCAGCCTCGCTGGACACGTCAGGTGGCGGCGCCGGTGTTCCAATCATTTGGGGCACCGATGCAGTTCACGGCCATAACAACGTGATAGGAGCGACGCTTTTTCCCCACAACATCGGTTTGGGCGCGACTGCAGATCCGACCCTGGTAGCTAACATCGCGGCGGCCACTGCACGTGAAGTTCGTGCCACCGGCATTGACTGGATTTTCAGCCCTACTATTGCGGTCGCTACTGATTATCGCTGGGGCCGAACCTATGAATCTTTCAGTAGCGATCAGGGGTTGGTGGCCGAATATTCCGGTCCCTTTGTGGAAGCGATGCAGGCGGTAGGGGTTGCGGCAACAGCGAAGCATTTTGTTGGGGATGGTGGCACCTTCCGTGGTGATGACCAGGGGGACACTCGACTTACTCTCGAGGCATTGATGGCCCAGCACGGGGCAGGCTATCCAGAAGCGATCGATGTTGGGGTGCTCTCTGTAATGGCCTCTTTCAACAGCTGGAATGGCGATAAAGTACATGGCAATCACACACTCCTGACGGAGGTACTCAAGGAGAGCCTCGGTTTTGACGGGTTTGTGGTCAGCGACTGGAACGGGGTGGGTCAGGTGAGTAACTGCCGACCCGACGATTGTGCCAAGGCCATCAACGCAGGCATTGATATGGTGATGGTGCCTAAGCACTGGAAGATGATGCGTCAAAACCTCATCAGCCAGGCAAAAAGTGGCGCTATTCCCATGACCAGAATCGACGATGCGGTCCGGCGAATTCTACGAGTGAAAGCCAAGTTAGGGTTGTTTGATAGAGCCAAACCCTCCACGGTTGCAGCTGAGTATGCTGATAGCATTGGCAGCGACGCCCATCGTGCCTTGGCGCGAGACGCGGTGCGTCGATCCCTAGTTATGCTTAAGAATGAAGAGAAGCTTCTGCCGCTCAACCCGGCAGGAAATTACCTAATCACCGGAACTGCTGCGGACAACATCGGCCAACAATCAGGCGGCTGGACAATCACCTGGCAGGGGACGGGAAATCGTAATGAAGATTTCCCTCGGGGTACCTCAATACAGGCAGGTCTGGCTGCTCAAATTGAGGCGGCGGGAGGTCAGCTGTTTACCGAAGAAACCCTACCCAATGGGCAGGACCTGGACGGTGTCATCGTGGTTTACGGTGAGACTCCCTATGCCGAAGGGGTAGGGGATGTTGATGCCCTGTACTGGCGTTTTGGCAATAAGGGTGAGGTGGCCACACTCGAGAGGTGGCATGAAGCGGGTGTGCCCGTGGTATCGATTTTCGTCACCGGCAGACCACTGTGGATGAACGCAGCGATCAACGCATCAGACGCGTTTGTTGTCGCTTGGCTCCCGGGTAGCGAGGGAGGGGGCGTCGCGGACGTCATGCTGCGCGCGGCAGATGGCTCCGTTCAGTATGAGTTTAGTGGCCGGCTACCGATGGCGTGGCCGGGCGCTGACGTTAACGGCGAGCAGGATGACCTTCCCGTGACCGACTTCGCTTTCGCGAGGGGTTACGGTCTGTCAGTCGACAGCGATGTGCAGGTCGCGTCTCTCTCTGAGGACGCGCTGTGGCAACCCTTCGATGAAGCGATGCCTATCTTCTCGCTGGGCTTGCAGGAGCCTTGGGTCGGATTCATTGGCGACGCAATGCAATGGGATGTAGTGCTGGGGGCTCGCGGGGGGGCGAGTAAGACCGGAGCGCTGGAGGTCACGGTTGCCGACCATAAGGTGCAAGAGGATGCAAGACGACTGGAGTGGTCGAACAGCGCTAATGAGTTTGCCCAGTTTTTTTATCAAGCCGCAGAAGCGGTAGATATGTCGGGGCTTGAGCAGGGTCACGGCGCGCTGGTTTTTGACATGAAGGTGGTGAACCCGCCGGAAGGACCGGTCGCTTTACGAATGGATTGCGGGTGGCCTTGCTCGGGTCAACTGGAGGTGAGCGGTGTCCTCCATGGGATGGCTGTGGAGGAGTGGTTGCGGGTTGCGGTGCCGCTCACTTGTTTCAGGGAAGCGGGTGCTGACATGCACATTATCGACACGCCGTTTCTGTTGGCTACGGAGCATCCGATGGTGGTTGAGGTTGGAGAAGTTATCCTGACGTCGGATACGGCAGGGACTGTACAAGTGCCCTGTACTGATCAGGTGGCCGACCTCTAGATTTTAAACCCCGGTATGGTGGCGTTGGGATACTAGGTTTTCAACAGATAATAAGCGACACAATAAATAAAATGAGGAGGCCACATGGCCCTTGCAGGTATTGATCTTACGATCGTTGTTATTTACGCGATTGCTCTCTTTGCGATTGCACAGTGGGTGTCGCGAGAGCAAACGGGGCATCAGAAAGACGCAGCAGATTACTTCCTCGCAGGCCGCGGGCTACCCTGGTGGGCGATCGGTACCTCGTTAATCGCGGCGAATATTTCTGCGGAGCAGATCATCGGCATGTCCGGCTCGGGTTATGCCATAGGGCTGGCAATCGCCTCGTATGAGTGGATGGCGGCGATCACGCTAATTTTGGTAGGCAAGTTTTTGCTGCCGGTTTTTCTCAAAACGGGCATATACACCATGCCTCAGTTCTTGGAGCAGCGTTACGACGGTCGCGTCAGGACCGTGATGGCGGTGTTTTGGCTTGGCGTCTATGTCCTCGTTAACTTGACGTCAATTTTGTGGCTCGGCGCACTCGCCATGAACACGGTAGCGGGTGTCCCCCTTGCCTATGCGCTCGTCCTTCTGGGTGCTTTTGCGGTGGCCTATTCGCTCTATGGTGGTCTAAAGGCCGTTGCGCTCACCGATATCATTCAAGTGGTTTTGCTGGTTCTGGGAGGGCTATTAATAGCCTACACCCTCCTAAACCTTGTGTCGGATGGGGCCGGAGTGATTGCGGGTTTTCAGCTGTTGATGGATCAGGCGCCCGAAAAGTTCGACATGATTTTTGAGAAGGGGCATCCTCACTACGCGGACCTGCCGGGCTTGTCGGTGCTCCTCGGTGGTATGTGGATCATGAATGTGTCCTACTGGGGCTTTAACCAATACATCATTCAACGGGCGCTGGCGGCCAAAAGCGTCAACGAAGCACAGAAGGGTATCGTTTTTGCCGCCTTCCTGAAGTTGTTGATGCCGGTGATCGTTGTGCTACCTGGAATCGCGATGTTTGTTCTAAACACCGATTTAGCATCACCTGATCAGGCTTACCCTTCTGCGATGACTCTGCTGCCTGTAGGCATAAAAGGTCTGGTATTTGCGGCCTTGCTGGCGGCTATCGTTTCCTCACTCGCATCGATGTGCAACAGCATATCCACCATTTTTACCGTGGACATCGCCCCCAGTGTGATGAACAAAGCTTCTTTGGAGGGCCGCCGAGTGATTATCGGTCGCACAGTGTCTGTTGTAGCGATGATCATCGCCATGGTCACCGCGAAGCCGCTGCTTGGAGACTTTGATCAGGCCTTCCAATACATTCAGGAATTCACCGGGTTCTTCACCCCTGGGATAGTCGTGATTTTCTTGCTAGGAATGTTCTGGCGAAAGACCACGGCCTCTGCCGCTCTGATGGCTGCCGTGGGTTCGGCCTTGCTGTCCGTGTCCTTCAAGATTTGGATGCCCGAGCTTCCCTTCATCGATCGCGTGGGTGTGGTCTTCCTGCTCTGTGCAGGAATCGCCGTGCTCTGGTCTCTGGCTCGCCCGAAAGAGCAGCACGGTTTTGTAGAGCCCTCCGGCGTTGAATTTGGCACCTCAACGGCGTTCAACCTGAGCACCCTTGCTGTGACATTGATTCTGATTTTCTTCTATGCCGTTTGGTGGTGAATCAAGGATCTACTTTCCCGCCGGAGTGTTAACCCCGGCGGGACATTTTCAGTCTCTCTAACCGATTCAGTTAGCTTGGCTTTCGAGCTTCCTTGTCAACTCAAAAGAGGAGTCTGCGTTTTTGCTAGTCCCTTATCCGAAAACTGCACTTACAAGGCGGATTCCACTGCTGGGCTTGATATTAATTAACACTCTGTTGAGTGGGCAGGTTAGGGCAGGAATCGTTGAAAATTGTGCCCCGTCATTTGAGGATCATTTTGATGGCTCATCGCTGGCGCCCCATTGGCAGATTAGCCTCGGAGACGGCTGTGAT
>Ga0181573_10004400_pt1 | contig 12016 bp, 6 predicted proteins | sample 101ome_25_FD_148643 | JGI IMG/M metagenome (GOLD analysis project Ga0181573, IMG submission 148643) | Coastal salt marsh microbial communities from the Groves Creek Marsh, Skidaway Island, Georgia - 101409BT metaG (spades assembly) | ecosystem: Environmental > Aquatic > Marine > Intertidal zone...
GACAACATCCGTAGAGGGAAGAAGGACGGAAGGGCGATCGAAATCGAAATCGAAATCGAAATCGAAATCGCGCGTCAGCGTCTGACGTCGTCGTCACACCCAGGAGGACGTCATGGACCCACCGATGGGGCTGATGCGAGCGATACGCGGCGGAACGCGACGAGGGGTGCGGGCGATGGCGGCGGCGTGCGTCGCGACGCTCGTCGTGGCGGTGCGCGCGGACGCGTTCGCGTTGATTGATTTCGACGCTGGAGGCGAAGTAACAGGTTTGTTGGGGAGACGAAGAGACGCGGGGTCGACGACGACGACGACGATGGATCAATTGGGCGCGCGAGCGATGGCGCGATGGATGGTGGGATGGGCGATGACGTATTACGCGTTGTTGTTTAATCAATCGTGCACCGCGATCGAGTGTTTCGAAGACGCGCGAGCAAAGGCGGCGGCGGCGAAGAAAAAGAAGAGCGACGACGACGACCCGGGGGAAAACGAACGGGCGCCGACATTCGGGGAAATCAAGTACGGTCAGGGAGGGAAAAGAGCGAGACGGGTGATGATCGCGGACCGAGCGATGGGTAACTTTTTGGAACAGTCGTTGGCGTTGTTACCCGCGCTCGGTGCGCACTTTTTTACATTCGGCGGGAGCATGCGAACCGCGCGCGTCGCTTGGATGTGGTTGAGCGCGCGTTGGTTTTATTTTCACGCGTTTCGCGCCGGTTTACCCTGGTTCGTCTTTGTCACCGTTCCGAATTACGTGTGCGTGTTCGGGTTGTACGTAGATCTCGCGCGGTTCGCCGGGATGGTTTCGTTTTGAGGAGTATTTTTGTTGTAAATGGATCGATCCGATCGTCGTCGTCGTCGTCGTCGTCGTTGTCTTCAATTAAAATGTACCGTCGTCATCGTCATCGTCATCGTCATCGTCATCTAAAGCGAATACTCACGAGGGGAATGTCGACATCCTCGCCCTCGTCGTCTTCGCACGCGACGACAATGTCAAAGTGTCGTCGTTTGGCGGGGATTTCCATCTTGCCAATCGTTCGCACCAACTCGCTCAACTTTTGGCCGAGTCTCTCCTTGTGCTTTGGGAAAATGTTGTTGTAAATCAAACTAGATCCGACAGACATGGAGTAGGCAATCAAGCCCTTGGCTTCGAAGTGGTCTAAGACTTCTTGCACCGTCAAGTCGCCCTCGAGAACCCAGCGATCCCACATGCTCCACTCCAAGTCGTTAAACTTATCCTTCTTCGCCGCGATGGGCTCCGCCATGGCAAAGAGCGGCAACGCCAAGTTGGCAAATGTGTTACGGTAAGCCTCAATCTTGGCGCCGTTGAGCACCTTGTAGAGCTCGAGACAAACCAGACCGGTCGCCATGGCGGTCGTCGTCGCGATGGCTGGGATGATACGACCGGCGATAAACTTAGCCTTGAGCTTGTCCACCTCGCCGATTTCGTAATTGCGCGCGCGCATGTTGGACAATCCGGCAATGGCATCCATGTGAAAGTTGGTGTCGTCATCCTTTTCAAATTCAATCACGTTGAGTCTGTACTCCGCACCGAGGCTCGCGCGTTTCTCGTCGAGCTTGGCGAGCAAATCTTCGATGACAGCGCCGTCATCGATGCCCTCCATCGTCGCCGACGTCGCCTTGGGATCGGTTTCAATCTTGACGCCCGACTTGGGCTTGAACTCTGGAACCGTCACCTTTTCGACGAGGGCGACGAGGGCGGCGTCGTCGTTCACCCCAGCAGCTGGTCTATCGATGCCGCAGAGCTCCGCCTTGAGGTTAGCCATGGCGCGAATGAGCGTCATGTGCGCCGCGTCTGCAGAGGAGAAAATCACCGCTCGCGGAAACCTCTTTGGGGCGCTCCAAAACGGAGAACCAGACGACGTGACCGCATCTTCCGGGAAGGTAAAGGTGAGCTGCTTAATCTTATCGTGGAACTGCTCTTGGAACTGCAAGCGAGCCCAGGCGACGCAGTCGTCGTAGGTGGAGCACGCGCTCTTGAGCAAGACTTGCGCAACCTTTTCAACGTTTTCGCGCATCGACGCGTCGGGTTGCGCCATGGCGTTCAGTCTGTACTCGTCCGGCTTGGAAAGGTACGAGTTCGCCTCGGCGGGCGACTTTTCGAACGCACCCTCGAATTCGCTGCGGGCCCAGGTCAAGCAGTGATCGATGTTGTGCGGGAAGGAGTGGAGGGTGCACATCGGCGCGCTCTTCTCTGGCGGGTCGCGAGACGCGCCGTAATTCTCCGTCATGTTTGGAATGACCATTTGCGTGTTGCACTTGGTACCCAAGGTGCCGCTCTCCAACAGTGGCTTTTGGAAGTAGACGCATCGGCTGTCTACGTACAGACGCGCGTTGACGTTGTCTAAGGCGTTGACGACGACGTCGAGTCCTTGCCAAAAGTCGTCGTCAAAGACATCCTCCGTATCCGGGCTCACGCGGTTTTCGAGCGCGCGCACATTCAAAGCCGGGTTGATCACCTTGGCCGCGTTCGACGCGCACACGCTCTTGCCCTGGCCAATGTTCCAATCGCGGAACAAAAACTGACGAGAGAGGTTGGACTTTTCAATGACGTCGTCATCCGTGACGGTGACGCCGCCTTGAGCGCCGCAAGCCAAGCCCATGCACGCAAAGTTTTTCAAAAACTCGCAGCCGAGCGCACCGGCGCCGACGAGAAAGATTTTCTGATCCAAGAGCTTTTGTTGCATCTTCTTACCAAAGCACATGACTTGGCCGTCGTAGCGATCGCCGCTCGGCGTGAGATCTTCCTGAGTCAACTCGCTCGGCAAGCTCTCCACCGAGTCAAAGTAAAACCACTGGAAGAGCGGGTGAAACTTACCCGTGCAAGCCTTGACAACCTCTTGACCGACGATGCCACCGAACATGGCAGCCATCGGGGAGATGTAACCTCGGGCCGTCTTGGCAAAGGTGACGAGCAAGTCCTTGTCAACCTCATCGACCGCCTTGCGCGACGCGTTGAGCGCCTCGGCTTCGGCGACAAACTTTTCGGCGTCGGCGTCGGAACCGGGCGCCGGTGCGACGCCATTCTTGGCAACGTACGCATCCAAGGCTCCAAAGGCGAGGTGTAATTGCGGCGATCGCTCCATCTTGGCGAAATCGCTCAGCAAAAAGTCGCCCGGGTTGACGAGCGCCGATTCGTACGAGGCAAAGTCGAGCGTCTTGGTCTCCTTGACTTGCGTCGCGATACCGCCGCCGGCGTACGGAGAAAACGACGAGGTGTCGAGATCGAGTTCGAACGAGTGCTTCTTAACGTTCTTCACCGTTGCCGTCACACCGTTGAGCTCGGACATGCCGCGAACCTCGGTAAAGGTGACCTTTTGACCGTCTTGCAACTCGACGCGTTCGTCCTCGATGCACGTAACCAACGCGGGAGAGTCGTTGGACACGCTCGCCACGATGCACGTCAACGCCTCCTCGCCATCCACGTCCACGACGTTAAACCCTTGACCGAAATCACAAAACACCGACCCAAACACCCCGCGAATGTCCGCCTTGATGAACGCCGACCCGACGCGTCGACAAATCTCATCCACCCTCTTGGCTTCGGCTTCGCTCGTCTCGGTGCACACCACCACCCCGTGCGCCGCGATGACATCCTCGCTCAGCGCGTCTCCACGATGTGCCACGCAATCCACCGCCGGGTTGAGCTCTTGCAATTTACTCACGCTCGCCACCGAACGCACGACATTCTTCGACGCCGCGTCCTGTTCCGTCGCGTAAAACTGCGACGCCAGATCCTCGCCCCCGCACGCGCCCTCGTCCCACACCGAAACCCGTTTCACCCCAGCCAAGACGACGTTCTTCGCGATCTCAATCCCGAGTCCGCGCGCGCCGACGATCAACACGCTCGCCCCCGCGAGTTTACGAAACGAGTCTCGTCCGTACACCGCCAGCTGTCTCGAGTGCAAGTCTTCATCGATCTCCATCGGGCTCGGATTCGTCGTCGTCATCGTCGCGTCTTCACCCGCGGTATCAGCCTCTGTTCTCGAGCGTTTAGAATCCGAGACGTCGTCCTCTTCTTCCGTTCGGTCGGTGTGCATGCGAGGCTCCCTCCGCGAGGCTCGCTCGCGCGCGCACACGTGTGACGTTGAACGACGTTGAACGACTTTGAACGACGAATGGGACTTCTCGAGACTTCTTTCAAAATTTAGGGTTTAGTCTAGGGTTTAGTGTTAAACCCTAAACCCTAATCGCGATGTATCCAACTCTCTCGGCCTCTCGCCCGTCCTCGGCCTCGGCCTCTCGCCCGTCTGCCTCCTCTCGACGGCGGCGCGATCCCACCGCCGGCGCCTGCGGTTCGCACCCCCTCCCCCCCCGATCACCCGCTAGCGCTCTCCAGCGCCGGACGGTTCGCTGAAACGCCGACGCCGGAGCGCGCCGTCGGCGTCGGCGCGCACCGCGCGTTTACACGCGTCCACGACGTCTCGTAGCAAATCCGCCCCGAGCGGGGCGAGACACACCTCGCACTCGCACGTCCACGCGAGATTCCACTCCTTGTCGAGGGCGAAACCGGTGGCGACGCCGCGCGCGCGCGGGGCGAACCAACGAAACGCGCAGCTCGGGTGCGCCCGGGCGAGATCGGCGTCTCGACAGTCGCAGCCGACGAGAACGAGGGCGTCCGCGCGTCCCGTCGCGACGACGCGTCGAGACGACGACGAACCCGGCGGTTCGCTTCGTCGGCAAAATCGACACGTATCCTCCTCGTCGTCGTCCCGCCACAACGACGGTGACGACGACGACGGTAACGCGCGCGTCCGTCGTCGCGTCTCTTCGTCTTCCACGCGCGCGCGCTCGATCATCGATGCGTTCGTCGCAGGTGATTCGATTCGTCTCTCAAACCAATCCCGACGACGGACCCCTCGCGCGGTCGTCCGTCCGTCCGTCCGTCCGTCCGTCCGTCGGTCGTCCGATAGACAGAGCGCGCGTCGCCTACCGTCGTCGTCGTCGTCGTCGCAGATTCATCGCATTCATCGCATCGCATTCATTCATTGCAACCGCGACGGTTCGACTTCCGTTTTTTACGATGAAAAAATCAAAATTCATCGATTCGTCACACACACGCGCGCCGCCGCTTGATTGATTGATTGATTGGTTTCGTTCGCGTCGGGCGAGGGAGGTGAGAGCGAACGAACGGCCGTCGTCGTCGTCGTCGTTCTCTCGTTAGGATGGACGCCGACGCCGACGGAACGCGCGCGCGAACGCCGACGGTGTCGATCGCGATCGCGATCCCGATCGACGACGACGAGGTTCGGGCGATCGCCGAGGAGAGCTTACCGGGGAATCGCGTGGAGTTTCCGGTGGTGGTGTCGAGGGACGACGAAGGACGAGCGGCGTCGGACGAGGACGCGCGCGCGGAGCGGATGATTCGGGGAATGACGGAAGCGATGCGGATCGGACGAACGGCGTCGTTGACGCGCGCGGAGACTTGGACGCGAACGCGGGAGGAAATCATCGGACGGTTGCGCGCGCTGGACGGGGCGACGGCGCGGGCGTTCGGTGGGTATTTTCGACGACGGGACGACGATGGGGAGGCGGTGGAGGCGTTGGGGGACGCGCGCGCGCACGTGAGTCCGGGATGCGAGACGGCGGCGTTCGCGTTGGTTTTGAACGCGTTGCGAGAGGCGTACGAAGAGGCGACGACGAGCGGGCGTCGCGACGGCGGGGAGAGGGAGACGTTGGAACTTTTGATCGCCGCGACGCGAGGCGTAGGCGACGCGAGTCTGGGTCGAGCCGCCGGAGGCGAAACCGCGGCGCCGAACGGCGGCGAGGTTTACACCGCGGCGGACAGTCGGGACGCGACGTGCGACGCCATGTTCAGCTGGGCTGTAGAGCGCGGCGCGAGTTTTAGTTTTGACGCGCGCGTCGTCGGACCGGGCATGCGAGAGGCGCGAGCGACGTCGGCTCGCCTCGCAGGCGAGTCCGCGGCGCGCGTACCGTGGCAAGCCTTGCTCGGCGTCGATCAGACAATCTGGGGCGATGCGAGCGGATCACCGTTGTGCGAGACGTTGAAACAACTCGCCGGTTTGGGCGAGCAGACGCTCATGGTGATTTGGCTCGCCGCGCACCTCGATGACGAAAAGTCTGAGTGGGCTCCGGCGATTCGAGCGTTGCCTCGCAAGCCGTCGACGGCGTTGATGTGGGATTCCGAGGCGACGATGTCCGTGTTGGGGGAGACCCAGGGTGCGATACTCGATGCGTATCGTCAAAAAGTGCGAGCGCAGTACGACGCCCTTTTCCCAATGCTCTGCGCGCAAGTACCAGAGGCGTTTCCAGAGAAGATTTTCGGCGACTACTCGCGATTCGCGCTGGCGTACGACATTTGGACGTCGTACGCCATGAAGGTGCAAGACCCCGACACGCTCGAGCTTCGAGAGGTGATCGTCCCGGGTGTGTATTTATGTAATCACGCGTTGTACGCGCACTCGGTGCGGTACACGAAACTCGAACGGGGAACAAAGGCGTTTCAATTGGAGCTCGCGCGAAGCGTCGCCCCAGGCGAAGCGCTGACGATTTCCTACGGGCGCTTGGATAACGCCGATTTGATTGCGTACTACGGCTTCTCCCTCACCTCGAATCCCTACGATTCGTGGGTCATGTATGAGTTGCAGTTTGAAGAGATGCACGTCGAGGCGCTCAAGCGAGCGTCCGAAGCGGCGGGTCACGATTTGACGACGACGCTGCCGCCGCGGCTCGTTCGCGCCTCGACGCTCGATAGATTTTTGGCTCAAATTCGTGCGAGAGAACGACCGCAAGAGGTTATTCATTCGTGCGACACGAATGAGGATTACCACCCATTTGTCGTCACAGACGGCGAGAGCGAGTGTCGAATGTTGCATGCGCTCTGCGAGCATTTGAGCGCGCAATTGAGCGCGACGCGCGCTCGTTCGGCTGCGCTCAGTTCCATGACGGCGCCACCGCACGTGAACCACATCGCGAACGCAACTTTTGGGTACCGCTCGGGTCAGATAAACATAGGAACGCTCGCGTTGGAGAGGTTTCACGCGAGCATAGCGCATTATTCGCGACGCAAACGAACTCGCGATTGTACCAATTAACTTCTAGGTAGCAATTAACTTCTAGGTAGACGTCATGATGATGACAAACATTTAATACCGCTACGCCGACGCGTCCTTCACCGCCGATCCCTTCTTTTTAAAATCTTTAAACGTCTTCCGCAACACCACGACGAATCGGTCGACGTCGGCGCGCGTGGTTCCGATCGCCGCCGCGGCGGTGAAGTACGTCTCGGGATATGCCGAGTGCGAAGCGCCGAAACCGCGCAATTCGACGCCGCCGACGCTCTTCGTCTCGCCCGGTGCCACGACGCGCGTGCCGGAGACACACCGGGAAAAGAGCATCGATCCAAACAACGTGGGTGAAACGTCGAGGGATTTCGAGCACGAGAGCGTCATCGCCATCGATATCGGATTACCCGGCGTGTCGAGCACGCGTTCGCCAACCTCCTCCGCCACCTTTTCCAATTCAGAGCGCATGTACCCGTACAAATCCTCCCGCTCTGCGAGTAAGCGCGACCAGTGTTCTTCACCCATGGCGAGGAGCGTGATGAATAAATCCAACATGGCGGACGCGGACGCGCGCCCGGGATAGTTTTGACCGACGGCGCGCACCAAGTCTTCCCGACGCTTTCCGCAACACACCAAGGCGCCGCCGACGGGCACCATGAAATTCTTATCCGTAGACTGAACCACGGCATCGACGCGCCCCACCGTCCACGCTTTGCTGACACGCGCGCACAACTCTCTGCTCTGTACCCCGTACGCGTTGTTGATGACGTGCGGCACATCCTTCTTTTCACAAATCTTTGCCACGGCTTCCACTTCGTCGCACGCACGCGGGGCGAAACAACTCGTGCTCGTCACCACCCCGACGAGATTATCACAGCCGATTTCATCGATCGCGCGCTCTACCGCGTCGACATCTGTCACCAGTTGATCTCCTTGAAGCTTTGGTTCAATCACCACGACGTCCAAACCGGCACACGTCGCCGCTTTGACGCACGTCTTTTGGTCCAACCGACACCATACGACTTTCGTCGCCCCCGCGCCTCGTCTCGTCATCCTCAGCGAGCTCAACACCAGCGTCATCGTCATCCCGGTGGCTAAAGGAAGCACTAAAAACGCCTTGCCCAAATCATTCATCCCCGCGATTCTCAGCGCGTCTCGCGCGAGCGCCGCGCACAACTTATTCGCCGCGCTGCTACCGCACGCCTTGGGCTGTTCCGCCGTAACGTCCCCGCTTCGTCCAATCCCGTGCGCCATCCCGTACGACCTCGAACGCACGAGCGACGAAAACGTCCTCGCCTCTCTTTCACCCACCCCGACGTTGTCCACGAAATTATTAGAGTCCATCACCGCCAATCGTCGCAACAAGAATTCGATCGAAGCGTCCGTCCATCCATTCTTTGGCATTCGTCGGTTCGCGACGAGTCGTTCGAAAGCCTTATCCTGCGATCGCGTCGACGACGCCCCTTGCGCGACGTACCGCGGGCTCACCAGCGCTTCGAACGCGTCGATCAAGCTCTCATCCATGGCTTCTATAATTCGAGCGCGCGAGTGACGCGATGCGATGCGATGCGATGCGATGAAAATCAACTCGCTCACCTCAAAAGTCGACGCGAATGCCGACTTTGTTTTTACGCGATTCGCGAACGGGCTCGGTGCGCGCGCGACGATTCGACGCGCGATCGACGCTCACCGTCGGTGATGTTCTCACCGCGCTCGCGGATGACGACGAAGACGTGGACGAACGTCGTCGACGACGAAGCAGTGGACCGACGGCGTTGAGAATGACTTTACGTTCGATGCGACGCGCCGTCGTGCTTCGCGACGCGACGATGCGAATCACGCCCGCGATGGCGGCGTCGACGTTGGTCGTGGAAGCGTGCGAGCGCGGAACGCTCGGGTTACGGGGTGGGGGTGGGGACGGGGGCGCCACGGGCGCAGAGTCGAGGTCGGCGTACTTGGAAATGTACGCGTGGAACGGAGGGACGACGTTTTCCCGTAAAAAAGAATCCCTGGGTGGGTTCGTGAGGTACTCGACGCAGAGCACGGTGAGGGATCGGGACGAGGCGGAGGAGGACCTGGCGAGGTGGTTCACGTGTGGGTTGACGGAGGAGCCGTTGGAGACGAGCGACAACGGAGTGGTGGTGGATAGGTTGGGGGCGTTGTATAATAAAGAACCAGTGTTGAAAGCGTTGAGGGATAAGGCGATCGATGGGGTGCCGCTGCCGAAGAGGATCGAACACATCACCGGAATGAAGGCTCTGTTGACGTGCAAGCTTGAAAAGCGAAGAGGAGGGACGAGCGGTTCCGCCGACGAGAAGGCTTCGGTGAACGCGAGGAATTTCAGATGCGGTACGACGGAGGCTGTTTTCGCGTGTCCAATCACCGGGTTGGATTTTAACGGCAAAACAAAGTTTGTGGTGATGCGTCCGAGCGGTGTGGTGGTTGCGGATAAGGCGCTTCGCGAGGCGAAAGCGGCGGTGGAGGAAATGAATGATGGATTGAAATTGGCCGACGCGCCGCCGCCGATTCCAGTCAATCCGCGAGGGGAAGAGCTCGAACTCTTAAAAGCCATACTCGAGGAGGAAAAGGCGAAAAAGGAGAGCAAAAAGAGTAAAAAGAAGGATAAGCAGGATTCCAACGGCCGTAAACGCAAACCAGCCGACGAGAATGGAGATGGAAAGCGAGACGAAAAGCCGACGAAATTCAAGGCTGTCGCTCCGACGGGCGCCGACGCTTCGGTGTACGCTTCTCTGTTCACGAGCTCAGCCAAGCCCGGGGACAACGACGACGATCATTTCCTCGCTAGAAACGCGCGAAAGGCGTGGTAGACCGCGTCACGCTCGCGAGTTGTAAAACAAACATTGAATTTTACTTTAGCGGCGCGCGAGACACCCGACAACCGACGCCGAGAGAAATCCACGTCATCATGTAGTACAAGTACATGGTTTGAGTTTATTACACGGTGAAAATAGTTTAATCTTCCTCTTCGTCTTCGTGGTGCTTCTTACTGCGGAAACGAGCGATCGCACCCATCAAGCCACCGCGTTTTTCTCCGTCGCCTTCGCCCTCGTTCATTCCAGACTTCTTCTTGCGTCTCATGGAGAACAAACCGCCCTTCTCTGCCGTTGCCTTGTCGAGCAGTAGCTTCAAATAGGTGGCACCCGATTTTTCGTGTTGACGGCACGCGATGCGCACGTCATCCGTCGAGCGCAGCGTGATATGGTGCTTGTCTGAATCTTCAAACTTGATTGAGTACGATTCGATGAACACCTTGCCCACCGCGATGACGAGCTCTTCGAAAGAGACATCTGGTTCGAGTTCGAGGAAGCGAATATCATCCTCGAGGAAGAGTTTGACTTGAATCTTTTCAGTCTCATCCACCTCTGGGGGTTCGAACGTTTTCAAGCGGTCGATTTCATCCATCATTTCTTGAATGTCTTCGTTGAGACGTTGAATTTCCTCTTCGGCTCGCACGCGCAACTCCTCCTTGGCGCTCACGGCTTGCTGCAAGCTCTGACGGAGCTTTTGCTCCGCTTCGAGCTGCTTGATGAGGTGTTCGCGTTGCTTGCGCTCGTTGTCAAAGTCGCTCAAGATGTGGAGACGAGACTTGCGCTCGGCGTCAAGCTGCTTTTGCAGCGCCGTCTTTTCGCGAATTTCGCCGTTGAGCGCGTCTCTCGCTTGCTTGGATTCCTTCTCAGCGACTCTAATCTTTTCGTGCGCGGTAAACTGAATCTTGCGCTCTTCTTCGAGCAACGACCGCGTTTCCGCGTGCAAGCGACGCTCTTCTGCGAGTTCCGATCGAATTTCTTCGATTTGCTGCAGGCGCTGCTCGAGCTGCGTCAATAAATCTTGTCTAGAGTGCGTAAACTGCGTCTGCAGATTCGTCTGAAGCCCGCGAGTCTGCTCTAGCTGTCTGAGCAACGAGCGTCGTTCTTCTTCGCCCTGGACGATGCGACCCTCTTGCTCGGCGCGACTCGCTTCGGATTGACGCAGCAACTTTTGCAATTCCTCAATATCCGATCGCTGACGCAAGTACTGCTCGTGCACCCCTTCGCGGTTATCAGCCTCGCCTTCGAGCATATCACGAAGCGCCATTCGCTGCGATTCGCTGTCTTCGAGCTGACGTTGCAAGTCTTCTCGCTCTCGGCCTTCCGCGTCGAGCAACTCTTGGAGACTTTGCATGCGACGCTCTTCCTCATCCAAGTCGCGCTCGGCGTTGACGCGATCTCGTCTCTCGCGTTCGAGCGCCGCCTCGTAATCAATTTCGACACCCATCTTGGCGTACAAACCGCCATTCGCGGATGTACTCGCGAGCAGTTTCCACTGTCGAATGCAGTCCTCCATCCACAAGTGGTTGACGATTTCAACCTTACCACTAACGATGGCTTTGATGTAGGCGTCGCTACCCGCCCGATGACAAATCAAATGCGTCGTCTTCGCGTTCACCTCCTCGACGTGCGTACCCCCAGCCGCCTCGATGAGCTCGATGATGTCCATCTTTTCCTGCGCACCGTACCCGTCGACCACAATCGTCAACGCATTAAATCCACGAATGCCATCCGGACCTACCAACGGGACATACAACGCCTTTTCATCCGCGTCCACCACTCGACGCTTGGCGACGCAGTCCTCAATCCACGCGTAACTCACCACAATCTTCCCATCCTCCATCGCCCGCGCGTAATCCTCCCCTCTCTGAAACGGCGTCACCACGTGCGTGCACGTCTCATCGTACGCATCCACGGTTTCCGCCCCTAACGCTCGCAATTCTCTTTCAATTTCGCTCGCGTCCTCTGGCGCGTACTCGCTCACCGCAATTCTCGCCCGGGAAAAGTAGTCGCTCAACGCGGTCGCCTCTTCATCCACCGCCGGCATCGCGGGCGTTCGTCGCCCTCCGCTCGAAGAGGACATCGCGCGTTGACTCCGGCCGAGGGATCTTCTCTGCGTCACTTCCTCGTCGTCGTCGTCGTCGT
>Ga0181573_10004401_pt1 | contig 12015 bp, 8 predicted proteins | sample 101ome_25_FD_148643 | JGI IMG/M metagenome (GOLD analysis project Ga0181573, IMG submission 148643) | Coastal salt marsh microbial communities from the Groves Creek Marsh, Skidaway Island, Georgia - 101409BT metaG (spades assembly) | ecosystem: Environmental > Aquatic > Marine > Intertidal zone...
ACGGTAACTGCAACGCAGACGATCTGCGAGCCCTCAATCTGACGCTGGACGTTCAGGGTGCCGGGTATGAGCCCGCATGGGAGCAGCACCGCGGTGTGATTGACGCCGCGGGTGCCGGCTCCCACAGCGATAGGTACTTGAGGCTGGCGTCCACCTCGGTCGTCATCATCCTTGAGACAAAAATGCGGGGATGGTATTCGCACAAGCTCAAGCCGTGGGTGCATTACGTGCCGGCGACGCCCGACAATCTGCATGAGCGCATCGCGTGGGTGCTTGACGACGCGAATAGGGACGAACAGCATCGGATGATCCACGAGGCAAACTCGCTGGTGCGTTCGATGACGTTCGACGCGGAGGCGGCGAGGATCGGGAAGGCGGTGAGCCACATGACTTGCAAGCCCGAGTTAGGAAGATTTACTTCGGTTTAGGCCAGTGGGGAGGAAACAAAGTCGGTCAACACTTCAAAGTTGACCCGGCCAGCCGGCCATCTTTTTCAATACTCTTTCCATTTTTTCACACCAAAACTACGACGCGAGCACAACTCTCAGCCTCTCATCGATCGCTTTCATCGCCCTCGAGATCACTTCCTTTTTGCCTTTCCGAAACTTCACCGCGAGCGCGAGGTTCTCCTTCTCTAATGCATCGCCAACTCCTGAAAGTTTCGCCAACTCTGCCGTCAACTCTTCCAACTTTGTTTCGTCCTCTTTCAGCGTCGTAGGGAAGTTACCAAGCGCGAGGGCGAGCGCAGCCTGTGCGGTTCGCAGCGCGTATGCCTCTTTTGTGCGGTCAAGGGTCGACTCTAACAGCGCCCCGTGCCGAAGCGGCTGCGACGCTTCACCGCTTCCACCGCCGCTGAAATCCTCCGGTCCCGAAGCGTACAGGACTCTGATACCCGCGAGCAGCCGCGCATCCACCGGTTGCCTCTCATCGCGCGTCACCAGCACTTCCGGATCCTCGTCCAGACCGAGCTGCGATAGCATGGCGCTCTGCCACGGTTCTGTACCTGCTGCGAACGGCACTTGAGCCAACCCCGCCACCTCCCGAGCCGCCTCGAGGTAGCCGACGTCCCATCGAAGACTCGCGGTGTCTTGTTTGTTGATTCCCTGAGGCACAAAGCCGTAGTCGAGCAGGAAATGATCGTTGCTCAGGTTTCCGTAGTTGAGCGTGACCTCATCTCCCGCGCGAAGAGGCCGCGAGGCGACCATCTCGATCGCCCCCGGCCCCTCACCCACCGCTGCTCTCACCTCTGCGCTTGCTTCAAAGGAATGATTGGCGACGTCAATCAGCGGTAACATCGCGGCGGGTTTCCCCTCCCCGGCAACACGGAACGCGCGGCTGGATGCGCACGCGAACGCCCAACCCAGCGCGTCCGCGCCGACACTGTAACCGTCGAACGGGACAGTCTCAGTCTCCCCGTCCTTACCAGCCGTGACGTCCTTCAGCGGACCCGAGGAGAAATCGATGAGGAAGCGAGATCTGCGCTTGACCTGCACAACCAGCGGCAGATACTGCAGGGCATCGACAGCTTCCGGGCCAAAGAACAGCGGCAGACCTCTGTGCATGGCTGGAAGTAAGCTGATGTACTGAAAGAATGGCGACTTGCCACCCAAGGCACGTTCATGTAAGAGCGCGAGGCCCAGACGAACGCTCCACAGCTCGTCTGGGACTTTGGCGATGAGCCCCTTGAGGTAAAGCGGCGTGTCCGGTCCGCGGTCTAGTTCCGCGGTCGTCTGGTCCGAAGAGGACGTCGATTCCCGGTCTTGCAAGGAGTACGTCATCTGTAGGACCCTCGGTAGGAGTATGAGGCGCTCGCCGACATCGACGTCCCTCGAAGCGGTGAGACCCCAGCCGATGCTCGGCGTCTGCACCATCGAGATGCCGCTGTGAAGTTTCCCGCCGTATGCTTCGAACCAACGCTGGAACGAGCTCAGCATGGCGTTCTGAAGCGCGGACTCTTGGTCCGAAGCGGACGTAGAGAGGGTCCTGGCGAAGGATCGCCCATCTTCGCGCCAGAACCCGCGGTGAGCGACACCGCACCGCCGCGCCAGCGACGCGAGCATCGCGGGCACCGCGGGACGAAGGACTGTGTTTTCCACGTCTTGCTGTGCAGGTTAAAAAATCAGTAGTCATCAATCTCTCGTTCCGGCTCGCGCCACAGCCGCGGCGGTCCGTCGACGCACCATCTTCATCGGCGGCAGCTCCTCCCACTCACTCTCGCCCCCCTCGTCCACTTTTTTCCTGAACGCCGCCCCCGTCCAACGCCCCGCCGTGCTGCCCCCGACGAGATACACCCAGCCGTCGAAAGCGCACATGGCGAAACCGTACCAATCCGGGAGGGGCAAACCGCACATCCTCTCGTAGGTATCCGCGTCCGGGTCGTACCTCCACAGCGCCCCAGCCTCGCCCACCCGTGGGTCCTTACCCCCGCGTTTCGTCGACGCGTTCCCCTCGGGATTATCCGCGCCCCACGTGGCGACGTACACACTCCGGCGCGAACGCTCGTCTGATCCGTCCACACTCCGGTGCGAACTCTGTTCCGATCCGTCCACGCACGCGCACGCGCACGCGCCAAAGGGAAGCGGACAAACGTCCCTCCACGCGTTCGACGTCGGATCGTACGCCTCGGCGCCCGCGATGGGCCCCGCGCGCGCGTCGTCGCCGATCCGACCCCCAAAGACGAAGAGTCGGCCGTCGGGTAGGCCCGCCGCGCCGTGGAGCTTGCGCGGGGTGTTCAGCGGCGCCAGGCTCCGCCACGTCGCAGACGTCGGGTCCGTCCGGAGGTCCAAAAAGTCCACGGCGCCCGTGCACGAGTTGCCGTCGGCCCATCCCCCGATGGCGCAGACGCCCCAATCCCCGGTGTTACACGCGCTCAACGCGTGCCTCGCCTCCGCGACCGCACCCGCGGGTACCCACGCGGTGGACGCGTGGTCGGCGACGGCGTGGAGCGCCTCCGCCGTGGCGAGGTTCGACTTGATCCCTCCTCCGGCGACGGCGTACACGACGCCGTTCGCCGCCGCCAAGCCGTGGCTGCCGCGGGGGTCAGAGATGTGCGGCCCGCGCTCCCACCGCTTCCGTCGCGGGGAGTACCTCTCGGTGACGCCCACGGTCTGGCCGCGGTTACGTCCCCCCGCGACGTACACGTAAACGTCCTCGTGATCCTCGAGGGAAACGTTCGCCAAGCCGTCCATTCCGTTCGCCAAGCCGTCGACGCCACCGTTTGCGATTCCGTTGGCCAAAGTTCCGTCGACGCCACCGTTTGCGATTCCGTTGGCCAAAGTTCCGTCGACGCCACCGTTTGCGATTCCGTTGGCCAAAGTTCCGTCGTTCGGGTCGCGCACGGGGGTTGCGGCGGGGGCCAGGCCGTCATCCACGACCGCCGACTGGTGCGCCTTGACCGCGTGTTCGCACTCCCACGCCCTGTGGCCGTGCTCCCCGCACCAGTGGCAGTGCTCGTGATCGAACATGCACATGCCAAACTTCTCGCGGCGGATGCACCCATCCGCGGAGTAGTTGTGGAAGCGGCAAATCTCCACGTCCCCGCGCACGAACCGCGGCGGGTACTTCAGAGGATACCTGGCGAACAGATCCGACGCCGGTCGCGCGCTCCGGGCGACGTGCGTCCGTTTAAACGCGGACCTGGCCCTCACGTTGCCAACCTCCCGCTCGCACGTTTTTCGCCAAAAGACGGACGACGCGCTCGAGGCGGTGACGGCGACGGCGTCGCGCCACTTCGAATCGGAGCTTCCGCAGTCGGCGTCGTCCACGTCGTCGACCCCGTTAAGGGCGCCGTCGTTCGATCGCTCGCGTTCCGGGACGGTGAACCTCGTGATCGTCGTCGCCCCACGCAGCCCCTCGAAGGGCACCTCCGCGTCGGCCATGGCGTCGTGCAGCGCCTCGCACTTGACGACGATGAACGAGGGCGACGCGCTTTTGGCGACCGCCGGGAGGAGCCTGACGAGGGCTTCGGCGGCGCGAACCCCGCCTATGTCGACGAATACGTTGACGGATCCCTCGATCTCCCTGGCGAGAAGCGCCGGGTCCTCGAGCGCGTCGAGGCGCTCGAAACGCAAGCCGGGTCTCGCCGCGCTCGACTGGTCCACGAAGTGTTTCGATACGTCTATTCCCAGCACCGCGTCCTTGCCCGCGGCTTCGGCCATGAGCGCGGTGGCGTCGCCGTACGCGCTGCCGATGTCCACTGTCCTCTCTCCGGGCCTGGGCACGCACAGAGCCAGGCGCCTGTACGCCTTCGTGGAGCGGCACACGAGCACTTTAGGCCGATCGCTTTCGTGAAGCCTCGCCGCCGCCGCGGTAGGGCCCGAGCCGAAGGTTGGACGTTCGCCGAGCGGCTCCTCGTGCACGCGGAAAAACTCGTACCGCGAGAGGGCTACCGTCGCGGCGTCCACCGCGCGCTCGGCCGCCGCATCAGAGCCGCCTTCCATGTCACCCCCCGGCGCCCACCGACCCTTCGCCTCCCACGCGCTTCCCAAAGTGCTTTTTCATCCAGTCACCAGTCGCGCTTTTTCATCCATTGGGTCATCGCGATTCAAGTCATTTTTTTTAATATATTATATAGTCACGTCGGATCGCGGAGCCACCGAGGCCGGCACGCGCACCTTATCCACACTCCGGGGCTGCTCGCGCGCGACCTCGACGCCATGGTGCTCAAGACCAGGGTCACCGAGTTGCTCAAGATCGAGCACCCCATCATCCAGGGGGGCATGCACCACGTCGGGTACGCCACCCTCGCGGCGGCGGTGTCCAACGCGGGCGGGCTCGGCACCGTCACCGCCCTGACCCAGCGCACGCCGGAGCTCCTCCGTGACGAGATCCGCGCGTGCAAGGCTCTGCTCAAGCCCGGTAAGCCGTTCGCGGTCAACTTTACGCTTCTGCCGAGCCTCGCGCCCCCCGACTACGGCGCCTACGCCCAGGTGATCGTCGACGAGGGCGTGCCGGTGGTGGAGACCGCGGGCAGAAATCCGGGCAAGTGGATCGCCTTCTTCAAGAAGCACGGCGTCACGGTGGTGCACAAGTGCGTCGCGATCAAGCACGCGCTCACCGCGCAGAGGCTCGGCGCCGACTGCATATCGATGGACGGGTTCGAGTGCGCGGGGCACCCGGGCGAGGACGACGTGGGGAACCTCGTGCTGCTGGCCAAGGCGAGGACGGCGCTGACGATCCCGTACGTGGCGTCGGGGGGCGTCGGCACCGGAGAGCAGCTCGCCGCGTGCCTCGCGCTCGGCGCCGACGGGGTCAACATGGGAACGAGGTTCATGGCCACGAAGGAGGCGCCCGTCCACGACGGCATCAAGGCGGCGCTGGTCAAGGCGGACGAGAGGAGCACCACGCTGGTGATGAAGTCGGTGGGCAACACGGAGCGGGTGTACAAGAACGACGTGGCGCGGCGGGTGCAGGAGATTGAGAAGGAAAACCCGGGAAAGATCGAGGCCATACGGCACCTGGTCAGCGGGGAGAACTATAGGAAGAGCTTTCAGGAGAGCGGCGACCCCGACAGCAGCGTTTGGTCGTGCGGGGTGGTCATGGGCCTCATTGACGACGTCCCCACGTGCGAGGAGCTGGTGCGGAGGATGGTGGCGGACGCGGAGCGGGTCATCACGGGTAGGTTACCCTCCATGGTGGGTGGGCGGAGCGGGCTGTGGTCCATGGTGGCTGGACGGAGCAGGCTGTGACGATGAACGATGAGCGCGGATCGATTTGATATAAATACAACTCGAACGTCCCACCTCTCCGCGTCTGGCCCATCTATGAGCAGTTTTCGCAAGAGTCAAACCCTTTTCCGTTTTACCCCTCCTCCTCTCCTCCTCCTTTACCTCCTTCGCTTTGAACAACCTCCTCGCTTCACTCACAGACTCCTGATGATGCTCTCCGTCGACTCGTCCGTGTTGAGCAGCTCGAACCTGTGCGAGTTGAGCGTCACGGTCGCGCCGACGTAAAAGTCCCTCGCCACGTAAGGCGCCCTCGCCCCGGGTTTCCTCACCGGCTCGAGCGTGCGCTCCAGAAACTTACCGCCGAGTATGCCGCTGTTGGACACGGGGGGCTCGTAGACGCTGATGGTCCCGTCGACCAGGTAGAAGGTCACGATGAACCTCCGTTCGTCGTTGGGGGAAACCAGCCCGGGCCCGGCGAACGCCGCGTTGAACCTGAGCTCCTTGCCAAAGTTTTGCTCAAAGTGCCTCAGGTTGGGGGGCGCGCGCTTCGGCACGAGGTGGTGGCAGTTGCGGAGGGAATCCGTCTCGGAGCCGAAACCGTTGTACGGGGGGTCGACGTGCACGTGCCGCACCGCGCCGTCGTTTAAGGGCTTGGGCGCCATCTCGAGAATCGTCCGACCGAGCGTCTTGACGTAGTACGCGCGCGTGAAATCATCGCAGTCGTGAACCGTCAGGTTACGGCCGTAAACGCCCACGGGCTGGCCCATCACGATGTCGGCGGGCTTGAGGAACGTCCTGGTCTTCTCGCCGGGGGGACCGACGTCGAACGCGCCGCCCGCCGGGAGCTTGCTGCGCGCGAGCATCTTGGGGAAAGGATCGCGGCCCGGAGCCTCCTCCTCGAGAACCTCCACGGTACCGTCCGCGAGGAAGTAGTTGAGGGTGTAGTGCACGATACCCTGGACGCTGTCGTCCCACGAGCACTTGAACGAGAGGACGTCCTTGGTGAACGGGTCGATCGCGGGTTCGTCGATTTGATCGGACTCATCCCCGATGACAACCTCGACGGGATCCGTGTCGAAGACCCTTTTGCCGCCGACGCCGCGAACGCCCATGCCGATGGTACCGAGCACGCCGGGTCCCTCGTCGACGAGGGTGTCGGGGAAGGGAACGTCGGCCGCGATCGTGAGGCCCTCTTTGCTGAGGAACTCGCGGGTGTACGCGTCGCAGCACACGACGTTGTACTCGCGGCCGTAGATTGCGACGGTGGATCCAATCTGGAAGTCGGCGATGGCGAGGGGTTCGCCGGACGCGCCCACCGCGGCGTGGCGCTTGAGGATGCGGCCCTGGACGATGCCGCTGTTGTCCGTCTTGTGCTCGTGCACGTCCACGGTGCCGTCCTCGAGGTGGAACCTGATGACGCACTTCCTCGGGCGGTCTCGGCCGTCGAGCGCCTTCTCGACAAAGTACGCGCCGTAGGAGAGGGACTGACCGTCGTACGCGACCCACGCGGGGGTGGCGCTGCCCTCGCCGAGCTTCATGTCACCGAGGGCGGCGACCGCGGGGGCACCGGGCGGGGGCGCGGGACCGTTCTGCGGGTCGACCGCGACGGACCCCTTGACGTGATCCGACAGCGTGGTCTTCTTGTCAGTCAGCGGGCGCCCCTGCGTGGCGAGCTTCTCGTCGCCGGCCATGCGAGCGGTGATGGGGCGCACGGGGTGGGACTGATCGGGAAGACCGGTGACGAAGATGCCGCCGCCGGCATAGTTGAGGGTCTGGGGGAGCTTCCTCGCCTGCGTCTGTTCCATCGGGGCGGACGAATCACGTCAGAGAATGCGGAACATCGGGGGAAACAAAATCTCCGCCATCGCGGACAGGGCGACGGGCGGTTCGGAGGTCAGAACCAGGGTTTGCGCGCGAAAACTCACCCCGGGGAGCGTCAGGTTGTACCCCGGAAGCAGGGGGATGTTCTCGTCGTTACCCATGGGGCACGTGAGGCGCGTTGTGATGGGCCGAGCTTTTCGTGGCGCGAAAAACGCATTTCGGGAGGAACACCCGTATAAATGACTCAAGAAAATAGACCGTCGTTAGTGCTATTGGAGCGCAGCGCTGTCAGTGTTGCTGCGGAAGGTCGTGGAAAGCCAAGCGTCGGCTCCAGATCGGGACGCCACGAAGCCGACACGATGCCAGGGTTCGACTACAGCAAGTGGGACAACCTCGAGTTGTCCGACGACGAGGATCATCACCCCGGCGCGCAGTTCATCGAGGAGAACACGCTGCGTCGCATCAAGCGGGAGGCGCACGAGAACAAGGAGAAGGAGCGCGCGGAGAAGATCGAGTCGCTGGAGAAGCAGATCCGCAAGAACGAGCGCAAGATCAAGGAGCTCTCGGAGGGTGAGAACGCGCCCGCCAACGAGGCCGAGATCGCCAAGCTCAGATCGGCCAACTCAACCTTCCAGTCCGAGGTGGACACCGAGAGGCGCCAGAAGAAGTTCAACGCCGAGGAGGCCGTGAGGGATGCGTGGTCGCACTCGCTCGTGGGCGCCGCGTGCAAGCCCGACGCGGGACCGGAGAAGCTGGACTACGAGGCCTTCGCCAAGAAGTACGGCGACCAGCTCGACGCGCTGGCGGTCAAGGACTTCGGCTCCGGATACGAGGAGATGGGAGACTACTTCAGGGACAACTCGCACCTCCTCACCGAGCACGCCATGGGCTACATGCTCTTGAAGTGCCTCTACATGGAGATGGAGGGCAACACGCTCGGCATGAGGCGGGGCGCACGCGCGGGATACGCCCTCAAGTCCATCGTCGACTTCGCTGAGGCCAGCAAGAGGTCCATGAGAGACGCCGCGCCCGCCTTCTTCGGACGCATGAACGACCCGGAGGTGGCGAAAGAGTACGAGAAGATGTACGAAGACTACGTGGACAAGCTCAAGAAACGCGCGGTGGACAAGAAAAAGGAGGAAGAGGCGGCTGCGGCGGAGGAGGCCACGCGCAGGCTGCAGCTCAAGGGGGATGACAAAGCCCTCGAGGAACTGCCGCGGGAGGAACGGTTGGGCCCCGGGGGTCTGGACCCGGTTGAGGTGTTTGAGTCGCTGCCGAAGGAGATGCAGGACGCGTTCGAGAGCGGCAGCGTGGAGGCCCTTCGCGAGTACGTCAACGGGCTTCCCTTGGAGGATGCGAAGCATCACATGAAGAGGATGGTGGACAGCGGGCTTTGGGTGCCCGCCCCAGGGGAGGAACCGGGTCTCGCGCTGCAGTGAACGCGAATCGGATGAGGCTGCGTTTTGATCAACAGAGTTATGGAACAGAATTTACGTTTGCCTCCTCGTATGATGGTTCACGGTCCAGGCGCGGGAAGCCTGCGCATGAACCACTCGATTTCTTCCGAGTACGTCGACGCCTCCGGGTCCGTCTCGCCCGTTTCCTCGTTGACCTCGTCGTACAGGACGATGGGGTCCATGACGCGCAGGTCGTAGGTCGGGGTCGTCCTGAACTGGGTGAGAAAGTCGTCAGACTCGGTGTTGGACTCCCCGATGGGCTCGCCATCCTCGCTCACCGTCTCGCCCTTGTTGTTGACGTAACTCCTGCGCGCGTCCACCAACACGAGCTTGGGTTCGGTCGCGTCGCGGTCGTGGAACACCTCGCGGACGTAGATCCGACCCAAGCCCACGCGAGTCGCCGCGGCGTACACCGCCGCGGCTCGGTCGCTGGGATAAACGACGTGCATCGCCGGATCATTTCCGGGTCGCACGTCGTCCGTCAAGGGCTTCAGCAGCTTCTCCCCGGCGGCGAAGAACTCGTCCAGACCCGCGGTGGTCTCGTAGTGCGCCAGGCGCTTCTCGTTGCGTATGGGCTTCGTCCCTCTTTTGATGTCCTCCTTCGGGAAGTAGGGCGGGTTGCACACGACGGCGTCGCACTTTCCCATCCAGTCGCCGGGTTTCGAGTCCGCGCCCGCCCACCGCTCGTGGTTGAACGCGGACTTGACCGCGAGATCCACGCCGACGCGGTCGCCATCCACGCTGAGCGACACCTCGACGTGTTGTTGTTCGTCGTCCGTGATATCGTCCTCCGCGATATCCTCCGCGATATCCTCCGTCTTTCGCGAACTTTGAGTTTTAAACGACCCGGCGGATACGTCCCCGAGGCACACGGTGACACCCTCGCCGACGCCGTTCAGCGCCGCGTTCCGCGCGCACCGCCTCGCGAGTCCAACCTGCCTCTCCACCAGCAGAACCTTCGGCCCCTGGGCGTCCTTGGCGAACCCGCCCCTCGCCGCGAGCGACAGGCCCACGACTCCCGCGCCCGCGCCCAAGTCGGCGATCCTCGGCGGCGATAAAACCTTCTTACGACCGAACAGCCCAGCCTTGGTCTCCACCCCGCTCCACGGGATCTGCCCGGCGACGTGCGCGGCGAGCACGAGCGAGTCGGAGTTGCACCTGTACCCCTTCCTCGCCTGCAGCAGCAGGAGCCTGTGCTTGAACGCGACGTCCAAGGTTTCATCCGGCGCGGGCGCGACGGAGGCGTCGGGGACGTGCCTCGGGTCGAGCTCGTCGCTGCGCCAGCCCTCGGACCTCTCGCCGAGGGACGACGTCAGCGCGCGCTCGAGAGTGTCGCACTGATGGATGACCATGCGTCGCAGCGTCGACGTCACCGCTCCTCCCACGTCCGGCATCTCGGAGAGGGAGCCGAACGAGGTGATCTTGAAGACGCCTCGGCGCATCCTTATGAACGCGCGAAGGGCCTCCGGGGTGACCTTCGAGCCCTTGCGCAGCGGTCCCTTCGCGTTTGTGCCGCTATCCACGGCCATCTCATCCGCGTCGTCCTCGACATCGACGGACTCCTGCGTCGACACCGCCGGTCTCACGCGAACGGAACGGGCGCGCCAATTTGCTGCGGATAATTTGCTCGGCAACCCCCGGAGGACGGGGGCACGTGCGACGGTCACCACGGCGCGCATGGGCACGGGACGCGCTGGAGCGCGCAAACTGGCGCGTCCCATGCGAGCTGGCGCGAAACTGGACATGGCCAGGCTCAGTCCGCCCCTGGGGCCGTGCCTAGACGACTGGTTGCCGAGGAACTTTCAGACCCGTTTTAAACGGTTTCTCAACCCCTGAAATTGCAGATCGGTCGGTTTCCTGCTGGCAGCCGATCGGGCAGCCGATCGACGTCATCAGGGAGTCGGGGTAATTTTTTCAGAGCTGATGGAGAGGCTTCACCGCAAACCCCGCCGGCGGGAAGCCCGCAGGTTTCGAGCAATATCCTAAGCGTTTTTATTGACACGGTGCAACCAGACGTCATCGCAGCACGTCGCACCCTCTAATAAAGAATCACAGCGAGCCCCGGCCGCGCGGCCCCGCGGACCCGACACCAAACCCAAAACCCTCTCTCTTTGTCTCGCGCCGCGCTCCCGCCTCGACGTCGCCTTCGCGGACAATCCCAGATGGAGCCGTTTACGCCGTGAGGAGGCCCTTGCTGCGGCGAAGGTCCTGCTTGTACTTGGACATGCGGGACTTCCGCCTCGCGCCGGTGTTCTTGTGAAGCACCCCCTTGGCAATAGCCTTGTCCACCGCCTTGGTCGCCTCCGAGATGAGCTTCTCGAGGTCGCCAATCTCCTCTTCGGAGCACGCCTCCTGCGCGCCGAGCGCGGTCGCCTTGAGGAAAACCTTCTTCATGCGGGTGGTGATCTCGCTCTTCCTCATCTTGTTGTAGAGGCGCTCGTTGCGGGACTGCAGCGAAAGGGATGAGAGGCGGGCGATAGGTCAGCGACCGAGTGGGGAAAAAATCGTCAACCCGAGCGGCCAGGGAAAAAGGTTTTAGGGTCTCGGTTTTTCGCCGCGACGTGTCGCGCCGGCGTCCGACGACGCGACGCAGCGGCGACGCGCGGGAGCTGAACACGCGAACCCTAAGATACACATTCGAGGGACTCGTCCGGCACGCGCCGCCGATACGCGACGCCGAGAGGTCGACGCCGCCCGTTTCCGGGCGCGGAGGGTGGGGTGGCACGCACCTGAATCGTGCGAGCCTTTTTGTTCTGCTTCGCCTCGACGGTGAAAACCGCGCGGGAGGCGGAGACGCGAGCCGCGGGGGCGGGCGCGAAGGCGGCGACGGCCTTCTTGAAGCCGAGGCCGGCGGCCTTGGCGGGCGCCGCGATGGAAAGGGACGAGAAAGCGTTGACGAGCGCCATTGTGCCGGTACAATGAAGCAAAGCGCTCTCCGGGGCTCGGAGTTTGGATAAAGCTGGCTCCGCAAAAGCTTCGATACCAGTAAATCTCTGTTCTCCGGGAACTAATCTGAACAGATTTTTTGGGTAGATTTTAATCCTAAATGTTGGGTTATTTTCGCCATATGA
>Ga0181573_10004403_pt1 | contig 12010 bp, 7 predicted proteins | sample 101ome_25_FD_148643 | JGI IMG/M metagenome (GOLD analysis project Ga0181573, IMG submission 148643) | Coastal salt marsh microbial communities from the Groves Creek Marsh, Skidaway Island, Georgia - 101409BT metaG (spades assembly) | ecosystem: Environmental > Aquatic > Marine > Intertidal zone...
ATGTATAAAGACGACACGCATGCATACAATACTACCGGACGATCGGACACACGGACACACGGTCGATCGCGCGCGACGGGCGTTGACGCGACGCGACGACACATCGACGCGCGAGCGCGCGACGGTGGAGAGGCGTCGAGAGGCGAGAGGCGTCGAGAGAAGTCGATATGTCGTCGTCGTCGTTCGAACGCGTCGTGCGGCGATTCGTTCGACGCGTGCTCGTGGACGATGATGACGACGATGTAAACGACGATTCGTCACGTTTGGTCGTCTCGAAAACGACGACGACGACCGATGACGACGATGGACGCGCGAGTGGTGATGATGCGAGCGGTGTTCGCGCGCGCGTGGAGATGGAGATGGTGGGAGAGATCGAGATCGAGCTCGCGCGACGCGTGTCGAGGACGACGACGAGGCGAAGGACGAGACTTGGGACGAATGGGATGACGATTCCAAACGACGCGCGAAACGACGCCGACGTCGTCGCGGACGCGCTCGACGTCGTCGCGGAGGCGACGCGCGATGCGAGGAGACGCGTAAAGGGGCGACGATGGACGCGACGTGTGGACGACGCGCGTGAACGACGGGTGATCGAGCGCGTCTCGCGCGCGTGTGAGGACGTGGAGGCGCGCGCGCGGTGGTCGGAGACGACGACGCGGCGGATGGCGGAGACCGAAAGGCGTCGGGGGCGTCGCGGGACGACGACGACGACGGAGATGCGACGGAGTCGACGCGGATGCGCGCGAGAGGACGCAGACGATGCGGTGGTGGAATCGCGACGAAGAATGACGACGACGACGACTCGAACGACGACGACGGTGCACGAATTGGACGTGGAGGAACGGTACAACGCGAGCGAAGCGAGGTGCGAACGCGCGGGACTCGGGGACGTGGATCAATCGATGATGATCGTGCGTCTGTTGGATGATTTCGAAGTGACGCGCGAAGACGAGACGACGAAGACGACGAGACGCGCGGCGTTTCGAGAATCGACGTTCGCGAACCCGGACGAACGCGCGTCCATCGTCGTGCGAGGACGATTAAAAGCGTTCGGCGACGACGATGAGAACGAGAGTGAACATGAACAGTCAACGACGGGTAAAGGATTGACCCCGCGCGTCTCGGCGGCGTGCGACGACGACGTAGAGATTGAATTGCGAGACGTGCTCGAGTGTCGATGTGCGTTTACGTGCGCCAACGTCGAGGCGCGAGGCTTTTACGTCGTCACGGCGACGGCGATGTATAAACTGTTGCGACCGAACGCGGCGTACGCCATGCTGTATGAGAGGAGTTTTCAGATGCGATACGATTTAGCGCGTCGGTTGGCGCGCGGGTTGCGACGAAGTCCGCGCGCGACGTATGATTCCGTCTTGGGCGAACTTCTCGTGCGACAACCCGCCGAGGCGACGGCGTTACAGCGAGGGACGACGGATCGAGACGAGGACGGGGAGACGTGGACGAGTTACACCGAGCGGGACGTGTTGTCGTGTAGGGAGACGCTGTGTAACGTGTGTCTGCGCGAGATGGTGCATCTGCGACGTCGATCGGCGCAATTCGTCGCGGCGTTGACTCGAAAACAGTGCGTCAACGACTCGATGCGAGACGCCAGGGATGAATTCGTCATGTGTCCGCACGCCGACGTCGTTCACGTCAGCGATGAGGAACTGATGCGAATATACGGCGCGCGCGAGCGCGCGACGTGCGCGGACGCGCCGACCCGTCGAACGATCGAGACGGAGCTCGAGGACGCCGACGGCGAGGAGTGGACGCGGCGCGTCTCGTCGGCGAGCGCGACGTACGCCGCGGATGCGAGTCTGATCGAAGAGGCGATCACGGCGTGGCAATTTTGTGCGACGCACGCGGATGTTTTGAACGCGCCCGTCGTCGCGTTCGACGCGTTCGTGCGAGCGCTGATGTCTCCGCCGTCCAAAATGTCGTGGGCGCTGTTTCGCGATGTGCACTGCGCGCTCACCGCACAAATCATTCCAACGGCGGAAATCATGCGAGACGTCGTCATCGAGGTGCGATCGAACGAGGAAGACGCGCGCGTGAAACGATTTTCGAGGTACGAGTCCCCGCTTCACGTGCACTCGTGGCCGGACATCACACGGAACTTGATCGAATCGGACGCGTACAAGATGGACGTCAAGCTCGCCGGCTTTCGAGCGAGCGCGTTGTTGGCGCGCGTGGATTATTTCCAACTCAATCCCAGAATGCGGCTGGCGACGATCACGGCGCTCATAGCCATCGTGTTGAGACAATCAGATTTTCGTAAACACGTCGCGGACGCGCGTCACGAGGAGGAGGAGCGTCGGTTTCCGCCGAGCGCCGACGGCAGCGAGACCCGCCTCGAGGCGCTTCGACGTCTCGAGACGCGTTGCGAATCGACCAATGGATACGCGCACTTGACCCACGACACGATCAGAGATCACCCGACGCTCATTCAGATTCGCTCGGAGATGTTGCGATTTTTGCAAATTTCCTCAGATCACTGGAGGCGACACGCGTGGATGGTCGACCTCGTCGGCGCGCTCATGCGACAGTGTCAGACGTGGACCTCGTTCGCGGAGTTGCGTCTGATGACTTGGAACTTTGAAATGACCGTCAACAGATTATATCTGTTCAGAAACAAGACGTGGGAAAACTTTCGGGAAAAGTGGAGAGCCTCGCTGTGCGCCGCGAGGACGCCGGCGCAATTCGCGTCGACGGTATCCGTGCTCTTCTCGCACCTTCCGCGAATGTAATGTAACGAACGTCCACTATGGTTCATACTATGTTCTACATGCTTTTCTATCGCTACGTCTTTTTCTTCGTCGCGCTCGTGCCGCCCTTCTTTTTCCCCGCCGTGGATTTTGACTTTTTCGACGACGCTCTCTTCTTCTCCTCTTGCAGCGCGCGTTCGCGCTCCTTCGCCTCGATCTCCTCCAACGTTCGTCGCAGTTCCTCGTTCTCGTCGAGCACGCGCTGATGTTCCTCCGCGTGCATTCGTTCGCGCTCCGCGCGTTTCTCTTCCTCCTCGCGTCGCTCGCGCGCGCGCTCTTCCTGCGCTCGCCGTTCCTCTTCTCGCGCCCTCGCGGCGTCGGCGGCGAGCCGCGCCGCCGCCTTTACTCGGAACCGTTCGCGCGCGCTCTCGCCCTCTCTCTCGATATCACTCACGAGTGTTTTTATCTCGCCGTTCGCCGAACACAGCGTGCTCGGCAGCGCGCCGTTCGCGTTTTGCGCGTTCAGGACGCATCCTCGAAGAACGAGCGTGGCAACGACGTCTTCGAAACCGCCCGCGCAGGCGAGATGAATCGGTCGATTCGCCTGCGCGCCTCGCGCCTCCATGTCCGCGCCGTGCGCGAGCAAGTCCTCGACCACCGTCGTCTGTCCCGTCAGACACGCCAGGTGGAGCGCCGTATCGCCGTGTGCGTTGACGAAGCGCGAATTCGCGCCTCGGCGCAGCAAGTGTTTGACCATCTCCTCGTCTCTTCGACGCGCGGCGAACATCAACAAGTCTTCGCCGTCGCGCGTCTCGTCGATTCGTCCCGCAACGAGCGCGGCGTCGAAATCATCGATCGATCGTCGCTCGACGGCGTCAAACAAAATCATGCGCGTTTTCCCGCGTCGCGGCTCCGAATGGCGTTCGCGCGTCTATTTTTGGCATCCTTCGTCACTCGCCTCGCCATTGCTTGAAATAGCCACCGCCTATCGCGATGGCGAGATTCATGTGAGGAAGTAGCTCATCACTCGCGGATCGTAGAGACAAGCGTCCTCGCGCCACGCCTTTCATCGCCCATCGCACGGACGCCTCCGTGTCGGCGTCGAGCGGAAGGTCGACGCGCGCGCTCAACGCGTGAAACCATCGAAGACGCGTGATGAGGTCGTTCGCGTCCATGTCGTCGAAATTGTACCGAAACAATCCTTTGGCGATGTGTCTGAGCAAATGTGCGCACATCACGGCGTCCATGGCGAGCACGGCGCCGAGCGAGGGTTCGGGTTCGTCCTCGCACGCGCGTTCCCACGCGCGCCTGTCGCCGTTGGACGGATACGCCCCGCGCGTGGTCGACGATCTCGCCGCGATTGCGCGCGACACGCGCACCCGCAGATCGCTAAAATCTCCGACCGTTCGACGCACCCACTCTCGATCCGGCCTCGCCCACGACGGCGGCGCGTACTCAATCTCCTCGTCCTCGCGCGTCGAAACCTCGTCCTTGCCCGCCTCAAACACGCTCGGATCTAAATTCGTCGCTCGCATGATGTCCGGCGTCTGTTTCGCCTCGAACGCGACGCGACGAAGATACTCAAAACCATCCATGGGCGGTCCGGTGGAGTAATCCGGGTCACCATCCACCGCGAGCGCTTGCTTGCGCAACCCTTGGTCGTCGTCGCTCTCGCTCTCGTCGGCGGCCGACGACGCGGCGGCGTTCCGCATCGCGTCTCCGAGCCCCGAGCGAGCGAGCGGAGAGATCCCACGCCTGCATCGAACGAGAAACCATCGCGCGCGTCGCGCGACGCACCGCCTCAAACCGTCAATCATCGCGCATCCGTCGTCGTTTTGAAGAAACCCGCCGCCGCGGAGAAGAAGAGAAACGAAAAAGCGCGAAAACAAAGAAAGAAGAAATGTCCCGCGACCGCGTCGATCCGCGTCGGCGAGCGACCGAACGCGCGAATCGACGCGAAGGGTGATGATCATCACCCCGCGCGGCGCGGGGGCCTAATCCCGCGGTCGATGTCGGTGCGCTACAAGACGAACGGTCGGACGTGAGACAGCGTCCCCGTCGTTAGGATTATTGACACCTATGCGCGCGCGTCTCGCGCCGTCGAATCGTCGCCATCGTCTGACGAGCGACGCACCTCGTCACTCTCCGTTGATTCACCCGTTCGTCGCGCGCGGTCGCGCGGCGCGCGCGCGTGTGTGGGTCGAGACTCGCGCCGTCCCTCGAGGGCGCGTCAACCACCGAGACGAACGATCCATCGAGTTCGGCGACGTCACACGCGCGCGCGCGCATGGTAACGAGCGCGACGATACAACTCGCGACGACGAAAGCGTGCGCGTTCGCGAGATCGATCGCATCCAGAGGTGGACGCGTCGCGCGAGCGAGACGAGGGTGGGAATTCGCGCGCCGATCGAGAGGTGGCATGGCGACGAACGCGTCGACGAACGATGAGGCGCTCAAGGCGCAGGAGGCGCACCTGAAGGGATTGGACGATAAAGATGAGCGCACCATCTTCGATAAAATCATCTCTAAGGAGATTCCGGCGACGGTGATTTACGAGGATGAGTTGGCGTTGGCGTTTCGGGACATCGCGCCGCAGGCGAAGACGCACTTTTTGGTCATTCCGAAAATCAGGGCGGGATTGACGCGATTGTCCAGGGCGACGGAGGATCACAAGATGTTGTTGGGACATTTGATGTACACGGCGTCGGTGGTGGCGAAGCAGGAGAAACTCGACGCGGGGTATCGGTGCGTCATCAACGACGGCGTCGAGGGTTGTCAGAGCGTGTATCACCTTCACGTGCACGTTTTGGGCGGACAACAGTTATCGTGGCCGCCGGGAACGGATTAAGCGCGCGCGCGTTTCGGTTTTGTCGTCGCTCGCTCGTTCGCGCACTCGAGTCGCGTAGCGCGTGTAAAAAGATGATGGTTTACTGCTAAAATGTATCGGTTCGCGTTCGATCAATGTGATCATTCCTTCTTCTTTCCGAAAGAAAATTTGAGCTTTGGAAGCGTTTTCGGCGCTGCGGCGGGTTGCGCGGCCGCCACCGCGGCAGGTTGCGCGGCGGGTTGCGCGGGCGCGGGACCGCCGGGTCTCGCGACTCGCAACTCGTCCGCCGAAAAGTCGGAGAATCCAGATTTGATATCCGCCTCGTGTTTCTTCGTGAGATCAGCCATGTAGTTACACATGTCTGCCGCCATTCTCGGAACCCAATCGACGCGCATTTGCACGGCGCGATCGCTCATGTGATACGCCTTCGCGTTGGTGGCGATGAGCGAGACGTCAGAGGCCCAGTCGCTCGGGTTATCGTACAAGCCCTCGCGCAGACGCGCCATGATCGAGCTCAGATCCATCGGTTGGTCGACAAATTGCGAGTAATCCGCCAGCGTCACCGGCGGCGTGAACACCTGGCCGTACTCGCCGTGCTTCATCGCGCTCTCCGTGACTTTCATGAGCACCTTGTCCCACGGCATCTTGCGTCCGAGATTGGATTTCTTCTCCGGCGTCGCGCCAGAGCTGAAGACTCTCTTCATGGTGCGCTTGCTCACGCCGACCTTGATCTTGAGACCGCCCGGCATCGCGGGCACGGAAGAGGGAGATTTGATGGCGAGTCCGGGTGACTTTTCCGCGTCGGCGAGATTGGCGCCCTCGTCGGTGACCCCCATGGCTTGCAAGCGCTTCATCTTCTCCTCTGCGCGGCGAACGCGCTCCTTCGCACGCTTGCGTCGACGAAGCATCTCATACCGCGCCTTCGCTTCTGGCGTGAGACCCGTCTCTTCCTCGTCTAGTTCCTTCTTTTCGAGCGCTTCTTTTGGCGGCGGAGGCGGCTTGTCCTGACCGCACTCGACGAGCGCCGCCGTCGTCGCCGCGTTGGCGGCTTCGACGCCCTGCGCGCGCGCCGCGAGCCATGCGGCTCCAGCGTACTCGGTGATGTCGTCTTCAACCTTTGCGGATCGTCCATCGGGGAAGATGTGCGTCGTCACTCGCTTGAGCTTGAGCTTTTTACCGGGCACCAAAATACCCTGCGCCAACGCCTTCATCGGATCCACGGATGGCTCGATCGGTGCGCCATCCGTGAGCGCGGAACGCAAGGCCTCAAGCTCGGCGCGTTCGTTCTCTTCGTCGAGACCGTCACCCTCAGCCTTTTCCGCGAGCTGCTTCTCGAGCTCATCCGCCAGAGAATCGCTTTCGCTTTCGCTATCGCTAGATTCCTCGTCGTCATCGTCTTCGTCGCTTTCGTCGCTGGACGAATCCTTGTGCTTGACACGTCGCTGCGAGTACTCCTTCATCTGCCTCTTGAAGAGCAAGCTGGAGTTCTCTTTGATTTCCGTGAGCTGCTGGGCTTCGCTCACCCGCAGGCGACGCGCAAAACGAGCCATACCCGCGTGCTGGTTACTTCCGTCGGCGGTCGCGGCACCGGAAAGCTCACGAATCAAACCGATCCGCTTCCAACGTTCGAGTTGTAGGATGACTTCTTTTTCTACGCCGAAATTTTCGAGAATTCTTTGCGCTTGAGGCATCGTCAATTTACGAAGATCGGCATTCGTACCCGTCACCGTACCCGGCTCGCGTCTGGGACGTCGATCCTCGGGCGGATCCGGCACCGTCATGCGTCGAATGTAGTTGAAAAATTTACCAGTAAGTCTTTGAATTCTTCTCGACGTTTCCAGGTGCAAAATGCCCTTGTTACCCTGCGCAGCCTGAAGGAACTCGTGCGTCTGCGCCCACGGCTGAATTTGTAACCACAACTCCAAGTTTTCCAGCTGCCGTTTGCGCTTGCCTTCGCTGTGACGCACGAGGATGGTGACGGCGTTCTTCAACTGTTGAAGCGTCAGAGACGAGAGACGCAAGATGCGCTCTTGTTCGTCGCGATCGCGATCTTTGCACAAGAACGCAACCGAGTGACGGTAGGACTCGTACGCGCACACCTCCTCGGGCGTAGCCATGCGTTGAACCTCCTTTTCGTGCTCGAATCGGTACGAAGGATTCAAGATGAACTCGTCTTCGTTTGCGTTCACTCCACGACGAGGCGCACATATTTTTGAACGAATTTTTCGGCGAACATCTCGCACGGACATGACGTGCGAAAGCGTGGCGGCGATTTCGCTCGACTTGACCGTCGGCATCGTCCCCGGCTCCACCGCGCCGCGCGCTTGAAGGTTCAAAAAGTGCCTGAGCACCGTGGCGTTCACGAGACGTTCTTCAAAATCCTTCAGCATATCGCTTCCCGGACCCGGAACCTCGATGTGCGGCTCTTGCTGTCCGGCGAGGTGCAGCGGCGGCGCCTCGCGAAGCGTCAACCGTCCGTTCGGCGCTCGAATGAGTAAAAAGTCGACGTAATTCTCCGCTTTCGGTTGTTGGAACAACGGTGCTCTGAACAAGGACGTCTCTAACGCCGTGACACCTTGACCGGGCGGAAGTTCACCGAGGAACGGCGACGGTGCGTTCGGCTTGAGATCGACCACGGTGGTGGTCGCGTTGGCGTACGGACGAGCGCCTTGATCGCCCAACGTCTTTCTACGATAATAGACAACCTTCTTCGCGCCCATACCCGGTTTGGCGATGAGCGGCGGTCGAGCTTCCGTGTACTCGACGAGCATGAGCGTTCCACTTCTCGCGGACAAGTCGGAGGGCTTCTTGTACGCGCCCGGAGGCGCGAGCACGGCGTCCGACGCGAGAGGCGCCAACGCCTCTTGTTCGCTGATGAACGTAATCTTCGGTGCGACGAGGTACACGATGGGCAAACCAACCTGAGCCTGTAAACCGGCATCGGCGAGCGTCATCTCTTCGTGCAAAGGGTTGTTGGGATCGGGACTGCCCGGATAGTACAGATGAATCGGTCCCTCCAAATCCGTCCACCGCTTGCGAATACGCGGAGTCAGGCTCGCGACCGTGTCCGTGCCGCGCACCTTGAGATTGATGACGGCGCTGTGTAAGTTGAGTGATTTGATGCACACCTTGAACGTCTCGAGCTCCGCGCCCGCGAGCTTGATTTTCACCGAAGATGAGGCATTCTTCGGGAGCACGGTGGGCGGTCGCAACATCGCCTTCGGCGCGGGATAATCATTCACGGGATCGCGGACGAGATGCGGCACCGACGTGAGCAAAAACTCGGCGTGCTGGATACCGTCGAACCTCCCTTGTCTCGGCGCGCGTTCGCCCGTGTCGACCGTCTGTTCGACCTCTTCCTTGTACTTGTCGTCGATGCTAATGTTCAACGCGGCGTCGAAATCCTCGACGGGATCGAGATCCCAGCTCGGCACCATCATCGCGTTCGCCCACTTCCACACGGTCGCCTCTAAATCACCCTTGAACTGTAACACCAAGTTCGGATCGTTCGGGTTCACCATCACCTTGGGCAGGATGTACTTGCGATGCGGATCGATGACGCGCTCGGGTTTCCCTTCCCACGCGATGTCGTCCAACCATCGTCCATTCGCTAAATCGTAGTTTCGCATGGGAAGAACGGCGCCCGAGTACACATCCGCGTCCGTCGCCTCGGCCATGGTCGCGTCGCTCCCGTCGGTGGATTTCTCCACCTCCTTGGGCGCCACTCCGTACAGCGAGAGGTGTCGCATGTAATCCGAGACGTCGTCGTTGGAACGCTCACTCGAGGACGTTCCAGCAATCTCTCCCCACCTCGCGCGCGCCCCGGCGTCCGCGACGCCCTGAGACACGACAAAATCCGTCGTCTCGCGCGCGTTCGCGCCCTCGTCGTCGTCGTCGTCGCGACGCGGTTTCTTGAACGCGCCTACGGCGTCGATGCCGGCGGCGGCGAGTCGAACCTCCTCGTCCTCGTCGGAATCCGCGCCCCAAAACACGCCTCGCTCCCACTCACCGTGTTCGACCCCGCTCTCGCCTCTCTTCGGTTTCATTCGTCCCTCGGGTTCGCCGATGTCCACGCTCGGTCGCGCGTCTGCGTCGTCGTCGTCCGCCGCCTCGTCCTCGTCCTCGCTCAGCGTCGGCTGAAGCGCGGCGTACCTCTCGAACGGCACGTTCTCATCCACTTTCGCGAACCACATGACGTCGTCGTCTTCATCATTAGTCTCGTCTTCATCATCATCGTCGGCGTCGTCTTCCTCCGCGTCCTCGTCCTCGCTCGCGTCCGTTCTCGCCCCTCCCTTGACGGGCGTCTTGGCGTCCGCCGCCGCCGCCGCGTCTCCCTCTCGCGTCCCGAACACCGCCTCGTACGTTCGTCCATCGCGCGCGTTGTGCAGAATGGACGTAAACTTGAGAATTTCACCAGTCTCCGGCGTCGTGCTCGCCACACCGTACGCGAATCCACCGCCCCCTCGCGTCTGCGCCGCGCGTCCCAACGCGTCCTCGGCGTTCACCGACGCCACCGTCACCGGACCGACCCCGTCTCTCTTCGTCGGCACCACCACCGTCCCCACCGTCACCACCGGTACGCTCTGAACACTCTTTTTCTTCGCTTTGCGCTTCTTCTGACCCGTCGTCTCGTCGTATTCATCTTCCAAATCATCGTCTTCGTCGTAGTCGTCCTCGCCGTCCTCCTCGTCCTCGTCGTAGTCGTCCTCGGCGTCCACGTCGTAATCCTCGTCATCGTCGTGATCGCGCGCCCCCGCGTCGTCGACGTCGACGACGCGCGTCTTCGCGCCCCCCGTCGACGCGGTCTCGCGTCCCCGCGCGCTCGCGCCCGCGCGTTTTTTCGTCGACTTTTTCACCCCCGCATCCTCATCCGCGTCGTAATCATCGTCGTCGTCGTCGCCACCACCCTCGTGCGCGGCGTCCGCCTCCTCCTCGACGTCGTCGTAATCGTCGTCGTAATCATCGTCCTCGTCGCGCGCCATGATTCGCGTCCGCGCGTCTCCACTCGCGCGAGATCGCGCGAGAAATGAACGATCGACGACGAATGAGGTTTGCGCCTCGCGACGACCCTCGACGCGACTGCGCGCCGCGCGAACGACGCCGCGCGTTCATTTCGCGCGAGGACGCACGAAGGATGTCGTCCACCGTCGTCTCGTCGCGTTCGACGGTCGCGTCGACGTCGACGTCGACGTCGACGTCGACGCGAATCCGTCCCCGCGGTGTCGTCGCGAATAGACCGACGACGAGGACGCGCGCCGCGAGCGAGGGCGAGACGAGCGGCGGCGCGCCGATCGCGGTGACGACGGTGACGATCGCCAAACCCCTCGGGCTCACGCTCGAGGCTGGACGCGGCGACGTCGGCGCGTTCGTGGCGAACGTGGCGGAGGACTCGAACGCGGCGCGCGCGACGCCGACGGCGGCGCGGTACGACGTCGTGCGCGCCGTGAACGGACGAGACGTGCGCGACGCGTCGTTCGACGACATTCTCGGCGCCATCGTCGATGGGCCGGATCCGGCGACGTTGACGTTGGCGACGTGGCGCGGCGGTCCGGACGCGACGACGCCGAGGGACAGGTGCTGGCTCGAGTCGAAATCCGCGCTCGAGGACGTCGAGACGCTCGACTCTGGATTGATGTATCGCGTCTTGCGATCCGGTAGCGGTCCTGGGAACATCAAGATGGACACCGTGTGCGAGTGTCACTACGTCGGCACGCTCGCGGACGAGACGACGGAGTTTGATTCGAGCCGTCGTCGCGGCAAACCGCTCGCGTTCGCCCCTCGCCAAGTCATCCTCGCCTGGCGCGAAGCCATGCGTCTGATGCGCGAGGGCGACGAGTGGGAACTCTTCTGTCCCGCCGATCTCGCGTACGGCGGTCGAGGGTCCGGTCGGTTCATCAAACCGGGCGACGCGCTCCGTTTCGTCGTCTCCGTCGAGCGCGTCCCGTGATCGCGCGCGCGGACGCGTTCATCCCACACAGACGGTGGTCAGTCACACGCACTCGCAGGTTTGTTTGTATTCATCCATTCATGTATTCATCCATCCATCCATCGACGCACACGACCATCGAGCGCGCGACGGTTCCCGCCGCGACGGTTCCCGCCGCCGCGGTCCCGAGACGACGACGCCGTCTCGAGAAGAAAACCCCCTCTCGACACACACCGACACGACCACACGCCGACGCCCCACCGCCCCACCGCCCCACCGCCCCGCGCGCCGCCCCTCGCGCCGACCCCCTCCCTCTCTCCTTTTCTTTTCTTTCGGGCGTTCGTTCCACGGTCCGCGCGGGCACGTGTACCCCCCACACACCCCATGCGTGTACCCCCCACGTATGTACCCCGGGTACACACATACCCTCTCTATAGTGTACCCCGGGTACACACATACCCCCACACCCCCCACAACCACCGATCCCGACCCCTCGATGTCGTCCACGTCCACCCCCTCCCCGCGACCGCGAGTGGGTGTACGCACACACGACAT
>Ga0181573_10004406_pt1 | contig 12005 bp, 10 predicted proteins | sample 101ome_25_FD_148643 | JGI IMG/M metagenome (GOLD analysis project Ga0181573, IMG submission 148643) | Coastal salt marsh microbial communities from the Groves Creek Marsh, Skidaway Island, Georgia - 101409BT metaG (spades assembly) | ecosystem: Environmental > Aquatic > Marine > Intertidal zone...
AGGCTGTTCAGGTATTGCTCCGCCTGCTCGTAGCTGTCCTGCACTCCATCACGGGCCATGAAAGGGTTGTTGGGAATCCACATCACGCCGCCCGACTTCGCTGTCGTGCCACCAACGGAATCAGATTTCTCCAGCACGACGACACTTTTACCCGCGTCGCGCATCACCATCGCTGCTGGCATCGACCCCGCGCCGCAGCCGACTACGATGAAGTCAAAGGTCTCATCGAACTGACTCATGCATCTTCCCCCAAATTGCCTAATACCGATTCTCTCTGCTACGCCCGCGCAGTTTAAATTGTTCCGGCGCTGCATGTTCTTTCAGCGCTCAGACCACACGCTGATCATCAACCGACCAGCGAGCGATCACCTCCGGCTTCCCTGTGCCGTATTCTCAAGTTTTGCCGTTTAAAATCATGAGCGAGTCAAATTTATCATTCTTTAGAATATAGACAGCACTGTTGAATAGTTACCGTAGTTAATCCTACACTACTGAATACCCGCTTTGCATCATGCGAGCACTCTTTAACTTCGATCATAGGGCGACAGCTTGTCGACCGGGAACGGGACCTTCATGTCAGAGCAAAAACCGCACACAGAGTGTCCAAAGGTTGCCATCATCACCGGCGCTGGCAGCGGTATCGGCTTGGCGACCGCGCAACTGATGTTGCAAGAAGGATGGGCCGTTGTTGCTGTGGGCAGAACGCAAAGCAAACTCGATGCGCTACACCGCAGCGTCGATCCGCAGGCACCTCTGATGAGTTTGGCCATCGATATCACCGAAAGCCAAGCATCGCTGCGTATCGTAGAGGCCTGCTTGGAGCGATTTGGGCGAATCGACGCGCTGATCAACAACGCGGGTATCGGTAGCCCCAAGCCATTACATGAAACCGATGACGAAACACTCGATCAGTTCTTGGACATCATGCTAAAAGCCCCTTTTCGTCTCGCGCGCGATGTCATCACTCAGATGCAACCCGGCTCCGTCATTATCAATGTTACCTCGACCTTTGCCATGATCGGCGGGCGTCGTGGCGGCGCTTACTCTGCCGCCAAAGGCGGGCTGGATTCATTGACACAACACATCGCCTGCGAATACGGACCGCAGGGAATTCGAGCCAATTGTGTCGCTCCGGGCGTCACATTGACCGACATGGTTCGCGAGCGACTCAACGATCCCGCATTTCAAAGAATGAATGTCGACATGACACCCTATCCTCGATTAGGTGAGGCCAACGATGTCGCCGCAACGATTAATTTTTTGTGTTCTGATGGCGGGGAATTCATCAATGGACAAACCATTGTTGTCGACGGCGGCTGGACCACAACCAAATATCTGTCACCCCGAGTGCTTGCCGCACAGGTTGACGAATCCTAACTCATCCATTCAACACTGACTGCTGGGAAACACACTATGAGCAACATCTCTCTCGATTGTTCCGATATCGACAACTACCTCGGTAAGCCGATGCAGCCCTCTCTGATGCGGGAGCCTTTCTCAGGCACCGATATTCGTCGCTGGGTTCAGGCCATGCGCTACCCCAACCGTCTCCACTACGATCCGGTTTACGGCGCTGAGAGTCGCTTCGGACAAATGTGTGCGCCGGTCTCGTTCCCAGTGGCGATGGACGACGGTCACGGCAGTGCCCCCTCTTGCATTGGCAGCGTACCGAACTCCCATATGCTTTTCGGTGGCGACGAATGGTGGTTCACAGATAAGCGTGTCTTTGCAGGCGATCAACTGCACAACGAGCGCATTCCATTTGACTACACGATTAAAGAAACAGGCTTTGCCGGCCCGACCTGCTTTCAGCGCGGCGATAATTTTTATTACAACCAACACGGGGACTTAATTTCAAAGCAGCGCTCAACATCGATTCGATACAACCCAGAAGCGGCGCGCTTCGAGGAACCGACCGGTAAGTCTGAGGACCCGGAGTGGACGGATGCCGAGCTTGAGCAACTTGAGCTCGACAAATACAGCTGGATCAAGATGATCCATGACCTCGGCCATGGCAAGCGCTATTGGGACGATGTGAGCGTTGGCGACAAGCTACCCACTCGTATTATTGGGCCTCACAGCCTCGCGAGCTTCACCACGGAATGGCGCGCCTATTTGTTTACGTTGTGGTGTGGTGTGCCGCGTCGCACCGATCTCGACATGGAAGCCTTAGGATTCACCAAAGAAATGGCGGGCAAAGAACAAGATCCGGTTCTCGAGCTTGACAATCCAGAGCAAACCGACGGCGCCTATGTCGGCCCTTCTCGCGGCCACCTTTTCCCGCGCTGGGCACGTTTTATCGGCATGCCGCGTGGATACGGCTACGGCGCCTCGATGGGGGCGTGGATTCTTGATTATTTCAGTGGCTGGGCTGGCGAACACGGCCAGCTGTTGCACGTCAGCGCCTCCTATCGCAGTCCCGCCCTCACTGGCGATATCACCATCATGGACGCAGAGGTGATCGATAAATGTGTCGACGACGAGGGCCGCAACATCGTGCAGCTCGACTTTGTCATGAAAGACCAGTTGGGTAGCAAGATGAGCCTTGCGAAGGGCGAGATCGAATTGCCGACGCGCGGTTAATTTGAACTACCAACGCGGAGTAGAGAAAGGATAGCCCTTTTATTTAGGATTTAAGCAGACAGCAGGAGTCACTGATGGTCCCAGCGCGTAGTAATCCATGGCCGGTGTTGGTCTATTGTTGCCTGATGCAAGGGTTTGTCATTGGCATCTCGTTCTATGGATTTTCTCTGCTCATCGTTCCATGGACAGAGGCATTTTCAGCGAGCCGCAGTGATCTACTTCTGGCGTTGACTACCACATCTGTCGCTGCTGCAATCCTCGCACCACTAGCTGGGTGGCTCATTGATCGCAAGCCATCTAAGCAGCTCATGTTGATTGGACAGGCCTTTTTTGCTTTGGCGTTACTGTTGATGAGCCTAGCGACCAAGGCGTGGCACATCGTCGCCGTTTATACGCTGATTGTGCCCATTGCGTCTGTTTTCTCCGGTCCGCTGATTGCCTATGCCGTCGCCGCCAAGCGTGCTCATCAGAACACGGGGCTCGCCATGGGCGTTATTGCGTTGGGCACATCGGTCGGGGGATTTGTCGCACCCCCAGCGATTGGCGCTTTACTGGCCGATTACAGTTGGCAACACGTTCTGCAGGGGTTCGCGGTTGCTGTGCCTGTGCTTTTAATGCTGCCAGGCCTGTTCGTCCTCGATGCAGACCCCATTACACCATCACCGCAACAAGCTCCTGATTCACAAGCGACGCAAATGCCGATCAGCGTCCTGCCAATTGCTGCATTCGTCTTCTGCGGCATGGTGCCCTCGTTCATGTTTATGGCGGTTATCCATAACATGGGTGCGCTGGCAATGGACATTGGCGTCAGCTTGCAACAGGCTGCCTGGGCAATATCCCTCGCCTCGATCGCCATGGCTGCGGGCAAACTCATCGGCGGCTATCTCAGTGATCGCATTGGCATTGTGGCGCAATACTTCCTCATCCTATCGATGCTTGGATTGGGCATGGCGATGGTTATATTTGCGAGTACATTTGTGCTTTTGGTCAGCGCCGCATGCCTCATTGCTGCATTTACCGGCGGTGTTGCACCTTTGATGGCTGGGCTCGTCAAAACGCGCTGGCGACCTGACTTATTCGGTCGTGTGATGGGCATCCATACTGCGTTTGCCGGACTATCAGCGGTTGGCTCCTATCTTACCGCTGTGGTTCGCGACACCACGGGCAGCTACAGTATCGCTTTCGCAGTACTCGCGAGTCTGCTAGTCGTCGCAGCCTTTGTCTTCACTTGGTTTCTTCGCCGGCAACCTGCGCTACAGTAGAGTAGCACCCAAGGTGCACCGTGCTGATGCGCGCTCCGCCTCGCATCCGCCGGAGCACGAGGGGGGTCCTCACAGCACGGGGCTGACAAACTTTTTAGCTAAACATGTGCTGCGATGAGCGCAGGGTATGGCGCTTCCTGCCGACCCAATTGCTGCAATAACATGATGCGCTTCAAGAACAAGTGGCAGTCGTGTTCTGACGCCATACCAATGCCACCATGTAACTGCAATGCCTCTTCAGCAACCCAACTTGCCACCTCTCCCGCGTGATATTTCAACTGCAACGCGGCCAATATCTCGGGTGAGTCGCCAAGCTGTGCGACCAGCAGGGCTTCAGCGGACATGAGCTTTGCCTGCAAGTCGGCGCAACGATGTTTCAGCGCCTGAAACATCGCAAGCGGACGGGAAAACTGCTGTCGCACTTTTAAGTGCTCGACAGTCATATCAAATAGCGCCCTCGCTGCACCGAGCAACTGGGCGGCTAGCAAAACATCGCGTCGGTTGAGTAGACGCGCAAGCGCCAACGCGACATCGGCACCACGGCGTAGTCGGTTTGTCTCAACAAAAACATCACGGCAATACACATCACTCAACGAGAGAGTCCTGTCCCACAGAGGAGTCGGCTCCGACACGACGCCCGCATCGGCGGCTGATAATGCGATGAGCTGAGTACACTGATCGTTCCAACCCCAAAAACAGGAGGCGTTCTCTGCACCCACGACGCCGGATAGCCTACCACTCACCCGATAACCGCCATCGACCTCAACAATCGCGAGCTGGCCATCTGCCATTGGCAAGCCGACCAACACGTCGCCTCCTGCGAGGGCAGCGACCGCTTCTTGCGCGTCCGAAAATTGCGATTCATAGTCCAGCGCGAGCAGCTGACCCACGACGGGAGTGTCGACTAATTTGCGCGACAACGACGAAGCAATCAATGCGTCGCCGCGCAAGCCCTCACCGAGGCCATCGAAGCGCTCATCAACACCAGCCAGTAGCCAACCGAGCTCTATGACCTGCGACCAAGACTCAGCAAACGGAGCGCCCAGTGGCAGATCTTCCACCACTGCATCGACGGAATCTTTAAGTGCTGAAAGCATCTCAGACATCGCCCTTCTCCAACAGCCAATGTTTTGGCTCACGCGGCATGCCCAGCATCCGCTCGGCAATGATGTTGCGCTGCACCTCGTCGCTGCCGCCCGCTATCGTCCAGTTATAACTGTTGAGGAAATCTTGTAACCAGTGGCCCGTCTCCTGCGGAGCGCCGCGCATGAACCCTCGGTGATATTGCCCCTGCAGTCCGCTGACCTGGAGTCCGAGCTTCACGAAGCGACGCAATGTTCGCGAGTAGACCAGTTTCACGACCGAGGCATCGCCCAGACCCTCGTGACCTGCAATACGATTTTGTAGGTATTGATCAGCGGTGGCCACGGCCGCCGCCACTTCGGTCGCCACCTCTGCATAAGTCCACATGAGTGGGCCGTCGACTCGCGGATCTCGCGCCAACACTGCAGCCTTCAAGCGGGGTAATGCCTGTTGCATTCGCAGCGACAGCTCGACCAGCGTCAAACCTCGCTCGGACGCCAAGGTGGCCTGTGCAATCCCCCAGCCCTGCCCCTCTTCACCGATCCGATCAGTCACCGGGACCTGCACATCGTCGAAAAATATCTCTGAGAACTCGTCGTCGCCCGTGACCTGATGAATCGGCCGCACAGAGATGCCCGGTGTTTTCATATCGACAAGCAGATAGGTTAGCCCAGCTTGCGGCGCGGACTCTCGCGACGAGCGTGCCAACAACAAACACCGATCAGCATACTGAGCCATGGTTGACCAGATCTTTTGCCCATTGATCACATAAACATCACCCTGGCGTTCGGCTCGCGTTTTGATGTTGGCGAGGTCTGATCCGGCGTTAGGTTCGGAGAACCCCTGACACCAGATTTGCCCCGAGGCGATCGCAGGTAAGAACTCCCGCTTCTGTGCCTCGGATCCACATTCGATCAATGTGCAAGCCGCGTGGTAAAGGGAGAGAAAATACAAAATAAGGCGCGGCGCGTCTGCGCGCGCAAGCTCTTCATAAATGATCTTTTGTTCCGCGAGCGAGCGGCCGCCGCCAGGAAAATCCGCCGGCCAGTGGGGCGTTGCCAGCCCCGCGCCCGATAACTTTTCAAACCAAGCGCGCTGAGCGTCGACAAACGCTTCTTGCGAGACGTTGAACATCTTTTCTCGCCAATGAGGGTCCACATGCTCCGCAAGCCATGTGCGGATCTGGTCGCGAAATGGCGCTAGGTCAGACGACATTAACGCCTCCAAAACACTGCTCGAGTACAGCTTCCGCTTGGACTCCACGCCCGCCCATATCAGACAACAATGCCTTAATTCGGTAGGTCCACAAATGTAGGGACATCTCTAAGGTCATACCCATCGCACCCATCATTTGATGAACTTCGTAGCACAGTCGTGTGCCAGCGTCCTGTGCGTGGAATAGTGCAAGCGCCGCATCACCCGGATCTCCCGTCGCAGCCGCCTTCAGCATGAGCCATCGCGCGCCGCCGATCTGCACCCGGCACTCAGCCATCCGGTGTCGCAATGCTTGAAAGGTGCCAAGCTCCCGGCCAAATTGTTTTCTAACACTGATGTGTTCAATGGTCGCCGCTTGAGCCGCCGCCATCAAACCAACCAATTCAGCCGCAATGGCTAACTTCAGTCGGGCGTCGATCGGGGCAGTGAGTGAATCCTCGAGCCATGTGACCTGCGCCAAATCCTTTGCGCGACCCATGGGATAGGCATAGATCGACTCGACCGAGGTCACATCGGCGACCGCGGCCTCTATCAGACCGTATCGTGTCGCATCAACAACGAGCAACCACTTCGCCGAGTCAACAAAACGCCCAGCCTGACCTGGCCTGACCAAGGCAATTGGGTCATAACCCACATCAGCAATCAGCGGCGAGACCAACATCGACAGAGCGACTTCGGCGGTACAGGGCAATTGCGCAATACGCTCGACGGCCATCGACGCCGGCAAGGGTCCGAGCTCCTCAAAACCGGCGATATCGAAAAAACCGCCCTCGGCTAAGGCCTCACGTAAATCAGGTCGAACCAAGGCGAAACCATGAAAGTCGTTCGCAATGTCATCAAAGGTGTCTGCGAGCTTATCGAGGGCGTCGAGAATCTGCCGTTGGTCATCGGTCAGTCGGAAATCCATCAGCGCGGCTCCCTAGGCAGTTTCAGGAGTTCTGTTGCGATCAGGTTCAGTTGAATCTCAGCGGCGCCCGAGGCGATTCCGGCAACAATAGCGCGTTGATGGTGTGACAACACCAAGGGATCACCACCGGCTAAAGCGTCACCCGCGTGCTCAACCACGAATTCCGCCACTAAACGCTCCGCCGTGACCGTGGCAAAACGCGCCAAGCTTGCCTCCGGGCCTGGCGTCACGCCATGCCGACGTTGATCGACGATCGAATAGCTATACCATCGCGCAGATTCGCAGGCCGCCTTGGCTCGGGCCGCCTGCTCAATAGCCCCCGCATTGAGGCGACCCCCATCAAGCAATCTCTTCACTGTTCGCTCTAACATTCTTGCGGCCATAGCGAAGCGCGGGATGCCGACGCGCTCCAACGATAGAACATGGCGAATGATCTCCCAGGCCTGACCGGGCTCACCGAGCAAACAGTCCTCGCCAACAGCGACATCGTCAAAAAAGACCTCGTGGATATCACCCTCGCCGATAATGCTCGGGATCTCGCGCACAGTAATTCCCGGCGTGTCCATCGGCACCAAGAAAATAGAAATCCCGGACTTGCCGGTGCCGGTTCTCGCCAGCAAAAAACAGTTGTCGGCCATCCCGGCGTAGGAAGTCCAGATTTTTTGGCCGTTGATGACATAACCGCCTGCACCGAGCTCAGCACGTGTTTTCAGCGCTGCTAGGTCGGAACCCGCCTCTGGCTCCGAAAAACCTTGGCACCACAACGTAGTCCCCTGCGCCATCGGTGGAATGTAGCGCTGTTGTTGCGCCTCGGTGCCATATCGCATCAATGTCGGGCCAATCCAATTGACATTCATGTATTGCCCACCGCGGGGCTCACCCGCCATCCACATTTCCTCGGCAAGAATAAACAGCGTCCAGGGATCAGCCTCGCGCCCTCCCCAAGCCTTGGGCCAGTGCGGTACTAACAGGCCGGCCTGTGCGAGTTGGTTACAAAAGGTTTTGGAAAAATCGGTTTGTTCTCTCGAGCCTGGACCGTGAGCGAGCGATTCCCAATCTTCAGGCAAGTGGGTCGCGATAAACGCCTTCACCTCGTCGCGAAAAGCGGACTGTTCAGTGTCCCAATAAAATTCCACTCAGGAGCTCCAATTAGCCGTCTTCTTTTTTGCGGCCACCGATTCCGGCCATATAGCGTTCCATGCCCTTTTGGTAGTCCTCATTGAGCATCAATGCACTGTTCGCCATGCGCTCGATGTGCCGCGCCTGATCCAAACCCACATCGCGCGACAACTCAATCGCAATCTTTGCCGCGCCCATCTGTTCCGCATTTTGTTTCGCTAGGTGCTGACAGAACTGCATGACGTCCTCCTCAAAAGTCTCATCGGGGAATACGTCGTGAACCAAACCCATGTTGTAGGCTTTATCGGCATCGACCGGCAAGTTGGCCATGATCAAGTAACGCGCCCAGTGCGTGCCGACGATACGCGTCAGCCGACTCACACCATTTGACGCGGGTAGAACACCAAACAAGCCCTCCGGGAAGGCGTAACTGGCACTCTTTGCCGCCAGTCGAAAATCGCAAGAGAGCGACAGCTCCAGGCCGCCTCCGACACAGGTCGCGTGATGGGCCACCACAATCGGTTTTTCGATATGCTCCATCTCGTCGTAAATACGATGCATACCATTGAGCTCAATGCGATGTCGCTCCCGAATAGCCGTCGCCGATTTGAGGACCTTTTTTTGCTCATCTGAGCCACCAAACAGATCAGCACCCGCACAGAAATAACGACCCGTCGCCCTGACCAACATGACGCGAAGAGCAGGATCGTCGCGAAAGCGCAGCAGCGCTGCATCAAACAGCGACATTGTCTCAGCGTCTAATGCGTTGAGTTTTTCTGGGCGATTGAGCGTGGCGATCAGAATGCCGTCAGTAACTTCAGTCAATAAATGCGGCTCGTTTGACATAGGTCTAGTCTCTATTTAGCTGTCTCGAAACATTACGGTTGATTAGACGATGGATCGACTCCTCCGACCCAGCGCCTAAGCAACACATCTTTAAACGTGTAAAACGCTCACCCCTGAGGCGTCATCATAGCGCCATCGCCTCAGTTGTTTTAACAAGGCGATCACACCCAATGGTAAACCTCGCTCTGACAACCCCGCGTCGCTAGCGCCGCTCACCGGTCTCAGTGGTCCGCGCCACGCAACCCCTTGTTGTAAGCGGGCAGGCAGTGTCTCACGCCTGGTCAATTATCACATCACCTTGCGCTGACTAACGCACGTTTTACCCTACTCAAACAACGGTCGCTAGGCTACTATGTAGAACTTAGAGTGGTCAACAGTGGTGTTGAATAACGACCCCAGTAACATTAAAAAGAAGAGGACATGATTGTGAGCAAAGGACTATTTGATCTGACCGGCAAGGTCACACTGGTGACCGGAGGGAACGGCGGTCTAGGAATGGGTTTCGCGCGCGGGGTGGCCAAACAGGGCTCAGACGTCATGATTTGGGGGCGATCCGAAGAAAAGAATGCGCGCTCCAAGGAAGAACTCGAATCGTACGGCGTTCGTTGCGAAACCGCAGCCGTCGACTGCGCCGACCAAGCTGCCGTTATCGCAGGCTTTGCTGACCTGATGGACCGATTTGGACGCATTGACGCGGTCTTTGCCAATGCGGGTATCGCGCCGCAGTGCAACTCAGTATTTGACATGACACCCGAGCTTTACCACGGATTGCTCAATATCAACATGCACGGTGCCTTCTACACTTTACAAGAGGGCGCTCGACTCATGAAAGAGCGTGCTGAAGCCGGCGAACTGGGAGGTTCCCTCGTATTTTGCGGCAGCCTGTCGATGTTTAAGGGCATCCCCGGGAAAGGTAACTACGCCGCCGCCAAAGCCGGTATGGGTGCGATGATTCGCTGCATGGCAGTCGAACTCGGGCCACTGGGCATTCGCGCCAACTCGATTGCCCCAGGGTTTATTAAGACTGAGATGACAGGCGGCGCCGTCCACGGGCAAGTCCAGCCGGTTGAGGAATGGAGCGATCTCGATCATTACTTCGCCAAAAAGACGCCGATACCTCGCCCAGGATTTCCATCCGATTTCGAAGGAATCGCCGCCTACTTAGCGAGTGATGCCTCTGTCTATCACAGCGGAGATACCATAGTGATCGACGGCGCTGATGTGATTGCCTAGGGCTTCAACTGATTTCTGATTCGGTCTTCGACCACTGCAGAGCAGATAACTACACAAAACACATCACTGGACAGTAGACGAATTGAAGGAGACTCATATGCGACGCATGCTCAACATTCACGAAGTGGGAGACGTTCGTCTCGATCGAATCGCGTTGCCAGAGCCGGGCGCAGGTGATGTTGTCGTCGATGTCCAAGCCTGCGGTATTTGCGGCAGCGACCTCAGCTACATCAAGATGGGTGGCATCTATCGCCAACCGGGCGGTGTCACACCCATCGGCCATGAAGCAGCAGGGACCGTCAGCTACGTGGGAGCTGAGGTCTCCGGGGTCGAATTGGGCCAACGGGTCATCATCAATCCGATGATGACGCCGTCGGCGATTGGCAGTGGCGGTCCCGAGGGGGCTTTTACCGATCAGGTCATGGTTGCACAAGCACAACTGGGTCAGAATTTGCTCGACATCCCTGAGGGCATTCCCTTTGAGATCGCCGCGCTGGCAGAGCCGCTGGCTGTGGCGATGCACGGCGTTAACCGCGCAAATCTACAGCCGGGAGAGTCAGTCGTGGTGTTTGGCTGTGGTCCCATTGGTCTCGGCATGCTGCTGTGGCTCGCCGACCGAGGTTTTACTCAAACGGTCGCTGTTGATATCAGCGACGAGCGGCTAGAACGGGCGCGGCAATTGGGTGTGCTGGCGACAGTAAACCCACTGCAAGAAAACCTTACGGAGCGACTCAAGGCACTGCATGGCACCGGTAAAGTCTTTAGCAGAGAAACCGTCGGTACTGATGTTTATATCGATGCAGCGGGTGCACCCAACATTCTCTCCGATGTCATCGGTATGGCGAAATATCAGTCGCGGATGGTCGTCACTGCAGCCTATATGAAACCTGTCGAAATGCCCTTGGGCACCATGCTGACGACCGAGATGGCGTTAACCACCGCCGTAGGCTACCCCACCGAGATGCCGGAGGTGATTGCTGCTATGCCGCGCTTACAAAGGGTGATGGCGAGCCTTATCAGCCACCACTTTCACCTCGATGATGTCGTTGCTGCACTTGGCGTGGCGGCGACACCCGCTTCAGCCAAAGTCATGATCGATATACGCTAATCAGGGAGCCCACTATGAGCCAGCCCACTATACCCCTCCTCGCGCAACTGATTCGTCAAAGCGCAGAGCAGCAAGAGGTCATCTCAATCTATGAGTACCTGCACCTCGCGAAAGACATATCCAACGCCTATTTGGTCAATACCGATGATGGCGACGTCATGATCAACACGGGCTTTATGTCGACAATTGAGCGCAATCAACGCTTTTTCGATGGCAAACGCACGGGCCCACTTCGCGCAATTTTCCTGAACCAAGCCCACCCAGACCATTACGGAGGCGTGCCAGCCTTTGCGGAGTCCGACACCCAAATCATCGCCGGCCAGGGTTTCACTGAGACTTGGCAGTTCTTTCACATGCTGGACGACTTTTTACGCACACGCTCTGGAGAAATCTGGGCGACCACGATCCAAAACCGCACCATGACAGTGCCCGAAGTCATCCCTACTCTCATGGTCAATGAACGTCAGTCTTTCGATATTGGAGGACGCACTTTTGAGGTCATTCCAACACCCGGGGGAGAATCACCGGATGCTGTGGTGATTTGGATGCCCAAAGAAAAGATTGTTTTTTGCGGTAATTTATTTGGCCCCATTATTAATTCAGTACCCAATCTCTGTACGATGCGCGGTGACAAGCCAAGGTCAGCGAA
>Ga0181573_10004407_pt1 | contig 12003 bp, 7 predicted proteins | sample 101ome_25_FD_148643 | JGI IMG/M metagenome (GOLD analysis project Ga0181573, IMG submission 148643) | Coastal salt marsh microbial communities from the Groves Creek Marsh, Skidaway Island, Georgia - 101409BT metaG (spades assembly) | ecosystem: Environmental > Aquatic > Marine > Intertidal zone...
CTTGCTAGAGAAGAATGGAGCGGGTGAAGGGAATCGAACCCTCGTGTCAAGCTTGGGAAGCTTGCGTTCTACCATTGAACTACACCCGCGGGTGAAGTGGGAGGATTATTAGCAGCCGTTTCCTGCCAACGCAATCAAGCTTTTCACCCTGCCGCCGAATACACTTGTCGACCCGAGGCGCGTTTTCGAGAATCCCGCCTGTGAGACACACGCACCACCACGTCGTCATTCTTGTCACCGCGCCGGACATCAAGGTCGCCAAGGCGCTCGCCTCGGCTGTTCTTGAGGCCCGGCTGGCCGCCTGCGCCAACGTCGTCCCCAAGGTTGAGTCGTTCTTTTGGTGGGAGGACAAACTGCAGAAGGCCGACGAGACCCAGATCGTCTTCAAGACCACGACCGCCCGCCTCGCGGACCTGGAGAAGCTCGTCAACGAGAAGCACCCCTACGACACGCCGGAATTCCTGGTTCTGCCGACCATGGGCGGAAGCGAAGGGTATCTGGATTGGATTGACGCCTCGACCAGGCCGACGACTGGCGACGACGGGGAGGAGGCGAAGGAGGACAACGCGGAGGGATGAACCAAGGCGAACGTTCAACGCCCAACTCTAAACGTCAAACTCCCATGAGCTGCAAAGGCAACCCCCATCGGCGCGTTGTAGCGTGCTCTCTGCGAGAGCAGTCGATTACTGTCGCATGATGGTTCCGCTTTTCGGCTGACACAGCCGACGCTACATCTGTGAAGCCGCTGCGATTGCTTTTCACGCGAAGGCCCTGAGTTGTGCGTTTGACGTTCGCATCCAGTTAATCCCCCCCGCGCCCGCCCGCCTCGATAAATGCCAGCAGGTCCAGGATCTCCTCCCGGCTCAGGGTGTTGAGCAGCCCTTCGGGCATCGCGGAGACTTCTGATTCCCGTTTGCCGGCGATCTTGATTTTCGGAATCTCCAGAACCTCGTCCGGTTCGAACGGATTTGTGACAAGCTTGAGATTCGACTTCCGGTAATCCCCCTCCATGACGACTTGGCCGGTGTGCGATTCGCCGTCCGTCGTCTCGATGGTCACGTTGCGATACTTCTCCGAGACGACCTTTGACGGCGCGAGAATCGCTTCCAACACATCCCGTCGACTGAAGCGACCAGACACATTGCTGAGATCCGGACCAAACACACGCCCCGTTCCGCCGAGCTGATGGCACAGGACGCAACCGCCCGCCGAATACATCTTCCGGCCATTCTTCAGATCGCGGGAGGCGCGCCGGAAGTTCAGGTCGTTGTCGAAGTCGCCGAGCTTCCATTCCTTCACAAACTTTCGCCCCGCAATGAGATCGGCGTAGTTGAGCTTGGATTCCTTCCCCGACTCACCAAGAGCCGCATAGCGCGCGCGGGCATCGGGATTGGGAATCGCGGCCAGCGCATCCTCCCGGACCTGCTTCAGGAAACCAGGCAGGCCTCGCCCGCCTCGATACTCGGCGACTGCCTGGCGCAAGGCGATGAAGTAACGTTCGCGCAGTTCGTCCGTCCAGCCGTTGCGGGCGTCGCGCAGATGGAAGAGGTAATGAAATTGCTCGTGCTGGTCGGTCGCGGCCTCCATCAACTTCATTGTTCGCGGCACGGCGTCTGCGGCCCCGAGCCGGATGAGCAGCGAAGCGAGTTGCCGGTTGACCGGATCGGACTTGGACGGAAACAACGAAAGCAGCTTCGCGCGGATCATGCTTTCCACGTTGGGCTCGAGATTCGGCGAACGAAGGAGGATGATCTCGTAGGCGCGCAGGGCGGCGAGAAGACGGTTGGCAGACAGCCGTCGCAAGGGAATCGCATTCAGGTTGCTCGCGCTCTCCTCGATTGGGAACATCGGGAGCGCGACATTCGGAACCCATCTCACCTGCGCAAGCAGTCCGTCGATCATGGAGTTGGCCAGGTAAAAGCTCTCAAGCTTCATGCTCTCCAGTTGGCGAACGTCTCGAACCACCCCATCGAACGCCATCTGCTCAAAGGCATTGCGCGCAGCGTGTCGCAACCATGGGTCATTTGAGTTCGAATCCCGCAGGTCGCCCTCCGTCCTCTGCACTCGTATGCCCGGCCCCGACGTGGGCCCCGGCTGATTTTGGATTTCTTCAATCTTCCGGCGCCGTGCCCGGGAATCCGCAGCGGACCGTTCTCGAGACTTGGCATGAGCCCGAGGGCCACGTTCGGTAGTCACCCCTCCCGCCCACTTCACCCGATACAATCCCGACTGCGTCCCCCGCCCTCCGGTCACGAAATACATGGCGCCATCGGGGCCGAAGTCCAAGTCGGTGACATTGGCGGGGCGGCCCTGCAGAAAAGGCTCGGCCTTGCAGGCGTAACTCGCGCCGCGCGGCGTCATGTGGACAGCGAAGATACGGCCGTAGGTCCAGTCCTGGACGAACAGCGCCTTCTTGTAACGATACGGAAAGGAACTGCGCGTCCCGAACTTCACCGAAGTCGGCGAGCCCTTGCCGATGACCAGGGTCGTGGGCGGGTTGTCGGCGTGATCGCAGAAGTAGGGTGGCCATTGACCGGTGACGGCCCGCCAGTGGTAATCCGCGCCCTGCACGAGATGACGCACATGCGTCGGGCGATACCAGGGCGAGCCCATGTCGTGTTCGGCGTCGGCGTCATAGGTGAACATCTCCCCGTCAGGATTGAAATCGATGCCGTAGGGATTCCGCAGCCCCTTGCAGACGAGTTCCCAGTTCTTCCCGTCCTTGTCCGTGCGCATGACGTGGCCGTGGTTGCGATCGTCGCCGGGCAGGAACTTCACCACCCGCGGCGTCAGGTCCTTGAACTTCTTCGGCAGGCCGACCGAGTCGCCGCCGATCAAATAGATCATTCCGTCCGGGCCAAGCGTCAGGTCATTGCGCCCATGCCCGCCGGTGGCGGTGCGTTCTCCGAGCAGCTCCACCTGGTCGAACTGGTCGTCGCCATTCGTGTCACGCAGGCGGTAAAGCCCGCCGGTGCGGTCGCGCGGCTCCTTGCGGACGTTGTGGCTGTTCGAATTCACGTAAAGCGCGTCGTGCGCCCAGAGGATGCCGCGGATCTCGGCGATGTCCTCGTTGATGACCTCAACCTTCATCTCGCCGCCGTTGTTCTCCGGCAACGTCATGCGCAGCAGCCCACCCTGCCGCTCGCGGGAAATGATCAGGCGCCCCTTGGGATCGAAGGCCATGGCAATCCAGGAATCCTCATCCTTGCCGGCCGAACGAAGCCGCTCGATCTCGAAGCCCTCGGGAATCTGAAACTTCGACGCCGCCGTGCTTTCGCCCAGGCTCTTCGCGTCCTGCCATTGTTCGTAGTCCGCGAAGACATCGACCTGAATCCCCTTCCCTTCCAGATCCCAGTAGTCCGGATTGATCGCGCCCAGACTGGCGCCGCCGGTCCAATCCGGCGTGGTGTTGATCATCGTCGAACCGCCATCGGCGTAATCGACCTTCACCTGCGCGAAGAATGCAGACGGGCCTTCGGCCGAGGCCAACGCCTTGATCTCGATCCGATTGACGCCGGCGCGGATGGAATCCGTGACGTCGTCACGGAACAACGGATCCAGGAAATCCGTTTCGGCGACCAAGTTGCCATTGATCCGGACCTTGATCTGGCAGTAGTCGGCGACGCCGCGCAACTCGGCGGACTTGATCGCGCGATCGACGCGAAAGGTGTGTTGGACCGCGCCTGGGCCATGATTCAGAGCCCAAACCTTCTCCGCTACGATCCAATGCGGCAGCTCGGCGGCGGAAGCGAGGAATGAGACGGATAGGAGGGATGCGAGAAATATCGGCAGTCTGGGAAATCGCATGATGCCCGGATCATTCGGGCGGCAACGGCCATTGGCAAGAACAGCATTCCAAGGAGGGGCGGCATATGATTGATTTCGGGTCGCGACCCATGGCAAGACTCTCCGTAGGAAAGCAAGCGGAATAAGCGACAACGCTCAAGACGGCGCGCGGAATTCATTCCGCTTCAACCTTCGACGACCCGAAGCTCCAGGATTCGCCGTCGACATTGATTCCATCCAGCGTTGAAGCGAAATAAATTCCGCGCTCCACCAACCACTTTGCAACCGCGCTCAGGCGGGATTCCTGTCGCCGCTCCTTGGGTCACCGCTTCCCCGGTGTCCCCTTGTTCTCGCGCAACAACCGCGTCAGTTTCTCCACGGCTTCGGCGCTCTCCGACAATTCCGAGATGTTCCGATCCTCGTCCGGATCCTTGTCATGGTCGTAAAGCATGCGCGCGACAGGCTTGTCGTTCCTGCTCCGATACTCCGTAAAGCGATGTCTGTCCGTGCGGATCGTGTCGCCCGGACCAAAGCGGCCGATGGCAAACGCCTTCCACTTCGCGGCCGGATTCTTGAGCAGCGGCGCAAAACTTTGCCCCTCGAGATGCCCCGGCTTTTCGAGCCCGGCGAGCTCGCAAAGCGAGGGGTAGATATCGATGAACTCGGTCAAACCCTGGGTTATCTTTCCACGCTGCATGCCCGGCGCGCTGACAATCAACGGCGCGCGCATGGAGGTTTCGAAACAGCAGTGCTTGCACCACAGGGTATGCTCGCCCAGATTCCAGCCGTGGTCGCCCCAGAGGACGACGACGGTGTTGTCCGCGAGCTTGAGGCGATCGAGTTCGTCCAGGACGCGTCCGATCTGCGCGTCGGTGAAACTGACGCAGGCGTAGTAGCCGCGGATGAGGTTCAACGCCGTCTCGTTTGAGACCGGCCCCTTCTTCGGAATCCCGGCGTAGGCTCGCATTTCGCCGAAGGAGTGAATGGCCTCCTTGGGAGCGTTCTCGGGAACGTGATAGGTCGCCGGCAGTTTGATCTTATCGGCGGGATACAGATCCCAATACTTCTGCGGGCAGACAAAGGGCAGGTGCGGCTTCAGGAAACCGACCGCCAGAAAGAAGGGCTCATCGCGTTTGCTGAGCCGCCGCAGGTCTTCAACAGCCTTGCGCGCAATCATCCCATCGCCATAGGCCTCGTCGGGCGCGTCCGCCGCCTCGTATGCCGGGCCGCGACCGCGCCGGCCCAGTTCCTTCCCGCGCTTGAGGTGCAATTTCTGGTTCTCCGGTCGATGATACGAAATGCTCCCGGTCTTGGGTTTCCACGCAGGTTCGGACCAGCCGATGGCGTTGTCGGTGGCGTGATGGAACACCTTGCCGTTCGAGACCGTGTAATAACCGTTGTTCTTGAAGTGGGTGTTGAGGGTGATCGCGTTGGGGGCGTCCTTGTCCGCGCGCGTCTGGTAGGAGACAAAACGGTTCCGCGCCGGACGAATGCCCGTCATCAGGCTCGCCCGCGAGGCTCCGCAGGTCGGGACCATGCAATAGGAACGATTGAACACCACGCCACGCTTCGCCAGGCGGTCAATGTTCGGCGAATGCATCTCCGTGTGGCCATAGCAACCGAGCTGGGGCCGAAGGTCGTCAACAGCGATGAACAGGACGTTGGGCTTGGGCGCGGCAGAGGCGAGAGGCGTCGCCGCGACCAACAGAACAGAACACACCAGGTGAATCACATTGCGCATTGGACCATCCTCCATTCGTCAAGTGCGCTTGGCAACGCAGAACAAATGTTCCCGGACCGCGGCTCTGTGAGCCGCAGCAACCTCCGGCCGGGCCAGGCTGAGGCGCAGTCCATGACCGAGGAGTGTTCCGCGCTGCTGCGGCTGGTCTCCGACACAGCCGCGCTAGAATCAACGTTCCACCGATATCGAATCCACCTCCACGAACACACCCGTTGCGCCGGTGAACGCCGCTTCCAAGGAATCGATCGTCCCCTTCCAACCGGCTTCCCCGTTCAACGGAACCCGCACCGAATTCCACTTCTTGGCCCCGCCGACTTTCCTGGCCTTGCCCAGTTTCTTCCCATTCGCCGAGAGTTGCACGGTAACTCGCTTCGAGACGCGCAGCTTCACGACCAAGGCCTTGTCGGCGTCCGTCGCCTTCGCTTTCAAGCCGTTGCGTGATATCGCCCCCGCACCGGCGGCCAGGGTAAAATCCAGGTAGCCCTGAAATCCGGCGATGTTGTCCTTGATGCCCTTTGTCGCCTTCCAGCCCTCGGTCTGCCAGCCGCCGCAATCGAATTCAAAGACCAGCCGACCGTCCCCGGGGTCGCGGCCATTCTCCTTCTCCCAGGTGTCGGACAGGCCATCGCCGTCACTGTCAGGGCGGTAGACCTCGTATTCCGGATTGACGCCCTGCCCCCATTTCTTGCCATCCGCGTTCTCGCGCATCTCCTCGATCGGCTCTTCGCCCTCGCCCATGTCGCCCTTGGCCAGCCAGTCGTCGAGCAGCTTGCGATGCCGGTTCAAATCCTTGTTGAAGGCCGGATCCTTGGCCAGGTTGTTGATCTGCGCCGGATCCTTGGAAACATCGTAAAGCTCCTCGGCCGGACGCTCGCCAAAATAAATCTCCTTCAGCTTGGGCGAGAGTTTGCCGGAGGCGTAGAGCTCGCGCAGATTTTTCAGATAAGGCTGACGATCCCGGTATTGCGGCTGGAGGAAGATGCGATCGAGCTTGTAGTTGCGCGTGTAGCGGAAACGATCCGTCCGGACGGTGCGCACGCGATCCAATGTGTGATCCAGACGGTCCTTGGCCGCCGTCACGAAGGAACGCGGCTTGAAGTCGGCGGCAAACAGATCCTGCCCTTCATACCAATCCGGTTGCGCCACTCCGCCCCAGGCCAGAGTGGTCGCCGAGAGATCCAGCAGGTTCACCAGATCGTTGCGCACGCGCCCCTGCGGAATGTGTTTCTTGGGCCCCGTGACAATGAACGGCACGTGCAACCCGCCCTCGGTCGGCATCTGCTTGTGACGCACCAGGTTGTTCGCGCCGTGATCGCCGAAGTAGACGACGATGGTGTTGTCCAGCATGCCGGACTTTTCCAGGTTCTCCATGATGGCGCCGATCAGGTCGTCGTCCTTGCGGATCGCGTCGTGATGCTGGGCGACCACTTCCCGATAGAGCTGGTTCTGCGGATAATCCGGCGGCACGGTCACCGAGGCCGGATCGGTCTTGCGCTTCGCCGGGAAGCGCGTGGTGTTGTTCTTCCCGCCGCGGGTCTGAATCTGACCGAAGAAAGGCTGACGCTCCTTCAATGCGCCGAATATCTCCGCCTTGCCCTGCTTCAACTGATCTGAATAGGTCGCATCCTGATCCCATGCAAAATTGTAGTCCGTCTTGCCGTGGTTGAAGGTGAAGTAGCCGTTCTCCTTCATGAGCTGCGGCAGGAGCTTCATCCCCTTGGGCAGGTGAATCTTGTTGGAGCCGCGGCCCGAGCGATGTTCGTGCGCGCCGAAGCGGATCTGGCTCTGGCCTCCCATCATCGCCGAACGACAGGCCGAACAAACCGGCGCCGGAACAAAGGCGCGCTTGAAGAGCACGCCGGACTTCGCCAGCGCATCGATGTTCGGCGTGGCATTCGCGTTGACCTCAGAGCCATAACACCCCATCCAGGGCGAGGTGTCCTCGGCAAAAATCCAGAGGATGTTGGGTTTGCTCGTTGCCGCGGAGGATGCCGCCGCAAACGCGAAAGTGAGGGCAATGATGGAAAGAATCTTTTTCATCGGGCTGGTGATCATGGCGAATAGAAAGACGCCGTCCAGCACGAAGGGCGCTTCAGAACAAAACGGATGCAACACATCACGAGCGCACCTACCGAAGGCCTGCAGCCCACGATGCCACGTTCGTCCTTCAATCATCCCCATCGCATGGTTACCCTCATCGCATGCGCAATTTGCAGATTCTCGCGATCAGTTGCCTCATGGCTTTCGCCACAACAACGCAGGCCGCCAATCGCCCCAACTTCCTCATCGTCATGGCCGACGACCTCGGCTTCTCGGACATCGGCTGCTACGGCAGCGAAATTGAAACGCCAAATCTCGACGCGCTCGCGGCCAACGGCCTCCGATTCTCCCAGTTCTACAACACCGCCAAATGCCACTCCTCGCGCATCAGCCTGCTGACCGGCCGCTACGCCTTCCAGGCCGGCAACACGAGCCTGAGCCGGGCAACCACCTCCGCTGAAGTCCTCGGCAAGGCCGGCTACTTCACCGCGATGTCCGGCAAGTGGCACCTGGACAAGCAACCCACCGACTTCGGCTTCCAACGCTACTTCGGCCATCTCAGCGGCGCCTGCAACTTCTACCGCGGCGACAAGACCTTCCGCCTGAACGGCGAGCCCTGGAAGGTTCCCGAATCCGGATTCTACACGACGGTCGCCAAGGTCGATTTCGCATTGCAGTTTCTCAAGGAAGCGCGAACCACCAAGAAGCCCTGGTATCTCTACCTTGCCTTCAACGCCCCGCACGCGCCGCTCCAACCGCTCAAGGAGGACTACGAGAAATACCTCGGACGCTATGACGCCGGCTGGGATGTCGTCCGCGAAGCCCGAGTCACCAGACAGCGCAAGCTCGGTCTGTTCGGCAGAGACGTGAAGCCCTCTCCCCGACCGGATCACATTCCCGCATGGCGGGACATGCCCAAGGACCGCCAGGCCTGGGAGATCAAGCGCATGACCGCGCTCGCCGGCATGATCGACCGCATCGATCAGGAACTCGGCCGACTGATCGCCGACCTCAAACGCGCCGGCGAATTCGAGAACACCTTCATCCTGTTTGTCTCCGACAATGGCGCCTGCCCCTACGATCGTCGCAGCCCGAAGTTGGATCGCATGCCCTACGAACCCGACGTGACCTGGAGCGACAGCACCGGTTGGGCCTGGGCGCGCAATTCGCCATTCCGCTACTACAAGCAGAACCAATTCGAAGGCGGCGTCTGCACGCCCGGCGTCGTACACTGGCCCGCCGGGCTGAAACACAAGCCCGGCTCCATCACCCACGAACCGGCGCATCTTGTGGACGTGCTTCCGACTCTCGCCGAATTGGGCAAAGCGGAGATTCCCACAACCTGGCCCGGGCGCGAATTGGAACCCGTTTCCGGGACCTCCCTGCTCCCCCATTTCCAAGGCCGCAAACTCGCGCGCAAATCGCCCATTCATTTCCTCTTCTCGGACGACCGCGCGCTTCGCGACGGCGACTGGAAACTCGTCAGCTTTCGCCGCCAACCATGGGAACTCTACAATCTCGCCGACGACCGGACCGAGTTGCGCGATGTGGCGCGTCAACATCCCGACCGCCTGAACAGGATGGCCAGGCGATGGCACGACATGACAGAAAACGTCCTCAAGGCTCCGGCCAAGGCCAACACTCCTGTCGAGGAGAAGGCCGCCGGCCACCTCCATCCCGAATGGACCGACTTCAAACAACCCCTCGGAGAAATCGGCAAGCGCCGAACCTCGACGACCAACACCAGGTCAAAGGCCAGCCAACGCCGCCCCGACAAGATCCGCGCCCGCAAGAACACCCGGATGCGCATCGAAGGCCAGGAGATCCGCCTCGAATTCACCAGCGACGACGACCCCGGCATCGCCATCGATCGCATCAAGGCCATTGGCGCGTCAGGCCCCTACGAACTGACCTTTCGGCTCAAGGCCGCGGCCGGTTCTCAGGGCGAGCTCTTCGTTCAAACCAATCCCGGACAAAACCTCCCCAGCAGCCCACGAACGGAATTCAAGATCCTCCCCGACAACGAATGGCGGGATATCTCCATCAGGATCGACACGACCAAGACCATCCTCGGCCTGAGACTTGACACCGGAAACACCACGGGAACATCGGCAATCTCCAACCTGACCCTGCGCTCCGCAGACGGCAAGGCGCTCAGGTCCTGGCCTCGATGAAGGAATGCAGAAATCCCACGGATGGCAGAGCCGACCCACAGATACACTTTCTTCATCCGTGGGTCGGCCTTGCCATCCGTGGGCAGAACTTGAATTCATCCACCTTTCGCACAATCCAATCCACATGAATCCCACATCCGATTCCGAAACCCTCTACGCCCAACTCGGCGGCCACGAAGGCATCCTGGAATTCATCCGCCCCTTCTACATGGATGTCCGTCAACACGGCGTGATCGGTCCGATCTTCAACGCGCAGATCAAGGACTGGGAATCCCACCTCGCCAAGATCGCCGACTTCTGGGCCCTGCAGACCGGCGGCCCCTCCACCTATCGGGGCGGCCTCGTCGGCGCGCATCGAGGCATCGGCATCCAACCCGAGTTCTTCGATCACTGGCTGAAACTCTGGGACTTCAACTGCCAACGCCAACTTTCCCCGGAGCGCGCAGAAAAAATGAGCGCCCTCGCGCATGAATTTGCGCGGCGGCTAAGACGCTTCGTGCCGGATGAGCGGGGTTGAGCAGACCGCCTCAAGCGCGCCTCAAAGAGCCTCCTTCACGATTCCGGCTGCTCAGGCAACCGCTCAATCACCTCGTAGCCATCACACGCCAAACAGAATCCCAGTTCGGTGAACACGCTTAGGCGCCGTCGATCCTCGAACAGGTAAAACTGTTGAAACTCGGAAATTCTTGCGGCGAAATCACAAGCGATGCATCTGAGACTTCTGGACAGACTCACGTGAACAGAATCGCGCTGGAGCGTGTTTCGTTCAACCCCGCTGATTCATCTCCGCCAAATCGGCTTCCCCTTGTAGACCGTGCCGATCTCGTAGCGGGAATTCGGTTCCACCGCCTTCTCCATGAGCGCCTCGATCCGGGCGACGACCTCCGGATGCGCGTCGGCCACATCCGTCGTTTCGCCGATATCCTTCGCCAGGTTGTAGAGCTCCACCCGGTTGCCGTTCTTCACCGCGCGGAGGCCCTTCCAATCGCCGAGGCGCACGGCCTGCGCGTAGTTCTTGCCCCGACAGTGCCCGTAATCCCAATACAGGTATTCGCGCGCAGCCTCCAACCTGCCCCCTTTCAGGGCGGCCGAAACAGCCACTCCGTCCACACCCTGAAGCGACTCCGCCCCGGCCAAGGCCGCGAAGGTCGGCAGCATGTCCTGAAAGGCGACGACCTCGTCACTCACCCGCCCGTCCGGGATGGTTCCCTTCCAACGCGCGATGAATGGGACGCGGATTCCGCCCTCGTAGAGCGTCCGCTTGAATCCACGCAGCGGACCGCTGGTCTTGAATCGTTCGTGGATGGTCTTGTGCCCGCCGTTGTCGCTGGTGAACACGATCAAGGTTCTCTCCGCCAAGCCAAGCTCATCCAGCAATTCGACAATCCGTCCGACATCGCGATCCAACATGTGGACCATTGCCGCATATTTCTTCGAGCGCATATCCCAGTCGCGTTCCGTGTAAGGCTCCGTGGTCGGCACGGTGAAGCCATCCTTGTCCTCATCCCGCGCGGCAAAATGCGGCAGCGCAAAGGCCCCATAGAAGAAAAACGGTCCATCCTTGGATTCGCGGATAAATCTCAATGCGCGCTCGACCATCAGGTCATGACTGTAATGTCCGCGCGACCGGCCATTGCCCGTCAGTTCGAGCCGCCCTTCATCATCATCGAGATACTCGGGGTAGTAGTAGTGCGCATGGTCCTGATTGAGATAGCCAAACCAGGAATCGAATCCCTGATTCGTGGCGCGACCTTCTGTCCCAGCGTCGCCGAGCGACCACTTGCCGACGCCGCCGCAGCGATACCCGGCCGACTTCAGGACCTCCGCCACGGTCACGTCCTTGTCCTTCAGATAGGTGTGGTAATGCGGCACGTTGTCCCGGGCGGCGGCATGGCCATTGTGCCGGCCTGTCATCAACACGCACCGCGCCGGCGTGCAGACACAGCCTCCGGAATACGCCTGGGTGAAACGTAAGCCCTGCTTTGCCAGGCGATCAATATTCGGCGTCGCGATCGTACTCCCGCCATAACAACCGGCATCGCCATATCCCAGATCGTCCGCCATCAGGAAGACGATGTTGGGAGGGCGGGCAGCCAAGGCGACAGCCGGGACGATCAAGAGCAGAAAGGCAATCAGATGACGATGCATGGCGTAAACTGAGCCTCTATCCCGGCAACTGTCTGCCCCCCTCCGCGAACACATCAATCTCGGAGCTGTCGCCATTGATCCCTTCCGAAATCACGCGCTCCGTCACTTCCGCAA
>Ga0181573_10004410_pt1 | contig 11996 bp, 13 predicted proteins | sample 101ome_25_FD_148643 | JGI IMG/M metagenome (GOLD analysis project Ga0181573, IMG submission 148643) | Coastal salt marsh microbial communities from the Groves Creek Marsh, Skidaway Island, Georgia - 101409BT metaG (spades assembly) | ecosystem: Environmental > Aquatic > Marine > Intertidal zone...
AACAGCGGGTGGCAAACGAGCATCCTGGTGTCAGCATGAATGACCTAACCGATGTGACACTCATTGATGAACTAACGAACAATGCGATCGTTAATGGGGTTCCGGTAAAGGTAGAGCCGATATCGGCGTGTCAGCCTGTTGAAGAGATCCATCCGGATGAATTGGTTGAGGAATTCATTACTTGAGAAAGATTTCGCTCTGCCGCCGTTTGGCCTTTTGTGCAGTCACATTGCTCACGAATTTGTTGGTAGTAGTCACGACTTCACTTGCGGACCTAGCCGAAGCTGAAAGTGATACAGCGCCTTTTGTACGTGCATTCGGTGCGTTAGCTGACGGATCCTGGGCCGGCCTTTTTTCTGGAAGTAATGAAATCGACCCGATCAAGTATGCGACAGATTCCCCAGAGAAAACGATATTTAAATCAGCGCAGTACGCCCTAAGTTCGACGGTCTCGGGTGATGAGATCTGGTATGGAACCGCGGCATCTGTTTGGTGTTACTGGCCGTACATTTCGATGAAAATGCCCCTCGGTCTGATGAACTTTGAGACGCCTCATCAGGGTTGCCAATTAACACCACCTGCTGGACAACGACCTCAGGCACAAATCTACATCGCCAATGTTGATTCAGGCGAAACGATCCATGTGGGTCCAGCCACCATCGCTGATGGAGAAATCTTTTGGCTGGACGCGCAATCCGGCATTGTCGACCGGTCTTATTTGGAGAGTATGTTTTCGATGCCGGGCTATACCTATCGAGGTGCTGGAACGTTGGGAGATCTCACTTTTTTTGCAGGGTCCAATGAATTTTCCATCAGGTCTATAAAGACCGACTGGTTAGATCGGCTTGATGCTCAAGACCGGGCTCTTGCAATACTAAAGTTTCCTCGAGATTTTGATTTCGATCAGGATGGCAATATCGGATACAACCGTATTTTTGTGTTTGACAATAAAAAGAAAGCCTACCTGGGCTATGCAGAGTTTTTTTTCGATACGGTGAGACGTTTTCAAGTAATAGAGCACTCCGATGGCAGTCAGGGGATCTATTTTTTCGGCGGACCCGACCAGTCGGGAAGTCAGAACGGCACCAGTTTAAGTGCCATGCTGAGATGGGTTGGCACTATGGAGGCGCCTCTAAAGGGGGGTATGTTTGATAACGGTTTTGACATTGTGTCGGATGCCTCCTTTGAGGAGTTTGGTGTGGTGGGTGACTTCAGGACGTTTTCGCGTGAGACGGGCACCCACGTTGTGGCAAGCTCTTGGTATCACCCGCTTGGCCAACCCGCCTCCATGTTGGTAAGTAATGCAATACCCGAGAGCGGCTTTTCTCGACAATCCCCGGCCGTTTTCGAGTCTTTTTTTCAATACACCGATTACGACCCCGACCCTGTAGCGGCTAGAGGAGCAAAGTTTGCAGCCAATGAATTCTTTGGCGGTTACTTTTATTTTGGTTCCTATCATCAGGGGACCTCGTCCGCCTACGACCACCTTATGGAGGAGTACTGCGAGATCCATGAGATTGAAAAGCTTTGTGACCTGTCACGTTATGACGGGGCTGATACACAGCGACACCGAGAATTTATGACCAAAAGCTGGCGTGCAGCATCCCTGTTCAGGATAAAAGAAGAACATATTCTGGCATCTGATATCGCCATGATAGACAAGGTGCAGTTGCTTTACGGCAACGAACGAGATTGGGTCTTCAGTCCACTAGCTTCTACCAAGGATGGTCCATACGACGACTATCAATTCTTGCTCGAGAAAAATCGACTTTCGCATGCGCCTCTTTTTGGTCGCGATGGCTTTGGTCATGAAGGGATGGTTTATACGTTTACCCTTGTAGCTCATGATGAAAAATTGTTTCTCGGAACGTGGAATGCCGCGGCGGGCCTTTTTGATATGTTTTCGCAATCTGACTACACCGCATGGAACCACAGAGCACTGCATTTGTTTGGTTTGCCCATACCTTTGAATCCATTTGGTCAAACGCAGGTTGTTGAAAACAATCCTGCGTATTTCCTGTATCAGTCAGTCGTGGAGGGTGCGGAGCACGGCAGATATGATGTGAGCGAGGCCAGTAAAGGCTGGCTCTTGGTTTTTGAGGACACAATATCACCTCCCGCGATTTTCAAGAATGGATTTGGCAATTCCTGCAATAACGGAGTGCGAAATTTTGCGAAGCTAGGAGACGATATGTATTTGGGTACAACGAGTTGGTGCAATCTTGGCGCAGATGCAGGGCTTGAGTACTACAGATATGTAGACAGCGGACGTTGACTTGCAATAGCCACACAGGCGCTTTGGTCTTTCGGTGTGGTAGAGGCAGCGGAGCGCACGCTGAAAATGGTCGTTACGCTGGCAGCCTTTTTCTGCAATTAATTTGAAAATGAGACGGAGTCACCATGAGCGATCGACCGGATATTCACGAGAAAGTACTCAATGCCTCCTCTACGAGTGAGCTTATGGAGATTTACGATAAATGGGCGCTCGTCTACGAGGAGGATGTGGCAGAGACCTGGGGTTATCACGGACCATCAGTGACCGTTGGCACGTTGATTGAATTCGTTGACCCTGAGAGCAGCGCGGTGTTGGATGCAGGGTGCGGAACGGGTCTCGTGGGGGTTTTGCTGCAACAGGCAGGTTTCAAACAGATTGACGGCATCGACTATTCCGAGGGAATGCTTGAACAAGCGCGATTAAAAGGCGCTTACCAGGCCTTGGAAAAAATGGATATGAACCAGGCCTTAACGATAGCGAGTGATCGCTATGATGCGGTGACCTGTGTGGGCACCTTCACCGGATCACACGTGCGACCTCAGGCACTCAAAGAGCTTGTTCGCATCACCAAGCCCGGAGGGGTTTTGAGCTGCACCGTGCGCAGTGACTATTGGCATGAGGCAAACTTTTCGCAGGTTGTCAGTGATATGGAAGCCGGCGGAGAGCTCAAGGTGGAACGAATAGAAGAGCACCCGTATATCATCTCCGATGAATCTACTTGCCGGCTCCTTTTGCTCAGGGCGTGTTAATCCTCCCTGAGAGGGCGATCAGCCGACGAAGAATCCACTGACGGCAAAGGCTCCATACATCATGCCGAAAAGAAGACGTGCGCGTTCCTTTGACAGTCTGTGCACCGCGCGGCCGCCTTCAGACACTATCCACCATCCCCAAATAAGCCCAATGATAGGTCCGATAACGGGGATCACGTTAAGAAAAACCGATAGGGGCGCGAGGGCTGCACTTGCCGCGCTAATGCCGTAGCTGTCGGCAAAATCTGCAGTCGTGCCCGACAGGGAGCACACGAGATGAATCAGTCCTGCAAGGATGAAACTGGCGATGACCGCGATGACAGGTGCGATAGCGAGTGCCAGGAGCACGCCTATACCGCTACCACCCGTGATCACAGAGCCCTCCACAAGGAGTCCAAGCAGGCTCGCAAGGGTTCCCATGATGGCCACGTAGCGTGCGCCTTCAGAGAAATCGAGGCCTTCATCGTCCATGCTGAAATAGAGATAGGGCTGCACCAGAATGGAAACCGACCGATCGAGGATTCGTCTCACGTGGTCGGACATGGAGGAAGGTGTCTGGCTGTTCATAATGCCGCTCTTACCTGTTTGGTAAACCCGGTTACTACCGAGCGTGCTACTCAATTCGTCGATGTGTAAGGCCGATGCGGGAGCACCCTCAGTAGAGGCACCAGAGTTTACCGGAAGCGAGGGGGATGTCATCCTACCCGCTTATCATAAACGGGCAACATCATGAGATTGATTCTGACCGGTTTACTGCTTTGGTGGTCTGTCGCCGCGGCCGCCGAAGCGCCGATAGCCATTGCCGCACACGGAGGCGCGGGCACCATCACCCGCGACATGATGTCGCCCGAACAAGAAGCTGCATACCGCGCTGTTATGGATCAGGCGGTTTCCAGCGGTTACGCGGCGCTTGAACAAGGGCAGTTGGGGATCGATGTGGTGGTAGCCGTCATCAAAGTTCTGGAGGACTCTCCGCTATTTAATGCGGGACTGGGTGCTGTGCTCAGCTGGGAAGGCCACCATGAACTGGATGCTTCGATCATGTCGGGAGGAGACCTGGCGGCGGGTGCGGTCGCAGGCGTTAAATCCATAAAAAACCCGATCGAGGCAGCCCGCGCGGTGATGTTATTCTCTCCTCATGTCTTACTCGCCGGTGAGGGCGCTGATGCCTTCGCCGGGGAGCAGGGGTTGGAGCGTGTAGACAATAGTTATTTCACAACACCTCGACGGCGTGACGCTCTTGAGCGTTACAAATCGGCTCACGTGGGAAAACCCGTTGATAGCAAGTTTGGCACGGTCGGAGTGGTGGTGCTCGATCGGGAGGGGAATCTCGCCGCTGGCACTTCGACAGGGGGAATGACAGGCAAACGCTGGGGAAGGGTGGGTGATGCACCGCTGATTGGCGCTGGCACCTACGCGGACAATGGCAGTTGCGCCGTATCGGCAACAGGGCACGGGGAGTACTTTATTCGCTGGCAGGTCGCCAGTGACATCTGTTCGCGGATGAAATACCTGGACGTGCCCTTGGAGCAAGCCGCTAACGAGGTGATCCACGACATATTGGTGCCTGCTGGTGGCGAGGGAGGCGTGGTCGCAGTCGATCCCGAGGGAAATGTGGCCATGGTGTTTAATACCGAGGGAATGTATCGGGCAAGTATTGATGCTCAGGGTGTGAAGACAATCGGTATCTATAAGAATGAAGGATTGGAGTAGGAGGCTGTCATGGGCGAAGGTGGATCCAATCAGCAGCTCAATGTCTTGGGAGAACCTCTTGAGATGTGCTGCAACGATCCTATGACTGGCTTCTATCGCGATGGTTACTGCAACACGGGACCCATGGATATGGGTACCCATACTGTGTGCGCCAGAATGACTGATACCTTTCTGGAGTTTTCCGCGCGAGCGGGCAATGATCTATCCACGCCGCGACCTGAATATCAGTTCCCCGGTCTCAAAGCCGATGATCGATGGTGTTTATGTGCACGACGGTGGTTAGAGGCAGAGGAGGCTGGCTATGCCCCTTCCTTGTGGCTGCGCCGCACCAATATTAAAACCCTCAGCATTATCCCGATTGAACGGTTAAAGCCTTACGCCCTGGATTTAAATTAAGGAATGACACTATGAGCACGCCCACCAGTATCCGTGACTGCATGCACAGAAACCCGCTCACTATTGGCCGGGATGCACCACTGGTCAACGCTATCGATCTTCTGGTCGAGTTTAAGCTGACGGGCCTAACGGTGATTGATGCCGAGGGAAGCCCATGCGGCAAGATCACCGAACTCGATTGCATCCGCGCGGTGCTGAACGCTATTTACAATGATGGTAATCCCGAGCACGTCCTGGTGTCGCAGGCGATGACCGAGGAAATGCATGCCTGCTCACCGGAGGAAAGTATTGTGGAGGTGGCTCAGCGGATGATCGACAGCCGGCAGCGCCGGAGTGCCGTTATTCAGGGAGATCGTTTGGTGGGGCAGGTGAGTTCCAGCAATATCCTGTGGGCGCTCATGGAGCACTCCCGCGCGCGGCAGCAACGTTAGGTTAGCGCTTCCAAAAGGCTCAGTTCTTGAGATGACTCACGGTCAAACCTAATCGGCCGGCGAGCCACATGCCTCCAATCATTGCGCCAAGGAAAATCACCGTAGACAACTCTCCATAGGCCAGCGCTGCGACCGCTGGCCCCGGACAATAACCCCAGAGACCCCACCCGACACCGAACAGGGCTCCTCCCAGGATCAATCGGCGATCTACAGCGGTGGATAGAGGGAGAGAGAAAGAGGCGGCGAGCACAGGCTTTGCTCTTGAGAGCACTAGAGGGGTACCCAGCAGCGTCACAGCAAGGGCGCCACCCATCACCCACATGAGATCCGGATCCCAGGCACCAAAGATATCGAGAAACCCAACTACCTTGGACGTGTCAGACATACCTGATAGCGCCAGTCCTGCACCAAATAGCAGGCCAGTCAGGAGGCCGGTAATGCCTTTCATGAAATAAGCCCCCCCGCCCGTAGTAGGGCGACGGTGACAACCCCCGTTGCCATAAAGGTACAGGTGGCTACTATTGAACGAACCGAGCGACGGCCAATGCCACAGACACCATGACCACTCGTGCAGCCGCTCCCCACTCTGGTGCCAATGCCCACAAGGATGCCTGCGATAACTGCCATAAACAGAGGGGCGTCGGAGGGAGCGGGGATTGGTCTGCCTGTCAGGGCGTGTATTGCGAATGCGCCTGCGACAAGGCCACTAACAAATTGCCAGCGCCAGCTGCGATCTGGGTCTGAGAGGGCGCCCCAGACAATACCGGATATCCCTGCAATTCTGCCGAGTGTGAGTAGCAACAAGATGGAGGAAAGTCCTATAAGCAGCCCGCCTGCTAAGGGGATCACAGGAATACTCATGGTGTGGTCTCGCCAAAAAATCCTCGCCAGTCACATAGGTGACACGATCGCGGAATTATACCGTGGTTGGAGGCCAGGAGTCCTCAGAATCTGAGGTGGAACAGCGCCAACTAGCGCCAGTTAGCATCGATGACAGCCGCCTCTTGGCCGGCCGAGAGCGCGACATCGGTGGCTTCTGCATCGATGAACCGGCTGACCTGATCAACATCAGCGGCGCTCGCCGTGCGGTAGCCGTCGCTCTCTTCAAGAAATACCTCACGAGCCATGACCTGAGTCACCCAACTGCCATCGTGTCGACAAGCGACGCCACGCCAATGGTCTTCACTACGGGCAACCATGAACTCACGGCACCAATTGCCACTGGCGGCCGGAAAGGTGAGCACTGCTCGGAAATTGCGGTCATCATCCAGTGCATCCCAGCCTTCTGCTCTTGAGGGTGTCTGTGAAAGCGCCAGAGCCAGCGACGCGTCCATCTCGAATCCGTTTTTGCTGCTTGGCCCAGCCTGAAGCCCCAATAAGCCTACTGTGACAGCCAAAACCACACTCGCCGCGAGTCCGATGCCCGCTGTCCGACCCTGCCAGCGAGAGGAAGCGGTCTGCGTGTCGTCTTTCTGGAGACGGGCGACGAGAATGGGGGAGACGGTCGTTGACTTGGCTCGGAAAGATGCTTTGATGAGGTCGTCCTGGTGCTTAAAGCTTTCCAAGCGAGCCCGCAGGCCAGCATCATTAGCCAGCTTCTCTTCAAGATCCGCTTGCTCACCAGCGGTGAGGTCGCCGTCGAGAAAACGGCTCAGTAACTCATCACGGCGCAATCCGTCGATGTCCAGTGTATGAATGTCGGCCATGGCCATCACTCCTCAATAGGTGAGGGTTTCCCAAGAACCCTCATGCGCCTGACAGCGCTAACGAGGGACTCACTCTTCGGTGGTTAACCCCTCACTCCAACTTTTCAGCGAGACTCCGCCTCGCTCGAGCCACCCGGCTCATGACTGTTCCCAGCGGAATGTCCAAAATTTCTGCGACTTCCGCGTAACTTCGTCCTTCTACTGCTACCAGTAGCAGCGCAGACCTCTGTTCCTCGGGTAGACCCTCCATTGCCGCATCTACCCGCTCCAGCTCAAGTCGGTCGAAGCCGTCTCCGGTGCCACCAGATTGCATGGCGTCGGTTGTTGACGCTGCTGCCGCGTAGCGCTGGCGGACCTCTCTGGACCTCAACTCATCGAGCCAGATGTTTCGGCAAACCCGATAAGACCACTTGGCGACGTGCGCATCCTCTGGCATACCCCGCTCAAGCACCCGTTCAACCGTTAGCTGTAGCAGGTCATCGGCGTCTGCGGAATCCCCAGTGAGCGACACGCAAAAGCGCTTCAATCCCACTAATTCCGCCATTAATTGGGCTTTTTGTGTCTCTGAGAGCACGTCTAATGGCCGCCTGTTACACTGATAACGATTGTCACCTTGATTTTATTCCCTGAAGATTGCCGGAATTTTGGGGGGCTGCCACTCGTTATTACAGGGTAGACAGCCGTTGCGAGGCACCACAGCGAGCCGACATCATGCGTCAGCAAAGTATACATCACCTCCTGAGGTCAGGGCGTTGGGCCCGGTGCATAGCCATGCTGTGGCTATTGGTTGGGGTGGGGAGCGCCAGCGCTCAGCTCGGTGAGCAAAACCTCACGGATGCCTTGAGGGACCTGTTGCAACAGCAGGCAGAGGACGAGGCAGCGGAAGAGGCAGAGGATGCCGCTGAGGATGAGACAGAGTCTGAATTGGAGCAATCCATTAAGGACCTCATTGACGAGCAGACAGAAGACGATGCCGTGGAGGATGCCGAAGAGTCGGTCGAGGATGATTTGACCTTTGGCGGTGGTGAGCAGGATACGGTCGAGGAGGATGTCACCGAACAGGTTGAGGAGACCGTGGAAGACGAGGTGGCAGAAGAGACCAACTCGGGCGCGGAGGAGGCTGCAGGGGACGTTGCCGAGGATGAAGTAGAAGAGCAAATTGATGGCCAGTCTGAGCAGCAGCTTGTTGATGTCGCTGAGGAAGGCGCCGAGACCGAGGTCGAAGAACAGGTAGAAGAATCTGTGGTGACCGCGGCAGAGGACGCGGTGGCTGACGAAGTGGAAGAGAGCGATGTTGCCTCTTCAGAGGAAGAGCTTCCCGACTCCAGCTTGTTACCTGATGAAGGTGCTGAAGAGGTTGTAGCGGGAGATGACGACGCGGCCGGAGCGGTCAGCGGCGGCGCGAACGAAGAGAGAATAGGGGCCGAGGGTGATGAGCTGTTGGAATCTCTTGAGGCCGGCCTTTCCGATGACGACGCCAGAATCCATCTGGGGCAGTGGCTGGTCATGGCGGAGTCCCCCGTATTCGAGGAATTGTCCAGAGAGGGTTATGTTTTTGACTCGGTCACCGATCTTCCTAGCCTGGGTTTGCGTTTGGCTGAGGTATCGGCACCCGCATCGTTCGATATTAGCGCCGCTCGCGAGGGTATTTATGACGTGGTTGGCTCTGATCGAGCAGAGGTGGATCTCAATCACTTCTACACCGCGGGTGTACCGGATGCTAGTCCTGTAGATGCAGGCATCTCACCCAGAGAGGCCTTGGATATTCCCGCCGCTCTGGCCGACAAGGTCCTGCGCATTGGGGTAATCGATAGTGAGGTTGATGTAAGCCATGCCTCGCTCCTCAATGCCGATATCAATACCAAACGGTTCACCCGAGCGAGCGAAAACCTGCCCAATTTTCATGGCACGGCGATTGCGTCCCTCTTTGTCGCCAACGACGAAAATCTGGTCGGACTGGTCCCCAATTCAACGCTTTACTCAGCGGCAGTCTTTGAAACGGATGCAGACAAAGGTGAGATTGCATCAACCGTTAGTCTGGTTAAATCCCTCGACTGGTTACTACAGGCAGATGTTGATGTGATCAATCTCAGTTTGACGGGACCTCCGAATCGTCTTTTGGAGGTGGCGATTAACAAGGTGAGCCGCACTGGGGTGGTTGTGCTGGCCGCCGCAGGGAACGATGGCCCCATGGCAACGCCCAGATATCCTGCCGCCTACTCCTCGGTTGTCGCCGTCACTGCGGTTGATTCTCGGGGCAGGGCATTCAGATTGGCGAACCGGGGAGATTACCTGGCGCTTGCAGCGCCCGGTGTTAACTTGCGGCATGCGCTGGCAGGTGGGGGTTACACGACGTCATCGGGCACCTCCTTTGCCGTGCCTTTTGTGTCGACGGTAGTTGCCCTTTTTAAGCAGGATGGGGCCGACGACGATGTTGTCGCACGTCTCTACGCGTCTGCTCTGGATCTTGGTGAACCGGGCCGAGACGAGGTGTACGGCTACGGACTGCTCACAATTCAGTGAGCTAGAGGCTGAATTCAAGAGCGGTACCGACCACGGTCTGGTCGTAATCAGCCGAAGGCAGATTTGACTGGTAATCGCTGTAATTTGCGTAAAAACGCCAGTTTATCTGTTTGGTCATCTGATAATCGAAACTGACGAATATCTTTAGGCGATCATCATAGCGGGGCTCCCCGATGCTCGGGGTTATGGATTGATAGTCGCGCTCTTCGTAACGGATACCGGCCTCGAGAGTGCTCAGCGAGGCACCAATATCAAATCGCTGTACCGCTCGCAGCTTGATTAAATGGCCTTCAAAATCGAATCGGTCTGCCCGGCTATTTTCATGCCTGAAGGCGTACCCGATGTTGAAATACCGGCGCAGTCCCCGCCAAAAGTAGTAGGCATCAGTTTCCAGTCCATGGGTAACAGCGTCTCTTCCTGGGCGTCGCTCGAGGGTTTTATCTCCGTAGACCCATGCGCCACGAAAGAACCAACGCTTGCTGGCGAAGCCGGAGATAGACGGCGAGAGTCGGTGGTAGGTGAGAAAGTTATTGTTGTCTAGACGGGTGTTGGTGAAAAAGTAATTCAAGCCGGCTTTCACTCCCCCGAGATCGGCGCTGAGGCCAGCACCCAGGGACTGAGTTTGTCGACTCAGGCGGTCAAATTGCGCATAGTCGATGGCGCTAAAGTCGTAACTAACTTTTCCGGAAACACTGTCATTGAAGTCGTGACTGATTCGAAGATTGCCATCATACAATCGGCCCACATCGCTAAGGTTACTGCTGCGATCCAATTCATCGACAGCGACGTTGGTATCGTGCTCAAAGCCAATCGATAAACTGCCATGGACGGTGGTCTCGGCCCGACTGACTTCCGAATTGAGAGCAAGCGTCAGGCAAAGCATGACCGCTGTCACTGAATAACGTTGAGGTGAATGGTGGCCGAACCGCATACGCGACATGTTTGGATAGAGAGGGTGCCGAGGCTACAGCATAGGAATCAGGCTCACAACAAAAGACCCTTATGCTGTCGTCAATAGCTCTGTTATCCTTGCCGCCCTGAAAGGAGGTGCTATAAATGTCCGATCAAGATCAACAGCTTGAAGTGATGAACCGCTTTATTGCCTTGGCCAACGACATCAAGGATGAAAAAGTGCCGGTTCACGTCGTGTCGTGGGCTATGCTCACCGCATCTGCGGTTTACGCGACTTATTCTGTTGCGGGAAACTCAGGCGGCTTGAATCCCAGTGGTGTTGATAAGGTCGTTGATTCCTTCAGGGATTGCATGAATCAGGTTCAGGATGCTCGCAAGCGCGAACTGCAGGAAGCTGGCGCCGAGATCGAGAACGAGCAGAATTAATCAACGCGCCTGAGGGTAGGGATAGCGATCAATGAGCGGCTGGGGTGTGCCGTCTCCGCGAACAAAATAGGCGTGCTCTCGGCTCAGATCCTGTGGGTTTACCACACCACAGCTGTGCGCAATCGTCGTCACCTCTTTCAATACGTTTTTAGCGTAGTGTTCGATCCTTACTGCTTTGCTCGCCGGGTTGAGGCCACGTTGTAGCTTGCGATCGTGCGTGGTGATACCTGTCGGGCAGGTGTTTTGGTTGCATTGCAGCGCTTGAATACAGCCCAACGCAAACATAAAGCCTCTGGCCGAGTTAACACAGTCAGCTCCCAAGCTGAGCGCTGCTGCCACCCCGTAGGGCATTACCATTTTCCCCGACGCAAACACCTTTATTCGCTCGCGCAAGCCGTATTCAATCAATTTGTCGACAACGACTGGGATGCTGTAATCCGCGGGCAGGCCCACGTTGTCGATCAGACCCTGCGGGGCTGCACCGGTTCCTCCCTCAGCGCTATCAATGGTGATGAAGTCAGGGGCGGAATGCAGACCACGTTGAATTATGGTTGTCGCAAATAAATCGAGCCAGGCAGTCTGCCCCAACACCAATTTGATGCCGACCGGTTTGCCGGTGACTTCACGGACTCGAATAATCATGTCCAGCAAGTCATCTACGCCGTTTATGTCCTCGTGCCTGTTGGGACTGATTGAATCCACGCCGACGGGAATACCCCGGGTCGTGGCGATCAGCTCGGTCACTTTGCCCCCGGGTAGAATGCCCCCCTTCCCCGGCTTGGCGCCCTGAGATAATTTAATTTCAAACATTTTTACCGCGTCGTGATCGGCCACTTCCCTCAATTTTTTATCGCAGAGAGAGCCC
>Ga0181573_10004411_pt1 | contig 11995 bp, 4 predicted proteins | sample 101ome_25_FD_148643 | JGI IMG/M metagenome (GOLD analysis project Ga0181573, IMG submission 148643) | Coastal salt marsh microbial communities from the Groves Creek Marsh, Skidaway Island, Georgia - 101409BT metaG (spades assembly) | ecosystem: Environmental > Aquatic > Marine > Intertidal zone...
AAGACGAACTTGATGGCACCGCGGTCTACCCGGAGCTTGGGCATGCAGTCGGGGAACTTGTGCAGGAGCTTGAGGGTGGGGAAATACGGGCCCTTCTCGAGCTGGAAGAAGAGCGGGACGCCGTCCACGACGATGACGCTCACGCGCTGATCCGTCTTCGCAATCGTCATCTGACACTTCTTCGGGATGAGCTCGTCCAGCACCTCCTCATCCTCGAGCTGCGGGAACTGCTCCGCGATCTTCCCGCGGATCCCGCGCGCCACCGAAGACTTGGTCTGCTCCACCTTCGCGACGTCGAGCTTGCGAAACATGCGACCGAGGTGGGGGTGACGAGAACAGCAGGGGGAGTGACGCCGCGGGCGCGAAGCGCCAAGTCCGACGACGACGCGCGCGCGACAGTGAAGGAGCCGCCGCCCCGTCGACGAACGAGAACGAGAGTCGGGCGAGAGGGTTTCGTCAAGCGGCTCATCAGAGATTCTCGCGCGCGTCGAACACTTGCGCCGGGGTCGGCCGCCAGATTCACGGCGGTGCAATAAAAATCAAGTCTGCGCAACAGCTCGCTCCGTGTTCGTCGCCTCAGCGTCTCCTACGCCGCGGCGATGTCCTCACCCTCGTGCTCCATGGTCTGTTTGGGCACGGCGTCATGGTCTGCCCCCCCCGCCGGGGTCACGTCCCTCCCCTCCGGGATGACCTCCCACTGCAGCACGGATCCGTCCCCGCCGCCGCACGAGAACATCTTGGACCCGTCCCTCGAGAAGCGCACCGTCGTGACGTGGCTGCTGTGCCCTCCGTACGTCTTGGGCTTCCCCCCCAGCGCCGGGGATCGGAACAGGCTGACGATCCCGCGATCATCTCCGGTGGCCAGAATCCTCTCCTGGTACCCGTGATCGCCGTGCACGACGGTGATGTCCGCGGAGTTGACGTCCGTGCCGTCGCTGCCGCGGAACCACACCCCCGTCGTCTCAAACCCCAAAACCCCGGTGGTGTCCGCCCACGTCACGTCCTTCACGTCGATGCCGTTGACGATCTGCACGCCCTTGGGGGCGTACCAGTACAGCAGCTCGTAGTCGCCGCTGTTCGTGTAGAGCGTCTGCCCGTCCTTCGACCACCCGAGGTGGGTGATGAAGCTCGAGTGGCCTTTGCACGTCCCCGCGAGCTCATACTCGGCGTTGGGTTTTTTTGTGTCGTAAATGTCGACGACGTTGTCGTGGCTCCCCACGGCCAAGTACCGGCCGCCGCTCGGGTCGTCCGGCGTGCACGGGGAGTACTTGATGTCGCTGATCCACTCGTGCCTGAGGTCGAGCTCCTTGATGCACGTCAGCCGGGGTTCGCCCTTGTACTCGTAGTACTCGTACACGTGCACCTTCCCGGCGATGGTGCCGACGCTGAGGCTGCGCCCGTCGGGGTGCCACGCCACCGAGCGCACGCACCCGGTGTTGAAGCTGCTGTTCGGAATGCGCTTGGAGTCCTCGCGGCGGGGCCACGCGCGCGCGTACACCGTGCGGCCCTTGCCCGGGGTGATGTTCCACAGACGCAGCGTGCCGTCGTCGGAGCACGTCGCCATCTTGTTCTCGTCCGAGGGGTGCAGCGCGACGCCCCAGAGCTCACCCTTGCCGTGCGCCTCGACCATCAGCCGGGCCTCGTCGCTGATCTCCCAAATCTCTCCGCACTTCGTCCCGACCAAGGCCTTACTCTTGACGTCGGTGGTGATGGAGTTGATGGGCGCGGCGTCGCCGGACATGGCGCTGTTGATGCGGATCTGGTGCAGCGGGGACAAGTCGTCCGCTTTCCAAAATCGCACGACGCCGTCGTCGCCGCCGGACAACAGGACGTTGTGCTCCTGCAAGCAAAACACCGCATTCACCTTCCCGGCGTGCGCGGTGGGCACCACCTTGGCGAGCTTCGTGCCCTTGAAGACGTACAACTGACCCTTCTGCGTGCCGACCACGGTGGTGTCCCCGCCCGTGAACGCGGCGGCGTAAAAGTTTTGCCACTTTCCGAGCGCGCCGAAGGACGCCTTCTTGGGCTTGAACACCGTCGCCTTGTCGATCTTCTTCCCCTCGGTCCACGCCTTCTCCACGAACTTGACGTGCTTCACGCCCGTGGTCACGAGCGTGCCGTCGAACGGGTTCCAGTTGATGTCGAGGATCTTCTCCCGGTCGCCCTTGTACGTCGCCAGGAGCTCTTCCTTGGCCCAGTCGTAGATGGCCACCGAGTGGTGGTAGTCCTGCCCGACGGAGGCGACGTATGTCCCGCACGGGCTGAAGCACACCGCGAGCACGGCTTTCTTGTGGAACCCCTGCAGCACGGCCCTGGCCTTCATGTCGTCGCTGGACCACACGATGATCTTGGGCTTCCGCCCAATCTCGCCCGTCGCGAACGTCGTCTTGTCCGGGTGCCTCGCCATGCACAGCACGTCGTCGGTGTTCCCCTCGGCGATGTCGTCGCTCTCGGGGTTGTCCGTGATGTGCTTCTGCGTCTCGTAGATGGGGTTGTACACCACGCCGAGCGCGGCGGTGTGGTACACCAGCTCCCCCGAGGAGTTGTAGAAGGCATTCTGCCTCGTGTCGTGGCCGCGGTAGCCGTACGCCCACGTCAGCTGCAGCCGCGACTTGGGCGGGTCGTAGCTCGTGCTCTCCTTTCTCCACCAGCTCGGGACGTGCGTCTGCTGAAGCACGGGCCGCCCCGTCATCGGCGAGCGGTACCCGCGCCGGCACCCGAGCTCCGCGAGCGAGTGGTTCTTGTACGGGTTCGGCACGCCCTCATCCGCGTTCAAGGGCGTGTACACGCCGAGGCCGTGCTCCATCCCGCTCTGCACCATGATCTTCGGGTCGAGCGATTTGCCCGTCTCGTATTCCACCGCGTCCTCCTCGTCCGTGTCCGTGTCGGAGTCACCGACGCCGGAGCCCACGCCCGTAGGGCTCGGCGGGGACGTCTCGTTCGCCTTCTTGACCGCGTCCAGCGCGTGCATCGGCGGGTTCGGCCCGTCCGGCCCGTCCGCGGGGCCGTCCGGGTCCTTGTGTCGCCACACGAAAACGCACCGGTCGCCGCCGCCGCACGTGACGAGCCACTTATCCGACGCGCTGAACGAGCACGAGGTGACCCTCGCCGAGTGGCCGAAGTACACGCGCTCCGCCGAGACGCCGACGTTGGCTGGGTACCGCGCCAGGCGCACGCACCCGAAGTCGTCCGCGGTGGCGAGGACGCGCTCGCCCTCGAGCCAGTCCCCACGGTTGCACCGCGCGACGGCGTTGAGGTCCCCGGGCTGGGACTCGGGTTTCCACGCGCCCTGGCTCGCCCACCCGTACGGCAGCGTCCACGTCGCCCAGTCGCACGCCAGAATCTCGGGCGAGGCGCTCGGGACCTGGTCGCACTGTGGGGCGGTGTAGAAGGCCAGGTCCGCGCCCGCGGTGTTGATCTGGACGTACTTCGAGTCCGAGGACCAGTCCAGGTGCGTCATCGCGTTCTTCCCGGCGTCGTGCCTTTTGGCCTTCCTCCCCAAGACGTCGGCGTCGGGGTTCTCGACGACGTCCGTCTGGTCGACGAGCTTGTACCCGCAGTGCACGTCCAGGACGCGAAACCGCCCGTCCTGGCACGCCAAACCGAGGAACTTGCCGCACGGCGAGTATTTGAGCGCGGTGACGGGCGCGCCTTCCGGCGCGAACTGCCCGACGGCGACGGTCGCGCCCTTGAGGTAATCCCGCACGATGACCTTCCCGGAGAAGGTGCCCACCGCGACATGGTCACACCCTTGCATCGGGTGCCACGCCACGCTCCGGCCTCGAGCGGGCAGGCGCGCCTGGTTGAGCATCTTCCTCTGCTTCAACGACCAGAAACGAACGCTCCGGTCCTCTCCCACCGTGGCGAATAGAGGTAACGTGGGGTGCATGGCGAGGTCCCAGACGTCGCCCTCGTCTCGGCCAGTCTTCGGGTCGATCGTTCCGCAGTGGCCCTGCACCGTCAGCTTCGCCGTCTTGGTCGCCGCCTCCTCCTTCTGCGCCGCGTCGCCCACGACGTCGATGCTGAACTCCATGATCTCGGACGTGGATAGACCGACGGCGAGCTTGCGGCCGTCGGAGGAGGCCGCCACCGCCTTTACGCTCGGCGACTTCCCGGAGGCGTACGTCAGCGGCGCCCAGCGCTCATCGAGGATCGTCTCGGCAACGCGCGAAATCTGAATCGAAAAGTCGGGCTTCATGAAGACGCTCCACAGCTTCACCTTCCCGTCTTTCCCCGCGGTCACGAGGCTCTTGCCGGTGAAGCACATGTCGTGGATCGGGCCGTGGTGCAGGTGCGAGAACTTGCGCACCGCACGGCTGCCGCCCTCCTCGTATTTGTACACGTCGCCCTTTGCTGTGCCGCCAAACGCCGAGCCGTCAGGGAGAAACGCCAGCGATAGCACCGAACACTGCGCGTAGCCTTTGCGGGCGCCGTGCGAGTACACCGCGGGAGTGACCCGCAGAGCGTCGCCGTCGATCTGGTAGAACTTCAGCGAGAGCCTCCCGCCGATCACCAGACGCCCGTCCGTGGGGTTGAACTTGATGACGTACGGGACGTTTTTACCGAAAAAGTCGCTCGCGACGAGCGACCCGGCGAAGTGGGGGCCGTTCAGATAGTCCACCACGCTCGTGGTCTGCGGGTTGGTCTCCCACTCGTGGACGCACACGGTGTGTTCCTCGTCCGCGCCCACGGAGGCGAGGTAGCGCCCGTCAGCGGAGAAGGCGAGGCCGAGCGTCGCCGCGCCGTGGGGCGGGAAGATGGTGGCGACGCGCTCACCATCCACCGTCTTCCACACGTGAATGGGCGCCTTTGAGCCGATCTGGCCGGTCGCAGCCACCTGCCCGGTGGGGTGCATCGCCAGGCAGAGGACGTCGTCGGCGTGCTTGTTGAAGAAGGTCTGCTTGCGCGTGGCGGAGTTCATGACGACGCCGACGGCGGCGGCGGGAAACACGAGATCGCCCCGCGCGTCGTAGCCGATGTTGCTTCGTGCGTCGTGCGAGCGGTAGCCGTGGACGAACTCGAGCTTGAGCGTGTCCTCGGGGCGCTCGAGCGCGTCGCGGGCGTGGTCGTACGGGAACGCCGCGGGCTTGTGGATGTGCTCCGCGCATGGCAGCACCGCCGCCTTGCCGCCCACCTCGGGGTAGAGGCTCAGGCGGCCGCGGGTGGTGTCGAGCTCGGGTTTCACCGGGGCGGGGCGCGGGCGGTGGTACGCCAGCGCGCGGATGTCCCCGGCGAGGTCCGAGTCGTACCCCTCGTCCGCCACAGGCTCAGTCGGGTCGCCCTCATCCGCGAGGACCGCCTCGGCGTTGAACTCGGTCGACGCGCCCGCTCCCATCGCGGTGGCGTCTCTTCCGACGGAATCGCGCGCCTAACGGCTCGAAAAAGTCGGTTCGCGACCGCGATTGTGCGATGCACGCGCTAGACGAGCGACGATACGGATCTCGACGTCCGTACGCGAGGCAGTCGCTCGAGTACCGTGGGTGTGCTCGCGTCGCGAGACCCGGTGTGCGCGCCACAGACTTGTGGCGGCTTAGGGACGAGGGTTGCCCGAGAGGGTCTCCCGCGGCTACTCTTTCTTTTGCTGCAGGCTCGTCCCAAAATGGAAATCCGCCGGGAGAGGTTCCACGTGACAGAGCAACCAGTCAGAATTACTTGTATTATCATAATCGAGGAAGAGTCGTCTGCTCGCTGAGACGTACGCCGCGGCGGCGACGAGCGAGCGGAAAGTTCTGCTCGTGCCATATTTCGCGGAAGAGTGGCGCTGATTTGCGCCTCTTGTGTCTCATGTTTCGGGGCGCCGACCACCACGCGCTTCCGTCTTCGCGTTCGATCGTCGCTTCGGGGAGTAGGCGTCCCTCCCCCCCCGCCCCTTTTTCGCGCGCGTTCGCTCGCCGCGGCGTCGCTATGACCTCGGGCGACGCCGCTACGAAGAAGCCCTCCGTGATCTTCTTCGACTGCGACGACTGCCTGTACAAGAACGACTGGAAGGTGGCGAACATGCTCACGGCGAAGATCGAGTCCTTCTGCAGCGAGCGCCTGTCGATGCGCGAGGGGTACGCGTACGAGCTGTACAAGAAACACGGGACGTGTTTGCGCGGGATGCAGCTGGAGGGTTTGCTCGACGAGGCTTTGCTCGAGGAGTACCTCGCGTACAGCCACGACGTCCCTCTGCACGAGCACATCGGCCCGGACCCGGAGCTCCGCGCGATGCTTCAGAGCCTCGACCCGAGCATCCCGAGATGGGTCTTCACCGCGAGCACGCGCCCACACGCGATGCGGTGTCTCGAGCTATTGGGCGTCGATGACATGTTCCAGGGCGTCATCGACGTCCGCGCCGTCGATTGGGTCACCAAGCACGACGCGCGCGCGTACGCCGCCGCCATGCGCATCGCGGGGTGCGACGACCCATCCGCGTGCCTCTTCCTCGATGACAGCGTGAGCAACATGCGGGCCGCGAAAAAGGTCGGGTGGCGCACCGTTCTCGTGGGGAGATACGCCAGGGACGGGGGCGCGCTCATCGAGTGCGCCGAGGCGGACGACGCTGTGGATCGGGTACACGAGCTGAGAACCGTCGCGCCGGAGCTTTTCGTCGAAAACGCCGCCGCGGAGGTGGAGGACGCCGCCCCGGCGAGGGCGTGAGGCGAACGCGGTACCGGCGGGGGTGCGGGACCGATCGAACGACCGACACGATCCGCGCGCGCCCTATTATTTTTCACTCGGTCTTTCATTTCACGTCGCGTCACCGCGCGCGGAAAGGCACGTTCGCGTCGCGTCGCGTTCGCCGGTTGACTTGCTTTCCCTGCTTCGCTGTTTTACTGACGCGCGTCGGTCATCAGGTCTGAGACGAAATTTCACCGCCGGCCATCAGTCTAGCATTAGGTAGAGTGAAACGAGCAGATCGTCATCGGACCGGACGTCTTTCTCGGATTGTGCACGCCTACTTCTTCGGGGCGGTGTACGTCCCCTTTCCGCCGGGGTTGGAGTAGTAGGTGGATCCGTTGTCGTTGCTGTTAGTAGTAGGAGCCGTTGGTGTTGCTGTAGTGATAGGAGTTGCCCTGGCTGCTGTTCGTACCGCCGGGCGTGTTGTAGTGGTTGCCCTGTTTTTTCGGAACGTCTTGTCTCTTCAGTCGATAAACGAGATCCGAGATACTTTCGTACTTTCCACATGCCTCGACAAAGGACCTCCGAGGGAGAGATGCGACGATGGTGGGGCGATGTGGAGGCGCACCTGGCTGTTCGTTCCGCTCCTCGGCATGTTGTCGGGTGTGTCGTACGGGAACGTGTGTCGATTTGGCGCGCAGATTGTGGCGACCCGACGAGGGGAAAAAACTAACAAGTCGTAGTATCAACATCCTGTGTCGAAATATCTCACTCGTCTCGGAATGGTCATACGATATCGTTTTCGGTCGGTCCCGTGTACACACCACGAGCCTCGGCCGACGCGACAGATCTGAGCGGTCCGGCCGGTCCAAGACGTCTCGACACGGCACGTACGACTCTTCTTCACCGATGGCGGCGCCGACGCGTCTACTTTCGCCCCTCTCTCGTCGCCGCCTCCCCGCTTCGCCGGTGCGACACGCGCGAGGCCGCCGGGAAGTCGTCGTGTTATATCACTGTTCTCACCGGTACCCCCGGTTATTGCGGTTGCCGAGGCCCGACTGGTCGCCGTACACGGAGCTGCTTCCGACGCCGTACGAGTACCCGGCCGCCGCGCCCGGTGGCGGGGGCGCCCCGCCGAATCCGCCGCCGCCGAATCCGCCGCCGCCGAAGGCGGATTGGTACGTCCCCGCGTTGACCCCCCCCACGCCGCCGCCCACGCCCATGGACCCCGGCCCGTGCATGCGGCCTTTGCTCGCGGCGTCCTTGGAGAAGAAGTAGCGAACGGCGACGATCTGCGCGGCGGCGACGGCGCAGAGTACGCCGACCTCCGCGAGCGTCCAGTAGAGGGTTCGGCGGCTGTTCGAGTCCGCCGTCTTCTTATGCCTCGTCGCGCGGGACTTGAGGTAGAAGAGCTCCTGGCGCATGAGGCTGATCTCGTCCTGGAGGTTCAGAGCGAGCGCCCGGACCTCCTTGGCGTGGTCGTGCGTGAGCAAGCCCTCGCGCTTGCCCAAGGACTTATCCCCGTGCGGCTTTTCCGGCTTCTTCTCTCTGGCGCCGTCCATCGTCTTGGACTCCAGCTCGGCGATGGCGCTCGCGTCGTCCGCGTGCACGGGCTGGAAGTAGTGCACGCGGACGTGCGCGACGTCCTCCTGCGCCGCACGCTGGTGCGGCAGGGCGAGGCTCCACGCCTTGCGTCCCTTGTTCCCGGAGTTTGTGAAGCAGATGGAGTACGTGCCCACGCCCTTGCCCTCCACGTCGAATTCCCCGCGCGGACTCCCTCGCTCGTTGCGGTGGATGATCTTGCCGTCCGGCTGGCGCACCTTCACCTCGATCATCTTCGACAGCTTGTAATCTTCCGCGGCGCCCGCGTAGTACTTCTGATCCTTGCTCACGACGTAGGAGCCCATGACGCGGAACGCCATCGAGCGGCCGTCCGCGCCGTCGAGATCGCGCGATTTCTCGATGTACTTGCTGAAGCACTCCGACTGGTTGAACGCGATCGGGATCGCGAACGCGTCCGCGGCCGGGATCGAGGCGGACAGCAGGCAGAAGCACGCGATCGCCGCGAGGCGAAGGAACGCGGAGAGACGCGGCATCGCGCGCGGGGGACGCGCCCGAAAGGCGAACGACGCGCGGAGAGTCAGTGAGGACGGGGCGGAAGTATTCGCGGGACGCGGCCCCCTTTCCCCGACTCTCACAACCCGCGGCGCGCCTGAGTCGCGCGCAGCGTCACGTCATCGCATGATGAGGTACGGGATTATCTATCGTGTAGGGTACCGATAGGTTAATCGTAGTCTGGGAGCTGCTGCGCTGGCCGCGCGGCGCGCTTTTTTTAGTGCAGCTACTATCATATCTGAGGTTGTTTATTATTCGTCATAAATTTCATACGAAAGCAATTTTTAGAGTACGCAAGTCTCGTCTCGACGCTCTCGAGTGACGATCGCGCGGAGACTCTTGAACGCCGTCTGCGCGCGTCCTTTGGAGGGGCGTTCTCTCGAGGGCGCGTTCGGCACTGCGGGGACGCGCGCCGGACGTCCCGCGCCACCGGACGCTCCGCATCCCGCGCCGCCCGCCTCTCGGCCGCGTCCGACGGCGATCGCGCGGCCGATCCTCCGTCGCGTCGTCATGGTGCGCGCCTCGCGAGTCCTCCCCGAGAAATCTGGAAGCGCCCCTTGCTCGCGCCTCTTCCGCGTCCCGTCGTTCCCTTCCCCGCTCTCGTCTGACGACCTTCCCCGGCGCCGCTCGGTTTCGTTTTCCTCTCGCTCCAGAATCACCGCCCCGCGCGTCCCGACGCGGACGCGCTGGAGATGGAGTATTCCATCGCTCAGGTGGAGCAGCTCCAGCGCCGCGAGCAGCTCGCGGCGATCGAGAGCGAGGCGCAGGAGGCGTGGCGCCAGGTGGAGCGAAGCCATCTCAAGACGCAGTTCGCTCGAGAGATCTTGCGAGCTGCCGAGGCGGAGCACTCCGAGCGCAAGGGACAGTACGACGCCCTCGCCGCGAGCCTGGAGGACGCCATGCGCGCCGCCACGGCGGCGGACGACGGCGCGAGGCGACGCGAGGAAGCGCTCCTCGCGTCGAGAGGCGGCGCCGCCCGCGCGCCGAACGACGTCGTCGGAGGCGTCGTCGACCCGCCGTCGGCGACCACCGCGTCCGCGCCCCCGTTCGCCGCCCCCACCGCTCCGAGCGCACCCGCGGCGGTGCCCACGGGTCTTCCGAACGGCTTTCTTCAGCCGCAGAGAGGGGGACACGCCGCCGCGCCCGCGCAAGCGGCGCCCCCTGATCCGCATCCGCGCGCGGCGGCAAACAGGGACGTCGATCACCTCTCCCGGGACTTCGAGCGCGGGATCATCAAGGAGAAAAGAAGCTCGTGGATCCCGGGGTTCGGGCGATCGAGAGACGCACCGCAGCAGCCGCCGAAGCCGCCGCCGAAGCCGCCGCCGCCGCCGCCGCCGCCGCCGCCGCCGCCGCCGAACCTGATGGAGTTCCCGGAGGAAGATGAGGAGGCGTCGTCCTCGGCGAGCGCGAGTCGCGGTACTCTTTCCGCGGGCGGGATGTCGCGCGTGGCGAGCGGCGCGAGCGGCGGTAGCGGCGGCGGGGGCGCGTTCAGCCCGAGGGAGGAGATTCCCCCCGATCTGTTCGCGGAACCGCCCGCGGCGCCCGCGGCGGCGGCGGTTCCCAACTCGCCCGAAGTGCGTCGGTCCGCGCAGACGCAGGAGGAGCGGCAGCGCGAGGAGGCGGTCCGGCGCTCGCGGCGGGAGGCGGAAGAGGAGAGGGCGAGGGCGCGCGCGGCCCGCGAGAGGAGGCAGAACATCATCACGCGCGCCGCCGAGGAGGCGAACGGCGAGTGCCGCGAGAAGGCAGCAGACTCGGCGTCGTCGGCGTCGTCGCCCGTCGCCGCCGCCGCCGCGGAGGCGGCGAAGGAAAACGCGTCGTCGCCGGGGGCGGATTCGAAGCCGGCGGATTCGCCGCCTCCGACGGCGGTTCCGCCTCCGCCTCCCACGAGCGCCGGCGAAGGTCGCGCCGGCGAAGGTCCCGCGAGCGGAGACGGTCCTCCCGCGAGCGCCGGAGAAGGTCCCGCGAGCGCCGAAGGTCCCGCGAGCGCCGGTACCGCGCTCGGGCTCGCGAACGAGGAGATCGCGGAGCGGGTTCGACCGTTTCTCCCGCGCGCGCACGTCCCTCGCGACGGACTCACGGCGCATCAGCGAACGCTCGGCCCCCCGGGCGGGGAGTTTTGCCAGCCTCGGTTCTGCCACCCGCGGTGCGTCTCGGCGAGCTGCGTGGCGTTCACCAACGCCTTCTCTCCAACCTCTGGACAATCGCTGTCGGAGGACGCGGACGCGACGGCGATCACGAGGAGCCTGAAGAAGCTCGTGATTCGAAACCATCCCGACCGGAACTCCGTCGATCGCGTCGGGGCGCGGAAGGCGGCGACGGCGACGGCGCTGACGCAGCGCGCGACGAGTCTCCTCGCCATGCTCGAGGAACACGAGTACGTCAACCTCGTCGTGGACGTCGCCCCGGAGGGAGGGGGTCCCGCGTCTTCCGTGGATCAGAGAGTGACTCTCAACCGCGTGCACCTCGGGACGACGCCGTCGCAGCTGCTGGACGCCGTGCTGGAGGAGCGGCCCGAGCTGCGCGCGTCGAGGGATCGGCTGGCGATGGCGTTCGTCGACGGCGCCCGCGCCCGGGGGGGGGCGTCGACGCGCGCGATCCCGTCCGCGGGAGGCGAGGGCCGCCAAAAAACGCTCAGGGAGCTCGGGGTGACAAGCGCGTTTCGCGTGTGGGTGGAGGAGAAAAACGACGGGTCCGGCGGGTCCGGGGCGTGGGAACCGTTCGCCGAGTTCGGGGGGGTGTAGACAACGGAGGAGACGCGCGTGGGAGCTCGGGGTGACGCGCGAGAGCGCGTTTCGCGTGTGGGTGTTTGAGGAGAAAAACCCACCGGGTCCGGGGCGTGGGAACCGTTCGACGGAGGAGACGCGCGGTTCGCCGGAGGGGGCCCCCCTACTTGGTGCCGGGAGGGACTACTTAAAAAATGAATAAAAAACTCCTCTCAACTCTCCGCCTCTCTCACGTCCACACGAGCTCCAGAGGGCGAGAGCCGCGACCGGGAACCGATGACGCCGCGGTGCGGCCGAGGGGACGCTCCCGCGCGCGGGCCCGTGCCTCCACGCATCCACCCGCCGGGAGTGGGGATCGCGAGGGCGCGGCGACTGGGCGAGGCGCGGGCCCCCCTCAGCCCGTCCCCAGTTGGGGATCGATCATGGGCGGGGCGTCCACCCTCCGGGGGCTCGACGTCGCGGGAGCGGCGCGTCATCAGACGGCGCGCGCGCGTCCCTGCTTCCGACCGAGGAGCCGAACCGGGGGGGGGGGGGGGGGCCGGCCCCCCCCCCCCCCC
>Ga0181573_10004416_pt1 | contig 11985 bp, 4 predicted proteins | sample 101ome_25_FD_148643 | JGI IMG/M metagenome (GOLD analysis project Ga0181573, IMG submission 148643) | Coastal salt marsh microbial communities from the Groves Creek Marsh, Skidaway Island, Georgia - 101409BT metaG (spades assembly) | ecosystem: Environmental > Aquatic > Marine > Intertidal zone...
CAGACTCAAGGCGCGCTTCGCGCCCTAGCGCCGCTCCGCCCGAACGACATGTCGAACACGCTCGTCGACTCGCGGCCACCCTCGGCGGTCGGCCGGAACCTGCTGCGGCTCCTGGCCTGTGCTTCGATCGCCGCCGTCGCGGTGCGGCTGGCCTGGCTCGGAGACGACGCCTACATCACCCTGCGCTCGGTGGAAAACTGGGTCCGCGGCGACGGCATGCGCTGGAACGTCGCCGACCGCGTGCAGACCTACACGCACCCGCTTTGGATGCTGACCCTGTCGCTGGGGCGTTGGCTGTCGGGTGAGGTCTACTACACGACCCTGGGGATCTCCGTGCTGCTGACGCTGCTGGGCGCGGGATGGCTGCTGGGGCGCGCGCGCACCGGGCCGGCCGTCCTGGTCACCGCGGCGCTGCTGCTGGGCTCGCGGGCGTTCTGTGACTACACGACGTCCGGGCTGGAGACGCCGTTGACGCTGGTGCTGCTGGTCGGCTTCGTCGCCAACTTCACGTCGAAGGCGCCGCCTACCACGCGCTACACGCGCGCCGTGCTGCTCGCCAACCTGCTGACGCTGAACCGGATGGACCTCGCGCTGCTCTGCCTGCCGGCGGTGCTCGCGACCATGCGCGGCGTGCCGCTGCGCTGCGTGCTGACGCGCGGCGCGTGGATGTCGCTGCCGTTCGCGGCGTGGCTGACGTTCGCCGGGCTCTACTACGGCAGCCCGTTCCCGGTGACCGCGCACGCCAAGGCGTTCGGCGTCGGGATCGACGCCGCCGAGCTGCTCGAGCAGGGGCTCCGTTACCTGCTGCACACCGCGCGGACTGATCCGGTCACGTTCGTCGTCGCCGTCTTCGGCGCGGCGGCGCTCACGATCCCGCGCCAAAGCCGCTGGCTCGCCGTCGGCGCGGTGTGCTACCTCGCCTACGTCGTCAAGGTCGGCGGCGGCTTCATGCAGGGCCGCTTCTTCCTGCCGCCGTTCCTCGTCGTGCTCACCTGCCTCGGGACCTGGCTCGCGCGCCTCTCCCCGCGCGCAGCAGCAGGGGCTGCGCTGGCGTCGCTCGGCGCCGTCTGCGTGACCGGCTGGCCCGCGTGGGCGACCCGCCCGGCGAGCGACACCCGCCTGGAGGAGGACACGATCTTCGACCAGCACGGGATCATCGACGAGCGCCGCATGTACTACTTCGAGCTCGGGCTGCTGTCGCCGACGCGCGCCCTGCCGACCTTCGGACAGCTCGAGCAGTTCGCGTTCCCGGGCGGCCGCGACGAGCCCTGGTGGCTGCTCAACAGCGCCGTCGGTGAGGTCGGCTTCAACGCGGGCGCCGACGGCCACGTCGTCGACCCGATGCTCTGTGACCCGCTGGTCGCGCGGCTCCCCGCCCGCAACCCCAACAACTGGCGCATCGGCCACGTGCTGCGACGGATCCCCGAAGGCTACTGGGAGTCCTTGCGCGACGACGCCAACCGGATCCACCACCCGGGCCTGCGCCGCTACTACGAGGCCCTGCGGCTGCTGACGCGCGCGCCGCTGTTCGACGGGGACAGGCTCGCCGCGCTCTTCGAGATGGCCGTCGGCGAGCACGACGAGGGCTTCCGGCGGTTCCTCGCCGAGGACTACCACACGCCGCCGCGGGTCGCGGTCGCCGCAGGCGAGGTCGCGCGCGCCCTGCAGGACGGCGCGTTCTGGTTCGACGAGCCCGCCGTCAAGGTCGTCTACGAGGGAGGCGTCGCGGTGGAGTTCGGGCGGCCGGTGAAGGCGTCGCGCCTCGACGTGCAGGTGCTGGGGGTCGGCTCGTTCCGGGCGCGGTTCCTGCGCGGCGGCGAGGTCGTGGGAGAGGTCGCGCTGCCGCCGCCGCCGCCGACGATCGACCTGCGCGCGATCGCCGGCCTGCGCAGCTCGCGGGTCGTCGTGCCCGCGGGCGCCGCGCCGTTCGACACCATCTGGGTCGACTTCGTCGAGGGCCCGTGGACCAAGACCGCGATCGGGCCGCCCGGGCTCGGCAGCCTCAGGGTCGCCGGCGAGTGATCGGCAGCGGCGGCGAGCAGGCGAGGTCCCGGGGTCGCGCGGTCGCGTCGGCGGGCACGCGGCGCAGCCGCAGCGACAGCGGGACGTCGACGGGGAGGAAGCTCCAGACGAGGTCGGGCACGACGAAGCGGTCGCCCTGAATGACGAGGTTGCCCGCGGTCCACTCGTGCGTCGCGAGCCAGACCCGGCCGCCATCGTCGAACGCGTAGAGCGTGTAGCGGGTCCCCTCCGGAGCGCCCGGATCCTGCCAACGCAAGGTGGGTGCAGCGGCGATCGGCGTCCCGGCGCCCTCCGAGGTCCACTGAATCGTCGGGGTGACCTCGGGCGCGACCACGCCGCCGACGAGGTTGCGATGGTCCACCGGCGCCGGCGCCAGCTCGGGCGCCAGCGGCCGCGCGAACGTGCCAAAGAACACCCCCACCGCTACCCCCGGCAGCAGCAGGATCCCGACGCGACGCAGCGCAGCGCCCTTCGAGAACCGGACCAGGCCGGCGGCCACCAGGACCGCCGCGGGCGCGACGGCCGGGAACAGCAGGCGCGACTGCGGCTGGTAGGACGTGAAGTTGAAGTAGGCCGTGCCGGCGAACACCGCCGCACACGCGAGCCCGAGCAGCCAGACGCGGCGTGGCAGGTGGGCGCCCTCGTGGTCGAAGCACGCCTGCAGCAGCCCGAGCAGCGCCACACCCAGGACCGCGGCTCCGCACCAAGGCAGCGCCGGGTGCGGCGGGACCGAGAACCAGCCGAATCGCCCGAACAGCGACCCGAAGAGCTCTGGCACGAACGCCGGCGCCGACCCGCCGAGCCCCAGCAGGTAGGGCCAGCGGAGCGCCGCCGGCAGCGGCTGGAACGAGGCGTCGTGCGCCGACATGCCCAGCCAGTCGCCGTGCAGCTCATGGTTGCGCAGGAACCACCAGCTGCAGACCGCCGCCGCGACGCCGACCGTGAGCAGCAGCGTCCACGCGCGCGCGCGGCCGCGCCACCACAGCAGCAGACCCACCAGGCCCGTCAGCCCGACCAGGTAGAGCGTGGTCAGCTTGGTCAGCAGCGACAGGCCGAGCGCGAGGCCGAGCCACAGCCCGTCGAGCGCCCGGAGCTGCTCGCGCTGCAGCGCCCGGACCAGCGCGAGCAAGGTCCAGGACGAGAGCGTCGCCGCCAGCACGTCGTTGTTCAGCACGCCGTGCAGCGCCGACCACATCGGCAGGCACGCCACCAGCAGCGCCGCGAGGTCGGCGACCCTCGGCGCGCGCGGACAGCAGGCCCTCCCGAGCCGGTGCACGACGACGACCGTCGCGGCGCCGAGCAGCACCGAGACCATCCGAAGCCAGTTGAGGAGCGGCGCAGGCGCTCGCTCGTGCAGGAAGTGCAGCGCCGCGCCGGCCTGTCCGGGCGCCCCGAAGGCCGGGTTCTGGCGCGGCGCGAACACAGCGTCCTGCTCGCCCGCAGCGGCCATGCCAGCGGCCAGCAGCGCGTAGTAGAGCGGCGGATGGTGCGCGAGCACCGCGGCTTCGGTCTGCGGCAGGCCCCTCGCCGTCTGCACCGACGCGGTCAGCGGCAGCGCGCGCGCGCTCGCCAGGTGCCAGGCATACTCGTAGTGGCTGTTCTCGTCCGGCCCCTCGAAGTGCGGCGTGCACCACGCGTAGGCTGACGCGAGCGCGACGTGCAGCGTCAAGGCCAGCCACAGCAGAGGAGAGCGCATCTGCCCTGCAGTGTAGTCCGGCCCCCACTCCTGACCACACGTCGCGCGGCGTCACGGGGCATCGCCCCGGACGCCTTCGCCCGACGCCGCGCAGCGCGCGGCGCCGGCGCGTTCCTACCTCAGGCCGCGCTCGAACGGCTGCAGCGGGCTCAGGCCCAGCGCCTGACGGCCGCCCTGGCCGACCGCCGGGAGCACCCGGATGTTGTCGGTCGAGTAGAGCGGACCCAGGTCGTAGAACCAGCCCGGCTGGTTGTGCCCGTGCGGGATGATCAGCGACGGGTGATCGAACGGCGCCTGCTCGTTGCGCACGCGCTCGTCGGTCAGCGCCTTCATGAAGGCCACCAGGTCGGCCTGCTCCTGCACCGTCAGGTCCAGCTTGCGGATGTCCGCGTCGAGGTTGGACGGGTTCGGGCCGTAGCCGGTCGTGTCGCTCTGGCCGTTGCCGACGTAGTTGCCGCCGCGGTTGTAGAACTCGACGACCTGCTCGAGCGTCGACATGCTGCCGTTGTGCATGTAGGGGCCCGTCAGCTCGATGTTGCGCAGACCCGACGTCTTGAAGGCGCCGTCGACCGCGTCGCGGTCCCCCGCGTAGGCGAACGGGTCGTTGGTCAGCAGCTGCTCCTCGTACGTCGCCGGATCGACCTGGAAGCTGTCCACCGGCGTCGAGCCACCGTTGAGGTAGTCGAGCCATTGGCGCGTCCACGACAGCGGGTTGCCCCACGGATCGTTGTAGCCGATGCCCAGGTCGAACGAGGTCGGGTCGACGGAGATGTTGTAGAACCCGTTGTCATACTGCGCGATGAACTTCTTCTCCATGCGCATGCGCTCCACCAGGCCGCTCTCGTTGCGCTCCTTTTGGAGCACGTAGCCCGCGCCGGTGAAGTCCGGGCCCTTGTGACAGTTCACGCACTTGCCCTTGCCCAGGAAGATGTTCAGGCCGTTGAGCTCCGAGCTGGACAGCGCCGAGATCGAGCCCTCCGCGAAGTCGTCGTAGCGCGTGTCGTCGGAGACGAGCGTGCTCTCGTAGGCCATGACCGCCAGTCCGAAGTACATCGCGAAGTTGTGGACCATCTGGTCGCTCTCCCCGGCCGCCGAGGTCGCCGTGTCGGGCGCGCCCCAGTATTCCTCGTGGAAGGCGTTGCGGATCAGGTCCTCGTAGGTCGTCACGAGGCCGACGCCGCCCGGCTGCACGTAGGGGCCGAGCAGGCTGTCGTCCGCTGCGATGTACTGGTACGCGAGCGGCTGGCGCGGCAGCAGCTTCTCGGCGATGTCTTCGAAGACGCGGCCGCGGCAGGCCATCTCGACGTCGCTGTTCGGCGGACCGACCGCCTGCGAGGCGAGGCTGGCGTTCTTCAGCCGCAGGCGCTCTTGGTCGACCTCTTGGCCGTCCCACGTGAGCACGTAGGCGTTGGGGTTGCGCGGGCCCCAGTTGTCCTGACCGTTGAACTCGTTGTTGGCCCGGCCGTCCCAGAAGTTGCGGAAGTTGAACACCGCGTTGATGGCCGTCGGTGCGTTGCGGCCGGTGACGCGGCGCGTGTTCAGCTGGACGACTTGAGGCGTCCCGTTGATGAGCGTGACGTGGTCCTCATTCCAGACCGGGTCAGCGACTGGCGCGAAGTCGTCGATCACCTGGCTCTGCGGCGGCACGGCGACGAAGTCGGAGCGGAACGCGCCAGCAGAGCCGCCGACGTTCTTGTTGTGGTGGATAAGCTGCGACTTGCGGTCGTTCGGGTCCGCGAGCTTGTAGAACGGGAAGTCCTCGCCGCGCAGCGAGTAGTTGACCCCGCCGCCGCCGGTCGCGGTCACGTCGAACCCCTGGGCGCCGAGCTCGGGTGCGATGCCGAGCTGGTTGATGGTGCGGTTGTCCGCGCCGGCGTGGTAGTGGCACGACGCGCACGCGACGCCGTCACTGCCGAGCGCCTGGTCCCAGAAGAACGCCTTGCCGAGCACTTCGGCCCAGTGCTTGCTCTTCACGATGCGGTTGAGACCGGGCACCTTGGGGACTTTGGCGGCCCGCAACGAGGGAGGAGTCGGATCGGGCTCCACGTGGGGAGCCTGGGCCGTCAGAGAGGTCGCTGCGAGCAGCGATACGGTAGACAGAAGTGTCTTGTGGCGAGTCATAGGAGTGGCTTCTCCCGGGGTAAAGTAGGAAGAACTACCCTTACCACTGGGCCTTTGTCCGCACAACCCCTACATGTCCTGATTCGATACTACCGATACTAATTGATACATGATCGATGCGGACGAATCGTCCGAGCGTAATACGGCGGTGCTGGGCAGCAGGCGGGCAGCCTTCTTTGGCTTGCGCCGCCGCGAAGCCTCTCGCCGCGCTCAGGCGCGGAACCGGCGCAGGAACACGCCGAGCACCACGAGCCCGCTGCCGAAGAAGTACTCGAAGCGCGGGCCGATCGCGGCGGGCTCGCCCGCCTCCGGCGCGGCGTCGACGCCCGCGGCGGCGACAGCGTCGGCGACCGCATCGGCGCCGCGATCGAGCACGGTCTGCGCGCCCTTCTGGCAGCAGTCCGGGACCTCTTCGCCCTGCCGGCTGGCGAGCTCTTCGTTGCCCTCGACCCGGATCACGCGGCGGTCCTCGGCGGTCAGGTACTCGAGGATCTGCCGCCCCTCTTCGACCGAGAGGCCGAGGTTGGGCATCGGCACGTTGTTGTAGGCCGCGAGCAGGCCCTGCACGACCGGGTCACCCTCGGCGATCACCTTGTCCGGCTCGACGATCCAGCGGAGCGTCCAGTCGGGGTCGCGCCGCTCGGAGACCCCCTTGAGGTTGGGACCGATGCGCGGCTTGCCGTCGCCCTCCCCGATCCGGTGGCACACGGCGCAGCGGGTGCTGAACAGCAGCTCGCCGTCGTGGATCTTGGGGTACGAGAGCGGCGCCTCGGCGAAGCTCTTGGTGCCGACGCCCGGCCCCGAGAAGTCCGAGACCCAGCTCGAGACCTGCGTGGCCAGCACATACGGGTTGTCGAACGGCGAGCGCTTGAGGTACTGCCCCGTGCGCGCGTTGCCGATCACCATGCTGATGTTGTGATCCTGCAGATCCTCGGTGTCGTCGAAGTAGAGGCCGAAACGGCGACGCAGCGACAGGATGTCCATCTCGTCCCCGGTGAAGAAGTCCCAGCCCGCCTCGACGCCGAAGCGCTCGCGGTAGTCGGCGAGCACCTCGGGCGTGTCGACGTCCGGGTCGACCGTGATCGAGTACATCTGGATGTCTTGCCCGACGCGATCGCCCAGGATGGCCTGCACCTCGCTGAGGCGCGCCGTCTCCATCGGGCAGACGTCGGGACAGGTCGTGTACATGAAGTTCAGGATGAAGACCTTGCCCTCCATGAGGTCGTCGTGAAACCGGACCTTCTCGCCGTCGTGCCGAACGAGCTCGACGTTGGGCAGCGGATCGCGGGCGCGCATCCGCGGGCGGGGCGCGAGGCCGTGGTCCGGGCCCTGGGGGACCATCGACAAGCTGAAGAGAGTTGCGAGTAGCAGCATGCGAATCGTTGTGTGGCTGTGCCGGCGGCCGCGGATCCACAGCGCGCCGGGAAACGGAGCCCCTGCCGCGTCGGCGCTACGAGCGCCGACGCGGAGGGGACCGACAAGAAGGGGTGTCCTTGTGCGTGTCTGGCTGCACCGGTCGCCGCGGAGTCCTCGGCAGACCGGTGGCCGCCCTTCCCTGCCGCGACGTCGCCGCCAGGCAGGGAGAGGTTGCGAAGGAGGGGGTGCGCCGCCGCGGAGTCGCGGCGGCGGCGAGCAAGGACTAGTCGTCCTTGACGATGACGGGCGTGGCCGCCGTGGCGCCTGGCGGCGGGCCGGCCGCGCGCGTCGACTGGAACGCGTTGCTCGTCACATAGGTGACGCCGTCCCAGCTCGGCAGCGGCGACGGCATCAGCTTGATCTGGCCGGGATACTCGAGGTCCCAGCGCATCAGCATGGCCGTGTCTTCGTGCGTCGTGTTGTGGCAGTGCTCGACGTAGGTGCCTGCGAACTCGCGGAAGCGCAGCGCGATCTCGATCTCCGAAGAGCTGTCTACCTCCGGCCCGACGCGATACATGTCCTTGCGGGCGAACCGCTCCCAGATCGGCGGCGGGTTGCCGTCCTTGGACAAGACGAAGGCCTCCTCGAAGTGGATGTGGACCGGGTGGCTCCAGCCGTTGGTGCCCTCGATCGTCCAGACCTCGATGTCGCCGATCGCCGGCGCTGAGGTGACGCGGCGGGTGTCCGCCGTGAACGCGCCCTCTGAGTTCTCGACCGTCCAAGGCGCCTTGTCCGTGCCGCCGCTGCGGCCGAACTTGAAGTGACGCTGGTGCGCGTTGGCCAGCTCGAACGCAGTCGGACGGTTGTGCTCGACCAGCTTCAGGCCGCCCGGCTCGTAGGCGGCCAGGTCCGTCGAGAGGTCTTGCATCCAGGGATACATCGGCTTGACCCGCAGCTGCAGGAACCGCTCGACGCACCGATCTCCACCGACGTAGGTGTCGGAGCGGCCGTCGCCGTCGAGGTCGACCTCGGTCGGGTTGTAGGTGCCGTTCAGCACTTGGCCCAGCGGGATGCGATCGTCCGGCCCGCGGCCGTTATCGTGCGCCATCAGGTTGACGAAGTACAGGTTCGTCCCGCGCTCGAACTGGCTGAAGTCGACGACGATGTCGTAGCGCTCGCCGATCGCCTGCGTCGGCAGCTCGCCGCGGCGGGTGCCGCTGGTGCCGTCGAAGTTGATCGCGTGCTCCATCAGGTTGCCGTCGTTGGCGATCATGTGGAACGGCACGGTGTCGTAGGACACGCCTGAGCCCGCGGGGCCGTTGAACTGGCCGACGTTGCCCTCGCGCTCGACGACCAGCGCCAGCTTGATGAAGCGAGCGACCGAGCCGTTGAGGAGGCGGAAGCGATACTTCCGGGCGCGCACGTCGAGGTAGGGGTGATACTGCCAGTTGGTCAGCATCCGGTCCCCGAGCATGCCGTCGGTCTGGAACGGGTTGTACCAGAGCTGGCCCTGGTCATCCCAAGCCTTGCCCGCGATGACGAGGTTGACGTCGTAGTCGCGGTTGCCCCAGCCCTGCGAGGAGCCGCTCGGCAGGCGCAGGTTGACGCCGTCGTTGATCGCCTCGTTGCCCCGGTCGATGGAACTGTAGTAGTTCATCATCGCCGCGTTGCCCTTGTAGACGTTCTGCGCGGTGAAATCGAGCATGTGGTCGTGGAACCAGTGCGTGCTCATGATCTCCCGGTAGTCGCCCGGGATGTTGACGATGCCGCCGTCATCCGTCGGCGTGCCCGCGCGCGGGTCGGTCGCGTTGACGTTGATCGTGTCGTGGCCGGCGATGACCATCGGCCAGCGGTAATCGTAGTACTGGCCCGGGAAGAAGAAGGCGCCGGCGAAGCCGTCCGACTCAGCGGGGTTGTGGCCGTTGTGCTCGTGCGTCGAGATCGTGTGCATCCCGAAGCCGCGGTTGGCGGTCACGTCGATCGGCAGCGCGTTGTAGTGCCGCATCAGGACCGGCACGCCGACGCGCGCCATCAGCAGGCGCGGCGGGAAGCAGCCGTCGAACGTCCAGAGCGAGTCCGGCTGCTGAACCGGCATGTTGGGGTGGAACTTCGGCTCGATCCCGGCCGTCGTCCCATCGAAGCCAGTCAGCCCCGTGGTGTTGTGGTAGAGACCGAACGGGCCGAACTCGGACAGCCCCTGCGCCGTGTGGCGGTAGCCGTGGTTCTGCAGTCCGTCGCGGAAGCCGGTGTTGGTCCGCGCGCCCGTCTGGGCCGTCACATAGTGCTCGAGCGGCTCAAACTCGTCCCAGCGTTGGTGCGCCCAACCCTGACCAGGCGGACGACCCTCCGCGGGCATGTCGACCGGGCGACCCAGGTACTGCGAGACCAGGGGGGACCACGGGCTCGTGTCGAGGTCGTTGCTCTCGACCATCGGGGGCGGGAAGAGCGGGCCTGCGAGCAGCTCGTCGAACTCCTCGTCATCGGGACAGTCCCCTGGAGTCGTGGGCACACTCAGCGCGCCGACCGGCGCCTCGGAGACCTCGATCTCTCGCGCACCGAATTCCTCGAAGCGGAGCAGCTTCTGCTCCCAGCTCCCAGCGCCGAACAGCGGGCTCGGCGGGCCGCCGCTGGGCACGCCGATCTCGGTAGCGCCAGGACGGACGTTGTTCATCGTCGCGTCGTCAAAGGTGCCCGTGGGCCCGCCCTCGAGGGCCGGGTCGTACATGTGGTCGGGCCCTTCGACCGGGAAGGCGCTCACGACGTACTTGCGGTAGGCGGACTCGTCGTTGGGCCCGTCCGCGTTGAAGAACGGCATCGCAAAGCAGATGCTGCCAACTCCAATCAAGGCTATCGATAGTTGCTTCATGTCAGCTTCTTGTGGTTATCTCCGGCAGGTTGATGGTCAGATAACACCATAGCATGGGCGTTTTGCCAATCATCTTCTGTGCGTAGGCACGAGTAAGTTTTCTCCTGTTTTATTTTCGATTGCTGCTTGTTACCCATTGTTACCTTGCAGCGTTACGGGATAAACCCTCCTCGATGCATGTCCCGCGGCGGCCTTCTATGCCTGTAAGCGACGAGAGCAGTCGATCCGCGCGACGCCCATAGAGACCCCTGGAGCCCCCCCCCCCAACGCAACGGGGCCGCCCACCTCCTTGCGAAGGTGGGCGGCCCCGTGCGACGGCAGCAGCGGCGCCGGCAGGCTCAGAGGTTTCCGACCGTGCAGCGCAGCGCGTTGCTGGTGATCGCACCCATCCCGTTGAGGAAGTTGTTGGCGGAGACGCCGAACACCCAAGACTGCAGGTAGAACTCCTGGCCCGCGAGGGCCGACGTCGCGACGCTCGGGAGCGGGATGCCCCACGACAAGGTCGGCGTCGAGGTCGGGAAGAACAGCGACAGCTCGGACTCCGCCACCGCGATGTGCTGGAAGCAGCCGTTCATCCCCAGGAAGCTGAGCGGGACGCCCGACGTCGGCGCGAACCCGATCAAGCGGACGTGGGAGACGGCGCTCGGCGGGATCTGCTGCGTCGTCACCTGAAAGAGACTGCTCGCAGCACCCTGCACCGGGCGGTTGTCGGCGACCAGCTCGAGCGCCGGGATGTCCGTCACCGCGACGGCGCCGCCCCCGGCGGAGATGTCGCTGGGGCCTGGATCTGCGCTCGCGCCGGGCCGCGACGAGCCGACCAGCCAACCTTCCGGGTTGGTCGTCGGAACGCCGGCCCACTCGATCGACCAGGAGCCGTTGGTGGTGTCGAGCACGATCTGAACGAAGTTGCGGTCCTGGGTACCCCACCCAAAGACACCGTCATAGGTGACGGTCGCGACGCCTGCGCTCTCGTGGTAGTAGATCAGGCCGCTGCCGATCGCGTCGGGCTGGAGGTCGGTCCACGAGTAGACGCCCCGCGCCGGGTTGGCGAGGAATTCGGGCACGTTGGGCGCGAAGGTGGTGGCGTTGCCAGCACCTTCAGCGACCCAGCAGTTGGACCCGACGAACAGACCCAGCGTGCCGCCGACGAGCGCGGTGTCGTATGCCTCGTCGTCACCCAGCGGCATCGCGACCGAACCGAGCGGCGGCGTAAAGCCAGCGCCCGAGGCCAGCGTCACGTCGTAGCCGCCGAAGAAGTCGGGCGTCGCCGAGAGCTTTTTGCCGTCGAGGTCGAAGTTCGCCGCAGGGATCTCCTCGTAGATGGAGGCGTACTGCGCGAGACAGCCCGAGCCGAACGGGACCGCGGACGCAAGCGACGGGCAGGACCCGCCGACGGTGTAGTTGATGTTGATGTTCGCCAGCCGCGGGCTGTACGACAGCCCCGTGAACGGGGTGTTTGTCGACCCGCCGACCGAGAGCTCGAGCTCCGGCGTGCTGTAGGTGCTCGGCAGGAACGTAGCGGTCGTGTAGGCGTGCGCGAGGTTGGCGTCACAGACGACCGCGAAGCCGAGGTCGCAGCCGGGCCCCAGCTCGATCGGCGCCGACAGGCTGATCGGCGTCGGGTTGCCGGTTGGGTTGGTGCCGACGACGGTGCCGGTCGAGATCGGCCCGACCCAAGCATCGGTGTGCGGCGACCAGGTGTTCTCCTTGACGTAGATCTCGACCGTGCCAGCGGTGCTGGCCGTGTTGGAGAAGTTCATCTCCAGCGAGTTGATCGAGATGCCGTTGGGGTCGAGACACTCCAGGTCGAAGTAGATCGCGCCGCCCGGCATGCCACCGTTGTTGTTGGCAAACGTCGTAGAGAGCGGCCCTTGCGCGGTAAGAGCCGCCGCAGTGGCGAGCAGGGAAAGCAGGATGGCTATCA
>Ga0181573_10004417_pt1 | contig 11983 bp, 10 predicted proteins | sample 101ome_25_FD_148643 | JGI IMG/M metagenome (GOLD analysis project Ga0181573, IMG submission 148643) | Coastal salt marsh microbial communities from the Groves Creek Marsh, Skidaway Island, Georgia - 101409BT metaG (spades assembly) | ecosystem: Environmental > Aquatic > Marine > Intertidal zone...
CGCGGCAAAGCCGGCAGGACCGGAGTGCCGAGTCCCATGAGACCACCCTGCTTGGACGCTGTAGCCGAGCCGGATGCAATCTGATCGAATACATCCTCGAGCTGTTCACCCAGGAAAATCGAGATGATGGCCGGTGGCGCCTCATTGGCGCCCAGGCGATGGTCGTTGGCAGCCGAGGCAATCGAGACGCGCAAGAGGTCCTGATGCTTGTACACGGCGCTGATGACAGCGGTGCAGAAGTAGAGGAACTGCAGGTTGTCATGTGGATTGTCGCCAGGATCCAGGAGGTTGATGCCTGTATCCGTCCCGATGGACCAGTTGTTGTGCTTTCCGCTTCCGTTGACACCGGCAAACGGCTTTTCATGCAAGAGGCAGACCATGCCGTACTTGCGGGCAATGCGCTGCAGCGTGATCATCAAGAGCTGCTGATGATCGCAGGCTACGTTGGTGTTCTCGAAGATCGGAGCAATCTCGTACTGGCTCGGAGCCACCTCATTGTGGCGCGTCTTGACCGGGATGCCGAGGCGATAGAGCTCCTTTTCTGTCTCGAGCATGCAGCTGAGGACGCGATCCGGGATGGAGCCGAAGTAGTGATCGTCCAGCTCCTGCCCGCGCGGTGGCTTGGTGCCAACGAGCGTGCGACCGCTGGTCATCAGGTCCGGGCGACGGTAGTAAAACTCCTCATCAATGAGGAAGTACTCCTGCTCGACGCCTACCGTGGATGTCACCTTGTGGACATCGTCATGCCCGAAGAGCTTGAGTGCGCGACGGGCCTGATCGTCAATGGCATGCATCGAGCGCAGGACGGGCGTCTTGGCATCGAGCGCCTCGCCTGACCAAGAGGCAAATGCCGTAGGGATGGCCAGATAGGCACCATTGTCATTCTCGATGATGAACGAGGGTGACGTCGGATCCCACACCGTGTATCCGCGCGCCTCGAACGTTGCACGGAGACCGCCCGAGGGGAAACTGGAGGCATCCGGCTCGCCCTGGATCAGATCCTTGCCCGAAAACTTGGCAACGGCGCCGCCACCACGATTCGGGGTGATGAACGAATCATGCTTTTCAGCCGTATTGCCGGTAAGCGGCTGGAACCAGTGTGTGAAGTGCGTGGCGCCGCGCTCGATGGCCCACTCTTTCATGGCCGTGGCTACTTCCTCGGCAATGTCGGACTTGATGGGCTCGCCCTTGTCAATCGTGGCCAGCAAACTGGCGTAGGTTTCGGTCGAAAGCCGGTTTTTCATCTCGTCGAGACCGAAAGCATTCTCGCCGAAGATGTTTTCGATGTCCATCGGGCTTGACTTGGACCCGTTGGCGGTGAATTTGGTGGCTGCGAGGACGTTGAGATCCGATGCGTGGCGACTCATGATATTGGTTGCTGGGCGTAGGGTTGGCGTGATGTGATGTCAGGAAATCGAGCCGAGGGGCTCCGTAAGCGTCATGGGTTCGACCGGAACGGTGCGCGTGTCTTTGTAGCTCGACAAGACGATGGACGTCGATGTGCCATGCACACCGGGCCAGGACTGTATGGTCGAAAGCAGCTGCTCAAGACCCGACGTGTTGCGAATGAGCACCCTCAGAATGTGGGATCCGTCTCCGGTGATGGAGTGCACCTCCTGGACCTGGTCGAGTTGGCATGCCTTCTCCACGAAGCCGGCATAATGCTTGGATCCATCCACCATGACTCGAATGAAGGCCAGAATGTCGAATCCGACGCGCCGGGCGTTGACCACGGCTTGATATCCCTCGACAACTCCGCGCTCTTCCAACTTCCGCATGCGTTCGCTCACGGACGGAACGGAGAGGGACACATCTTCGGCAATTTCATTGCGCTTGATGCGTCCGCGTTCCTGGAGGAGTTCAAGGATGCGGGTATCTATCTGGTCTATACGGCCCATTCGAGTGTGGCATTAATTAGTAAGGTCTAAATATAATATTGCCTTCTTTTTTTGTCTACACGAGAGCAATACTATTGATCTTCTTCACATTAGATACAGTTGATCGTCTCGGGCTGGCAGCATGGCCTTTCCCTCGTAAAGGCCCGGCCAACCTCTGATCTCACCGTTTCTGCGTCGATCGCATCTTGTATTGCCCCGCACCGTACCGCAGATTGATTGCGCACCATGGCAGGGGCATCTGTTGCACACAGAAGCCCGAATATTGCAGAATGAACAGGTATGGATTCACTTACTCAGATTGCCTTGGGGGCGGCCGTTGGGGAGGCCACTGTAGGGCGTAAGGCAGGCAAGAAAGGGGCCCTCTGGGGCGCTGCCCTGGGCACGTTGCCTGATCTGGACGTTGTTGCCAGCCTGTTTCTGGATCCGGTTGCCTCCCTCTCGGCACACCGAGCCGCGACGCACTCGTTCCCTGTCGTACTGTTAGCTGCGCCTCTGCTCGCCTGGGCAATCAAGCGGCTGCATGAGGACAACAGGACAACCTATCTCGACTGGGTCCTGCTGACCTCCCTGACCCTTGCTACCCATATCCTTGTCGATCTTTTTACGGTGTACGGAACGCAGATCTTCTGGCCGGTCTCCAACCATCCGTTCGGGGTGGACTCCATCTTCATCATCGACCCCTTGTACACCCTCCCCCTTGGGCTGGGGGTTGTCGTTGCCCTTTTCCGGAGCGTCGGCTCGATGAGCCGCGTCCGACCCAACGCTGCCGGCCTGATCATTTCCAGTGCGTACCTGCTCTGGGGGTTGGGCGCGAAGACCCTTGCGCAATCCTCCTTCGAGGAAAGCCTGTCCGTGCAGGATATCAGTACCTCTCAGATCATGACGTCCCCAACGCCTCTGAACACGCTCCTCTGGCAGGGGCTTGCTATCGAGGAGGATACGCTGCGCATTGGACTGGTCTCCATTCTTGACGAGGATCTGCCGCCGACCTTCCTCTCCATTCCCCGTCAGTCCCATCTCCTGGAGGGACATCTGCATGACCGCGCCGTAGCGCAACTGATGTGGTTCTCCAAGGGGTGGTACGCCGTCGAAAGGGACTCTCTCGGCCTGCGGATTGCCGACTATCGCTTCGGCCGGTCCGATTCGTGGTTGGAGGACAGTGGAGATCCCATCTTCCACTGGCATCTGATTCCCGATTCTTTGGGCGTCTACTCCTCGTTCAAGCAATTACCCACGCAGCTGAGCGTACGCGGAGGGCGCCTCGGGACCCTGTTCGACCGGGCCTTGGGACGCTGATCCCGAATACCCTTCGGGGAGAAAGACGATTTTGCGCTCTCTTCGTGGGCATCATCCGCATCAATCCCCGTATCTTGCACGTCGACTCCGGGCCCGTAGCTCAGTGGTTAGAGCTGCCGACTCATAATCGGTAGGTCGCAGGTTCAAATCCTGCCGGGCCCACAAGAACCCCAAGTAAGTCATTGTGCTGCTTGGGGTTTCTTTTTATGGGTACAACATAGGTACAACAAAGTGCCTAAAAATTGCCCGTTTCAGTACCCCCGGTGTAGGGGGGTAAAGCCAGTTTCAGGGGCTGCGGTTACCCCCGTCAGAAACGCGTGTGGTTTTCTCAAAGCCAAATCCAGACTCACGCCTTACCCATGTCCACCTCCAGCATCCCAAACACGAGGTGATACTCGCGCACTGGGCGAACAGGTTGGCGTAGCAGCTCCACGAGACAGTCCTTCCATTCAGACTGCCACGGGTATTCCGGAGACTTTTTTGTGTGAGTGCCGCTACGGGGGTGGCAACTTAGTCGGCTGAGTGGGCACCCGCTGCTTCAACAACCAGAATGAGTTCGCCGTCAACGACTCGCAAGAGGTTGCCCCACTGGCCAAAGCCGAGTAAGCCGCCCTCGCTACTCTCAATTTGATATCCACCCCAGTTTATAACAAGGTCATCGGAGACCGGTCGGTATCCATATGATTGAGCCGTGAGGCGCACGCCCTCTGGCGGTGGTTGAATCCCTGAGGCGAGGGCCTCGTGCCCTTTTAAGATTCCGTTTTCTGTGACTTGGACGCCGTCTTCCTCAAACATCTGAACAGAAAGTCCGGCTATATCTCCAGCATTAGTGAGAGAGGTATACCGTGCTATGGCCCGTTCCACCATGTCAGAGCCCTCTCCTTTGTGGACCTCGTCAAAAACACGCTCAACTTGAGTGAGGTCCGTCACAGGATTGTAGACGACAGCGTGATCAAATACGGAGCTGAGTGTTTGCCCATCGGAACGGTAAACGTTTAGCCACGCCCCTTTAATTCCTTGACCCTCATTTGGAGCCTCCCATTCACCAACTGCCATAATCACGCCTTCTCCCATCTCGCGGGCTTCAACGAGAGTAATAGAAAGCAATGGATCTCCCTCGTCTTGGGAAAATCCCGCCGAAAAGTTCTGAGAAATCGCATCACGTCCATACAAGGGGGTTTGCATACTGAAGGTAATTCGGACGGCGTCCTCTGCGTAAAGCGCTCCAACCTTGGACCCATCGCCGCTTGTCCAAGCCTCCTCAAAGGCACTCAAATGTGCCTCAACCAAACCCATGACGTTTGTACCATCCGAGTCATCCTTTTTAACAGAACAAGCGGTCAAGGCGCCAATTCCAAATGACAGTAGAACAAAGAGAAGAAGAGAATGAAAGGATTTCATAGCTATTACCTGCAGTTATGAACTGTGACTCGCGGCCCGAATGTCAACACCAGACGACTATTAGAGTAGGGCAATCGTTGACTTGTTGTCAACACTTCTGAGCGGCTCTGGAAATCATGACCTTGCTCCCAAAAAACGGATAGTTGATTAAGCGTACTTTTGCATCAATCAAGAGGTACGCGATGAGCACAAGGAAGAAGTATTCACAGGAGTTCAAGGAAGACGCTGTTCGGCTGGCAGAGATCAGTGGCAATGTCAGTCAAACGGCTCCTTACGCGCCCTACTGCGCCAGGTATCCACCATCGATTGGGTAGTAGGCTCCTGTGGCAAAGGAAGCAGCGTCGCTGGAGAGGAATGCAACGAGTTCTGCTACTTCGAGGGGCGTGCCGATGCGGCCGATCGGATGCAGCGTGGCCAGTCCGTCGAGCATTTCCTGATCCAGATTCTTCAACAGCGGGGTGTCGATGAAGGCAGGACCGACCACGTTGACCCGTATTCCGTGCCTGCCGTACTCAAGCGCAGTGGCTTTGGTAAGTCCCACCAGCCCGTGCTTCGAGGCCGTGTAGGCGGGCGAATTGGCAAAACCCACGGCTCCCAGGATGGAGGCAATATTCACGATGGAGCCTCCTCCACTCTTCAGCATCCTGGGAATCTGATACTTCATACCATAGAAGACGCCGGACAGATTCACATCAATCACGTTCTGCCAGTCATCAATCCCGTAGTCCGCAGTAGGGTTGATCGCACCCCCTATGCCTGCGTTGTTGCAGGCAATATCAAGCCGTCCGAAGTGTGCCATCGCGCTCTCTGCTAGGGCCTCGTTCTCGTGCGGCTTGGATACGTCGGCCGCTCTGAAGACGGCGCTTCCCCCAGCTTCCTCAATCATCCGGAGGGTTTCTTTTCCCCCGACCTCATCCACATCTGAAACAACCACGGATGCCCCGCGCGCCGCGTAGAGTTCGGCAATGGCCCGGCCGATCCCCGACCCTGCGCCCGTTACGATGGCCACTTTTCCTTTCAAGTCGTTCATGGTTGTGCCCTGTTTCGTTGCATGTGCTTGTTCTTTGCAGGCGTGCTCGTCACCTCAGGCGAAAGGCGAATCCGGATGCAATCCAAATCTAGCTCTGGGTATATGACTCGCTTGTAGAGCCCTCTGCTCGGCACCTGTAGGGAAAACCCGATCCCTTCCCTGCAGGGATCGTAGTTTCAAGGAGTCATGGCCTGCGCTCGATGCGTGCTCATACCCTGCAATCTGATGTCTCCCCTACTGCAACGCTGGACCCGAACGCCCTACACCCTCCGCATTGGGAGTGTCCTGTTCTTCTTTGTCATCATGGCAGCCTCCTTCTATCAGGGTGCCACGGCCGGGCCGGACATGCGTGCTTTCCTGATCGTGGTTATCGCATGCTTCCTCGTCATTACCCTGTTCCTTGCGCGGCACGTGTTCATGGGCCTCTTGCTGATGGGCGTGGCTGGGAGCCTCGGGTGGCTGACGGACATCTGGGGGGTGACGAATGAGCTCTGGACGTACCACGGCAACGAGAACTCCTTTCTTGAGCTGCACGCGTCGGCCGCCTCGGGCGGCGTACCAATCGAGATCGTGCTGGCCTATTTCTTTTCAGCCATGTGGCTGGTACAGGTGCTCGAGTCGCTCTTTGATCAGGAACATGACTGGATGCACGCCTTCCACGCTGCTGGTAAGAAACTGGGACTGGGTGGTCGCGAACGGGTGATGGGAGCCGCTGTCACATCCGTGTCGGTGGTCATCGTTGCCATCGATGGGCTCTACCTGCAACCCCTGATCACGTTCAATATCGGTACGTGGCTTACGCTTTTCGTCCCGTCCGCTGTCCGCCACACATCGGTTGTCTTCGGCCTGATCATGGCCATTTCAGGGCTGTTCTTCGAGATGCTCTGCACGGGCAAGCTCATTCCCGACGTGGCCATTTGGACCTATTCCGAGATGGGACATGATCTGCCCCTCTGGATGATCGGTGTCTTTCTCGGGTACGCAGGCAGTGGCGCCATTGTGGCCAGTGCGCAACTCATGTTGCTGAGAAGCACGCGATGGGGCCGGAAGGTAGAGCTGCTACCTCATCCGACCTGGATCTGAATCCCTTGGCCGAGGAGGGCATGCGCGGACACCATGGCGGGCTGGTCAGGACCCGAACACGCCTGCAATGACCTTCTTGCGATGACCGAAAATGCGGCCGAGCTGCCACTTGATGACAGGGTAGGCCAGATCGCCGAGGGGGGAGAGGGGCAGGGCATAGTCCACATCATCCACAATCAGTGTCCGGTGACCATGGTCCTCGAACCGGTGCGTGTGGATCCATTTCGCATACGGCCCTTTCAGCTGGGTGTCTTCGAATGAGAAAGGCGGATTCCAGGCCGTGATCTCCGTTTTCCACTTGAACGGAATGCCTGCGAGATGCAACTGATAGTCAATGAGGGCCCCGACCTTCATTTCGATAGGCTGCTCGGACAGGATCTCAAAGCGAAGTTCGTCCGGCGTGATACGCTCGAGGTTGGATGCGTCGGAGAAAAAGGCAAATACCTCGTCGCGTGGACGCTCAATCCACTGTTCGGAGTGCAGATGGTGGGTGATCATGGAAGGAGGGCGAACAGGAAAGGGTACGAGTGCGGCAGGAGGGCGAAAGCAGGAACAAAAAAAGGGAGCGCCCCCCGCCGAGGCGCTCCCTTATGACTGGTGTCTTCCGATGTTGTTACGGAAGAATCACCGCGTCAATGACATGAATGACCCCGTTGGGGGCTTTGATATCCGTAGCAACGACCGTCGCATTGTCTACTTTCACGACCCCGTCCTCCACACTGATATCGACGGTCGAACCCTGCACGGTTGCGGCCTCGGTCAACGTGACGACGTCTGCCGCCATGACGCGACCCGGAACAACGTGATAGGTGAGCACCGCAACGAGCTGATCCTTGTTCTCAGGCTTGAGGAGGTTCTCAACGGTACCTTCCGGCAGTGCGGCGAACGCTTCGTCGGTCGGAGCAAACACCGTGAAAGGACCTTCGCTTTTCAAGACGTCTACGAGATCGGCTGCCGTGACCGCAGCTACCAGGGTGTTGAACGTGCCGGCTTCAACAGCAAGATCCACAATGTCCTTGGCGGCGTCGTCTTGGGCGTTGGCCGTTGGAGCGGCCCAGACCAGTAGCGCAATCAGCGCAGTGCGTGTAAAGAGGTTTTTCATGATGTGCCTGTTAGTGTGGCCTCGCTCTTGGGAGACGATTACGTAATCAACTGCCAGCAAACTACCCGGCCGCGCCGACGGCACCTACCTCATTAAGATGAGCCGCGTCTTCACTCGATAAGCGGCAAGCGGTGTCGGCAGCCGGCTTTTACCCACCCAACACCTGCTCCACTTTCGGCCAGTACCTGCGGGACAATTTCAGCTCGCGACCGTCCTTGAGATAGACGATGTAGTCACCATGGAAATATGGCTTGATTTCCCGGACGGAAGGAATACAGACGATGCTCGAGCGGTGAATACGGACAAAGCGGTCGGAAGGGAGCTTCTTTTCCATGCCGGCCATGGTCTCCCGGATCATGCTTTTCTCGTCTCCACAGTGCAGGATGACGTAGTCTCCGGCAGCTTCGACCCAATCGATATCCGATGCCTCCACGAATCGGATCGAGTTACGCTCTTTGACCATGAAACGCAGGTTTTTCTCGGCTTCGGATGCCGTGCGGGTCTCGGACAGCAGTTGGCGCAACCGGCCTTCCAGGTCGGCGCGCTTGAGCTGCTGGACCTGATTCCGGGCACGCTGCAAGGCCGCCTCGAAACGGTCATCTGAGAAGGGTTTGACCAGGTAGTCAATGGCACTGGTCTCAAAGGCTTTGACAGCGTACTCGTTGAAGGCGGTCACGAAGACAACCGGTGGCATACGGGCTACGCCCACCTCGGAAATGACTTCGAGACCCGTCAGGCCAGGCATTTGGACGTCGAGAAAAACAAGATCCGGCGTGTGATTCCGGATGGCTTCCACGGCGCCGGGACCATCCGAGGCCTCAGCAACGACCCGCATGTCGTGCACATCCTGCAGCAGGAGGCGAATGGTATCCCTGGCAAGCGCCTCATCATCCACGATCAATACGTCGAGTGGTGCGTCCATCAGTCGACCTCGGGAGGTAATTGCATGACGGGTTGGGTGGAGAACGGCACCCGGATGGTCACCTCGAGTCCGCCCAAGCTGCCATTTCGAAAACTGAAATCCTGGTCCTGTCCGTACAGATTCTCCAGGCGTTCCTGTGTGTTGCCAACGCCCACACCTTTTTTGAGTCGCTCCGGATTACGCAGACCGGGCCCGTTATCGGCCACTTGCATCGTCACCCGGCCCTCTTCCAACCGGGCTTCAATCCGGATGCGACCCTGCTGCATGGACGGGGAAATTCCGTGATGAATGGCATTTTCCACGATAGGCTGAAGGATGAGGTTGGGTACGTAGGCGCCTCGCACCGCTTCGTCCATGGTGACTTCGACTTGCAGCCGCTCCCCGAATCGGGTTTGCTCGATGGCCAGGTAACGGCGCAGGAAGTCGAGCTCCTGCTCCAGGGAGATTTCCTGCTGCCCCTTGTTTTCGAGGGCCAAGCGGAGGAACTCACCAAGCTGCCCGAGCATGTTGACAGCCGGCTTGTTCTCCCCTTTTCGAACGAGCGCAGCAATGGAATGCAGCGTGTTGAACAGGAAATGCGGATGGATCTGCATTTTGAGCGCCCGCAGATTGGCTTGGGCCAATTGGACCTGCAGGGTAGCCGTCTGGGCCTCGCGTGTCATGTACCGGCGGTAATACTCCCAGGCGGAGTAAAGCCCCACGATAGCGGCATAGGTGAAAATATTGGCATGGATGCGGGTGAAGAAGTGGACCCGGTACAACCCGAAGGTGATATCGTCATGCAGCCCGGTCGTGCGGAAGAGCATCAGGTTGACGGCCGAGTGGATCAGCATGCTGACCACGAGGGCCGGGATATGCACGGTAAGGAGCACCTGCTTCCACGAGTCCTGCTCGAGCGGCCATCGCTGACTGAGTTTGAGGATGGCCGGGGTCAGAAGCGCCCAGATATACCAGTTGGGCAACGTCGAGATGACAGCATACGACCAGTTGAGGGGCTGCGCCGAAAGCGTCTGGTTCAGATAGTAGAAGCTGAGGGCGGAGACGCCCGGTATGGACCAAGCCAGCAGGTAGGCTGGCAGGTTGAACCAGTCAGCCCAAGGGCGCGGCATGAGGGTCGGACGGGCGTTGACTGCGGTGGGCATGCTGTTCATGGGTCGTGGCGCGATGCGCGCAAGATCCTGGTTGCCCCCGGGCTATCCGCCTTCGCGTCGATCAACCGCACGGTTCGGCGATAAGAGGCATACGAGCGCGACAAGCGGCTGTCACGCACAGTAGGGTGCATGGATGCGTCACCCGGGAGGAAGGACCCTTTCGTGTACGCGCGCCGCGCTCTGTTTCCGGAAAGCAGAGAAACAGATGTGAAGGCGGGCCATTCCAACGTACCTTTCCGGCCCGCCCATCAACCAGTCGGTTCCATGTACCGTCTCTTTTTATGCATCCTGGCCCTCGGCATTCTTGCCAACGATACCCGGGCTCAAGAGGCCGACCCGGCCGATGTCAGCAGCATCGATGCCATCATCGCGGCCTACTATGAAGTGGTTTCCGGTCCGGCCGGAGCCATCCCTGACTACGAACGGGACAAGTCCCTGCATCACCCCGATGCCTGGATTGCCATAGCCAACGTCGATGAGGACGGACAGCCGATTGTCCGCACCATAACACTCGAAGCATTCTACGGAGAGCTGGGACCGCGCGCCGAAAACTTCTATGAGTGGGAGGTCGAACGCTCCACGCAGCGCCACGGCAATATGGTACACGTCTGGAGCCGATATGCGTCGGCACGCGAACCGGATGGCGAACCCTACACCGGGGGTGTCAACTCGATCACCCTTTGGCACGACGGGTCGCGTTGGTGGATCATGGGCTGGATGTTCGATCGGTCCGGCGAATAACCTGCTCCCGTATGTTCATCTCTGCACTCGACCTCTTCAAAGTCGGTATCGGACCCTCGAGCTCCCACACCATGGGACCGATGGTGGCTGCGGCAGCCTTTCGTCGCAGTATTTCCAGGCATGTCTCCCGAGGCGATCTGACGCTTGCTGTGGGCAGTTCGCTTCGTGTCATCCTCAAAGGGTCGTTGGCGTGGACGGGAAAAGGGCACGCCACGGACCGTGCTGTCGTGCTGGGTCTGAACGGTTACTCGCCGCGCGGGCTGATAGGAGAAGACGTCAACGCATTGATGGGCGACCTCTGGCAGCGCATGCGGATCGAGACGGATGACTGGAGTCTGGGCTTTGCACCGCCCGATGACGTGGTTTTCGACCGGGGCGAGCCGCTGCCCGAGCATCCGAATGGCATGGTATTCCACGTCGTTTCGGGAGATCTCGTGCTTCACGAACGGATCTACTTCTCCATCGGCGGTGGCTTCATCACGGGCGAGGACGACATCGATGAAATCGAAGCGCCCCTGGCCATGGAAGAGGCCGAAGGATTCCCCTACCCCTTCGAATCGGGCAAGGACATGTTGGTGATGTCCAGGGAATCAGGGCTCTCGATTGCCGGGATGAAGCGCGAAAACGAACATCGTCATCATGGCGATATGAAGCTGAACCGGGGTCTGGACGAGATATGGAGCGTCATGAGAGCCTGTGTCGAGAATGGCTTGGGCGCCGAGGGGACTTTGCCCGGCGGACTCAACGTACGGCGTCGTGCCAAACAGCTGGTGGGCGAACTGCGTGCGGGTACAGGGCGCATCAGCATGAACGACTGGCTGTGCGCCTATGCCATGGCCGTCAATGAGGAAAATGCGGCAGGCCACATGGTGGTCACGGCGCCCACGAACGGCGCGGCCGGCGTCATTCCTGCCGTCCTCTACTGGATGGTGGAGCACGAAGACCTGGATCGAAACGGCATTCACGACTTCCTGTTGACGGCGGCGGCCATTGGCGGCCTGATCAAGCACCGCAGCAGTATTTCGGGTGCCGAGGTGGGCTGTCAGGGTGAGGTCGGCTCGGCCTCCGCCATGGCCGCCGCCGGGCTGTGCGCCGTACTGGGTGGCACGGTGGAACAGGTGGAAAACGCCGCTGAAATCGCCCTCGAACACCATCTCGGGCTGACCTGCGACCCGGTGGCGGGACTTGTGCAGGTGCCGTGCATCGAGCGCAACGGATTCGGCGCCATCAAGGCCTTTACGGCCGCCTCGCTGGCGCTGCGCGGCAGTGGACACCACATCATGACCCTGGATGCCTGCATTTCGGCCATGAAACAGACGGGCGAGGAGATGTCCCACAAGTTCAAGGAGACCTCGCTCG
>Ga0181573_10004418_pt1 | contig 11982 bp, 12 predicted proteins | sample 101ome_25_FD_148643 | JGI IMG/M metagenome (GOLD analysis project Ga0181573, IMG submission 148643) | Coastal salt marsh microbial communities from the Groves Creek Marsh, Skidaway Island, Georgia - 101409BT metaG (spades assembly) | ecosystem: Environmental > Aquatic > Marine > Intertidal zone...
AAAAAAAGAGAGAGAGAGAGAGAGAGAGATTTTTGGACGTGTGAATGTCATGCGGCGGTTCGGGTGAGAGAATGTGATGAACGGTGGATTTGCAAATGAAAGGACATGTCGCGGAAGGACGCTGTGCTGCGCACCATGGACGCATTGGAGGGCGCGGGTGCATCGCGCATCCCTCGGGAATTTAGAAGGGTGTTGTGCTGTGCAGATGCAATGCAGTGCAAGGATAATATGTCGTACACTTGTTAGATGAGTGTGACAAAGCATGCAAGCAAGCAGCAGGTTTTATTTTACCTTAAATCGAGATGCCTTTTGGCTTTCCAAAGAGGAGAGTGGGAAGACGGCCCCTATTGTCTTCGGTCACGAATGAGGTGTATGCTATGGATGTGTCAAACGGGCAAATATATGTAGTTACAGATTTCTAGTAAGAGTGCTGACGGTAGATGTGGTCGATGTTGCCATCCCAGTCGCCGTGGTACTGGGAGAGAAGGACTTCCGCCGGGGTGACCCCCGTCCTTGCGGTCTGCTCCAGCCCCGCGAGGAAGTTTACCTCCTTGTACCCCCTGCGATTGAGCCCCTCCTTGGCCTTTTCGACCACCAGCTGGGCCACGTCTCCCACCGTCCCGTCCTGAAATGGGGCAGAGAGCCCGTACTTGATGGCCCCATCGCGCATCTGCTTCCTCTCCTCCGCCGTCCAGTCGCCGATCATATCGTCCAGCTCGCGCAGCACCTGGTCGTCGTACAGCAGCCCCACCCACAGCGCCGGGAGGGCGCAGATCTTGCGCCACGGCCCCCCATCGGCCCCGCGCATCTCGATGTACCTCTTCACACGGATGTCCGGGAAGGACGTGGTGAGGTGGTCCTCCCAGTCCTGCAAGGTGGGATACTCCCCCGGGAGGGTCGGGAGTTTGCCCTCCATGAAGTCCTTGAAGGAGAGACCCGCGCAGTCGATGTACTTGCCGTCGCGGTACACAAAGTACATGGGCACGTCCAGGATGTAGTCCGCGTACCTCTCGAACCCGAACCCGTCCTCAAACAGAAAGGGCAAGTCGCCTGTGCGGTCCGGGTCCGTGTCGTTCCACACGTCCATGCGGGCGCTCACCACGCCGGCGGGGCGGCCGTCGATGAAGGGGGAGCACGCAAAGAGGGCTGTCGCGACAGGCTGCAAGGCCATGCTCACGCGGCTCATGCGCGCCATCGTCTCCTCTGTGTCAAAGTCGAGGTTCACCTGAATGGTGCACGTCCGCAACATCATGTCCAGCCCCTTGGACCCCCGCTTCGGCATGTAGCTGCCCATGATCTTGTACCGCCCCTTGGGCATCCACGGGATCTCCTCGCGCTTCCACTTGGGGTCGAACCCGAGCCCGATGAACCCCACCCCCAAGTCCTCCGCCACCGCCTTGACCTGGTAAAGGTGACTGTTGACCTCCGCGCACGTCTGGTGGATGGTCTGCAGCGGCGCCCCGGACAGCTCCAGCTGCCCCCCCGGCTCCAGCGTCACTGTCGCCGACGGCCCGCCGGTCGTGCTCGGCTCCTTGAGCCCAATGATGTTGCTGCCCTCCATGATGGGCTGCCACCCGAACCGCTCCTGCATCGCCAACAGCACGGCGCGGATCCCCTTGTCCCCCTCGTACGGCAGCCGCTTCAATGTGTCCAGCTCGAAGCCGAACTTCTCGTGCTCCGTCCCAATCATCCACTTGTCCCGAGGCTTCATCCCACTCATCATGTACTCCACCAGGTCCCGCCGCGTCAGGGGGGGAGCATCCGCGGGGCGTGCCGAGGCCTGCGCCACCAGCGCCACCGGCACCCGCGATGCCGACGTCCCCGGCACCGCCCCCACGTTCCTCTGCCACGCCCGGCCCGTCTTCATCCCCCCGCAACCACCGCACAACATCATCCCCCCTACCCCCCGTCGCCTCCGCGTCGGCTGTGCTTCTCACTCCAGTGCACCAACCGCACTGCAGTGCTTCTCACAACCCGCGCCGCGCTTTTTGCTTTGTGCGTTTCTATCTCCCTTCATTTCCCTATCATGGCCCTATGGAAAAGGATTAATCTAAAAAGTGACCCAAAATAGGAGAGCGGCCACATCCTTGGTCGGCTGGCTGTCCCACCCGAGGGCAGCGGCAAGGGGGGTAGGGGCCGGAGGCGAGGTGGGGCCGAGGTCGGGGAGGGAGTTCATGTTCCATGGGGCATGGGAGGTGATGATGATGACAAGAAAGGGGTGGACAGCAGCCGGCCGCGGACGATTGGCGGGGCGCTGGAGCGCCTTGGGGTGAGTGCGCCCTTCCGTGGGGCACGGGGGGACGTGCTGACACTGCTCGTCGTGGGCGCGGACCGCAAGGAGGGTACGTGTCCCGAGTCGAGCGGGCGCGTGTTCTGCGACCTGGAACCACCGCGCGGATGCACCACGGTCGAGGTGGTCCTCGTGGGCCCGGGACTGAGCCTTGAATACGGGGTGCGGCAGCACGAGATGCACAATGCGGGGAGGGTCGGGGAAGCACGCACCGTCCGGCTGTCGGTGGGGTACCACGTAGGAAGATGGCATGACATGCCGGGCAGCGACGGCGACGGCAAGCCGTGGTTTGGCACCATCGACCTTGCTGTCGCCTTCAACGCCGGTATTTACGGGTACGGGCCAGACGAGTGGCTCCCGACCCTACGCATGCTACTTGAGCCCGTGCCTGACGGCGCGCCATGCCTGGTGGTCACGGGGTACACCCTTGAGGAGCTCGAGGACGACGAGGAGGCCATTCGCGAGTTAAGGCCAAACGCCACGTGGGTATGGGAGCCGGAGGTGAGTCCCCACGCGAGCCACGTCCCGCGCGTCCTTGGCACGTGGGCAGACGACGGGTACCGTCCAAATGACAGCGGAGGGCCCCCACGCCCGGGGGACTGGGGGCTCGCGGACAACGCCGCATGGTGCTGCTGCGTCGCCGCTCCGGTTCCAGAGTCGTCATGACCGTGTAGGAGGGTGTCGAGAGCTTCGGATTAGCCTGCCACAGGCTGTGTCTGCCGTGGGCGGCATCGCAGCTCGCTCCAGAAACATGTGTATATATATGGACAACTGACCCTTGCTTTCCTTGCGGTGTCCAGTACGGGACGACGCCTTCGGCCGCATGCTGAATCCGGTACTTGAGCTAGAACGGGGCGATGGAGTCGACGGTGAGGCGAAAGTCCCCCGCGGTGAAGCGCGGATTCAACACGCCGTCGTACTCGAATTTGCTGAGCATGAGCTGCACGGCACGGACGTTTGATGCATCCAAGGGCGCCTTGAGCTCTGCACCCTTGAGCGTCTTGGCTCGAAACACGGGCTGAAAGTCCCGGAAGGGAACGGACACCGTGGTCCATTTGCCCGGGGCAGTGTCGAAGCTCTTGCACCAAGAGATGCCGTCCCAGTTGGGGTCATCGCGGAGAATCAACTTGTACCGGTTGCCTACGTCAGACTTTACCCGCATCCTGATGCCCTTGGCCCCGGACAAGTCCCACGCCACGTCCTTGGACCGGACGGACGCGAACCCGCCGTTGTTCTCTACGCGCACTGTCCCCGAAAACACGCCCGCGGGCGTCCCTCTCCTCTCGCCGGCATCCTCCTCGTACCGGAATCCGGACACGCTCACCCCACCCATGACCACGTCGTCCAAGGGTCCGAAAGCCGGGCGCACCCCCGACGCCGCGTCCATCAGCGGCGACGACGCAGACGCCCCGGCCTTCGGCTCCCTCGCAAACGGGTTGTTGAAGAACAGCAGCGTCTGCACGAAACGGCCCACGTCCCATGACTGCCTCCCGCCAGAGGCCGCCTCCACAACTCTGCGAGTGCCCGACACCCGACCGCGATGAGAGCCCCGACCCAGGGGCCCCCTGGACACCAGACGCCCTGGGGGCCCTGCCGATGTGGCCAGGGAATGCATGCCGCCTGCTCCTGTACCTCCAAGGTGGGGTGCACGCAACCCACACTCGCGAGTCCACGCAATCGCGCGAGCAAACGTGCGTCGTGGCGAACAGATCACCGCCAATGAAATTTTGGTTGCACAAAACAAAAAACATTTAAAGGTTGCACAAAACAATCCTATTGGTGGGTGAGACATGTATGGCCATAGATAGGGAAATGAGGAAAGGGGAAGAGGGACGATTCCCAGCTTTTTTGGGGAAAGTCGAGAGCCAGGGAGGCGGGCGGAGCAGAGAGGGTGCAGCGGAGGAAGTGGCTCTCTCGTTCACACCCAGCGCCCGAAAGAGAGCGGGGGAGGGAGCGAGTGAGGGAGAGATGGATCTCCTAGTCTCCTAGTCTAGTCTCTGTCCTGTTCTCGTTTCTTGACTGTCCATTTTGCGGAGTCCAAGGTCCGGCCCCAATGGACCTGGTGTCGATCCTGGAGTGCGTGGCTGCGGGCCTGCTGTCGGACGAGGACGTGGGGGAGCTGCTTCTGGACGCAATTAAGAAGGCGGGGAGAGAACCGACGGTGCTAGGTCGCCGCGACTCGGCTGAGGACAAACCTCCGCCAGGGATAATGGGTAAGAATGAGGTCGGGGTCCTTTCCTTTGCACGTGTTTGCTGTGCAGCGCAGGGTGCGTGAGTGTGTGTTCCATTTGAATGATGACAGAAACTCTACTTTGCGGTTATGAGAGGTATTGGCGCTCGCGCCATGACCACTTTGAGAGACCTGAACTGACAAGATAGGAGCACACCCAACGCACGCACGCACGCACGTACACAGCAGATCGTCCATCGCTGAACATGAGCGTGGGCCTCATGGTCTGTCCATTCGCAACGCAAGAACGTAGTGTCTAACCCCCTTTTTTGTCTTTTACTGCGTTCGCTCAACGGCTGCAGAAGAAGAGGAAGCCGAGGAGAAGATTCCCGTGGACGAAGATGGCCAAGGTGCCAACCTTGTGGACGACGACGATGCTGGCATAGAGGTGAATGAGATTGACCCTGTGCAGCGCGGCCTTTCCGAGATGGCTCGGAGGGATGATGGGCCTGCCATCCCTCGACCGCCGCCTGGCGTCGTGCCCAGGGACCCGCGGCTGGTGAGCGACAAACGCAGCTTTGCCATGCGCCGCCTGCGAGCGAAAAAGCGACGAATTCAAAGGGAGTGACCTCCCCTCCCCCTCGTGTAATGATGTAAATAGAACTTTACAAACTGGCTTGGGCGCGCCGTGCCTTGGGCTTGCGCCTGGGTTTGCAGGGCGTCGTCTCCTGCTCCTCAAACTGGTACTCCTCGTCGTCTTCCTCCAGCATGGCCATGGCGTTCGCTTCGTCGCCGTCGGTAAACAATGCTGCGTTCAGGGAAACGTAGTCCACCTTGGGGCGCACACGCTTTCTCCTCCGGTGCCTTGGACTCTGCGATGCCACCCCTCCTCCCCGGGAGTTCGATTGTTCCTTTGTGGTGGTCGTGAGCACTTGATGAGGCCACGCGACCTTCACCTCTGGCGACGGCGACTGCAGCGACGTGCCCGAGTCCACTTGCACGGGCCTGGAGGTGTCCGCAGAGGGAAAGAGGTCCCGCCAGTCGTCCACATGTGCATTCTCTTCGAATTCCTCACGGATGGCGTCGAGGAGTTCCAGCTTGGTGTCGCAGCAAGGGCAAAACCAGTCCACATCAGGGTCCTCCGCAGCGTCCGAATCCGACACCGCCGGACGAAGGCACTTTTGGTGGTACGCGCGGTCGCATTTCGCCCCGTCGCACAACAGAATCTCGTTGCCGGTGGGCGTGTCCGCACTGCCGCACCGGCTGCACACTATGTCCCCCTCGCTCAGCCCGCTGTCGGTATACCTGTCCGTGAGCGGAGTCTCCCCCGCGTATCGCGCCTCAAGCTCCGCGAACGACGCCTTGATCTGGTTCTTGAGGTGCACCACGCTCGCCCCCGCGCGCTCCACCTCCGCGGATGCCTCCACCGCCCTCGCCTTGCTCTTCCCCCATCCCTCGCACGTAAATGCCTCCAGCACCTGCATCTCCCTCCGCAGCCGTGACAGGTGCGCCTTGATCCTGTTTCGAATGCGCCGCGCGAAGTCCCCGTCACCCAGCTCGTCCATCTCCACCACCCGCCCGCAACTCCCGCGCCGCGGGACCTTCTTTGCGGGCGACACCGGCTCTACTGCGGGGGTCCCCAAGGCCGCGCTGTTCCTCTGCACCGCACGCCGCTCCGCGGCGAGCCCCGCCGCCTCGGTCCTCTTGGGCTTGGCTGCTCGCGACAGACGCAACCGACCACGATTCCGTGTACCTACCATCGCGCCATGCGCCCGACGCCTGTCTGACTTCTGGCTCTCCACTCCCTCCCGTGAACCTCGGTGAACGAATTTTGGCATGCTGGACCCCATCCTTCAAGTTGAAATTACATTGAGCCATTCTCCATTTTTTTTCGTTTTCATTTATGGCAGTTTTTCGTTCGCATATATGGTTCGGTGGGTGCATACATGGTTGCGCACTTGGAGTTGGGCTACCCGGGCGGCATCTGAACGCGACCACCGATGAGCTTGCATGCACCGCGCTTACAGGTTTCCGTCAATTTCCTGTTCTTATGGTGACGTTTTTTACTCAGAATACGATATCATCTTCGTCGTCATCGAGGGCGGCGAAAGACTGGATGGCAGCACCTTCCTCGGCGACCTCAGCTGCCTCACTGGCGTCGATCTTGAATAGGTCCGCAAGCTTGGCGGCCCGATCGGGGTGCGCCGCACCGTTGGCGTCGCTGTACAGGCCGTAGAGGAGAAGGAGGTCGTCGCGGTTCTTCCACGTCACCTCCCCTTCAGAGTCCACCTGGGCGCAGTTCAGCAGGTTGTTGAGGTCCTTGACCACCATGTCCTGCTTTTTCTGGCGCATGCTGCTCACGGCCTGCACCAACAGGATGCTCTTGCGGCTCTTGGCCGCCGTCACCATCATTTCCTTGGCCTGCGCCTCCTCCAGCCCGAGGTCCTTGGGCAGCGCCTGGGTGAGGTCCACCTCGTCCAGCGGCTCTGGGGTCCCCTTTTTCAGCGCGTCATCCACGGCTGCATTGTAGAGCTTGACGCGCACAGTCTGCGGCACCTGCGTGGCAATGTCGATGCCGGACTCCCGCAGCATCCTGAGGTCGTCCGGCCCCACCTTACCCTGGCTAATGGCCGCGTTCAGGTTGCTCAGCATCTTGCCCGAGCTCATGCCCTTGATGATCTTTTCTGCCGACGCGTCGTCCATGTTCAGCTGCTTCTGCAGCTTGGCCAGCATGTCGGCCTTGGTCGGGTTCATCCCGCTCCCGTCGGCCAGTAGCTTCTTCACGTTCTCCTTGAACACCTGCTCCGAGAGGCCGCGGTGCACGTCAGCCACGTCAAACACTGTCAGCCCCAACACTTCGCCCAGCTGCTGCAGCCGCACGAACTCGCTCTGGTCGCGCTCCATCACGATTTGAGACCCCATGGGGAGGTTGACCACCTCGCCCGTCATGCAGTACATCAAAAAGTTTTTGTACAGGTTCTTGGCTTCCTGCGTCTCCAGCTCGCCGGCCAGAGTGATGAAGTTCTGGCTCTGCTGGTCCTCCTCCTTCTTCTTGGCCTCCGCCGCCGCGCTCAGCGTCGCATCGGACGAGCTCGTGCTCGTGCCGCGATCCTCTGCACTCGACCCGCTGATCTCGGCGATCTTGGCGTCCTCCTTCTTCATCATATCGTCAAGGGCAGTGAGGTTGCCGGCACGACTGGGCCCCGCCCCCGACCGGGCGGCCCCCACCGCCTTGTCGCCCGTCTGCAGCGCCTCTTTCTTGTCCTTGTCCTCCTTGGCCGTCGCGTCCATGGCCTGCTGCAACAGCTCTTGCGCCTCCTTCATGGCCGCCTCCTGCTCTGCGTCGCTCACGCCTTCCTGCTTAGGGATGTTGATGGCCGGCGCTCCCGGGGCGGCTTTGGTCACTCCCAAGTCCTTCAACAGCGGGGTGACCACAAAGTTGGAAAAGTAGACCACCTGCTTCAGCTCCTTGGCCTGAGCGAGCTTGTCCGACCCCATCCCCCTTGCCTTGCCAATGCCCGCAGTGAATTGCTTCTTCACCGTCTCCGAGAGGATCTCTTTGGCCAGCTCGTCGGACAACTTCAGGTTCACCTGCGCCTGGCGCACGCTCTTCTGGCTCGCCTCTGTAAACGTGTCGATCCCCCCGGCGATGACGCCTCGTAGGGTCCGCGAGTAAATTGCCCCGCAGTGCCTCTTTCTGGCGGCGGATACGTCCTTCTCGGGCACCAGCAGCAGCTGCTCCAGCTGGTCCAGGCTCGCGCTGTCCTCGTCGCTCAGCTTGGAGGTCTCCTTCAGACTCGCCTCGAGCTTCTTCTCGTAGATGTCCGCGTGAACCCACGAGGCACGGTCAGCTCCCAACCGGATCTTGTCCTGAATGGCTTTCAACGCAGCGGCCTTGTCGGCGGCGGCTGCTAGACTTCCACCCTGCACCGCATCTCTGAGCATCTTGCGGTAGCTCCGGCACGCCACCTCGTCCCGCAGCTCGTCCACCTCTTTGTTGCCCAGCGCCAAAGTCACTTTAAGCTGCTCCATGTTGGCCTCGTCATCGTCCGTCACCTCGCCCTTGCCCATGCAGTTGCCCGCGTAAAAGCGGAAGAGGTCGCGCATGTCTTCCTCCTTCCTGCCCTGCAGCATCACCATCCCGCACCCCGCGGGCAGCATGTCCTTGTCCGGGCTCTCCCCCAAAACTTTCAACTGTCGGTTATACGCGAGCAAATCGTCCAGCGCCTGCACCCCGGGCCCCAAATCCTTGATTCTCAGCCGCTTCTTGTACACCTCGTGCGCCTTGTCCGCCAGCTCTCCAACGTGCTTGCTCGTCATGTCCGTGAAGAACTGGGCCGCCACCTTGTCCTCGAGCCCGACCTCGCCTTGGTAGTCGCGCACCTCCATCAACTTGCCCACGTCCACGTCGCCGCCCCCCAACGCCTGCTCCAGCCGCTCCTCGTACAGGTTGCTCCCGCTCTCCTTCAACGCCACTCGGATCTCGGCGTCGTTCATTGAAAATGTTCGCTTCCAAGGCAAACAGAACTTCGCCTTCTCCTCCCCAAACACGGCCTGGCTCACGAAAATCAATTTGCGAAACGTCCGCTTCACGTCCGCCTCGCTGCCGGGGTTCTCAAACATGTCCCTCTGAACCCGCCGCCCGACCTCCATGTGTGCCTCCCCCGCCACCTGGTCCGACAACCCCATCGCCGTCTTGAAATGGGAGATCTTGGCCGCCTCGTCCCCAACCAACGGCGCGCTGCCGTACGGAATGCAGCTCTGCACAAACTGCGCGTATATGTCCCCCATCTGTGCCGGAAATTCCTCTGCCATGTCCTTGCACCCGTACTGACTCCCAATGTTGAGCACGTCCTCGGGCGTGAGCACCAGGGGGTCGGGGGCCGCCGCCAGCGCCGACTGCAGCGCCATCGGCGCCAGGCTCCTGGACGCCTCGTCCAATTTGAGCGCCCCGAACCCGCCCGCCACCCCGCCGACGGCCACCGCCGCCCACCGCGCCGCCGGCTCCGCCCCGCCCGTCGCCACGAACCCGAGCCCTGCCGGCACCACGACGCACGCGCCCTTCACCGCGAGTCTCAACGGAGGACTCAGATTCTCCATGAACTCCTGCATCCCGCTGCGGTAAGAGGGGGCGACAAACACTGCGTTGGAGGATGAGCCCGGGGTGACCTCAGCGGAGGCGGGGGCCCGGAATCCAGGCACCGCCCCGCCGCATCCCCTCGTTGTCCCCTGCAGTCGAGCCCTCAGCCGCGCACGCACCGGCGCACCGGCGAAAAAAGGGGCCGCCGCATGCGACGGGACGCCCGCGGCGCAACCCACCATCGAAGCGCACCTCACTCAACACAATTGCAGCCCCGCCCACCCGTCCCGCGTGCCGTCCTTGTGTGAACGGCCCTGTCTACCACGTCAGTCAATACGGCTCTCCCTACAAGGCCAACCTTATCAAAAAAGTGAGGGGAACACTCCCGACCTACCCCATCCCTAATCCAAAGGGACTACGGGGGAGGTACAAGGAAACCACAAGTCCCTGCGTCCTTCCGCTTTGGGGGGTCCACATTTCTTGGACTTTTTTATTGAGTTTTTTTTTGGGCCTGACATTTCCGTATTTTTTTTGGTTTTGGTTTGTTTTTCCAGGGGCCCCAAGGGTCGCACAAAACTGGACATTCCATGTCACGGCGCGCACACGGGCACACGGGCACATGGATGGGTACACGGGCACATGGATGGGCACACGGGCACACGGGCACACGGGCACACGGGCACACGGGCACACGGGCACTGGTCGCCCTCGTTTGGGGAGGCCGCGATCTCGAGAGATGGGGTGGGCGGTATCTGTGTGTGTCGTTCCCGCGCAGACTGCGCCGGCGGGCGTGCGGTGTCAGCGGGGGGCGGGGCACAGTGCGCGAGGGGTGCCGGCGTCGGCGTCAGCGTCGGCGTCGGCATTGGCATTTGCATCGGCTTCGCACCGACGGCGTGGAATTGGTGTGGGGGTGCGGCAGCGTCCGACGCGGGCGAGGTGTGCACCCCTTGGGGAGGGCAGGCCGGAGGTGGATGACAGCGTGTCCGTGTGGGACGACAAGCCCGCGTGGTGTCAGCCGTGGACCATCGTGACGACTGGCGTCGCGGGCGTGTCTGCGTCGTGGGCGCTGTTCCACTCCCCGTTCCTCACCGTCCCCGCGGCGGGGCTCGTCGCCCTCTGGTGGAAGGTGTTTCTCGTGGACTACCCCCCGATGTACGCGGAGTACGTGAGGCAGGAGCGGGCGGCGGCGAGGGCGGCGGCGCAAGGGATGGGCGAGCCGCCCGCACAACGCGACTCGTGACCGACGACGGTGCGGCGCCCACTGCGATGTGGAAAAACAATATGATACATCTAACTATGGTTTACGCGGCTAGCACTCCCCCTCCTCGATCTCGCCCTCCTCTGGCTGAGGGGCCTCGGCGGAGAAGCCGGGCGAGGTCGGCCACCCAAGTCCCGGGCTGCCGTTGCAAGGCTGCTGCTGCTGCTGCTGCTGCTGCCGGGCGAGCTTGGTGCGCTTGAGGTTCTCGAGGCGCGCCTCCTCGGCGGCAAATGCAAGGCTCTTGGACTCGCGGCGGTCGATCTCGCGGGCTTTGGCCTCGGTAAGGCCGGCGACCTGTCTGAGGGAGTCGGCGACGGTCTTGGCTACGTAGGCACGGCCGGGCGCGGGCAGCTGCGGAGAACAGTGCTCCCACACGCGGTTGGCCAAGGCCGGGTCCACAATCCCCATCTCCGCACCCGCGGCCAGCATGCAGCCCGCCGCCACCTCCCCGGGGGGGAATTGCAGGCACAGCGTGGTGCGCAGGGACAGCCCAATGTATCCCTGGTGCACCTTGTCGCCCGCGGCCAGCTGCTGGAAGTCGCGCACTTTGCTTGCGGTCCCCAGCGGCTCCCTCGGCGCCTCCACCCAGGGGCCCAAGAACTCGAGGACAAACAGGTACGGGTGCGTGACCCCGAGCGCGTAGTCGAGGGTCTTGAGCAGCAGCATCTCGGCGTCCAGCACCTTCTCCTTGTGCGCCTCGAGCCGCTCGGGGGACTCCAGGACCTTGGCCGCCGCCGCTTCGCCGTGCGCGTGGCGCTGCATCTGCGCGCGCTGCACCACGTACAGGATCGGTCGCCGCTCCTCCTCCGCCTTGGCCGCGAGGAACAGCGCCGCCTCAGCCACCACGTACCGGTCTTCGAACGCCTTGAACGAGTGGCGCGACCAAAAGCGTGCCAGAAACACCGCGGCCGTCGCCACCACCAGCCGCCCGCACCCGCACCGCTCACCAAGCACCGCCGTGAAGTCCACCACGTCCTTGCGCAGCCACAGCTCCACGCCGTACCCGATCCCGTCCCGCCGGCTCGGCGTGTGGTACCGCAAGTCAGACGCACTCCACAACCACGTCCCGCTCGCCGCCGCCGTCGCTCCGTCCATGATGGGGCCCCGCCCGAGGGAAACCCAAGCTCACCTGCACCTCAACGACCAAACCCAACCCGACCCCCCCTTCCCCCTCTCACCCACTC
>Ga0181573_10004420_pt1 | contig 11977 bp, 8 predicted proteins | sample 101ome_25_FD_148643 | JGI IMG/M metagenome (GOLD analysis project Ga0181573, IMG submission 148643) | Coastal salt marsh microbial communities from the Groves Creek Marsh, Skidaway Island, Georgia - 101409BT metaG (spades assembly) | ecosystem: Environmental > Aquatic > Marine > Intertidal zone...
AATTCTAGAAACAGATCTGTTGAATCGTGTGAATGCTCGTTCTTTACGCCTCAGAGACGGGCAATGCGCAGGACTGTGCGGAACTCATCGGCCGGCAAGCCAAGGCGAGGGGCTTGTCCGACGTGCGGGTCCTCGCAGCGGACACCTACCTGTCCTCCGCCATCGACCGGTTGCCCCGGGAGGACGTGCTGGTGTGCGTGGCGAGCACGACGGGTCAGGGGGAGTTTCCGAATAATGGACGGGCGTTTTGGAAGTACCTCCGGCGGCGGGCGCTTCCCGCCGACCTGCTGGGGTCGGTGCGGTGCGCCGTGTTTGGGCTCGGGGACAGCGGATATCCGAAGTATAACTACTGTGCCAAGCTGTTGAGCAAGCGGTTCGAGACGCTCGGGGGTCGGTCGGTGGTTCCGCTTGGGTTGGGGGATGATCAGCACGCGCAAGGGTACGATGCGAGTTTGGACCTCTGGTTGCCCAAGCTGTGGGAATCGTTGGGGGCGTCTGCGGTGGTGGACGCGGGTGCGCTGGCGCTGGCGCCGTCGTTTGACGTCGAGGTGGTGGGTCGGGTTTCTGATATGCCGTGGTTGGCGACGGAGGTTTGCGAATCCGTGGGGCACTCGGTGCGGCGGTTGGAGGCTCCGGATGATGATGCGTTGCGAGCGCGGGTGTTGAGGTCGGCCGAGGTTGTGGCGAACGCGAGGGTGACGCCGCCGGATTGGTTCCAGGACACGCGGCTATTGACGTTGGAGGTGGCGCTGGACGGTTCTGGGGTGTCCGCGATCGGGTCGGGGACGGCGGAAGAATCGGCGGAGGAAACGTCCGAGTCGCCGGCGTCGGCGTCGGCGCCGCAGCAGTCGTCGGCTGCTCGTATTAATCCCGGGGACGTGGTGGGCATCTGGCCGAGGCAGGACGCGGATGCGGTGCGGAAGATCCTGGGCGCGTGCAACCTCCGGTACGACGACGCCGTCCGGGTGCGAACGCGGACGCAGACGCAGACGCGGGGTGGCGGCTCTCGGGGCGGTGGCGATGCAAACGTCACGTGCAGCGCGGGAGGGCTGCTGGAGGGACTCGTGGATGTGCAGGGCGCCCCGCCCAGGCGTACGTTCATACAGGCGATGGCCCAACTCTGCCCAGGAGACGAGGCGACGGCGATGTACAAGGACCGGCTGGTTCACCTGTCGTCCGCACAGGGCCGCGAGGATTTCTACGAGTATGTCATGCAGGAGGGACGGAATCTGGTCGAGGTCTTGGCGGACTTTTCGTGCGTCCCGATGACGCTCGAGTGGATCCTGTCGTTCGCCCCGCGACTGCAGTGTCGGCTGTATTCGATGGCCTCTGTCGCGTCCGAAGTGTCCGCATCGCCTGGGATTTCTGCATCTCCTGGAGTGCTTTCGGCGCCGGCGGCGCGTGTGGACATTCTTGCCGCGATGGTGCAGTGGAAGACTCCAGGGAGGCGGCTCCGGAGAGGCCTCTGCAGCAAGACGATTGCGGCCCTGGCGCCCGGCGATCGGATCACGGTCCACCTCGCATCCGGAGACTTGAAGCCTCCCCTCCCGTCCGTACCGATGATTCTCGTCGGACCGGGCACGGGGATTGCCCCCCTGCGGTCGTTCCTCCAGTTCAGACGACTGCAGAAGTCGCAGGCGAGGGGCTCTCGCTCGACCGAGCACGTCGCCCCGTCCGTGCTCTTCTTCGGGTGCCGCGACAGGACGAAGGACTTTTACTTTGCGGACGAGTGGCGCGACATGGTGGACGGGGACGGGGACGGCGGGGTTCTCCGGGAGGTCATCTTGGCGACGTCGAGGGAGTCGACGCCGAAGCGATACGTCCAGAACGTGATCAAGGAGCAGGGGAAGCTCGTCAGTGAGCTGATACTCGAGCAGGGGGCACACGTTTACGTTTGCGGTCGGGCGGACTCCATGCCGGGTGAAGTGGAACGCGTGCTTGCCGAGCTGTTGGACGCTCGAGTGGACGTGGACGCCAGAAAAAAACTTCTGAAGCGCAGATTGCACGTCGAGTGCTGGTAGCCTGGTCTCGGTATTCGAATATAAAGATCTCGTCGACGGGTTCCGTTGTTGAGCGGAGTGCGAGAGAGGGAAGCCACGTCTGGTCTCGTACGCGGCACTCGATCTAGTCGGTCACGGTCGGTCAGCCAGCTCCAGCTCGACCCCACATGGACTACCTCTTCAAGTACATTGTCATCGGCGACAGTGGGGTGGGCAAGTCGTGCCTGCTGCTGCAGTTCACGGACAAGCGGTTCCAGCACGTTCACGACCTGACGATCGGCGTCGAGTTTGGCGCCCGGCTCATCACGGTACGAACTCGACGGCCACAGCCATGCGCGCACCCTACCCGACGCACTCACGCATTCCCTCGTTTGTCGTCATCATCGTCGTCGTCGTCGTCATTAGGTGGACGGCAAGCAGATCAAGCTGCAGATCTGGGACACTGCAGGTCAGGAGTCGTTCCGATCGATAACTCGCAGCTATTACCGTGGCGCGGCGGGAGCGCTCCTCGTCTACGATATCACGCGGCGGGAGACGTTTGACCACTTGGCAAGCTGGCTGGAGGACGCGCGGCTGCACGCAAACCCGAGCATGACGGTCATGCTCGTCGGCAACAAGTCCGACTTGTCTCACCGGCGGGCGGTGTCGGTCGAGGAGGGGCAAGAGTTTGCGAGGGAGAACGGACTGCTGTTTTTGGAGACGAGCGCAAAGACGAGTCTCAACGTGGACGAGGCCTTCGTCGATACGGCCAAGCAGATTTTTGACAAGGTGAAGCAAGGCACAGTCGACGCGACGAACGACTCGTACGGCGTCAAGATCGGCCAGGGGCAGGGCGCCGCGCCGGCGACGACCAGCTCGTGCTGTTAGATAAACAGATAGAATGTCACATGCTTTATTGGCAAAGAACGAATCGATATATATCAATATCAATACGGTATCGTGTTTTCTAGGCGTGCTTCAAGCCCTCCTCGCCGTCGGCGGCACGGAGGGTACCCAGCGCCTTGGGGGCGGTCGTCGCGACGATTGTCGACGTCTGGTACTCGCTCACGTCCTTGCCCTCCTCCTTGGCCTCCTTCTCGACCTGGCTCTTGATCCATGAGTAGGTCACGCGAAGTCCGTCCTCGAGCTTGATCGACGGCGCCCAGCCAAGCTTCTCCAAGATGAGCTTGTTGTCGCTGTTGCGGCCACGGACGCCCTCCGGTCCGGGGATATGCTTGATCGACTTCTTCTTCTCGTCGAAGGTCATGATCGTCTCCATCATACCGTTCATCGACACCATCTCGTCGGATCCGAGGTTGAGCGGATGGCGGTAGTCGCTCTTGGTGATGCGCAGGATGCCCTCCACGCAGTCATCGATGAACGTGAACGACCTGGTCTGCTTCCCGTCTCCCCACATCTCGACCTCGTCAGTGGCCGTGATGACCTTGCGGCAGAAGGCGGCAGGGGCCTTCTCCCTTCCTCCCTTCCACGTGCCGTAGGGCCCGTAGATGTTGTGGAAGCGGGCGATGCGACACTCGATGTCAAAGTCCTTGTTGTAGTGGATGCACAGCTCCTCAGACGCCAGCTTCTCGAGTCCATACGCATCCTGAGGCTGCGCAGGCCAGGCATCCTCCTCCTTCAGACCGCCTCCCTCGACCTCGGTGTCGAGCTGCTTGCCCTCGGGGTAGATGCAGGCCGACGACGCGTAGAACAGGCGCTTGACGCCGGCGATACGACTGGCCTCCATCACGTTGAAAGAGATCATCGTGTTGTTATACATGATGACCGAGTGGTTGCTCTGGATGAAGCCCATCCCGCCCATGTCGGCGGCCAGGTTGAACACGTGGTCGCAGTTCTCGACGACCTTGGCACAGTTTTCAAACAGGCGCAGGTCGACCAGGACAAACTCGTCGCAGAAGACGTCCTCGGGCATGTGCTCGTTGCGCTTCCAGTCACACGCGATGATGTAGTGGCCCTCGGACTTCAGGCGCTTGGCCAGATGGCTGCAGAGTGTGTGGGAGGGTCCAGTGAGTCGAGTCGAGGGAGGAGACGGCGCGATCGGCCGCGCTCGCGAGCTCAACGTTGCACAGTGTCGTCAGATGTGGCGTGCGCGCGTGGCGCCGGCCAGCAGACGCCGGAGCGCGCCGGGCCAGACTGAGATTCTCATGCGTCAGCAGCACGCACCTCGCGATAAAGCCGCCAGCTCCCGTCACGCATATGCGCAGCTTCTTATCCGGCCAGTACGGCTCGAAAGCGTACTTCGCCAGCTTGGAGCTCGCCTCGTAGACGTTGGAAATCTCGGTGGCCATCTTGAAGGAGAATAAAAAGGGACAACTCACTTGGCCTTGGCCTTGGCCGCCAAGGCTGCTTTCGCCTGTATCGCCTTGTTCCCCAACCTCGCCGTCTTTGCCCTCTTTGCCGCCTTCTCCTGCATCGCCTTCTGGTAGGCGCGCTTGACCTTCCTGGTCATCAGGTGACTGGCCATCGCCGCCTCGTCGTCGGCGGGCTCCTCCTCGCCCTTCTTCGTCCGCTTCGTCGACTTGGACGACGTCCGCTTGTCGTCCTTACCATTATCCGTACCCTTGTCGCCTCCAAGCTCCTTGGCCAGCTCCTCAGCGTGCTGCTGCTCGAGGTCGGCGAGGGACGCCTCCTTGCGGGAGTCGTCGTCCTCGCGGCCGTCCTTGCGACCGAGAAACTCGTCTTCGACTGCTTCGCCAGCGGCCTTGAGCCGCGCCCTGTGTGCGGCATCCTTGAGCTCCTGGATCTCCTTGGCGTATTCAGGGACGTGATCGTCCTCCTCGGGGTGGACGAACGGCGAGAGGTGGGGCGGAGGGACGAGGCCCGGGGCGTACCGCGACGCGTCGACGAGCACCCGGGCGTTGGTCGAGTCGAAGACCCATTGTGGCTGGACGAACAGCCTGTTCTCGTGTTCTATCAGAGGCTTGGGTCTGTCGATGATCTGGTGGGTGATCCTGGCATCGCTCTCCTCGTAGGGCGAGCCCGCGCCGTCCCAGCCGACCACGCCACCAAAGGACTGGATGACCAGCGAGAGCTGCTCGCGCGGCACCTCGCGTCCCACGAAGAACTTCATGCCGCTGAAAAGCGTCGAACAGATGCTCTCCTCGTCAGCGACGTCCATGGCCCCGCCCACCAGGGCCGAGGCAGTCGAGGGCTCGGCGTCCCCGTCAGCGTCGGCATCGGCGCCGCCTGCCCCGTCTGGCATTGCCACCCGGTGCACCGGGATATCCTCGTCCTCTGGGTCGGACGCACCGTCCGATCCCTCATCGGCGTCGCCGTCCTCCTCCTCCTCCTCGTCCTCCTCTTCGGAGGAGGACGACCCCTCGTCCAGCTCGGGCAGATCCTCTCCGTCGTCGTCCTCGTCCTTCGCATCCCTGCCCTCCATTCCCTGAATCTCCTTCTCCAGATCTTCGATCTTCTTCTGGATCTCCTTCACTGCCGCGCCGCCGGCCTCCCCCTTGCGGACCTCCTCGATCATCTGCGCCGTGTTGCCGATGCTCAGGATCCCCGCCTCGTCCACCGCGTCGTCCACGTTGGGCGGGTACTGGATGCCCATCTCGGCGTAGAGGCTGAAGAGCACGAACTGCAGGGTGCTTTGGTAGAACTCGAGGAAGGTCGTCATGACCTTGAAGTCCACGTCTGGCGGCAAGATTTGCGAGACCTGATGCGGCACCATCCACGTGAGCGCCTGCCCCTTCACCTCCGCCTGGTAGTAGAATCCCTTGACGCTCACGAACGACTTCCGGAGCGTGTGACTGCATACGACGTACGCCTGCCACTCGAGCGCCAGCCGCCGCGACAGCTGCACCTTTGCGACCTCGACCCCCTTGACTTGGTCGGCCGGAAGCACGGCAAACAGGTGAATCATGGCCAGCGCGTCGTCGAGATCGCGCAGCGCGTCCATCAGAGACGGATACCGCTCTTTCACCAGGTGATCGAGCCGATAGTCGGGACGCCTTGCGGCGATGCGCTTCGCCAGACTCGGGTTCTTCTTGGCCATTGCTCGCTTGATCTTCTTCTCGTGCGCCGCAATCTCCCGGATCTTTGCCAGCATTGGCTCGTGCAAAAGGAAGGCGATATCCTTGACATGGTAGTAGGTTTTGTGATGGCCCTGGGTCTTCTTCTTCGGGTCGCGCGGGTGGATGCCTGCGACGGTCGGGAGCGCGCGGGAGGAGTGAGAGAGCGCGGCGAGGGAGGGAGGCGAGGGAAGGACCTGAAGGAGGCGCTCAACGCGTCGTTCGAGCCTCCGAATCACTGCTCTCTCCGCTCGTTCAAACGCGTACCCTTCAAGATACACAGCCTCCTGAACTCGGACAGTCGAAGCTGGAGCTTCTTGATGGCTTGATTGCGCGTCACATACTGTGCCGCGTTCCCAGTCTTCCCCTGCGACGCGAGAAACGCGAGAGAGCGTGAGATAGATGCCACCCGTACGGCAGGAGCGTCCGCGAACGACCGAGTGGGTGTCCCACCCGACGACGCCACGCATGCGGACTCGAGTTGAATCGCACCTTCTTCGACTTGAATGCCATGCTGCCCACTCGATCGATGCAGACGAAGTGCCTTACAACTCAGAACTTCTCAGAAAGCCAGCCAGAACGCGGCCAAACCAGATCTTTGATGTACACTGTCGAGGGTACCGGAAAGTGAGTAAGTGCGTTCGAGGTCGATACCCACAATGCACGTACTATAGATGGGCAGCACAAAGTAGTAGAACCCAGCCGCCGTGCCGAGCAACAGCCGGAGGGCCACCTTCAAGAAGTTGCTGTTGAGCTCCGTCCGGCTCTCCGCCGGCTTGTCCGGGAGGTTCAGCGGGCTCTCGCCGGCGGCCGTCTTGATGCCCGTCACACTGCAGCCCATGATGAGCCCATGGCGACGCACGCCACGGTACCATTTGGGCCCGATCCTTACGATCTGAACGTCCTCAAAGCCAGCCTGCTCGAACCAATGAACGTACTCGTCCTCGGTCGGGAAGAGCATCCACGCGTCTGCCATCCAGCGACTCAACCAGAAGGTCGGGTGCACCGGGCCGATCATGCACGCCTTACCACCCGGCTTGAGAACGCGATACGCCTCGCAGATCCCCCGCTGCGGATCCGGCCAGTACTCGATGGACCCGGCGGACACGTAGCGGTCGTAGGCATCTGTCGGGAACGGCAAGTCCTCGGCATCCCCCTCGACAATAGTCACCCCCTCAAGGTCCTTCTTGGCACGAGCCTTCGAGAGCTGATGCGGGCTCTGATCCAGCAACGTGACGTTGGTCGGCAGCACGCTCTTGACAATGCCCTGGGTGCAAAACCCGGTGCCACCGCCCACGTCACAGACGCTCAGCGTCGGCGACGACAGGTCGGCCGGAACCAGCGCCTCGTCCCGCATGTCAGTCGTCCAGTGCCCAGGGTTGACCACGTAGTCGTACACCTGCGCCAAGAATGCGTAAAACGCCTTGGCCTCGTTCTTATGCTGGATGAAGCGGAGGGGGGCCGACGAGGGCGACGATGACGGCGAGGGCGCCGCGCCCATCACCCCGTCGCTCGACCGCACGATCACAGCCTGGCGGGAGCCAAGCGAGGGGGAGGGAGGCGAACGAGCGCGAACAAAGGCAGGGTTCGCCTTGAGGTGGAGATCGCCGGACGGAGCTCCACGCCTCCTCGCCGAACCGGGAGGTTGAAGAAGCGCGGTCGTCGCCACTGACGTGATCATCATCATCCCGCTACTGTCCTGTCGTTGGTGCTGCTGGAAACCTCTGGAAGAAGAGAAAGATTGTTCGTTCTGCCTCTTTGAATTCGCGCCAATCGTATTTGTACTCGTTTTGTTCCTCTACCGATCCCATTCGCATCCGCGGGTGTGTGGTTTTCTCTGTGTGTGTGCGTGAGCGTGTGCGTAGACGACGAGACGCGGCGAAGAATACGAAGCGCGAGTCGCGAGTCGCCAGTCGCACATCATGGGCAGCAGAGTACACTTCAAGCTCAAGAACGCGCTTGAGAAGCAGAGCGTGACGTTCGATGGGGCCGTCATCCAGGTCGGCGACATCAAGCGCCTGATCGCCGAGCAGCTCGGTACGTGGTGATGGCCTTCGTGGGCTGCGCACCTCTCGTCAAACCCCACTCGTCGCGCTTTGCACCCAGCTCACCGCCGCTCGCTCGCATGCTTCCGTCTCCCTGCAGGATTCGGTCGAGACAATTGGCAGGAGATTCATCTGAATGATCCGAATACAGGCGTGGGGTATGACGACGATGGGAAGGTCGTGGCGCGAAACACGCTGGTCGAGGTGGTCCGGCGTCCGCGGACGGGGCCTGCCGCGCCGGCGACGGCGGCGTCGACGTTGGGTCCCGCGGGCGTCGGTATGACTGGGGTGAGGAACGTGATGGCGGAGGCGAAGGTTGGGACCGAGGGGATGAGCACGGAGGAAGCGTTGGAGGCGTTTGCAAAGGGGAGTGCGGCCGGGTGGCAGAAGGAGGTGAAGCAGGCGATTGTGGCGAATAAGTCTCGGGGGCGGGGGCGGGGGGTACCGCCGATGGATTATCGATGTCCTCGGTGCGATGCGTACGGGGAGCACTGGCTTCCGGAGTGTCCGACGCATGGGGATCCTGCGTTTGATCGGAAGCGAGTGCGCCCGCCGGTGGGCATTCCGATGACGAGGTTGGCGAGGAGCGAGGAGGGTGGGCTGGTGCTGCCCGATGGGAACACGGGAACGTTGGTGGCGAACGAGGATGCTTTTGCGAGGGAGGTGCTGGGGATCGGGAGTCTGGTGGCGAACGAGGAGCCGGCCGCAGAGGGCGCGGCGCAGTTGCCGGGAGTGCAGCAGGAGCAACAGCAGCAGCCGGGAATCAAGCTGATGTCGACGGCAGAGACGTTGGCGACGGCGAACAAGGCCGCGACGACGGCCGGGACTGCGGCAGGGCCCATCGGGTTTGTGCCGTTTTCGGTGGCGATGATCCGAGGGGGCAACGTGCCGAGGCTTGCTGGGAGGGTCGATGGAGAGCGGGCGGAGAGGAAGAAAGGAAAGGGGGAGGTCGAGGGCGAAGGCGAAGGCGAGGAGAAGGACGAGAACTTTGACGTCAATGCGGCGAAGGATGCACTGATTGGCGCGATGGATCCGCAGGATGAGCGGCTGTTCGAGCTGATGCGGTCGCAGATGCTACCGATCGGCCCGAGAGACTTCTTGATCGAGGCGTACGATCGGGAGGCGGCAATGGGAAAGGACGCGTTTGAGGCGGCCCAGAAGAAGGCGAGGGAGGCGAGGGAGGCGGAGCGTGGGAACGGAGCAGGCAAGGGTCGGAGCGAGAGCGAGGGTCGCGGGAGGGATTCGAGAGAGCGAGTTGAACGGGAGCGGGTTGTGCGAGCGAGGAGCAGGTCCCGGTCGCCGATCGAGCGGGAACGGCGGCGCGGGGTCAGGGATGCTCGGATGAAGCAAGATCGGTACGAGCGTGACAGAGAGCGTGATAGAGAGCGCAATAGAGAGCGCAATAGAGAGCGTGATAGAGAGCGTGATAGAGAGCGTGATAGAGAGCGGGAGCGTGACAGGGATCGGGATCGTGACCGGAGGCGCAGTGGCGGCAAGGACGACGACGTGGTGTTCACGATCTCGAATAGCAAGGGCAAGAGCGGCCGCGACAGCAAGTCGAGGGATCGTTCTCGGGACAAATCCCGGGACCGTTCTCGGGACCGGCGCGACGAGCGCCCCAGGGATAGGTACTATGACCGCGATCGTCGCGACGAAAACCGCGATCGTCGCGACGAAAGACGCGATCGTCGCGACGAAAGACGCGACAGGCGGGACGACCGGTCGCAGTCGGGGGGAGCAAAACCGAGGTCCGCATTGGACGTGGCTCGCGCGCTGAAGGAGAAGAAGGAGAAGAGGGAGGAGGAGACGAAGGCCCCTCGTCGTACCATGGCCCCGAAGGAGAGGACGGCGCAGGAGGACAGGCGGGCCAGCATGACAAGTCGTGACAGTGCCGGCCAGCCGAAAAAGACCGGAAAGCATGCACCGATCGTCTGGACAGAGAAGGGCGTCGATGAGATCGTCGATTACGGAGACTCGGAATAGGAGGTTGTGTGGTTGTGTGTTGTTCGAGGATGGTAGCCCTCGGCGGGTGACGTCGGCCAGTGTCGAGGGGGCTTCAATGTAAGGCGGTTCTAACCTATCACCAGAACCAGATGGAGTTGGGGAAGCACTCGGACTGCCAGCGGTCAACGAAGGCGAGGGCGAGCTTGTTGGCGCGCTCCTGGGTCCAGAGGATCTTCTGGGACTTGTCGCTGCAATGGCTCAGCCAGTTGTACACCCACGAGCGCGCCAACAAGCTCGTCCTGGCCTTCGGCGACCGCTGGCAGTCCGAGTGCTTCACCAAGTCCATCTGGGCATGGTAAACCACGCGTCAGACCACCAAAACTGAGGCTTCAGCCCTGTACCACTGCGCAGCACGAGGCGGGGCGGCGATTCAGGACCCGACCACGGAGCGCACGAAACGACTCATATTTCGACCAAACTCAAACCATGATCATGCCAAGTTAATCAGACGAGTATACGAAGCTTTGACGAACGTGCCCTCCGCCGATCGTGCTGTCGGCCGACATCGATCGCGGCGATCTCGCCGGTGGGCGCGGCGCCCTGAACGTCCCCGACGATCGCGCACTTGCCTCGCTAGGCCTTCTCGTCACAATATAAACAGAAGATAGCGATCTTGACCCCCCGACGACCCCCGACGGAGCGTGCTGTCGAGGGCCCGCCGATCGTCGGCCGGACGGCTCACGTTCACGCGCCACATTGACAAGTTCGACTCAAACGGTAGCGTGTAGACAATGTAAAAACGTATTACATTCATCGATATCGACCATAGGTGCAGGCCAACCGCGAGGCGGCCACGACGGGGTAGCGATCTTCCGCCCCGCAACCGGTCGTCGGGCCCTTTGTTATCGGCTCGGAGCGATGCTGCTGCTTGTTTTTCCGGAGCTTGTGATCTCGTAGAGGATCTTGAAGCCCAATACCATAGCGAGATTGCTTATGAATTCCCTCCCCGAGCTGCAAAATGAGATCGCGATCCGGCCACCAGCGTCGCGATCCGAACGGGCGCCGTCGGCAGGATGATCGCCCTTCCAACGGCGTCCGTGGACCTTGAATACAAATTAGGAGCAAATGTCGATCGTACGCCGGTCTGCACTCGTTCCCTGGCCGCCGAAAGGGGTCCCTTGCGTAGAGCGATCATGCGCTCGACCGGCCCGACGTATCGCGTTTGACAATGTCAGGTTCGCCACGCGGCATGTTTACAATATAAAAATACTGCACACGCGATCTATACGGCTGCTGGCGCATTCACGCGCGCGCGACCACCGCGGACGATCGACCGAAATTAGGAGGCCGGCCTCGCCGCCCGTTGGTGGCGTTCGCGATCGGCAGGACACGATCGCGGCATGACCATATGATTGAGATGCCGTACGACAAATAGCGATCTTCTTCGGGGCGTCGTCGAGCGTCAACCGTCTGCTTACGATGGCCCCGAGAAATCGGGGCCATCGTCGATCGTGGTGTTTGGGGGCGATTGGGGAGGTTTTGTCGACATGTATGGCGCTTGGATACATTTATACAACGGCTGGTGGATTTTGCGGAGGAAAAACGGCGAAATGGTGTTGGGTCGGCGGTGTCGGTCGCATCGACGTGCGGGTGCAGCCGCCCGACGTCGCGCAACTGTGTCGAGGTCGCCGCGCAGCCCAGTCGGCTGTTGGTGGCCGAGGGAGACGAGAGGAGCGACCCCACACGTCGCCCGCCACTTGACCGTCAAAGGTTCCCGCTTGAACGAGCTCTCTCTGGAGATGCTGGGCAGAGCACGCCCACCCGCTCGGCGGTCAAACGGGCTCCACGGCGTGGTCCGGTGCTCCACGGCGTGGTCCGGTGCTTCACGGCTACACGGCAGGTGGGTAGGAACCCCTCTGGTGGTGGTCCTTCGATGATGGCCACGTACGACGTCTCCCTGAGATCCCAACCGACC
>Ga0181573_10004421_pt1 | contig 11977 bp, 10 predicted proteins | sample 101ome_25_FD_148643 | JGI IMG/M metagenome (GOLD analysis project Ga0181573, IMG submission 148643) | Coastal salt marsh microbial communities from the Groves Creek Marsh, Skidaway Island, Georgia - 101409BT metaG (spades assembly) | ecosystem: Environmental > Aquatic > Marine > Intertidal zone...
AAAGCTCAGGGAGCACCTCCTTCGCGAGTGCGTGAAGCGTATGCGTTTGGTTAAGCTGCGCCGGGGGTTCCGATTCCTGCTGGACGAGACCAGGAATGCCATGCGCTCTCGACGCGTTGTAGAAAATTGCGTGGCGCGGATGCAACACTCCGGAATGTCGCGTGCCTTTCAGGCGTGGGTGCACCGGACGAGGGAGACGGCGAGGAAGATGGCCGCCGCGGAGCGACTGGTGTTTACCATTGGCAAGGGGGTGGACACGGTGCTGATGCGCAGCGTGATTGTCGACTGGATGCTGTGCGCCAAGGCGAGCAAGGCCGAACAGGCCAGGCAGGCTGAGCTGAGCGAGTTTGAGAAGGAACGTGCCGCCCTCCTTGCAGAAAGTTCCCAAGCTGCTGAGGCTCTTCGCGTCCACGCCGACGAGCTCGCCGCGATGCAGGCCGATCTGGCAGAGCGCCAGCGAAGTCTTCATGAAGACCAACTCCTCTCCAAGACCGAGGCCTCTGCACTTGTGGGCAACGAAAAGCTTGCGGTGAAAGTGCATGCGGCCAAGCTCTTTGTCATGAAAGCGCGCGGTGAAAAGCTCCGCTTGGCATACAATGAGCTCGCATTTGCGGCCAGGAGGCGCGCGAGGAACCGACGCATTGTGGGCCATCGCTTTGCAAAGCTAAGCATGGGCCTCATGCTGACTTGCTTTCGCGCCTGGTCTGATCTCCACGATTCGATTCTGTCGCACCGAAGGCACAGAGTAGCAGTGATGAAGCACACCGTCCGTCGCTGGAGCGACCGACGTCGCTTCAAAGCCCTGGAGGCCCTGCGAACTCATGCCAAGTCTCTGCGTGTGGGCCGTCGCGCGATTCTAAAGCTCTTGCACCGCCGTCTCTGCGGCGCATGGAATGCTTGGGTGTCCGTGATGGCCGAGCGCAAGGCAGTGGCCGAGACCGAATCTCGCCTAGCGCCACTGCACCAGAGCGAGCTCAAGGAAGCCGTTCAGACCACGGAAGAGGGTTGGCGAGTGCGGTGCGAGAAAGAGACCCAGCGCGCAAACGCCGCGGAGCAGTCCTTCAACGCCTCCAAGCTTGCTCTGGAAGAAAGCCTGGAAGGTCAGATTGAGGTTGCCGTCAAGGCAGTGGAGGATGAGTGGCGCAGCCGCCACGAGTTCGCTCTGCAGCGTGCCCAAAACGCAGAAGCAGCTGTGGAGGGCATGGGCCTGAGTGCCAAACCCTCGGTGTCCAAGTCAAGCCAGACGCTCGAGGATTACGGGCTGGCCACCCCTTCTGAGCGGCGCCAGGGGAGAGGGGCGGAAGTAACGGGCAGCCCGGCCTTGGGCAGCGCCCGATCGGAACACAGGTTTCATTCCAATCCCGTGGAATTTACCGAGATGCCAGCGTTTACCGTGGGGTCGCGGCGGCTGCGTGACGATGGTTCTCCAGCCAGTGAACTAATTTCGGGCACGCCCGGGGGATCGATTCCGCCGTGGCGGGACCGGCTCAACGACACGGAGAAGCAGCTCTACATGCGTCTCAAGTACCGCGAGGCCGTGAGCACTGGCACTACGGCGTCCCTCGCGGCGCCGTGGGAGGCCTCGGCGGACGCGTTCACCCCGCTCGCCGACCTTGCACCGGGCACTGGGAGTGCTGCTGCGCGTAGAGCACACAGCGTATCGTCGGCGCGCCCGCACGTCACCCGCGTGCCTCTCTCCCCGCGGACCCCAGGCAGCACCTCCAGCTTCATGACCGCCAGGTCCCACTTTGACCCGATGTCTGCACAAGGGACGACGCCGGCCGCCACGGCCGCCATGATGTCCCCTGCCGGATCAACGTCCTCGGCGTATCGCCAGGGCGGGGTCACCCCTATGGCTGCGCGCCGGACGCTCTCGACGCCCGGGTCCCCGCGAAGATTTGACCTCTGAAGTGTCCAGCCAGACCAGGCGCCGAGCGAGTGTCCATGAATGTAGTACCCTATTTATAACACCAAAGCCCTATACTCGTTCCATGCTCGGCGTTGCCACCGAGCCCTAGAGTGACCCTCGTTTGGGCGGGTCGGCGCGTGGGTGCGGCGGCCGCGGCGGCGCCAGACGTCGGCGCCGAGAGGGGGATGGGGAGGGCGTCGGGGCAGGGATCGAAAGGTGTGAGGGGCAGAAAGGCGAAGCAGGACCCTGTGCTGTCGTTGCAGTTTGCGGTGCTGTCGGAGAGTTCCGGGGTCGGCGGCAGCGGTCGAAACCAAGGGGTGAGGAAAGGCCTTGGCGGTGCGGGGGCACCCCCATCACAAGGCAAGGGCGGGGCAAAGAGTGGGATTTCGGCGGCGGGCACGAAGCGGGGGAAGCGCGAGTCCAAGGAGGGGACGTCCAAGTCGAAGTCCAAGGGCGCGGGCTTGGCTGTGGGTGCGTTGGGTTCGAGTGTGAGGTCGAGTGTGGCGGTGCGCGAGGCGATTGCAGGGACGTTGATTGAGGTGGAGGGGCGCAGGAGTGCGGACGCCAAGAGGGCCAAGGCGGAGCGGGAGGCGGCAAGGCTGAGGGCAAATTTGGGGTACTTCAGGAACAGGGAGGGCGGGCAGAAGGCGCAGGTGAGACGGGTGAAAGGGGCCATTGACAGGGCCGAGGGCGACGCCGACGACGCGTTCCTCGCCTCGATGTTTTAGATTGACGGTGAGATTGCCTTTTTGTTTCGGGGCCAGAGCTCTGGGGTCGGGCGCGGCCATGCTTTAGATTCAGGGTGAGATTGCCTGTTCATCTCCGGGGATGGCCAGATCTGAGCCTGTAGCGTCGGTGACGGCGTCGGCGTCGGCATCGGGGTCGGGGTCGGCGTCGGCGTCGGGGTCTGCCTCAGACGAGGCCGGGGGCGAGGGCGGGCTCGGAGTTGGGGTTGGGGAGAGGGGTGATTCGCCTCCACTTCACCCGTACGAGTACGGTGCCGAGTCTGGGGACACGACTGGTCCGGCAATGTTTACGGGCAAGGACTTGGCCGAGGTGCCTCCGCACGTGATCCACTTTCACTTTAACCGTATGTACGAGCGGCTGATGGCGGAGCGATATCCCGGAGGCGAGTGGGGTTTGCCTGGGGACGGCCGTGAAACAGCTCAAGGAATCAGGTTGGCACCCAAGGTGCCCATGCAGGTGTTCAGGGAGGGTGAGGGGCCGTCTGCAAAGCGACCGGTGGGGCGACCCCCGTCGGGCCCCGCCGTGGGCTCAAAACGCGGCCGCAGTGGGGACGATGCCACGGGGACTGCAAGCCCGTATGTAAAGAATGGGGTGCAGAGGCCCACTGCCCGACGCGCTTCGCAGCTGGACGCGCTGCAATTGTTTTCCCCCGCCGTTGCCCGGCCCAGGCCGTACTCGACAACTGCCGTTGTGTCCAATCAGGCCATGTGCACCAAGAATAGCGCGTGCATGCGCGGAGACAGGCACCGTGGGCGGTGCAAGACGTCGGCCACCTCACCTCTACGCCGCCCGGTGAGCGCGGCGCCGGTCGTGAACTCCGAGGCGGCTACCAAGTGCACGAGGAGGGAGGGGTGCGTCCGTCCGAACCGCCACCGAGGCGTTTGTTCCATGGGCAAACCGCTGTCTACGTTGGGGACAACCTCAAGGGGACGTGGGAGACCCAAGGTCAAGCCTCCGCCTCCCGTCGGGACGTTGGAACTGTCTCCCGCAGTGCGTCGCAAACTGCTGCCAGACCTCAAGAACGCCTCAAAGGGCGTGGTCGTGGCCCGAAATGCATCCAATGGTGTTCATGGCTTTGACAACGGGCGGTCCGTGTACGTGGCACCCGACCTGGAGGATCTGGCCGTGCCCCCGGCGCACGAGATCCACGGCCTGCCACCGAGCGTCACCAACGTGTTTGTCATGGGCGGGGTAGCCAACCCGGTCATAAGCGCCGACAGGAGACCCCTTCGCGGCCGTGCGCCCGACCGTGTCAACCGATACGGGGGGGACGACATGAGGCACCCCCCTGTGTTCCTCCAGGACAGGCGCCCGCGCCCCAACCCGTCCGCGAAAAAGGGAAAGTCCAAAATGGGAAAGGGCAAGGGCAAACCAAGGCCTCCCACCGCCTTTGACGAGCTCGTCAAAGACCTCGGCCTCCCCCTTTCTTGATAAACGTGCTTACATACGAGTACACATGCAACCCAAGCAAGACATGTGCGACCCAAGACATGTGCGACCACGGAAGGAATGAGGAGTGCGTTCCCCCGTCCTCCCTCTCCTCCTGGGACCACTTTCGAGGCGTCGTTGTCCGACGGGATGATTCCCGGGGCGGCATCGGGGCCGTCCAACGACCTCTTCAGTGACTCGGAGGTGGAATTTTTCATGTCGGCGGCGTTCTCCGAGGCTAGGCAGGCGCTCGCCCTGGGCGAGGTTCCGATTGGCGCAGTCGCCGTGCAGAGGGACACGAGCCCCTCCTCGGGTTCCTCGTCGGAAGTGGGCCCCTCGGCATCGCCCTGGGGTGACACGGGTGCCATCGTGGGCGCTCGTCCCGCAGGCTCGTCCTGGCGGATCGTGTCCCGGGGCCGGAACGCTGTGAACGTGACGGGGGACGCGACGCGGCACGCGGAGCTCGTCGCCGTGGACGCGCTGATTTTCGGGGAATCCACCTCCCGGTGGCTCGCGGGAGGGATCCCTTCGGCCTCGTCCTTGTCCAGGACGAGTGCGCCCGACCCCGCGGGAGTGCCGTGCGCCCTGGGCGTGCCAGAGACGGAGAGGTTGCTGCGTGGGTCGGTCTTCTTTGTGACGTGCGAGCCGTGCATCATGTGCGGGTCGGCCTTGCGCCACCTGGGCATCCGCGCTGCGTACTTCGGGTGCCTGAACGACCGTTTCGGGGGATGCGGCGGGGTTCTTTCCGTCCACAACACCCCGGAAGCTCCGAGCAACGGGCTGGGCGTCCCACAGGCACCAAAGACGACGTCCTCCACGTTCTCGGGGTATGACGCCGTGCCCATGGTCCAGCGCTACGGCAGCCAGGCCATTGCCCTGCTGCAAGAATTCTACAACGCGAATCACGTCGACCCGGCCGACGACCGGCCCCTCGCTCCGTCCTCGGCATGACGGCTCGCGGAATTCGTTCACTCACATGCGACTGCATCCACACACCCGTCCAGAGGCGCGCAACCATGCGCCAACTCGTCGTCGTCGCCCACGGAGGGCACGGGGGAGACCAGCGGCATGCGTCGCATGCCCGAGACAGGATTTATAGGGATTACTATGGGAAAAAGTATTTTGGAAATAGGGTATTTTAGGCTGAGAGAGCGATTGCGCGGGAGCCGGGACGGGGAAGGCGCCCAAGGGCCCAGGGGAATGTTCAGACGATGCGGGTGCGCGGCGGGTGCGCAACGACGGCTCGGGCGCCGTCCGGTCCGGCGCGAGCCGTCGCTCCGTGCCCTAGGGTTTTCCGGCGGGGACGGAATGCGGCGGCTGTTCGGGCTTGGGCCCTCGCCTGGGCGCCTCCAGGGCGTGCGCCTGTGTCGTGCTCGGGTTGGGTGTCTGGGGAAAGAGGGGGCGTGGAGGGTGTGTCCATGGGGTCGTCCTCGGGGGACGACGATTATGTGACGTTTGTGGCGGGGACAGAGGGCGCGGCCACGTTGGTGGCGTCGGCGGCGGAGACGTCAGACGCGACGCGCGCCTTTGTGGAGTCGGCGCTCTTTGCGAGTGCCACTGGGCTGCTGTATCTTATCTCAGGGATCCTCCGTGTGGAATCGTATCTCGCCATGTTCTTCCCGCTCCCCACCATCGTGGTGGCCGGGCGGTGGGGTGTGCGCCCTGCGTTTCGATCGCTGGGGGCCACGCTCATGTTGATCGGGGTCCTGGCTGGCCCTGTGCGGGCCCTAGCGTTCCTCACTGTCCACGGGGCAGTGGGTGCGGCGCTGGCCTGGGGCTTCCGGCGGCAGCTCCCCTGGACCGGGTCCATTGGCGCGGCCACCGCGGTTCGCGCCATCGGCATTTTTCTGGGCGTCCAAGTGAGCAGCTGGCTGATGGGGGAGAATCTTATGGCGCTGGTGATCGGGCAGGTGCACGCCATGGCAGAGCACACGTGCAGCACCTTGGGATTCGCACAGCAGCCCAGCCTCGGCGTAGTTGGGCTGTTTCTCGTCGTCGTCGTCGGAGTCAACTCCCTCTGCTACGTTTTCTTGGTGCACTGCCTCTACAGCCTCATCCTGCACCGGCTGGGGCTCCACGCTGTCGTCACCGCACCGCCCAACTTCCTCAAGTCTATTTTGCCTGTGACCGCAGGCGACCCCGATGCGGTGGAACTCGATTGAGGCTTACCTTGGCGCCCGCGATGTGGGTGTATTGTACATACGTGCATGCATGCGAGCTAGTCATCACTTGGAATCCTTTTCCTGCGCTTCTGCTTTGACTTCAGGCTGTGAGCATCTAAAGAATAATTGTCAAGTGTGCATGTTTAATTGTATCTTGGCGGTGTTGAATTCACGCAAGGATGTGCACGCAAGTGTTCAGGCCGGCGTAGTTGCACCCGTCCAGCTGCGTGCGATGGAGGACACATCGTCGACGGCGAGCCGTCCCATGTGGGCGGCGACGCGGGCCTCGAACCAAACCCGGACGAGGGCGTCCTCCAGCCACTGCGGCACGCCTGGGAGCGACGGCAAGGCCATCCGTGGTCGCTTGGGCGCGTGGCCCTCGTCCTCCGGGCTCACCCCGGCCACGCCTTCCGGGAGCAGCACCAAGCTCTCCAACAAACTCTCCTCCTTGGGTGCTAGCCTGAGCGCGTCCTCCGCCTGCACCTCCCTCTGCCGTCGCTTGGACCCCACGGGTGACGCCCCGCGCGCCAACTTGCTCTTGGAGGCAGACACAGGGGCAGGACTCTGCCTCAGCAAAGGTGACCCTTCAGACGGCCCTTGTGGACTTGGCACTATCGGACCGGACGGAATCGTCTTGGGACTCGGCGACAAACTCGGCGCCTCCTGCCCTTCTGCATCCAGCTGCGGCAGCAGCACCTTGAGCAATTTCCCTCCCCGCTTCCGACCCTTGGCCCTGGATACCATCTGCTGCCTAGACTCACCCACCTCCTCCTCCTTGACATCGTCCTTCACAACAGCGTCCTCATCGGCCTCAGCGCCCTCCTTGGCCGCGGAATCTTCTGCCACCGTATTGCCCCTTGCCTCAGCCCCGTGGACATCGTCTCCTCCCTCGGGCAGCAACGTCAACAAACTATTGATCATGTCCTCCTCCACCTCCTGCCCCTGCTCCTCCTCCTGCTGCTCCTTCTGCTCCTCCTCTTGCTTCTCCTCCTCCTCCTCCTGCTCCTCCTCCTGCTCTTCTTGCTCCTCCTCAGACGCGCCCGCATTATACTTGGCCCTCGGCTTGTCGAGGGGACTCAGCGGCAGGTCAGGCGTCTGCACATTTCCAATGGCACACAAGTCCCCCTCCAAGTCATACAGCCTCAAGAAATCCCCGCTGTTGTTGAGCACGTACCCCTTGCGCGGCTTCCCCTCCTTGTTCAACAAGCACACGTGCCCCGGAACGCCCTTGAACTCATTGTATGGCGCCCTCTTCTGCGTCCCCAACTTCCGTCCACTGCACAGCCACACCGTCACCCGCCCGTCGCCTCCCGGCACCACCGTCCCCTCCGGCAGCGCCAACTCATGCTTTTCGTGCTCGTCTCGGAGCACCCACCCGCTCATGTCCACGGCCCGCGTCCCCCGATTCAACACCACACACTTTTCCTCCACCAAATTGACCTCCAACAAGCGCAGCCGCACGTGCTCCTCGAACCCATCCCTGGCTGCTGCGCCTGCTGCTGCACCTGCTGCTTCTCTCGCAGCAGAACCGCCCTTGCCCGCAACCACCGCGACGGCCCTCTTGGCCACCTCCTCAACTTTGGAAGTCGACGTCTCCTCTCCAGACGAGGACGCCGCGCCCACCTTCCCCTTGCCCCTTGCCGCCACCCTCTTCCCCTTGCCCTTGGCCGCCACCCCGCCGTCCAATCCCTCCCCCTCCTTCGGCAATTCGCTGGTCTCCGCAGCACGCGTCCCACGCGTCGCCCGCGGCATCCCGCCTTGTGTGCCCAACGCCAAACAACGCAACGCCCAGCGAGAAAAAAAGAGGTCCTCGGGGCTTCCTAAATCGGCCCAGGGGGCGCAATCCAGCTCACTGCACTGCACCGACTCCGCGCACCGCGCTGAACGCACCCTCGGCAGTGCAGCGAGAGCTGCAGCTGCCGCAGCTGCTGCCCTCCCCCAGAGCAAGAAAGTGAACTTTATTTTTAAATTTACAGATACATTAGAAAATTCATTGAAAGAAATGCAGGATCGCTGCGTCCCGGCTCCCGGGTGGTTCGTGCTGAGTCACCCGGGAGTTGGCCAAGACGCTTCCGGCCGCCATGCAGGTTGGTTCGCGATGCCGGACAGGAAGGATCCGCTCACCCCACCCGTTTGTCATGTCCACGTCGTCCTCCTGCCGTCGCTTGCTGTCCCATGGAGAGTGAGTGTGCAATCCATGTGTCTGCGCCATTCGCTCTTGATGTCTGTCGTCTCTGTCTCTGTCGTGGGTTATCACTTGACAAAGGTGGCGGTGACAAAGAGGCCGACCATGGCAAAGACGGCGCACACGGTTTCGGGCCCGACGACGTCCTCGGGAAAGAGCATGGGGGCGTAGACGGGGACGACGGTGCCGAGGAGTCCCCCCGCGACGAGTCCGATCAAGCTGACGCCCACGGAGGGCCACAGTTTGTCTCCGCCACGGCGAAGGTTGAGGTAGTAGCCCGAGCACCCGAGGGCAACGGCCATCTGAAATGCCGGGCCCGTGGACGCCGCCTGGACGAGGGACCATCCGATGAGGAACACGTAAAGTCCGACCCGGTTCAGCAGCTCCTTCCTGTCCGGCATCGCGAACCACGACTTGATCCGCTCACCCCACCCATTTGTCATGTCCACGTCGTCGTCCTGCTTGGCCTTGAGGCTAATTTTCCCCGACTTTTGCCGCGCCTTGAGCCGCGACGCCATGATGCTGTCGTACGCGCCCTCGATCGCCTCCCGCCCCGCCTCCTCCCACCCATACTCCTTGACCAAGTAATTCTTCGCCTCCTGGATTTCCTCGAAACTCGCATCACGCGACACGCCCAGTCGCTTGTACAAATCCCTCTCCTTGCGCCGCGGGAACTTGGCCCCCTCGCCCATCCCCCCGGCCCCGGCTGCCGCCATCCCCGTCACCCCCACACGCCGCCTCGTGCCCACCGCCTCACTCCTTCGTGCGCCACCAAGGCACACAACGCCCGTGTGCCCACAAGGGGCGCTCATCCCCACCATCCCCGCCATCCTCTCTACGCCTACCGCCCTCAATCCGGGCGTGTGTGTGCACGGAGGGAGAAGACGCACACACACAGACACACACTCAACTCAGAACACCCTCACTCGTCGCCTGCGTGCGCGTGCTGAGGTGATTAGGACACTCCTCAGAACGGTGAACCCCTCCCCAGACGCGTGAAAAAAAGGTAAACATTGGCAACTGCTGAGCCCTGGCACTGCGAAAGGCCATGTTCGCATCCGGAGCCTTGCATCGTACATTAGTTGAATTAATATATAGCATAAATGTCACGTTGAAGTGAAGCATGGCTTACGTGACATGTTATTACCCCTTGCTCCTCACCTCGTCTCGCTCCCGCCGCCGCCCCGCGGCCGCCCCCCTCTCGCCCCCCCGCGCAGGGGCGCTCAAAGGACAGACACGTCGTGTTCTTCCGCGTGCACGCACTCGTGCGGGTCCTGAGTGGATTGTTCGACACGTCATTTCCTTCCGCAAGGGAGTGCCTCATGGGTTAGGTTGGGACTTGGGTGTGTCTGGCGTGCCAGACCTGCCGCTCCTGCGCAGGGCCCGCTCCGCCTCGGACGCCTTTTTCTTGCACTCGTCGTACGCGTCAAATAGCGCCGCGCATCGATTCTTGAACACGCTCGGTGCCAGGCTCCCATCGCCCTGGCGCCGGGCCATGGCCGCCTCGGCCTGCTGGTCAGCCAGGCACAGCATGCTCGCCTCACGCACCTCCTTGCACGCTGCCTTGAGCGAGTACCCGTGCCCTGGCATGATCCCTTTGCGGGAGCTGCTTTCCGGATCTTGCGCACCCGAGGTCGGGCTGCTCTTGGGGTTCACTCACGCCATCTCGCTCCCCTACACACGAACCCCCGCCACACTCATCACCCGACGCACCTCGCGACTGGGCACTGCAGAGGACGGTTGCACAAAAGCTGTAATTTTTTCGTCCCCGCGCAGAGGATCAGATTCAGCCTGACAGATAGACTTCCGTCGGGTGAGGAGTCGGCGGGGGGGAGAGGGTTGGGGATCAATCCAGTGTGCCGATCTGAGGAGTCGTAATGGGCGCAGGGATGCTGTTGGCGGGGGGTGCGTGCGCTGTTCCGCTTTCTCCTCCCGAGGGGGCGGGGAGGCGAATGAAGTCCGTCGGGAAGCCCAGGAGGGCCATGGTTTCAATGGATGCGCACGAGGCACGGGCCACGGGCCGGCGCGGGGCGTTCATCTTCTCCGTCGGCACATCATTTGTTGCGTCGGCGGCCGCAGTCCCTGGGCGCGCTTACGCGGAGCCGCCCGTGACGGTGCGCAAGAGCAAGTCCCTGGAGGAGCTCAAGGCTGAGATCGCTGCAACCGAAGAGGGCAAGAAGGCCGAGAACCAGGCCGGGGTGGATGCCCTGTACTCGAGCGTGAAGCCGGAGTGCAAGGTTTACGGAGGCTCGGTGGAGACGGCGTATGCCAAGGGCAACGCCAAATTTTACGAGTGCAAGTCCGCCGATCGGCTGGTCGTTAAAAAGTAGAAATACGAGACCTTTGCTCCACTCTTGCCATCTCCGGGCCCACTTGGACCACACATCTCTCAGCCGCGCTCTGCCAGGTCTGGCCTCCTGGCATCGCCCAAGATTACACATCCATGTCTTCATTCAGGAAGTTTTATGACCAAGGCGCTCTGTCCGAAATCTCCCCTCGTGAATGGTGTGCAATGCGCGAGTCATCATGTGCGAGTCATCATGCGACACGTGCCGCTGACGCGAATCGCAGGTTGTAGGTGGACACGGCGAGCGCGGCGAGCGCGAAGATGGTGCTGGACGCCAGGAGGACGGTGCCAAGGGAGGGCAAGTCGTGCGTCGCCTCTGGGCTCGTGGGCGAGCCCGCACTGGCAAATGCGCCAAAGAAGCGAGACAGGGCGCCCTGGGGCGCAATGATTCCCCCAAAGTTTGGCGCAGACGACGACGACGGAAGCCCGTTCTTGGCGTGGGCGCGGCCGTTGGTGTTGAAGCGCCGCGCTACCCGGTCCTTGCCAGCCTGGACAAAGTCGAGTATGATAGCCCAGTCCTCGGGCCGTATCTCGGCACCCATGGCGCGGACGGCCATGCCGCCGACGAGGCACCCGCGGTTGGCGCAAGTGAGGAGGGACTGGCCGGTGAGGTAGGCGTGGAGAAATCCAGACGCGAAAAAGTCGCCCGCCCCGGTCGAATCGACGACGGCCGGAGATTCGTATGCGGGCACCCGCACCCGCTCCGCATTGGTGCACGCAAGACACCCGCGGCTCCCAAGGCTGATGACCACACACAAGCAGTTTTCCACCAGCACCTGCGCGGCGACGTCAATGTCCACCGAGTGGGGCGCCCCGACGCTCTTTGGATCCAGCTGCCAGTGGTGCGTCCCCGTCCGCCCGCCCGCCCCCGCACGATCGCTCTTGCCCCGCCGCTTTGCCGCCTCCTTGTTCATCTCCTCGGACAGCGGTGCCAGCCCGGCGGCCAGCACCTCGGCCTCGGCCTCGTTGGCAAACACAATGTCCACCAGCCCGGTCCTGATGAGGTTCAAAATCAAGCCCCGGTGCCGCCGCACCAACTCGAAACTCGCCAGATCCAGACTCACCAGCGCCCCGCTATCCTTGGCCGCCTTCATTGCCGTCTGCACCAGCTTGGGGTTGTACAACACGTACCCCTCCACGTGCAGCAGCCGGCACCGCGGCATCGCCCGCCTCACCGCCCCCAAGAACTCCGGGCCGGT
>Ga0181573_10004422_pt1 | contig 11976 bp, 12 predicted proteins | sample 101ome_25_FD_148643 | JGI IMG/M metagenome (GOLD analysis project Ga0181573, IMG submission 148643) | Coastal salt marsh microbial communities from the Groves Creek Marsh, Skidaway Island, Georgia - 101409BT metaG (spades assembly) | ecosystem: Environmental > Aquatic > Marine > Intertidal zone...
AGCCGTTTGAGCCGTTTGAGCCGTTTGAGCCGTTTGAGCCGTTTGAGCCGTTTGAGCCGTTTGAGCCGTTTGAGCCGCGGGAGCCGCGGGAGCCGCAGGAGCTGCAGGAGCCGCAGGAGCCGCAGGAGCCGTCGGAGGCGTCTGAGCCGTCTGAACCGCTGGAGCCGCCGCCACACTTTCCATAGAGGCTACGGAATCAAGGGCCGGCATCGCGGGCGTAGCACCCTGCCCTTCAACGGGATTCGGTGGAACGCTGACCGGCGCAACGCCCTGGATCTCTGGACTCACTAACACCTCGTCCCGATGATCGATCTCGTCCGGCTTAAGCGCCCGAGCGTTGTCCACCACCGGGGCCGCAGCCGTCGAAACCACCGCTTCAATTGCTTGGGCAGCGTCCACATCCTGCGCGTTATCGCCACTCAATTGCGGCTGCACCAGAGTCGAGGTCCCTGGAGCATCAAAAGATGACGTATTTGCCTCGCCCTGGGCTTCGAGCTCTAGGTTACGCGCCGGCGTGACCACCCGAAGCGCGCTACCAATAATGCGAAGCTGCATGGGGGCAGCGGCAAGCTCTTGCCGCCCCGTGGCATGGACTTGCCGAAGCGCTTCCGCGAATTGCTGGCCCTTGTTCCCGGTACCATGTGCCGGGCCCGATGGGCCCAGCAACAAGCCGTCGCCCTGGGGACGCCCAAGATTCAGCAGCAGATGGGCGTCAATCATGAGAGGCCTCCGGCAAGGTCACCGGCACGGCGAGCGCTCAGAAAACGTGCTAGGGCCGTAGCATCCATCGTTTTCTGTTCCTGCTGTTCCCGAGCTTTCTCAGCGCTTGTTTGAGCGCGCTCAAGCACGAGGCGGTAACGTCGGAGCGTTTCCCGGGCCTCCCCCAGGGTACGCTCCTCTGCCTTTAAATCTTCTGATAAAACAAAAGCTTCGCGCTCAAGACGGGCGCGCAGCTGCTGGAGCTTTTGTTGATAGGCGCGAAACTGGATGAAGTCCGCGCTACCAGTCATGGCTTCGGGCCGCTGGGCCGAGGCCAGAAGCGCAGCAGTGCGCTCGAGGCGCTCCTGCGCCCGGGCCCATTGCTCGCGCGCGGCGCGCGCAGCCTCCTCCGCACGGTTTGCGGCGTGCTCGGCGCGGTCCACCAGCGTTTGCCAAGTTTTGAGGTCGGTCACGGGCCGCCTACTCCTCCATCATCGTGCCCAAAGCCCCTTCGGCTTCGGCCAGCGTGGTCTGCGTGTCCATGGCCTGTTGCAGAAAGCGCGCCAACTCCTCGCGCTTTGCGATGGCGCGATCGAGTTCCGGGTCACTCCCGGCCTCGTAAGCGCCTACGGTGATGAGATCCTCGTTCTGCTGATAAAGCGTCCATAGCCGGCGGGCGAGATTGGCGCGACGTAAGCGCTCCGGGGTAACCAGCAAGGGCATGACCCGGGAAATGGAGCCCGCAAGGTCGATAGCCGGGTAATGGGCGGCATCGGCCAGGCGGCGCGACAGCATGATCTGCCCATCAAGGCTGGCCCGGGCGATATCCACGATGGGATCGTTGGCGTCGTCCCCCTCAGCGAGGACGGTGTAGAACGCCGTGATGGCGCCATGGCCGCCCCGGCCAACCCCTGCCCGCTCGATTAGGGTCGGCAGAAGCGCAAAGACGGAAGGCGGATAACCCTTCGCCGTGGGCGGCTCCCCCACCGCAAGGCCGACCTCACGCTGGGCATGGGCCACGCGGGTAAGGCTATCCACCAACATGAGAACGTTCTTCCCCTGATCGCGGAAGTATTCAGCAATCAGGTGGGTTAGCTGCGTGGCCTTTAGCCGTAGCACCGGGCTCTGATCCGCCGGGGCTGCCACGATCACGGCCCGGGCCAGGCCCTCTGCCCCGAGGGTTTCCTGCACGAATTCCCGAACTTCCCGCCCCCGCTCACCGATAAGGCCAATCACCACCACGTCGGCTTCCGATCCCCGGGTGAGCATGCCCATGAGGACGCTCTTCCCGACCCCGGAACCGGCTATAAGGCCCATGCGCTGACCGCGCCCTAAGGTCAGCAAGCCGTTGATCGCCCGTACCCCCACATCAAAGGGGGTATCGATGGCGCCGCGGGCCATGGGGTTAAGGGGAAGGCCCCGAAGGCCAAGGCGATCCTCACAGAGGGGTTGGGGGCCGCCATCGAGGGGTTGCCCGAGCCCGTCGATCACTCGACCGAGCAGTCCGTCCCCGAGGGCTGCCGAAGGAATACGCGCTAGGAGCGCGACCCGAGCTCCAGGGCCAATGCCCACAGGCTCAGTAAAGGGCATGAGGTAAAGCACCCCATCGTTAAAGCCGACGACCTCCGCATCGACTGCGGCGCCGTCATCGCTGCTTACGCGGCACAGGGCACCTAGGGGCGCCTGGAGGCCCCGGGCTTCAAGGGTCAGCCCCACCACGCGAACCAGCGTGCCCACGGCGACTGGCGCTGGGGGCCGCAGGCTGCGCAGCATGGTTTCGGCTTCCTGGGCCCAGCGCTCCGCAATCATGGACTTGAGTCGTCCCGGGAGGGTTCTTCTGGAGCGAAATCGTCCTCGGAGGGTTCTTCTGGAGATATTTCATGCGTGGGGAGCTCATGCGGCGTGAGTTCGCCCCGCAGGTCCTCCCCCGCTGGCGCCCCCTCGAAGTCGACCGCGTCGGGCTCGGAGACGGAATCGCTTTCTACCGGCGTCCACTCCGCATCCGCCACATCATCGACGTCCCTCGCCTTAGGCGTGAGCGGGGTGCCCAAGCGCTCTGGACGCCAGCCCTGCTGCTCGCCCAGCCATTCCCGGGCCAGGGTCTCCAGGCGCTGTTCGATAAAGTCATCGATGACCGTCGCCCCCGCGTGGAGGCGTACGGAACCCACCGACACCGCGGCGTCTTCCGTAAATTTCAGATCCCGGAAGCGCGCACCCAGCGCCTCCGCAAGCGCTGCGTAATCATCGGGGTTCAGCGACACCGTCACCGCCCCCGCATCGCGCTCATCGAGCGTTTCCAGGGCCCGCTCGACCAGGGGTGTGAGGAAATCTTCACCACTCCCGAGGGCGCGGCGCAGCACCGTTTCTACCAGGTGCAGAGTGAGGCGCCGGAAGGCGTCAAGCTGTTCGATGAGGGGTTCCTGGGCTGAAGCCAGCGCCTCGGCGACCCCATCGAGCCGTTGGAGTAAGGCGTCATGGGTCTCCGCTGCCTGCGCTTGTCCCGCCGCGAGGCCCTCAGCATAAGCGGCCGCCCGCCCTTGCGCTTCGCCCTCCGCGAGCCCCCGAGCAAAGCCGGCAGCATCCCCCTCAGCTTCTCCCGCCTGATGGGCTTCTTCCCGCGCCTGCTCAAGAAGGGCTTCGAGCGCCTCAGACGGCGGAAGGGCTTCGGGCTCGGTCGGGGCCTCTCCTGCCGCCCTATCCTCCTCGACCTCGGCCGCAATCTCTGCCGCGGGCCGGATACACGCCGCCAACCCAATGGGGCGAAAGGGCGCCTCCTCCGCGGGGACTTCCTCCAGCGCGAAGGCCTCGCTGGGCAGGGCCCAGAGGGGACTCGCCACAAACGGCGCTTCAGTTTTAGACGAAGTCATCGCCCGCCGCCAACATCAGTTCACCGGCTTCGGAAAGCTTCCGGGCCTGGCGCATAATTTTCTTCTGTGCGTCTTCCACATCGGAGAGGCGCATGGGGCCCTTCGCTTCCATATCGTCGAGGAAGACGGCGCGCGCCCGCTCCGACATGTTCGACATGAACTTATCGCGCACGATCTCATCGGCGCCCTTGAGCGCCACCATGAGCAGGTCAGGCTCGATATTCCGCAGAAGCGTTTGAATCGCCCGATTATCAACGGAGCCGAGATCGGCGAAGGTGAGCATGTTGTCCTGGATCGCCTGAGCGAGGTCGGCGTCGAGGGATTCCACGCCCTTCATGATCATGGATTCCATGTCCACCTTCGTGAGGTTCATGATCTTCGCCGCCGCCTTCACGCCGCCAAAGCTCGACGATGCGGAGCTGGACCGGCTGGCGAATTGTTTGCGCATGATCGCCTCAAGTTCTTCCATGGCCGCAGGCTGAACCGTTTCAAGGCGCGCCACCCGCTCCACGATTTCCGGCCGAGCCTCCTGGGGAAGGAAGCTCAAAACATCCGCCGCCACGGCGTTCTCCAGCACGGAGAGAATAATCGCCACCACCTGGGGGTGTTCTCCCTGCACCATCTCAGCGATAGCGCGCGCATCCATCCAGCGGAGAATTTCCAGCCCCTTACTGGCGGACGTGGGATTGATCCGTCCAAGCACGGAGGCCGCCTTGTCCTCCCCAAGGGCGGCCCGGAGCACGCTTTCAACATAGTCCGACGTTCCTAGACCAAGGCTCGTCTGCTTTTTGAAGGTGGAGATGAAGTCGTCGAGCACCTCATTCACCGCCTCCTGGGAGATGTCTCCCACGGACACCATGGCCGCGCCCAAGGCCTGAACCTCCTTCGGGTCCATGTAACGAATGATGCTGGCTGCCTGGTCCTCCCCGAGGAGCAGCATGAGCACCGCTGCGCGCTGGGTGGTAGAGAGCGCTTCAAGCTCTGCTTGAAGCGCTTCGTTGCCGTCTAGATCCGGGAGTTCTGCTTTATCCGCCATGTCCTAGCCTCCTAGTCCACTCGGACCATGTTCTTGAGTACGTTGGCCACCCGGCCCGCGTCCTCGGTCACGATCATGCGAATGAGGGCCACCTTGTCATCGTAGGTATTGGCCGTATCCAGCATGTCCGCAGAGATCGACGATTTCTTCGGCTTCAGCTTGGCCCGAATATCCTCCAGGCTCTCGCCCTCGCCAATTTCAATGCTGGCCAATTCTTCCTCCGTCAGCTCGCCCCCTTCAGCCAATAGGCGGGCGGGATCGCTAACATCATCGCTCTCCACGGTCGGGTAGAGGAAGCTCTTGAGCACGGGGCGGATCACGGTCAACAAGATTACAAGGAACAGCGCAGCGGCCATGCCGGCGCGAGCCATCGAGGCGACGCTCGAGCTCTCGTACCAGGGCAGACCCTGGGGCTCGGCAATGGGTTCGAAGGGCACGGCCTCAAGGGTGACCAAATCGCCCCGCTCGGTGACGGCGCCCACGGCCCCGCGCACCAGATTCGTTAGCCGCTCCAAGCGCGCCGGATCCACCTCGGTAATCACCGGAGGAGCCCCTTCCGCCCCCTCTTCCCCTTCCTCAGAGGCCGGGGCCGGGGGTAGCAGAGGTACAGCATTTACCACCACGGCCACGGAGAGACGCTCGATGGTCCCGGAGGCACGCTTCGTATGCTCCACCCGGCGATCAAGCTCGTAATTCCGGGTGCTGCGGCTGCTGAAGGTTCCCGCGCCGCCAGCTTGCCCTTCCCCTTCCGTGGCTGCGCCATCGTCCGTGAAGGCGGGATCCTCCGGTGGCTGATTGGAGACCGCCCCGGGGACGCCCATGGCGGACAGCTCCGTGCCACGCTCCGAAGAGAGGGTCTCGGAGCGGGTCTTGGGCCCCTGCCCTGCTTCGTCATAGCGCTCGATGGTGGATTCCGTTTGGGTGAAATCCATGGCGACGTCGATTTCTGCGCGGACGTTCGCCGCGCCGACGATAGGCGCCAGAATCTTCAGCACCCGGCCCCGAAGCTCATCCTCAACGCTGCGCTTGAAGTCCAGCTGGGTGCCATTCATGCCCATGGCGGCGCTATCCGCCGTTCCCGTCAGCAGCGTCCCCAAATGGTCCACCACGGCGACGTTCTCCGCCGGTAGGTAGGGCACGCTGGCGGAGACCAGATGCACGATGGCCTCCACCTGGCGCTCCGTCACCACGCGACCGCCATAGGGCGTGACCGTGACCGACGCCTTCGGCGGGGTGCGCTCGCGCACAAAGGGGCTCTGCTTTGCCATGGCGATGTGCACCCGGGCGTTTGCGATGCTGCTGATTTCGGCGATGGTGCGGCCCAGCTCCCGCTCGATGGCGGCGTTGTAGCGCACCTGCTCCATGAACTGGCTTTGGGTCATCGAAGACTGCTCGGCGAGGGCATCAAAGCCCCCCTCCACGGATCCCAGGGGCAAGCCCTGGCCCGCGAGGAAGAGGCGAGCCTCGTGATAGCGCCCTTCAGGCACCTGGAGCTGCCCCGTGCTGCCGTCGATGCGGGCCTCGTAGCCTGCGCCCATGAGCGCCTCGTAGGCGCCCTGGCGATCGCCCTCGGCCATTCCCGGGTAGAGCGCCCGGTAGGCCGGCTCTTCCATCCAGAAGTAAATGATGGCGAAAGCCAGCACGACGAAGACGGCGCCGATGGCCGGAACGGCTCGGCGTACTGCCGGCTGGGCAAAGATTTGCTGGAGCGGCAGGACCTGAACCAGCCCCGTGCCCGTGCCACCACCGTCGCCGCCCCCGGCGGCGGGAACGAGCGCGCCGCCGCTGGCCGCTTCTCCCACCGTCGCCGGCGTAGGGAGCTGGGCTTCCGTGCTTTGTACCGCGGGAAGGGTGCCCGGGGTTGCTGCTGCCGTACTCATAAGCGCTGTCCTCTCCCCCTAGGGGGCGTCATTCAACCGGGGCCCTAAACGGGCATATTCATGATTTCTTCGTAGGCCTTAAGCACCTTGTTGCGCACCTGAAGCGTCGCCTCAAAGGCCAGGGAGGATTTCTGCATGGAGAGCACCACGTCCGTAAGGGCGACCTGCTCTTCCCCCCGCTCATAGGCACTCTTCAGGGCCGCGGCGCTTTGCTGGGTCGCGTTGACCTGATCCACCGCGCTCTTTACGGCGGCGCCAAAATCGACGCCGTCCGGCGCCGGCGGCTGGATCGCCGTGGGGCCCTTCGCCTGATCAGCGTAGGTCTCCAGGGTGCGCAGCATGCTGGCAATGGCATCGGGGCGCGTTGCGTCAATCATGGCCGCAGCTCCTTAACTGGCTCGGGGAATGGCATGGCCGCGTTCCCGCAGCCGAGCCATGCGATAGCGAAGGGTTCGAGGGCTAATGCCCAGGCGCTCCGCGGCCTCAGCCCGGCTTCCCGTGGAGCGGAGTGCGGCCTCAATGGCGCTTCGCTCGTGGGCGTCCCGGGCATCTAATAGGCAGCCTCCAGGGCCTGAAGCGCTTGCCGCCGCGTAACCCAAACCCTCTGCTGGGCCATGGGCCGGCGCGATCGGTGTAGGCAGCTCGAGGGCCGCATAGCCCGCCTCCCCGTCGTCGTAATCAAACATCAGGTGCTCAAGGCCCACGGCCTCGCCTCCCGATAGCACGAGGGCGCGCTGAATGACGTTCTGAAGTTCGCGCACGTTCCCGGGCCAGCGGTGCGCGCAGAGGGCCTGCTCAGCCTCAAAGCTGAGGGTCGGCGCCATGCCCGCTGGGGCGTGCTCACTAAGGAAGGCGCAGGCCAGGGGCACGATGTCCCCAGGGCGCTCGCACAGGGCCGGCACCGCAAGGCGGAAGGTGGCCAGGCGGAAGAACAGATCCTCCCGGAAGTCCCCGGTGCGAATGCGCTGGGTGAGCTTTCGGTGCGTGGCCGCAATGACGCGAATATCGAGATCGATAGCCCGGGTGGAGCCGAGGCGAACGCACTGCCGCTCCTGCAGCACGCGCAGGAGCTTCGCCTGCAAATGCAGGGGCATGTCCCCAATTTCGTCGAGGAAGAGCGTGCCGCCCTGGGCCTGCTCGAATAGCCCCGGGTGATCCTTGTGGGCGCCGGTAAAGGCTCCCTTCTCATGACCGAAGAGCGCATCTTCAATGAGATGTTCCGGCAGCGCCGCGCAATTAAAGGCGACGAAGGGCTTATCGCTCCGGGCCGAGCCTTCATGAATCACCCGCGCCAGCACATCCTTACCGGCGCCCGTGGGGCCTTCCAGCAGGACGCTGACTTCCGTGCGCGCCACGCGCTCCGCCAGTTCTAAGACCCGAAGGCTTGCAGGGTCCACAAAGACATAGGCCGGCCCCGCCTGGGCGGCCTGAATGCGGGCCGCCGCATCCTCCCAGCTCGCCCGGGAGAAGTCGTCGTAGGCAAGAGCATGGGAGGCGCCTTCATCCAGCACCCGCACCGCCGCCGTAATGTTCCGCGGGGGTACGCGAACGATTAGGGGAAGCAGGCTTGCCGCTTGCCCAAGACCGTACTGCTCGAGCTGCTGAGCGAGCGACCCCTGCCCCTCGAGGGCCAGGACCAGCGCCGTCGGCGTCCCTGTGGTGCTGGCTTCCAGGGAGCCGGGAAGCACCACCTCAAGGCCGATGGCCTCAAGACAGGCTCGGTCCTCCGCCTCCGGGAGGCCCCGGGGGTCTAGCCACCACACTACCTGGCGTCCTGCTTTGCTCATGCTGCGTTCCCTAACCTTGCCGCTCCCTTGCCGGAAGCGGTGAGGAGTTGCCGTTGCAAGAGCTGAAGCACTGATCGTGCCAATTCTTAAGCCTCTGAATTTTATGAACTATTCAGGAGAGCGGGCGGCAAAAACGAGGGAAAGCGTCGACGGTGCGCCGTCGATTGACGAAAAACGGACAGGCTAGGAGGTGAGTTCGTACTTGTTAATTTTCTCGATCAGGGTGGTGCGCTGAACCTTCAAGAGGCGCGCTGCCTGGGAGACGTTACCGCCAGCGGCGTCCAGGGCCCGGGCAATGAGCGTGGACTCAAATTCCGCGAGCTGCTCCCGCAGGGAGACCCCCTCCTCGGGAAACGCGCCCCAGCCCTGCCCCGCCATGATCGCCGCCTCCACGGGATTGGCCGGGGCCTTGCCGAGCAGAAGCCCGAGGGGATCATCGCCGGCGGGCGCCGCGGCGAAGGGGTTCCCCTCCGGCGCCAAAAGTCCCTGGGGCAAGAGCGAGGAAGGAACGCTCTCGGGCTCCAGGCAACTGCCCGGATACAGGGTAGAAAAGCGCTGAAGAAGGTTAGAAAGCTCCCGCACGTTCCCCGGCCAGTCATGCCGGGCCAGCAGGGCCATAAAGCCTTCGCTCAGCGTGAGGGGCTCGGCGCCGTCCGGTGCGTGGAGCGCCGAAAGGTATTCGGTTAAAAGTGGCAGATCATCCAAGCGCTCTCGCAGCGCCGGCACCTCCACCGGGATCACGTTTAGACGGTAGTAAAGATCCTCGCGAAAGGATCCGTCGGCCACGGCCTTTTCAAGATCGCGATGGGTCGCCGCCACCACGCGCACGTCCACGGACTCCGGGGCCGTTCCCCCCACCGGCTCAACCTGCCGTTCCTGGAGCACGCGAAGCAGCTTCACCTGCATGTAGGCCGGCATATCGCCGATCTCGTCCAAAAACAGCGTACCGCCGTTGGCGAGCTGGAAGCGCCCAAGCCGGTCTGCCAAGGCCCCGGTAAAGGCGCCCTTGCGATGGCCAAAGAGTTCGCTCTCTAAAAGATCGGCGGGAATGGCGCCGCAGTTCACGGGAACGAAGGGGGCATCGGAACGAGGGCTTTGGGCATGCACGAGGCGGGCGACCACCTCCTTGCCCGTGCCGCTTTCCCCCCGGATGAGAAGCGTGGCGGAAGACTGCGCCACCTGAGCGATGAGCGCGCGCAGCCCCTCCACGGCGGCGGAGGCACCGACCAAGGCTAGAGCATCATCTAATTGGTAGCCCAAGGCGGCCCCCGGTTGCGCGCGATCTACGGGCTTAACCTTAACCCTTGGGCCCAGGAAGGCAACATGGGGAGACCAACTTTAATAATAGCCATCAACGGAAGGAGCAAGCGTCTCGGTAGTGATCTGCCAAGCGAGGCAGAGCTCGCCCGTGGGCCCCGCAAGGTGAGCGAGGGTTTCGGGCGCAGAAAGACCGCGCTGTAGGAAGCGCCCAAAGGCGCCAAGGTGCTTCGCAAGCGCGAGGAGTTCCTCGGGAAAGGGCCCGCCCCCCGCGAGCAGCGCAGCAAGCGCCTCTATCCTGACCAAAAGCGCATCGTTAGCGCCCTGATTCTCGAGCTCGCTTAGCGCCTCCCGCAGGGCACCGAGCACCAAGGGGATGCTCTCAAAAGGCTCATGAAGTGCCCGCCCAGACATCTTAGGCGCCCTGCTGCTTCTTAGACATCTCGCCCCAGCCGGAGCGAAGCTCCTCGAGGAGACCCCGCACCTCCTGCACGGCTGCCACATCGTTGTGGAGGTTCCCGTGCAGAAGACGTCGAAGACAGTAGCTGTAAAGCTCATCTAAGGTGCCCGCAAGCTCGCCACCGGCCTCAGCATTCAGCGAGCTCTTGAGGGCAAGCACGATCTCCGTGGCTTTCTGTAGTGCCTTTGCCTTGCTCTGCCGGTGATTCCTTGCGATGCAGCCTTCGGCATCTAAGAGCGCGTCAATCGCTCCGTCGAAGAGCAAGCGCACCAGGGTGGCGGGATCGGCCCCATCGGCAACGGTTTGCGTATGGACGGCGCCATAGGCGGCCAGGGCACGACGAGCAGCTGAACTCATGAAGGACTCCCTTTCGATCTTAAGCAAGCTAACGCTTCTTAAATAATCGACGGGAGCCATGGAAGCTTGAGGAAAACGCCGACAAAAATAGGGGTTTAGGCCTTCGGGCAGCGCTTAAAGGAAGACTCGAGGCAAATATCCACAAGGGGACGGAGGGACTCGATTTCATCGTCATCAAGCTTCAGCTCGGCGAACTGCCGAACCTCCTCCGCAGGCGCGTAGCCGCTTCGGCGCGCTACCTCTGCCCACACGTAGGCATGCTTTGGCATGGGCGCATCGGCGGCATCTCCGGAAAGCATCACCAGCGCTGCCATGAACTGCGCTTCTGCATAGCCCTGCCCCGCCGCTTTCAGGAACCAGGACAGCGCCGTGCGTGGGCTCATGCGCACCCCATCCCCAGCGTGGTAATGGAGGCCCAGCATGTACTGAGATTCGGCCAGCCCGCCTTCGGCCGCCTCTTCGAAGAACCTCATGGCCTCCCGGGCATTTTTCCCTACCCCATAACCATGGTGATAGAGCATGCCAAGGTTATGCAGGGCTTGAGGCTGCTTTGCCTCAGAGGCACGGCGATACCACTTAAGCGCCTCCGCATAGTCCTGGCGCACCGATAGGCCTTGCTCATATAGGTAGCCAACGTTGGTTTGGGCGTTGGCGTCGCCAAGGGCAGCGCGAACCCGCCAAGCGCGCATGGCCGTCGCATAGTGGCCACGATCGAATGCCGCTTGCGCCTCATCGACAGCGCCTTGGGCCGGTACTCCCAAGGCGAAACCGAGCACCAGCGCTGCTGCCGTCAAGTTCCACCGTGCCTTCACTGGGGACCCCCCTTATCTTGGAAACCCATGCAACCGCGCCCATCGGCCTCTAACACTTCAATCGACGGAAGCCGCGGCGTCTTGAATCCATGGAGCCGACAGGCATAGCGCGCCCGAGCATCCCAGCTGCTGGCAAAATGGCTGCAACGCCAACAGTTGGGCGCCCTAGCGGCGCCGTCCCGGTCCGAATTCATGGTATGCCTTCCAAGAAATCTGCCCAACCAAGATGAGGCCAATGCCCCAGGCCAGCACCTTGGCAAAGTCCACTCGCACCGCCGGGGCCGACGTGTCCCCGCTTAAGCGAAGCACCACCAGCATGATGATCATGGGGACGAACATAAGCAGATAGCCTCTGATCAGGCGACAGACTTCGCAGGGCGGTTTTGCGGTGGCCATAACGACTCCTTAAACAGCCTCCTAGGCTACGACACTGACCGGCAAAAACAACACTGCCCGGGCTGGAGACCAGACCGGGCAGTGGATTTCCTTCCAAGCCCCTGGCTGCGAGGGCTTGGGTGTTCCCACCTCAGCCTTAACCGAGGAGGGAGAGCACCGTCTGCTGAGAGGCATTCGCCTGCGCCAGCATCGCCGTACCCGCTTGAAGCAGGATCTGGTTTTTGGCCAGCTTAGCCGACTCAGCAGCGAAGTCAGCGTCGGTGATCGCCGACTTGGATGCCTCGGTATTAACGATAATGTTGCCGAGGTTGCTGACCGTGTAGTCAAGCCGATTGATGATGGCGCCCAGCTTGGAACGCTCGATATTTACGTCTTCCAAAGCTCTATCAATCACATCAATGGCACCCGCAGCATCTGAGGCACTG
>Ga0181573_10004424_pt1 | contig 11964 bp, 8 predicted proteins | sample 101ome_25_FD_148643 | JGI IMG/M metagenome (GOLD analysis project Ga0181573, IMG submission 148643) | Coastal salt marsh microbial communities from the Groves Creek Marsh, Skidaway Island, Georgia - 101409BT metaG (spades assembly) | ecosystem: Environmental > Aquatic > Marine > Intertidal zone...
AGCTGCTGCAGTTTCGGATCCTAAAGATCAGGGACGACATCCGCAACATAGTGGTGGAGGGACCGCTCAGCGACGGGGGCGGGCTAGACGTGGAGTCCACGCCGGGACGGGAGGCTACGCCGCGGGAGAAGATGCGCAAGGCGTGGGCGCGGAGACACGAGGAGGAGGAGAGGATCGCGCTCGGGTCTCACGCGTCTCCCTCTCCCTCGGGGGATGATCTGAAGGACTTTTGGCGCCGAAAGGGACGGGCGGCGGCGGCGGCGGCGGCGGCGGCGGCGGCGGACGGCGAACGCGACGGGATGCCGGCGGTGGAGAAGAAGGAGACCGCGCCGATGGAGATGGAGGCTGCGGACGGTCGACCGATGTGGCGGGGCGACAAGGACAAGGACGAGGGCGCCGAAGAACCGTAGCCGTGCATCAAGACCGATTCAATTTCGCGATTCATCACCTCGCGCCGCGCGCCGATGCAGGAGTCCAATCCCGGGCGGGGGAACTACGACGGGAGAGTTTAGGTGGTTTCGCCGGTGCCACTTCGAGCGACGCGGACTCTCAGCCATGTCCAGGGACGAGGAGCCCTTCACGGGCTTCAACAAGCGCGAGCTGCACGGCACCCTAGTGGGGAACTGGGTGGAGGAACGTCAGCTCGAGAGCGACACGGGCGTGTTCCGATACAAGGTGCGGCGCTTCCCGCGACGCCTCAGGATGTCGCAATTATTCTTCGACTTTCCCGTTTTGGCGCGTCCCGAAGCGAGAGAGTCCCGCGCGCTGACCCGACCCCGTCCGAACTCCGCAGAGCTGGGTCCCCGCGCCCGACGAATACGACCCCGCGACGTCGGGCCCGCTCAAGCGAGAGCCCACGGCGACGTACGAGCGCGTGGTCAAGCACTCCTCCGCGCTGCCGCCCCGCCAGTGGATGACCGCCGCGCAGTCGCACTTCAACGATCCGGACGCGAGGCCAGGGTACTTCGACGCGCGATCCGCGTTGGGCGCCAGGGACCGCGCGCTCATGGCACAGCTGGAGAAGGAGGCGCTGAAGGCGGCGACGTATCCGGCGGAGACCCCCGCGGAGACGGTCAAGTCCAGCGCGTATCGCGCCGAGTTTGTCGAGCACGACTTGACCGGAACTGTGGTGGGGCGGCGGGTGATGTACTCCCAGGACGGGACCAAAATCACTGACGAGGACGTGGACGTGACGTGGAGGCACGAGGCTGGGCTCGCGACGAAGGGCGAGCTCGAGACGTGGGCGGCGAGGACGCGGAAGGGCGGAGCGTTTGCGGATGCCGTCGCCGCCGATTCGGAGAGGGCGTACACAATCTACGAACAGCAGAACCGGCTCGGGAATTACCCGAGCGCGACGTTCAAGGGGACGACGAGCGGCGGCGAGAACCCGTTCGCTCTGAGCAACAGGTGGAGTAAGCAGACGGTGGACTCCGGCAAGACGGAGGAGGCGTGCGACTACTCCGCGACGATGAGGGGGATCCGATGAGGCGCCGGGTGGGAGGCTTCCCGGCGCGTAGCTCCCCGGCGCCGCGCGCGCGCCCTGTAAATGAAAACGCGTTGTACTCACCGGTAATCGTCGAGCCGCGGAGCGAGCGAGAGGCGGCGTCGACGTCGTCGCGATCGCCGGCGATGCGCGCGAACGTCGGGGTCTGTACTCTGCGGATTGGTCCCTTCACCTTCGTGTCTTTCGTGAATCTAAGAGTCACGCACGCGAACACGAATTCCAACCGGAATGCGTGTGGTGCGGGAGAACGTGTTTGCCGTTAAAAATGCTAATTCAAAAATCGAGGCGAAGGACGTGGCCGCGATCGTTCTCTCGACGAAAAGGCGTCGCGCCACCTTTTTTCCGTGGCGGCATCCCGTCTCGCGCCGTCGACGCCGATGACGTCCTCAGCGCTCGCCTCCATCAAGGCTCCGGCGGCGGCACTTCGTGCCCCCGCCGCCGTTTCACGTGCGCGCGGTCGCGTCGCCGTCGCGCCCATCCGCGCGGTTTCCGCCGCCGCCGAGGGCTCCGCGCTTCGCCAGATCGTCGCCGAGATCTCCGGCGCCGCTGGTGCGTGCCCACTGCGGCGACGTGGCCGATCGATCCCAACCGTCGTCGTCGCCCGGGCATCGCGTCGTCCCGGTCCATCCCCGCGTGACGTCCGGTGCCTCTTTTCCTAAACCCGTCGAAGACCGCGTCGGGGGGTTTCGCCAGTCCCCGGCGCGTCTCCGCGACGGCGCACCGCACAACCTCCCGTGGGGGTCTCACGCCTGCGGCGGCGGCGACCGGGTCATCTCTTTTTCCCCATCCCCCCCTTCCCCGAGCGCCGCGGACTGACCGACCATCACCACCCCGCTCCACCCGACGTCCTCCTCAGATCCCGCCGAGCGCGTCAAGAAGCTCATCGCCATGTCCGCCCACCTCCCCGCGCTCCCGGACGCGGACAGGTCCATCGCCAACCGCGTCATGGGCTGCACCGCCGAGGCGTGGTGCGCGTCTCCCTTTTTCTCGCACCCTCCCGCTTTCCATCCGCCCTCCCTCTATCGCCCGCGTCTCCCCATCTCCCCCCGACCCGTCGCGGGCCCCGTCTCGACGCTGACGATACGCCCCCGCGACGTAATTTCCACGTATTTCCAACAGGGTGGACGTGTCCCTCGACGCGGACGGCCGCGTCGCCATCCGCGGAGCGTCGGATGCGCAAATCACCGCCGGCTTCGCGGGCCTCGTCGCTCGCGGTCTGTCCGGTCTCGAGCCCGCCGACGTGCTGAACATCTCCGACGACGTCGTGGCGGACCTCGGGATCGGTCCCAGCGCGCTGCCGAGGTCCCGCGCCAACGGCTTCCGCAACATGCTCGAGACGGTCAAGAAGCAGTGCCGGCTGTTACTCGCGGAGGGGGGCGTGACCGAGCCGCCGTTTCCGTCGCTCGTCGTCACCGCCGACGGCGTCGAGGCGGTTGGTTCGTTCGCCCGCGCGCAGGCCGAGTACCTCGAGCCCGACGCCGATGCCGTCGACGCGCTCGTCGCCGAGCTCGAGGCGAAGAAGATTGGCATCGTCGCGCACTTTTACATGGACCCGCAGGTGCAGGGCGTGCTCATGGCGGCGGCGAAGCGGTACGAGCACGTCTTCATCTCCGATTCGCTCGTCATGGCGGACGCCGCGGTTAAGATGGTCAGAGAGGGCGGGTGCGAGTCCATCGCCGTGCTCGGCGTCGACTTCATGTCGGAGAACGTCCGCGCCATCCTCGATGACGCCGGCCTGGAGTCCGCGAAGGTGTACAGGATGGCGGCTGACGACATCGGATGCTCCCTCGCCGAGGCTGCGCAGGATAAGAAGTACTACGACTACCTCGCCGAGGCTGACGGCGTGGAGAACGCGGTTCACGTCATCTACATCAACACCGCGCTCGACACCAAGGCTAACGCCAACGCCGTCGTGCCCACCATCACGTGCACCTCCTCCAACGTCGTGCAGACGGTGCTCACCGCGGCGGCGCAGGTTCCCGGCGTCAACGTCTTTTACGGACCCGACACGTACATGGGCGGTAACCTCGCCGAGCTCTTCACCATGATGTCCACGTGGTCCGACGAGGACGTCGCCGCCGTGCACCCGGCGCACACGCAGAGCACAATCAAGGACCTCCTCCCGCGTTTGCGATACTTCCAGGACGGCACGTGCATGGTGCACCACATGTTCGGCGGCGACGTGTGCGACGCGGTGAGAAAGTACTACGGCGACGCGTACCAAACCGCGCACTTTGAGGTTCCCGGGGAGATGTTCAAGCTCGCGATGGAGGCCAAGCGGGAGCGGGACATGGGCGTGGTGGGATCCACCAAGAACATCCTCGACTACGTCTGCGAGAAGATCGACGAGGCTGTGGCGAGGAACCTCCCCGCGGGTGAGAGGCTCTCCTTCGTTCTGGGCACGGAGACGGGCATGGTCACCTCCATCGTGCGCGCGGCTCGGGCCAAGCTCGTCGCCGCCAAGACCGCCGGCGTCGCCGGCGTCGAGGCTGAGATCGTGTTCCCGGTCTCCTCGGACGCCATCGCCCCAATCGCCGAGTCCGAGTCCGTCGCCCTCGGCGGCGTCGCCGTCGTGCCCGGCCCCGCCGGCGGCGAGGGGTGCAGCGCCGAGGGCGGCTGCGCGTCGTGCCCGTACATGAAGATGAACTCGCTCGACGCGCTCATGTCCGTGTGCGCCAAGATCGGCACGGACGCGGGCGAGGCTTTGCTGACGCCGTTCGAGCCCAAAAAGTACGAAGCCGCGAAGGACGGTCCGTCGGTCGCCGCGTTGGGGTGCGTGCCGATCCTGCACATGCGAGACTTTCAGCGCGACGGCGCCTTGTCCGACGCGTTCGTGGAGGACATCACCACCCGACACGCGGCGAAACGCGCGGCGAAGTGAGCGACGGGACGGAAGCGGGCGAGGCGTGCGGGCGAGGGAGGGGACGGGACGGCGGGTGGTAAAAGTAAAAGGGGGGCCGGTTGGCGCAACCCCGGGGGTTTTTGTCGAGGAGGGTTGTTCATGTTGGTCCCGTACACGTAGCGGAGCTGAAATAAGTTCAAAGCGGGCGCGCGGCCGACGAGTCCCCCCCCCACTCCTACTCCTCCCTCCCCCTCTCGACGCACGCCCGGCGTCCGTCCCTTTCCCACGGACTCGCGGGTTTCCACGCGCTCACGCCCTCGCCGCGACGCTGAGGAGCTCCAGGTCCACGGTGAGCGTCGAGTTTGGCGGTATCTCCTGCACCTGCTGGTTGCCGTACGCGTACTCGGGAGGTACGATCATTCGCCTGAACTGTCCGGGTCCCATGCCCTTGATGCCCTCGTTGAAGGCCTTGATGAAGGGCCCGCCGGGCGTGCCCGCGGGGGCGCCCACCTGGAAGCCGTACGGGACGCCTCCGGTGACGCCCGCGCCCTGTCTGGACGTCGCGATCGTGATGCGGCGAAACTTGACGTCGAAGTGCACGGCGACTCTCTGGCCGGGCCTGGCGCCGCCCTCGGTGGACCCGCCGCCCTTGATGTCGTAGTACATGATCGGGGGGTTAGTTCCGGGTAAGGGCTTGAATGCGTCGGGGGGAACATCGAAGGACTGCCTCGGGGGCGTCGCCTCCTGCGTCGGGAGAAGGGAAGGGGGTGACGGATCATGATGTTGATGATGGGACGGGGTTGGGCGGGAGTGAAATAATTGGCGACGGGCGTCCGGCGACCGGCGACCGGGAGGGCGCGCGCGGGATGGGGACGCACGGCGGGGCCGGCGACGAGCGCGGCGAGCGCGAACGCGGCGCTAACGGCAGCCTCGCGGCGCGTCGTCGCGGATGCGGACTCCTCGGTAATCCGGCTCGGCCTCGCCACGGCGCGGATGGGTCGCGCCAACCCGCGCGATGATGACCTGGCCGCTATCCGATGACGCCTCTGGTCGAGCGCGGCGACGCCGCGGGGGCTGGCCGGGAACGCCGCGTGTCGCGCCACGACGCTCATGGATCAATCGCGTGAGATGACTCTCTGGGTCTGTTCGCTCCGCGCGAGGCGCGCGTTCGGGGCGACGTCGGGAGCGTCGCGGCGGAGGTGTGAAGGTCCAGGTCAGCATCCTGCTGTCCGCGGTGACCCGCCGTTCGATCTCATTGGCCAGTTCTCGGCCGAGAGACGAGAGCTCGTCTCCTTCCGGGAGGAAGGGCTCGTCACCGCCACGACGCGCGTGGCACGCACCGTCCTCCCGACCATGTCAACCGCGAGAGCTCTGGCATCGCCCCCGGCGCGGTCCCTCGCGCCCGGGGCCTCGACCCGACGACGCGACGCGCGCGCGCGCCTCGCCCGCGGCCGATCCCTGATGAAGCTTCTTCCCCGAGGGCCGAAGCTCACCCGCGTCGGCCCCGCCGCGGGTGTCGCCGCCGCCGCCGCCGCCGCCGCCTCGGACGACGACGCCGCGTCATCCGTCGCCGAGACGTCCGACGACGAGGCCGACGCCGACCGGCGCAGGCGCGAGGCCGAGGACAGGGCCAACCTGCAGGACAGGCTTCGGACGTCGATGGAGGCTGCGGCGAGGGCTGAGGATTTCGAGCTCGCCGCGCGGCTCAGGGACGAGCTCAACGAGGCGCTCGAGCGGGACGAGTGCCACGTGGCGAAGCGGGAGCTGGCGGCGGCGATCGAGGAGGAGAGGTTCGAGGACGCCGCGGCGCTCAGGGACCTCGTGGCGTCCCTCGAGCCCCCGCCCCCGCCACCACCCGCCGAGGTTCCGTGCCACAGCGACGTCACCACCGAGGGGGTCAACGTCCGCGTGATGTCCCAGTACGTGGCGAGCCGGAGCAGGCCGGAGAGCGGCCAGTACTTCTTCGCGTACAGCGTTCGCATCACGAACCGCACGGAGAAGATCGTGCAGCTCAGGCGCAGGCGGTGGATAATCACCGACGGCGACGAGCGCGTCGAGGAGGTGGCCGGTCCCGGCGTGGTCGGCCAACAGCCGGTGCTGCTGCCGGGGCAGACGTTCGAGTACGCCTCCGCCTGCCCGCTGCGGACCCGCACGGGGACCATGGAGGGCACGTACACGTTCGCGTGGCTGGTGGCGACGCCCGCGGTGGAGCTCGAGGACGGCGACGGCGAGGACGGCGGCGGGGACGGTTCCGACGAGAAGGAGGAGGCGCCGCCGAGGGAGGAGGACGCGAGGGACATGGACGAGTTCTCCACCGCGTTGACGTTCCTGCGGGAAGGGGAGCAATCCGAGTTTATGGTGGAGATTGGACTGTTCGGATTGGACGCCGACGCGGGTGCGAGCACGCAGTGACGAGCGGGGATAGCGACAACGAGAAACGCACGGGAAAAAAGAATCTCACCTGCAGCCAACTTCCTGGCGCCACCTCGCGCAGTGCACGCAGACTGACCTGCTGACAGAAGGGTGGAGTTTTGCCTGTTTTCGTTCCGCCGTTTTCCCACGGCCAAATAATTGCCCAACGACAATAAGGCCGCCGACCGGGTCGTGGCTCAGGGTGCTCTCGACCCTCTGAACGCCGTCCGCCATGAGTGGCGAAGGTGGCCCGCCGGGCAAGGAGGCCGGCGATATTTCCAAGCTGCTCGGCAAGGTCAGGATACCGGGAGCCAAGAATCCAACTCCAAACCCGAATCCAAATCCAAATGTGCCCAGGCAATCCGCTCCCACCGCTCCCGTGGAGCTCGACATTCCCGACGAGCTGGCCGCGAGGATCCTCGATATAAGCGACGGGCGCCTCATCAACGGGGTGTGGGAACCCGTCATAACACAGGAAGAGCGGTCTCAGCCGTTCGGCGCCACCGTCGAGGAGTTCGAAAACGCAATCAACTACGAGGTGAGTCAGCTCGAGGCCGAGATCGAGGCGGGCACGTACCCGTTCGCGGCGGACCCGGGCGCGCAGTTCCTGCGTCAGCTGAAGAGACAGGAGGAATACCGCAGCAGCATGGAAAGTCGCAAGACCGCACCAGTCGTGGCGCTCTTCGCGGGTTCGCTCACGGGAGTCACCGCGCCGATGTGGCATGCGGATTTTCCCTCGGGCACCAAGGAGGCGGCTGCAAACAGAAAGATGGAGTTTGCATCCTACGAGGACTACATCGAGTACAAACGGAAGAAAAACCTGCTGAAGAAGTTCAAGGGCGCGTCCAAGAAGATCGGCATCCTGATGAAGGCGACCGCGGGGTTCGAACAATCCGGTAAGGCCCGAGCGGAACGAAGGGAGGATGGAGCGGCGGAGACTAAGAAAAACGCGCCCGGGCCCAAGGGCGACGCAGATTTGAGCCGAGGTGCGCAGCCGTCGTCGTCCAAAGGGACGGCGGCCGCCGAAGCCGCCGCCGCCGCCGCCGCCGCCGCCGCCCGCGTCGACGAGATCCAGCCTCCGGCCCGGGAGGAGGAGTTCGAATTGTCCGAGTGGGAAGCCGCCGTGTTTGACTCGCACGCGTCCATCGCGTTCAAAAAGTTGACCAACCCGGCCGAGTCGCGGGAAACCCTGCGCGAGAGGGTCAGGCTGCTCAACGCGGACCTCAAGAAAGAACGTCACGAACGAAAGCGCAGCGCGATGACCAGGTCCAAGATGACCACCATGTCGCAGGTGCAAGACGCGATCCAAGTATTCGCGCAGGTGATCGAGAACGAAGAGGGCATCGCCGTCTGCGATTTCATGAACGCCCTCGTGATGAAATCGATGGCGACCGACGCGGAGACTGAAATATTCGGCGAGCTCGCCGATGGCATTTCGTACCCGCTGAGCATGGAGACCATGCGGGACGAGCCCAAATGCATGCTCGGTGAAGCCGTGAGGAAGTTCCGTCCCACCAAGCCGAGGGTTGTGGTCGTCGTCGAGAAACGGTACATATCCATGGCCATAAATGCCCTCAAGAAACACCACGAGGACAGCGGCTCCGGCGGCAGTGCCTTCTCTAACCTTTATCCCGCGCTGGGGTTCGTCGTCGTTCCGAACGGCACTTCGATGTCGCTGGCGAAGGCTAATCTCATGATTGCCCTCGCGCGAATTCTAAAGCGTCACGCCCTCGCCGTCACGTGCACCGGCGGCGTGAGCGTTTTGCAGCAGATGCACCAGGCGGCGATTTGGGACGTGCCGATGATCGTGCTCGACGATTCCGGTCGCATCTCCGATATCTGGATGAAAATGTGGCTGAGGCGAACGGCGGAGAAGTTCAACGCGGACAAGGCGCACAAGCTGATCAGAAGCAAAATCGGATTTAACAGAGGTGTGGAGAGCGCGCACATGGTTCGTGAGATTCTGAAGAAGGGATCTCTCATGTTGCATTCCATCAAGAGTGACGATTCCAGCGCGCTCGAGCGACTCTTTCGCATCGAACTGCAAGGGGACCAACTCATCGAGACGGCGCAACGCAGGATCAAGTCTTACAAGAGGACAATCAAGGAATACAAGGTGTGGAAGCCAAAGCTATTGCTGGCTACGATTTTCTTTGGATTGGCAGCCACGCTTGCCTCCGTCTTCGTCAGCAATCTCGACAGCATGAGTCTCGGTTCAGGGGACCATTCGACAGCGAAGACGGGCTTGAAATGGATAGCCGTCGGAGCTCCCGCGGTACTGGTAATTCTCAACAACATCGAGAACTTTGTGAACTTCAACAACATGCTGATCATTGCGGAGCGTGCCAACGCAAAAGTTGAAAGTTTACTGTACATCTATCGCTTGAGGGCACTGAACTTCAGCGATAGCTTCATCGATCGGAAAAGCAAAATGGACAGGCAAAGACAAAAGATCGAAGAATCCCTGGAAAAGCAACGTCAGTTCGAGGCCATGAGGGTTGGGAATCGAAAAGCGCTTCAACGAATGAGCGGTGACGAAGATGACGAAGATCCAAGCGAGGATGAAGACGAATCCAACAAGCCAGACGAGAATGATCAGTCTTCCGGTGACGTCATCACTCGACGCCAAGCGGAACTGGCCAGTCAACTTGAGAAGATAAACTACGACTTTTCCGAGTCTGGGGCGATTCTGTCAGAGCTGTCGAGTGTCTTGGACAGGGGGCGAAAGGAGGAAATCAAGAAGAAGGGCACCGAAAAGGAGCTCACGGCGACGCAGCTGCACAGAAGGCGCGTCCCCAGCAAGTCTAGAGCTCAAAAAATGGTCACCCCAGGCGGTAACGACCCAACGACGGCAGAGGTCAGCGACGACGACCTCGACGACTCAGGAGGAAGGCTTGGCGCCCTCGACCTCGACATGATGAGCCCCATCGCGGTTGCCACGCCCTTGGCAACTAGGATGGACGAAGCCGCTAGAAACATGGACGCGAATATGCAGCGAGGCGTCGACGCGGCGAACACCGAGATTCAGGCTCGCAGCGGCCAGACCTTTGGCGGTCAATCGTTTGGAGGTAAGACTATTGTCGCGGCGCAGAGCATCGGCACTCCGGCCCGGCGGCTGGAAGGTGACTTTGGAGGCGCGTCGGGCGTGATTAGTCCTGGTGGGATGATGAGTCCGGGAACCCCCGCGAAGCTGAAGAAACTGGGAAGCAGTCAGCTCATGCTTTTGGATAGCGTCGTCAAGGGTGCCAAGACAAAACGCACGAGTGTCTCAGCATATCTCGCCGCTGAGGCTGATGCGGTTGACAAGCAGATCCACGAGTTCATGGCGGATTTGGCAAAGGAGACTGACAACATGGACGTCGTCCGTTTCATCGTTGAACTGGCCAAGGCGACCAAGTCGGACGTTCTCACGTTCATCAGTGAGCAAGCTGCGGCGGAAGGGTGGACGGTCCCGCAGTACATGTTTTTGCAGGCGTCGAGGGCTGGGTTTGGTGAAGGGCCGAGCGGTTGGCAGGAGTTTGCCGAGCGGTTGGCGCAGACGGCTCAGCTTGAGCGCGCCAAGTATACCGAGTTGATGGCCGCAGCGAGTGGGATATCAGTGTCCCAATACCTGGAGCAGAAAACGGCGGAGCTGGCGAGGGCGGCGAACATGACCGTTCCACATTACCGTCGACATCAGCTCCGCTTGCAAGGCCAGATGAGACAGGCTCAGGGCGGAATCGCCGGAGCTCAACATTTTGCCTTGGAAATTCCAGGGCAGAGCTATCAGACGCCAGGCGTGAAGGCGCCTCAAGGCAAACTTCCGCAGTTCACGACTCCACAGCTGGGAACGATAAAGAAACCTCGGGTTCCCAAGACACCCGTGCCATCGCTGTTATCGTCTGTGATGTCCCCACTTGCTAAAAAATCGAGCAAGATTCATGCGGAAGGGGCGACAAAGCTCGACAGGCTGCAGAGCAAGCACGGAGGAATCGCGTCTGTGTTCCATGAACAACTCACCAAGTCGAAGGTCAGGGCGAAAGCCGAGCTAAAGGAATTCGAGGACAGCGGCTTGGCGACCATCAACTCGAGGGACTACGTCCGCTACCGCCTCTCCATCCAGCTGAGGAGGTTCCGCGAGAAGTACGCGGTGCTTCATTTCTATTCCGTGCTTGTTCAGGTTTGCAACTATGTCTTGTCCGCCGTGGGATCCATCCTCGCCACAGTGGGAAGGCCCGAGTGGGTTGCCATCACCGTCGCGTTTAGCACGGCTCTGCAGGGATGGCTGAGGCAGAACCGCATCGAGGAGAGGCGGCTCGCGTTCCGTAAAGCAGCCGCGGAGCTCGCGGACGCTCGGATGAAGTGGGACGCGGTTCCGATGGAGCACAAGATGATGCAGAAGGAGATCGACCAGCTCGTTTACAGGGTCGAGTCCGCGATCGTGAGCGTGATCGATCCCCTGCCGACGCAGGTGGTGTGCCCGAGCCTGGAATCGCTGCTTCTTCCCACGGAGGAAATCGAGGGACTCGACGAGATTGTCAACAAGGATGGGAAACAGCGATGAAAAAAAAGGATGTTGGCGTCGACGACGGCGCGACGCAGTTTTGTCATGTTTAAAATCATCATAATCCCACGTGCTTCAGTCCACGGCCAGTTTCGACGCGATCCCGCGCGATCCCGCCACGTTACCCGCGACGCTCGCGCTCCTCGGCGCCACGGTCGACACCGCCAGGAACCTCTCGCTCGTGCTCACGAGGTACCCGAGCCCCACGAGCCCCGTCGATTGCAGCAGCACGCACCCGCCCGTCACCCATCGATGCCGCCACATCGCCGGCAGCATCCACGCGGTGGCCACGAGCCCGGGGAACGCCAGCATCCAACCCAACCCCACGGCGCGAAGATCGCGAAGGAACCTGGCCGCGTCCGGGTCCTGCATCTCCGCCGACTGGAGCGCGCTGGCGTTGCCCACGGCGAAGAGCGCGGCGAGCGCCAGTCGTAACGCGCACAAACCGTACCCGGGCCAGTGCTCGTGATCGTGGAACCCGCTGAAGTCGTCGGTGTACGTCCTCGACGCAATCTCCAGGAAGATCTGCGCGCACGCGAGGGCCACCACCAGGAACGCCCCGAGCGACATCCCGCTCGCCGCGCGCGTCATCGGATCGAATCCCGGAACCGACCCGATTGGCCGACTGACCGACGAAGCCGCCGCGGCGCCCCTCGCGAACAG
>Ga0181573_10004425_pt1 | contig 11963 bp, 7 predicted proteins | sample 101ome_25_FD_148643 | JGI IMG/M metagenome (GOLD analysis project Ga0181573, IMG submission 148643) | Coastal salt marsh microbial communities from the Groves Creek Marsh, Skidaway Island, Georgia - 101409BT metaG (spades assembly) | ecosystem: Environmental > Aquatic > Marine > Intertidal zone...
GGTGTGCGTCACGCTCGGACAGGTGGGCAACTACTCGCAGTCCGCGATGTCGCGCAGGATGACCGCCGCGGAGATCAAAGCGGAGATTTACAAGTTCGAGGCTTTGGCGGGCGAGTACTCGGACCCGCAGTCCCACGACGCGCAGTTCGGCAAGCTCATGTTCCACCTGGCGGAGTTCAGGCAGAAGGCTGTGGAGGTCCAGTACGCCGCGCGTAGCGGCGGCGGGGACAAGAAGGGCGACGAGAAGGCCGAGCGCAAGAAGGCGGACACGGAGATGAAAGCCTCGGGCAATCGCGGGGTGTGATCGTCGCGAAGAGCCGGCGGTAAAGGAGGCGGCGAGCGGCGCGAGGAGGCGGACACGAGGGAGGAGACGATTCGAGAGTCGCGACCTCTCGAGTTTAATTAAGATCAGAGTTTAATAAGAAGACGTCGGCGACGATCACGCGGGTTCAGGGTCTGGGGCCCGGGCCTAAACCCTAAACCCGCGGCTCCCCTCGAACGACGCGGTCCGGTCCCCCTCACGCCGACGCGAAGAGCTTCTCCCACTCGCCCTCGTCGTTACCCGGCCCGGTTCCCTCCCTCGTCCCCAGGCAAAACGCGCGATTCTCCGCCAGCTGTGTCCCGAGGCTCGCGACGGCGCAATCCGCCACGGCGATCCGCGACGTCTCCTCCGGCGTCAGCGTGTCCCCTTCCACCAGGTCCACCGCCCGTCGCGTGCCGCTCGTGGCCTTGAGCAGGGTGTTGATGTCGTACGACGTGTACGGTCCGTCGGTGAGACGGCCCGGTCGGAGAACCGTGAACGGCACGCCCGACTTCATCAGCGCGAGTTCGCCCGCGCGCTTGTGCTTGAGGACGCCGAAGAGGTTGAGGATCAGGAAGGGCATCTGCGACGTCCGCTCGACGCCGATGCTCGACACGAGCACGAACCTCTTGCACCGCCCCGGGGACTGCGCCTCGACGGCGTTCACCAGGTTGCGAACGCCGACGAAATCGGTCCGCTCCGGCCCGTTGTCGTCTCGCCACCGCGCCGATGGAAACGCGGTCGTGCCCACGCACGACACCACGGCGTCGACGCCGACGCAGATTCCCGACGCCGCGAGCGCGTCGGCGTCCCTCAGATCCGCGACGCGCAGCTCGAGGTTCGGTCCGTCCGATTGGGAGCCGAACAGGCCCCGCGCGGCGTCGAGGTCTCTGGTCACCGCGCGGACGACGTAGCCCGCGTCGAGGAGCTTGGCGACGACGAGCTGGCCGACGCCGCCGGTGCTGCCCACGACGAGCACTTTCGAGCCCTGCGTGAAGGGATCGGCGGGGACGCGGGGGGCGGGGCGGGGGTTCAGCCGGCGGGGTCGGCACGGATCGGGACGGGGGGATCGCCGGGGCGGCGTTGGGGGAGGAGGGAGTGGGCACGCGCGAGTCATCGCCCACCTTTGGGACGGCGGACGCGACGGTCGGCGCCCGCCCCGACGCGGCGGCGCGACGCGGGGCGCCGCGGGAAGCGAGGCGCGCGTTGGAGACCACGCGCGCGCGATCGGCGATACGCGCGCGGGATGCGATGCCCGCGCCCGGGGATGCCGCAGCCGCGACGCACGACGACACCGTCATCGTCGTCCTCGACGCTCGATGGCAGTGGCTGGCGGGGGCGGGTGAAACTTCCCACCAACCGCCGCGAGCACGAGTAAACAACGCCGCTCGCGCCGGTCTGTTCTGTCTGTTTGCCCATAGGAGACCTGCACCGCGGATATTTTCCCAAACCGAGGGCGTTGATTGGGAGAACGAAGGTGCTTTGCCAGGTCACCGTTTCGGATAGAATAAAAACCCGATTCTGACTGTTTGCGCACACAGACGATTTGGGAACGCGCGACGTTCCGCGGCCACCTGATCCGGAAAGTTGAGGCTCACGCCGCGCCTCGTTTGTCACCTCGCGGGCTCTCCGATTTGAGCCGAAGGGACCGCGCGGGCGAACCCGACACAGCGCCCGCACACGCGACCCGACACGCGGAATCGACCGGTACGCGCCTTCGATCGTCCCCAGTTCCCGCGCGCGCGTCTCGGCGCCGCGCCTCCCTCACCCGGCGAAGTCGCGCGTGCCGCCCGTGGGACCCCGCCATCGCGCTCGAGCACATCATCGTTTGTTTTAGCGCGCTAACCTTCCCCAACCCCGCCTCACCCCGCGCAGTCGTCAACCCGACGCACGTTCAGACCCGCCACGGCCAATGTCGGCCTTCTCCGCCCGTGTTAACATCGCGCCGAGTGAGTCGCCCGCCCGTTTTCGCCCGCGTGTGCCCGCGACCCTCGCCCGCGGGGGCCTGCTCGCTTCCCCCCACCACCCTCGAAACGATATTCCTCCCCCTCTTCCCGGTCACTCGTTTTTCTCGCTCGAATCGCGATCCGACCCGCGTGTGCGGTTACACATTCTTTTTTCCCGAGTTTGTGGCGAGAGCGGCGAGATCGGGACCGGAGGCGCGCGAGGGCGCACACGCGGAGGCGCCCTCGCCCCCGTCCCCGTCATCTTCGCCGCCCCGCCCGCGGTCGATCGAACGCGCCGAGCCTCGGATCCGATCGGGTCTCGAGCGCCGCCGAGGATCGAACGCGACTCGCCCCGTCGCGGATTGTTCCATCTCCACGGCCAATCGATAAAGAGCGAGCCCGCGGCCTTTTATCTGATCGCGCGCGCCGCTCCCTTCCCAACCTCTCCTCTCCCGCGCAGAGCTCGCCAGGCGCACCGCTCCCAGGTCCACCGCCGGCCGCACACCGCACACCGCCGCGCCCACTAGGATGGTCGTCGCGCAGGGCGTTCCCGACGTCTCCGTCGACGACGCCCCCGCGCTCATCTCCACCACCGACGCGTGGAAAGATCTCGCCGCGCACAAGGAGGAGATCGACAAGACGCACCTCAGGGACCTCATCGAGGACCAGAAGCGATGCGAGGCGCTCACCGTCGAGTACAACGGCGTGTACTGCGACTACGCCAGGCAGCGCGTCACCGAGGAGACGATGACGAAGCTCTACGAACTCGCCGACGAGGCGAACCTCAAGGGCAAGATCAACGCCATGTTCTCGGGCGAGCACATCAACTCCACGGAGGACCGCGCCGTGCTCCACGTCGCCACGCGCGCGCCGCGCAACAAGGTGATCAACGTCGACGGTAAGAACGTCGTCCCGGACGTCTGGGACGTCCTCGACAAGATCAAGGATTTCACCGAGAAGGTTCGCAACGGCGAGTGGCTCGGGCACACCGGCAAGCCGCTCACCTCCGTCGTCGCCATCGGCATCGGCGGCTCCTTCCTCGGCCCGCTCTTCGTGCACACCGCGCTGCGCACCTGCGGCGAGGCGGCGGACGGCGCCAGGGGCAGGCAGCTTCGCTTCCTCGCCAACGTCGATCCCGTCGACGTGGCGCGTTCGCTCAACGGCCTCGACCCGGAGACGACGCTGGTGGTGGTGGTGTCCAAGACGTTCACCACCGCGGAGACGATGCTCAACGCGAGGACCGTCCGCCAGTGGATCATCGCCGCCCTCGGCCAGGAGGCTGTCAAGAAGCACATGGTGGCGGTGTCCACCAACCTCAAGCTCGTCGGAGAGTTTGGCATCGACCCCGACAACGCCTTCGCGTTTTGGGACTGGGTCGGAGGTCGGTACTCGGTGTGCTCCGCGGTGGGCATGCTCCCGCTGTCGCTCCAGTACGGTTTCGACACGATGGAGAAGTTTCTGGAAGGGGCGTGGAACATCGACGAGCACTTCGCCACCGCGCCGTTCGAGGAGAACGTGCCGGTGACGCTCGGCTTGCTCTCCGTGTGGAACGTCTCTTTCCTCGACTGCCCCGCGAGGGCGATTCTGCCGTACACGCAGGCGCTCGCCAAGCTGGCGCCGCACATCCAGCAGGTGGCGATGGAGTCCAACGGCAAGGGCGTGTCCATCGACGGGCAGCCGCTGCCTTACGACACCGGCGAGATTGACTTTGGCGAGCCCGGCACCAACGGTCAGCACTCCTTCTACCAGCTCATCCATCAGGGTCGCACCATCCCGTGCGACTTTATCGGGATCATCAAGTCGCAGCAGTCCGTCTACCTCAAGGGCGAGATTGTCTCCAACCACGACGAGCTCATGTGCAACTTCTTCGCGCAGGCTGACGCCCTCGCGGTGGGCAAGACGGCTGTGCAGCTGAGGTCCGAGAACTGCCCGGATTCCCTCATCCCGCACAAGACGTTCACCGGCAACCGCCCGAGCCTCTCCATCATGCTCCCGGCGCTCAACGCGTACACCACCGGTCAGATCCTCGCCATCTACGAGCACCGCGTGGCGACCCAGGGTTTCATCTGGGGACTCAACTCGTTCGACCAGTGGGGCGTCGAACTCGGCAAGGTGCTCGCCTCCAAGGTTCGCACCAGCATGAACCAGAAGCGGACCAAGGGCGAGAAGATGAGCGACAAGGACGGCTTCAACCCGTCCACCACCGCGATGCTCAACAGGTACCTGGAGGGTAAGGCGCAGCTGAAGTACGCCGAGCCGGAGGATGTGTTCCCGTGCGATCTCATCGACAGCGACGAGTGCCGACCGCCCACCTCGTACGTGTGAGCGAGACGATTCATTCGCGGGTGTGAGCGAGACGATTCATTCGCGCGGGTGACGATTCATTTGCAGGTTCGTTCGCGAGCCGGGCGAAACCCTTGAGAATTCTTGACACGTGTCGAATTCTTGACACGCGTCGCGGCCAAGACGATGACGCGGCAGACGCGGGAGATCGTGGATCGACGGTCGGCGTGCGAGGGTAGTACTCGGGTCGGCGGGCGCCGCTCGGGGCTGTACTAGTAAAAGTTCTTTCATTGTGATGCGAAGACGAAGGTTTACGAATCCGACCCGACCCTCACCGCCCGCGAACGATCCGGCTCCGATCGTGCTCAGCCCCCCGCGCACTTGCTCGCGGGCGCCCTCGCCGGCTCCGGCTTCAGGTACCCCGCCTCCACCAGCACCCGCACGTGCGTCGGGCAGTTTCGCCGAATGTATGTCTCGAGCTTTCCCCCGCTGTCCGTCAGCGGCGTCAGCCCGAGACGCTGCGCCACGTACGCAACCTTCGCCTCCGCGTCCGGCACCTGCGACGCGTAGGCGCACAGAACCTCGACCTCGCACACCGCGTGCCCGAACGATGCGGCGTCCACGTCCACGGACGCGCCGTCCAGCTCGAACTTGGCTCTTCTCGTGGTGAACTCGGCGAATGGGACGACGCCGAGCGCGGTCATCGCCGCCGCGAGCGCGGCCTCGTCGTCGGTCCCCGCGTCGCTCGAGCCGTCCTCGGGGTTTGCGCCGAGGGCGGTGTTGAGCTCGCGGAGGCACGGGCCGGCGCCCTCGACCTCCCTGAACACCGATCGCTCGCCCCCCGAGCGTCGCTCGTCTCCCTGGAGCGGAACCTTGATCTCCCACGCGCCGTCTCTCGCCCTGAGCCACGTGTCCTTCGCGGCCAGAGCGGCGTCCGGGGTGTCGTAGTAGACGTCCGTGAACGTCACCGAGCCCTTCGTGACGCCCCCGAGGGACTCCACCGTCTCTCGCAGCGTCTCGACGGACACCGACGAGGCGTCGTACTTGCGCTCCACCTCGATGGCGAAGGAGGCTTTGTCGTTTTCCTCGTCGGTTTTCGCATCGGACGAGGACGCGGGGGTGGCCATGACGACGGCGCGACGGGATCGGACGCGGGGCGCGTCGCGCGAGATGGACGCGGCGGGTGAGGTTCTCGCGCGTAGACCGGGCGTGTCGCGCGGTCGCGCGAGGGCGAGGCGGCACCGAGGCGGCACGTGCGCGCTCGCCATGCCCCGCTCGCGAGTGGCTTCCCTCCCGCGTCGCCACGGCAACAGAATCCACCAGACAGCGGGTGGATAAAAACGAGGCGGAATTTTGCCTCGTCAGCAGCACTCGCCGGGGCGTATCGATCGACACCCCTCGCGTTACCCCTCTCGATACCCGGAGTCGATATCGGGAGATGAGTTCGGCGGTCCTCGGCGTCGCCGTGTCCGCGCGCGTTCGCGCGCGCGTCGTCTGCCGGCGCCGCGCCCGCCCCACCGCCGCGAGATCGAGCCCCACCGGCTCGGAGAGACGTGGTGGTGCTGACAGGATCCTCGGCGGATCGCCGAGCGCGAGGGGATCGGGAATGTCCCGCAACGCCAACCCGCTGCGCTCCTTCGACCCGGAGGAGGCCACCATCCCGGGATTGATCCCGCTGGACCAAATCTGCGACGATTTCGTGTGTAAATCGTCCCCGGCGGTGGAGAGCTCGCTGCGGCAGATCGCGACGGACATCTGCGCCATCCGAGAGGACAAGCGCTCCGTGAACCCCTTCGCGGTGGACGTGAGGTACGACGACGGCGAACGAAAGTTCGAGGGCAGAGAGGGCTTCGCCAACCACACGTACATCAAGGATAACGTCGACGACGCGGCAGCGGCGGTGACGGAGATGCGCATGGGCGACCTCGACGCGGCGACCATCGTGTGGAGGCTCCGGGGGCGAAACAGCGGCGGCGAGTTGGACGTGGAGGTGACGACGACGCTGAGACTGAACCTCATCACGGGCAGGGCGACGGAGGTGACCGAGCGGTGGGACCCCGCGGGTAGCGATGCGGGCGCCGCGGCGGTGCTGGCGTCGTCCCGCAAAGCGACGGCGCTGCCCAAGAACATCGCCGACGCCGCCGCGAGGTTGGGGAAATCCATCGAGGAAAAGTTTGGCTCGGGCGACGACGACCAGATGAAGGACGTCTACGCGGACCCGAACGATCCGATGAAGTTCTTCACCAACAACAACACCCCGCAGGACGATTACCTGCAGATCGCGCTGTTCTTGGCCGCCATCTACCTGGTGGTGAAGCTGCTCGAGGCGGCGCAGTCGATCCCCAAGGACATCGCATTCTGAGAGACGCGCGGGACGACGACTGACGGGAGAAAGAAAGACCAAAACACCAGTCGGTTCTTCGTAACGTCGAGTGGGGCGCCGCGAAGAGCACCCGGCGCCCCGTAGCAATCAATCTTCGTCGTCGCGCCCTCGCTCGCGTCCGTCACTTGCCCTTCTTCTTTTGTCTCTTCTGCTCCCGGTTCGCAGCCTTGGCCGCCGCCGCCGCCGCGGCTTTGGCGGCTTTCGCCGCGTCCTTCTTCGCTCGCTTCTCCGCCTCCATCGCCAAAAGCTCCTCATCCTCGGCGGCGTTGTAAGCGTCGTAAGCGCTCTCGCCCTCCTGGTCCCCTCGCGTGGTCGTCGAACTCCTCTTGACCGCGTATATGTCATCTTCGGTCTCCGTGAGGGTCGCCGTCTCGGTGACCTCGGTCATCGCCGTCGCGTCGGTGACGTCGTCGTCGTCGTCGTCTGCGTCGTCCCCATCCGAGGGCGGCGCGGCGTACTCTCCGAAGAGCTCATCCTCCTTGGCCGCGTCCGCCGCCGCCTGCGCCGCGCGCTGCGCCTCCGCCCTCGCGACGCGATCGTCCACCGCCGCCCGTTCCACGCACTCGTCGAACATGCGCGCGAAGTGATCCTCCTCCTCAACCGCCGCGCAGAGGTCCTCGTCGGTGCTCACCGGCGCGCCCGCGTCTTCCAGGTATTTCCTCGCTCGATCCGACAGCGCCGCGCGGTCGCCCGAGCGAATCTTCTCGAGGATCCGCGCCCGGACCTGACGCTTGCGTTCAGCGCGGAGCTCTTCCTCCGCCTGACGCTGCCTGAGGCGCTGCGCCTCGCGCTCGGCCTCCTTCCGCGCTTTTTCCTCCGGGGTGATCTCCTTCTTCGGCGCCTTGGTCTTGCCCCCGCGGCGAAGGATCGCCAGACGAGCCTCCTTCGCCGCCTTCTCGGCGGCGATGTCGTCGATCTCCTTCTGGATCGCCTCCTCGCGTTCGCGGTCCAGACGAGCCTGGTTGCCGGTGACGTACTCGTACGGAAACCACAGGATCTTACCCAATAGGGTCCACTTGAAGCCCTCACGGTACACGATGCGCTCGTCCCAGAGAAACTGATGGAACCAATCCTCCGGCTCCAAGTCGCTCATGCTCTTGTCCCTCTTCTTCTCCAGCGCCTTGCGCTTCTGCTTGAACGCGTTCTGGTAGTACTCGCTGCGTATTATGCTCAACTTGTCGCTCTTCTGGTTCGCGTACTGGTTGACGGACACGAACAAGGCGCCGACGGTGAAGAACGACGCGAGGACGGTGCCCACCCCGAACTTGATCTCCTCCTTGTCGAACACCGATCGGCGGCCCCACCGCGGACGCGCGAACGACGGCAGGCCGCTGATGACCCTGTCGTACTCCTCCCGCCTTCCCGGGTCGCTCAGCACCTCCTTGCCCTCGGCGATGATCTTGAAGTTCTCCTCCGCCTTTCGCCGCTTAGACTTTGGGAGGTGCGAGAGCTTGTCGGGGTGGTACTGCAGCGCGAGCCGGCGGTACTTGCCGCGGATCTCGGTGGCGTTGGCGGAGGACGTGACGTTCAGGGCGCCGTAGTAGTCCACGCGGATCCAGCGGGTGTAGGTGGACATGGACTGGGAGGCGTCCGCGCCCTCCGGCGCGAGGAGCGCGAGGAGGAGCGTCACCGCCCAGACGATCACCGCGCGCGCCCTCATGGCGTTCGTTCGTGCGACAAAGAGTGCGATCGGGCGCCGCCCGCGTCGTTTCATCAGCGTGTGGCTCGCGTCGCGACATCACGCAGCCACCAGCCACGGCGAATTTTTTCTTTTTCTTCCAAATGGCAATTGGATTTTTTTTCGTCACCGATTTTCGCGTGAGGTGAGGTGCGTGTCACAAACTGGAATCCGGCCTCGGCGCTGGAATCACTCGATCGTCAGTACTCTATGCCGTCCAGCAGGTTGTCGAGGTCGACGCCGCGCAGCTCCGGCGGTAAGTTCGCGCCCCCCGTCGCGTCCCTCGCCCCCGCGCGGCTCTTCGCGGGCGCACTTCCCTTCCTCCGCTTCGAACCCACGCGGACCGCGGCGTCGGCGGCGGCTCGACGGGTGTCGACGGCCGCGGCGTCGATTGGCGTCGATGATGGGAGTCGACGATGATGGGCTTCGACGGCCGGCGGGTCCGCGAACGCGTCACCCTCGACCCCACCTCGCGCCCCCCCCGTACCCCTCGCCCCGAGCGGCGACGGCCCCGCGGACGCCGTTCCCCCTAAACCCGTTCCCCCTCCCCCCGCCCGTCTCTCCCCGCCTCCCGCCGGACCCAGCAAAGGCGCCAACAGCCGCCCCAGCTCGGCGTCGTCCCACAGCTGCGACGTCAACTCCTCGACGTCGCGGTCGGTGAGGTGCACGCCGCGCTCGGCGGCTCCGGCGCGCGCGGCTCCCGGCGACGAAGACCCCACGTCGACGACGCCGACGCCTCCTCCCGAACCTCCCGCGCCTCCCGCGCCTCCCGAACCTCCCGAACCTCCCGAACCTCCCCAACCGCCGGGGCTGCCCTCGTCGGGTCCGCCCCCGCCCCCGCCCGCGCGAACGACGCCCACGATGTACTCGGCCAGCCTCTCCTGCACGCGCGCGTCCCCGAGCTCGCGCGGTAGCTCGTACGGCCGCCAGCCGCCGCCGCCCGCATCCTCGCCGTGAACGTCGTCCATGAGCGAGCCCAGGGCGGGTTCACGCGCGGCTCGCGGAACCGGGAAGCCGGGCTTGCGCCTGCGCGGCGAATGCGCTCGAACCGTCGCGGCGTGAACCGTCGAAGCTTCCCGCGGACCGGCTCCCGCGGACTGCGCGTGGGCCCGGGCGGACGCGGCGGCGGCGGCGGCGGCGGCCATGCGCTCGCGTTCCTCCCGCGTGGGCGCCGGCAGGATGGGCCGCGGTCCTCCGCGGCGTCTCGCGGCGGCGGCGTCTGGATGGATGATGATGCGCGGGTTTGTGTCGTCGGATGGATGATGATGACGACGGGTGATGCCGAGATGTCCGGGGTCCGTCCGGGCGTGCGCGGGCGCCGCGATCCCCGCCGCCGTCATGGCGTAGTCGTCTAGCTGCTCGTACATGCGCCGCGCGAGCGGGTTGGCTTCCATCGCCGCGCGCCTCGCGGCGTCGCGCGCTCGTGCGGCGACGTACTCGCCTACGATGTGCTCGAGTCCGACGACGCCCGTGGGTACGCGGTTGCGGAAGGGCGCCAGCAGGGGATCCGCGTCCGTCCTGAACTGCTTCGCCGCCTGCGCGATGCGAGGAACGGGGGCGGGGGAGGGGTCAGGCGAGGGAAGGGTCGGGGCGTGGGGACGGGCGTGGGGACGGGCGGGGCGGGATCTCGCGCTTCTCTGTTTTTTTTGAAACGACATTGTGGGCACCCGAGGAGGAGAGGGGCGAACGACGAGTGCCGCGGCGCGCGGACGCACCTTCGCGAAGCCGTTGGATCTGAGGTAGTTGTACACCAGCGCGGCGATATCCCGGCGCGATACCCCGTCGGCGCCGGCTTGCGCCGACGGGGCAGCGCGCCCAGCCGCGGTGCTCATTCGCGCCCGCCGGGAGTGCGGGCGATCGATCCCTCTCGCGTTCGATCTCGTCACTTGTCGACAATCGAACTGTTTGCCTGTGCGGGCGCCGCGAAACGGCGAAATAGCGCCAGTTCTCAAATCGTCGACCACGTGAACAGGGTAGCACTATGACGGAAATCATCTCTCATCTGGTCATTACAAGGCAAGCAGGGGTGCGAACCGTGGATTCGCTTATTTTGACGTTTGGAAAAGACAAAAAAAAATTGCAACGGCAAGATGGCGGACGAAATCCACCGTGTGCGAACCGCGAAATCCACCGTGTGCGAACCGTGGGTTCGCTTCTGATTTGGAAAAGACAAAAAAAAGCCAAAAATGGCAACACGGCGGACGAAATCCAACGTGTCCACGTGTGCCGTGAGTTCCCCCGGTGTCGATCACGCGATGAGGGAGAGCGCGGCGACGAGCGCGGAGACGACGACGGCGAGGCTGGAGAAGCCCGCGGCGCCGGAGGTGGAGATGGCGTTCGCCGTGGCGACGTCGGTGTCGTACAGCTTGGCCATGGCGGCGGCCTCGGTGGTGCAACCGCCCGAGTCGAGGCTGTGGACGAGGTAGAAGAGGCTGGTCGTGCACGTCTTGTCGTTCTTGTTCCAGGCGCATTGCAAGTTGGCGTTGCAGGTGGCTTCGTCCTTCGCGAGGGGGCCGCAGGTATTGGTGCTGTGCATATCGAGCTTGAGGTGCGCCAACTGGAGAGCGGTGGCGCCCAGCCCGGTCGCGGTCGCCACAAGGGAGTCGGTGGTGGGTTGACAAGCTCCACCAGTGACGCCCGTGGGTTTCGTGTAGATGCAACCCGCAATTGCCGTGCAAGCCGCCTCGTCGGCCGCGTTGGGGCATTTCTTCTGGTCGTCGGTCATCCAGGTGAAAACCTTCGTGTCGAGGTTGTTATCGTTAAATCCGCAAGTGTTATCGCCGGCGTCAAGGGCGCAGCCGTTCGATTTCGCGGGGATCTTAGCAGTATCAGTGCACTGGAGAGCAACCTCGGGGGAGCAACTGCAGTATGTACTGGGACTCGTGTCTGAGGCGGCAGCAACCCAAGTGACCATATCGCAATAGGCTGATTTGGTGAGAAGCGCGCACGTCGCGATGCCGGGATAGGTGGCGGCGGATGCGCCAGCGACGAGCGCGAGGAAGAGGGCGATGCGGAGCATGTCGGCGGTGCGTCTGTGCTGCGCGATGCGATCTGTACTCCTTCGCGTTCAACACGGCGTGTTTTCTGGTTGGTTCACGTTTTTCCGAAATTGAGCGCTAAACCACAAACTCGCCCACGACTGACTGGAATTCAAGTTACGAAGGTAATCTTAGTGTTAGCAATCTCGTTTTTTTCATCTCGGAATCATGACACGCCTCAGGTAGGATCAGACTGTTTGCCTGTGCTAATCAAGTGGGAAAATCGGGACATACAACGCCCACTGCGGTAAATGAGGGTTGCGTTGTGGGCACCCGAGATTCTTTTTCGCGCGGAGGAGGCGCGCGAGGAGAGGCGGCGCCCGCGCCCGCCCAC
>Ga0181573_10004435_pt1 | contig 11956 bp, 9 predicted proteins | sample 101ome_25_FD_148643 | JGI IMG/M metagenome (GOLD analysis project Ga0181573, IMG submission 148643) | Coastal salt marsh microbial communities from the Groves Creek Marsh, Skidaway Island, Georgia - 101409BT metaG (spades assembly) | ecosystem: Environmental > Aquatic > Marine > Intertidal zone...
GGGGGGGGGTGCGAACCCAGGGGGTGGAGCAGCGGGGTAGCTGGAGGGCTGAAAGTCGCCGGCAGGGGGCGGCGCGGGCGCGGACGGGTCTGCAGCGGCGGTGCTCGGGGCCTCGAGGACGACGCGAAGGACGACGGGGGCTCCTCCGACGCGGATGGCAACACCTCCCTCGACCTTGTGGGGCTTGTTCTCCTTGACCCGACGACCGTCGAGCGAAACTCCGTGCGACGATGCGAGGTCAATCACAAACGCGCGGCCGTCCGAGTGCAGACAGACGGCGGCGTGCTCGCGCGAGACGGACTTGTGGTCGACGAGAACGGATGCCTTGGCGGCGTCACGGCCGATCAACAGGTACGAGTCCTCCTGGGGGTAGAGTTGGCGGCGTCGGCAGCTTAGGCAAAAATGAGAACCTTTGGATGATGCTTTGCGGGCTCTTCCTCGTTGATCACGCCTTAATGCCATAATTTTCTCCCGAAGGAGCGGAAATTCCGAACGACACCGCGTCAAACGCGAGAAAAAAGGGCGGTCGGCAACGTCGCGCCCGCCCGTCGACGTCGCCATCGGTACGGCTCTAGCTCCCTCGGTGGGAAACGATGTTGGCTCTCCCGACGTCTTATCGTCAGGTTTTCCCCGACTCAGAGTGGTTGGGACGGAGAAATGCGGAAGAAACGCGCCCCGCCCTGGCCCTATTCGCTCCGGCGCCCCGCACCCCCCCTCTCCCAGACTTTGCCTCAAAGAACCAGCGCTCAGGGTCGGTCGACCCGTCGTCGTACTCGACGATGACGTGCGCACCGGCGGGAGGCTCCTCTGCGAGCCACTTGGGTCTTTTGAAGCCCATCCAAGAGTCTGCCGGCCAGTGCGGCGACAGGGTGAGAGAGGTGGCAAGGGGACACACGAGTCATCATCGATGCTTACCCGCTGCCACTGAAAGTTCCCCCCCCCGTCACTCCCCCGCCCCACCCGTCGTCCTCATCGCCCCAGCCCTCCGTCTTCTCGCCATGTCCGCCGCCGCCTCTGCTCGGGAGGCGAGGGACCACGCGGCGGGCAGCCAACTGCAGCGCCGGGGGCGCAGCAGGTGCCCTCTCCCCAAGCTTCCTTCCTCGCTCGTTCTATGCTCTCCCGACATTATTTGCAAGTCCCACCGAAATATCTTGATGTATTTGATCCGTCATTTGCCTGTCGCGGTGGATTGTGTCGCTGGGCGCGCGAAGGGAGGCGATTCCAGCTTCGCAGCAGCTCCGGCGGTTCACTCCCCGCGGCCGAGCACTCGCGTCCCTATCCCTCCGCCCCGCAGCTCGCGGACGAGCCCGCAGAAGCTGCCGCCCAGGCCGCGGAGCCCGCGTCCGCCGTCGCTCACGTCGAGGAGGAGGGGGAAGACGAGTTCAAGCGAGCACCGGACCTCAAAGGGGTACATACGCCAGTGGAGCTGCGCCCTCGCCCCCGACCCCTCTCGTCCCTCCCTGATGCCCCCCAGGCTCATCGACCGGCTCGCCGACAGCGGCATCGGATCTGCCGACATCAAGAAGATACGGGATGCCGGGATCTTTACCATCGAGGGCCTCGCGGCCACGACGCAGCGCCGCCTCATCACCATCAAGGCGAGTCAGGGGCGGTGGCCACCTCTCTCACCCAGTGCGCACGTTGCCCCGCCCTTGGCCTACCCCAACTCTCCCCTGGCCACCGGCTGCAGGGCATGTCCGAGACCAAGGTCGAGAAGATCATGTCGGCGGTCCAGGGGCTCGTCCAGACAGGCTTCCAGACGGCCAAGTCGGACCTCGCTCGGCGCCAGTCGACTGTCCTCCGGATCACAACGGGAGCCCCGGCCGTCGACACTATCCTCGGTGGCGGTGTCGAGACTCAGTCGATCCTCGAGCTCCACGGAGAGTTCCGGACGGGGAAGACGGCCCTCTGCCACGCCCTCAGGCGGGTGCCAGCACCTCCAAAAGGAGGGGTTGGGTCGGGCGCTCTAAGCTCGCCTCCTCAGTTATCTCATTTTGATGCATTCAACCCTCGCGCCTCCCTCCCTCGCACCCGCAGCGTCACCTGTCAGCTCCCCCGCGACATGGGCGGCGCGAGCGGCAAGGCAGCTTACATTGACACGGAAGGGACCTTCCGCCCGGAGACCATAGTCTCCATCGCGGGCAAACTGGGCCTCGACGGCGAGTGAAGCCCCGCGGTGGGAGTGGGGGAGTCAGGGACGGTGGTTTGGGGGCTCTGCGGGGGCGCCCGCCGCCCCAACCCCCACCCCCCACCCGGCACCCACAGCTGACGCCGTTCTCGAGAACATAATCGTCGCCCGCGCCAGAACGTCCGACTCCCAGGCCGGTCTCCTGGCCAGCGTTGCGCAGCAGGCCTCACGTGAGCCCTTCAAGCTTCTTATCGTCGATTCCATCATGGGCCTCCTCCGCACCGACTTTTGCGGCCGCGGCGAGCTCGCCGAGCGCCAGCAGCTCCTCGGGCAGATGCTCGCACGAATCCGCCGTCTCTCGGACGAGTTCAACCTTGCCGTCGTCCTGACCAACGTGGTCATCAGCGACCCCGGAGGCGGGGCTGTTTTTGTCAATGACCCTAAGAAGCCCGCTGGGGGACACGTCCTTGCCCACGCGTGCACTAACCGGCTCCTTCTAAAAAAGGGCCGCGCTGATCAGCGCATTGCTAAGCTGGTCTCAGGGGTCGGTCTTCCGGAGGCCGAGGCATCATTCGTCGTCTCCTCCGACGGCAGCATCGCTCCTTACGACGAGTGATGGGTGAGAGAGGGCGACAGGGCGCAGGAATGTGGGCACGAGAGCAACCATTCTTCAAACGACTCGATAACTGTGAGCACCAGAAAGTCTTTCATTCGCTGAAGAAAAGTGTCACTCCTTTTCGCGCCCTGGTGCCCTTCTGTAGTACCGCCTCGTCAGCTGGGTCGAACCCAGTCGGTACCCCCAGCTTAGCCAGTCGCGGGGTGCCCGGGAGAAGATTCGTCGTCCAGTCGACCAGAGTCGAGCCGCGAAAGTCGAGGGCCGTAAGCCGAGGTGCCACCAGCTCCGAGGCGAGCCCTCCGAGCGAAGGCTGGTCCGTGAGCCGCAGCCATTCGAGCCGGCGGGGAATTCGCCGAGCCAGAGCGAGCGCGGCGCCCGGCAAGCAAGCGGGCCCGCCCGCTCGGCGGATGGTGACGTCCCAAGCTGGTGGCTCGGCCCCCGACCATGCACCCCCCAACCACCGGCTATCGCTCAGTGGTTCTGGCGACACGCCCCGGCGTGCGCCATCCTCGGCGTCGTAGAGCCGCGGCCGGAGCGGCGAGGCCGGGTGGACGCGGGCCAGGTCGAGCTCGAGAAGGAAGGTGAGTCCACCCTTATCGACAGCTGCGGCGACGGCAAGCGCGCCGGCGCAGCCCGCAAAGCTCGACCCTGCCAGTGACAAACTAACGAGGCCAGGCGTCGATGTCAGCGCCGGCAGGAGCTCGTCCGCCAGTGCCACTGCTTCATCGGCGACGGCAGCATCCTCGCCGTCGAGAAAGGAGGCGGCGTCAATACCGCGACCTTCCACCCAAGGCCGTGACGGCCCTAGGCGCCGCAAGCCCGTGAGGTCGAGCGCACGGAGAGAGGTCCCCATCGCACCAGCAGCAACCATAGCCGCGGGCAGCGCGGCGAAGCCTCTTCCCACGGACATCAAGCTGCTATAACGCATTGCAAAGCGCGAAAGCGACGGTAGCGGGCCGGCGGGTTCCGCAGGAGGCCTATCCTGCGGCGCCGCAGGCTCAGTCCAAGCGGCCTCGAAGCCCCAGAGCTCGAAATTGCAGAGCTCGGGCAGACCCGAGACCAGCGCCGACAGACCGCCCGGCCCCGACGCGCGCAGGGCGAGCCGGTGCCCCCGCCGCCCGGCCTGAAGTCGGACAGCGAAGCAGCCCGGTCCTAGATGCCACAGCCCCCCGAGGGTTTGGAGATCCAACTCGTCGTTCTGGACCCGAATCCTCGGGGCGCCTGCTGTCGGCGCAGCAAATTCTGACACGACCCCCTCGATCGAGGCCAATCGACCGTGGGTCGCCGCGGCGCGGCCCCTGCGGCGCAAACGAAGGCGAACGGGCAGCCAGTGAACGTCCGTGAGCCGAGCAGCCGACGCCTCAGTGAGGCCCTCTACCCGCAACGACACTCTACCCTGCGGCAGGCCTCGTAACGCAGCCACGAGGGCTTCGAGTGGCCCCCCCCGGGTCAGGGCAAGAGCGAGGGCGCTGGCGTCCTTGTCGCCCCCGTCGTCGACCGGGGGTCGTGCAGGGGCAGCGGCCACGTCGACGTCGTCACCACCAAAGGGGCGAGCGTCGAAATTGAACCCCGTCTCGGGGACACTATCGTACGACCACTCTCCGGCGCCTTCGGCATCGTCGTCCTCGTCATCGAACACGATGCGTGCCTCGAGCCGCTTGAGGTGAGGCAGGCGTCGCAGGAGCGGAGCATCGGCGGCTCGGAACGGGCCGTGTTCCTGCAGGGGAGGGTGGAATGATCTGCCATCACCGTTTCCGCCGTCGAAGGAGAGCTTTCGGGCGGAGTTCGCTGCGGGGGAGGGGTTGACAGCGGGCGTTGGGTGTGGTGCGTCGTCGCGGCGTCGGGTGTGGTGCGTCGTCTCTGCCTCGCTCGACGGCCTCTCTTGCTACTCGCTAGCGCGGTCCGCCGCTGAGCGTAGCGTCGAGCTAGTGGCCCTGAAAGAATGTCGATCTCGGTCGGATGTCAATGAAAGATATATGAGACCGAGGGAGTCGAGGTCGAGATCGTCAAGGTCGACGACTCGGCTGTCAGCCGCCACGGCCCCCACTGCCGTTCCGACGGCCCCCACCGCCTCTGGCAGGCGTGTCGACGGACCGGACAGGTCCTGCGCTTCGGTAAAGCAAGTTGAAGTGCATTTAGTACAGACTTCGCCAGCGGCACGCCCATCCGAGGCGTCTGCAGTCGCAAGGGCTGGGAGAGACGGCATCGCAAGGGACTCCGACAGGAACGGCGGCGCCGTTCCAGTGCCTTCGGGCCCTGGCTGGGGTGGAGCGCCCTTCTCCCCCATCTCGATGAGGACCTGGACGGAAGGCGCCGCCGGTGGGATGCATGGGGCGCCGGTGAGACAAAAATCAATCCACCCGCCCTCACGTTGGGGACATCCCCCCCACTGAGCCCGAGTCACGCGCACCCGGTCGATCTGGGTGCCGTCCGGAAATTGATGGGATGAACCATTCAACAATCAACGTCTCCTTCTCTCGTCGCACCGCTTCCACCACCACCGCACACGTCATCGTTTTCGCCGCAACAGGCGCTCTTGGCCGCTGGAAGAGCCGCACTGCCTCCGCAGCAAGCGTCAGGCTCGCTTGAAAGGGGAGCATCGCCTTTGCTGCAACCCGGTCTCAACGGGCTTCCCGGCGGTGCCACTTCTTGGACACGGCGATCGTGAGCGGCGAGCGCCGGGACGGCGTCCTTTCCCCTCCCCCCCCAGCGGAGAAGCGTGAGGCCCGCGAGAACGACGACGAGGGATGAGCCCACGTCAAGAAACACGGCGGCCCAGAGCGGGAGACGCTTGCCAGCAGCAAGTCCAAGCGCAACCATCTTGGTGGCAAAGGCAAATCCGAGACAAAATCGCAACACCCGGCCGGTTCGGCGGGCCAGGCGGATGGCGGCCGCGAGGAGGGTAAGGTCTCCCGAAAGGACCGCGACATCGGCCGTCTCGAGGGCAACGGGAGAAGCCGCGGCGCCAAACGCAATCCCAACCCCTGCAGCTGCCAGGGCTGGAGCGTCGTTAACCCCATCCCCGACGTGGAGGGCGGGGGCAGAGGACGTGCCCGCGGCGACAACGGCTGAAACCTTGTCAGCCGGGAGGAGGCCAGCAAAGACGGAGCCTTCAGGCACACCAGCGGCTCGAGCGACATTCGCGGCGACAGCAGGGGCGTCGCCTGTCAGCACGCGGGGAGACAGCCCAAGGCGAGACAGGGCCGCGACTGCCTCGGCGGCCGAAGGACGGACGGCATCTGAAACGCCGACCAGAGCCGCAGGACGGCCGTCGACGCGGATCCAGCACGTTGTCTGTCCCTCTTCCTCCAGAGCACGGGACCGGATCCACGCGTCGCACATTACGGGAATATCCCAGTCAGCAAGGGCAACGCGACCGCTCACGACCTCGACGCGGCGTCCACCCACCTCAGCGCCCACCCCCACGCCGGCGACAAGAGTGAAGTCGCGCGTCGGCCCCGGAAGCGCCTCGAGCCCTAACGCTGTGGCGTGCCGCACCAGGCTGCTGGCGAGCGGATGCTGCGAGAAACGCTCCACCGAAGCGGCGTAGGCCAGGGCCGAGCCGAGGTCAAGGCCTGCGCCAGCGCCAGGGGATCCGCCGAGATTAGCATCCGTCAAGGCCTCGGCGTGGCGCACACGGAATGCGCCCTGGGTAAGTGTCCCAGTCTTGTCGAGAAAGACGATGCGGGCGCGCGAAAGGCCCTCGAGGTAAGCGCCGCCCTTGACGAGCACGCCCATGTGTGCCGCACGAGTCAGGGCACAAATGTTGGAGACTGGCGTGGCGATGACGAGGGCACACGGGCAGGCCGTCACCAAGAGGACGAGCGCGAAGTAAACGCGATCCCGCCATGCATCGGGGTCGGCAGCCGAGCCAACAACGGCGACGAGGAACGCACAGAGCAGGGCCAGCGGCGTGTACCACCTGGCAAGGCGCTCAACGAGGGCCTCGCCGCGCGTTTTTTGGGCAGTTGCCTCGGCGACGAGTCGGCCGAGGTGGGCAAGAGTCGACTCCTCGGGCGGCGCCGTCGCGCGGAGTCCGAATGAGGAGGCCCCCACATTGAGCGTACCAGCCAGCACACGGTCACCAGCGCGCTTGCCGATGGGTTCGGCTTCGCCAGTGACGATGCTCTCGTCCAACAGAGCCAACACGTCGTCGGTCTCTCCCACAGTCACCATAGGCGTCATCGTCCCCGTTCCATCGTTGACGGCGAGTACGGTGCCGTCGACTACGGCGGCGTCTCCTGGTCGAATCAGCAAAAGTTGCCCCGGGCGAACGTCGGCCGCCGGGATCTCCTCACCGCCCGGCCAGAGGCGCGCCATGTCGTCAGCGAGGCCCGCAAGCTCCTCAAGCTCGCGGGTCGCCCGCCGTAACGTCCGAGATTCGAGCCACTGGGCAAGGCCAAAGAGGACGACAACAGCTCCGGCCTCGGTCAGATCGCCCAGGGCGACGGCAGCAACGACGGCGATGGACATCAGGGCGTTGATGTCGAGGTGGCCGCGGCGCACGGACCGGATGGCCCGTAGAGCCACCGGCGGGCCAGCTAGGGCAACGGCCGCTAGAGAGCACCAAGCCAGGTGGGATGCGGCGCCTCCGCGTGGTAAATAGCGCGCTGCTGCGCCATTGTCTCCAGGACCGGGCTCTGGCGCTGCATAGGATCCGAACCCGACGGCCGCCAGGACAACGGCCACGAGTAGCATGGGCGGGGGGAGCGCGGCCAAGAATCGCGCGACGTGCGACGCCGATGTACCCGCGACCGCAGCTGTGCGGCTTCCGCGATGAAGTGTGGCGGACAGGCCCGCTGCGTTGAGTGCCTCGGCAAGGACGGACACCGGTGCCAGGCGGGGCCGGTGCAAGACGCGGACCGTCCGCGTCACAACCTGGATGCGCACTTGGAGCACGCCTGGTCCGACGGCCGCCAGGGCAGATCGAACGAGCCGCTCCTCCGAGGCACAGCAGAGCCCGTCGACATGGAAGATGGCCTCGGCCGCTTCTCCAGCGTCGGATGACCCGTCGTCAAGCCCGGCGATCTGGAGAAGGCTCTGGTCCCTCACGCCGGCGCCGGCGCCCCCCTCACCGGCGCGACCCCGGCGAAGGACGACGACGGCACCGTGGTCGCGGTGTCTGCGGGACCCGCTGCCACCGTCGGGGCAACATTTTCCCGCCTTGTCGCACAGGACGTGAACGAGCCGACCGCTGACAAGACGGTCGACGTGATCACCGTGCGGTACCAGAGGATGATCGCAGTCATCGTCGTCGCTCCCGTGGCCGCAAGTGGTCGAGCCGCCGTCGTCAGAAGTCGCGCCGGCGCCAGCCTCGTCGTGGTTGAGGCGATGCTCAACCCAGCCTCGGCCTCCGGGCGAGGGGCATAGCAGCCGGCCGCGTGTCAGATGACCCACGTGCCCATCGTGCTGCGCTTATTGCGATGGGCGGAAAAAGAGGGTGAAGTCCCGGCGCTGGGGGGGGGGGGCAAACAGCAGGCGCTGACCTCAAGTGTGGCGTTCATTGTCGCCCACGCGACGAAGAACGCCGCGCCCAGCTCCCCGGACATCTCGCCTGGATTAAAGTGACATTGCACGATGACGCACACGCGTCGGGACTGCACTCGATGCCAGCGTCGAGGCAGTGCGAGGCATCTGGGGCAGCAGCGGCCACGTTCTTTGGGGCGCAAGAGGACGAGCACTCGTCGGAGCAACCTCGACGCGACATCGACGCCGATGAAATGCTATTTCCGAGGCCTTCCCGACGGGCGGTTGGTCTCTGAAAGCGTCTGACCGTTGACTCGAGGATGACCGTGAGCTCGCGCTCTTTCTTTCGCGAGCGCTGCGCTGGACTTTGCGAACGTCCGCACCGCGAGAATCGCACCTGTCATTGACCTCGAAGCCACCGCCCGCCCGTCCTCTCTCTTCGCGCCCCCCCGCCGCCGACCGCGCCTCGGCCGTGCTCGCCGCCCCGAGGAGGCGAGGCTCGTCCCCCTTCGCTGCCATGTCGCGTTACGTAATCGAACCATCACTGTCGTGATTTCCGAATGGGGTGGCGGGCTTGTGTCGATGACGAAGGGGCCCGCTGCAAGCCCGCCGCCGCCATCCGTTGACCCCGGTTTCCCGCTGTCTGCCGCAGAAAGAAAGCCGCCGTCGCCGCCCCCGACGATGGCTGCTCCCGGCAGCCTGGATCTGGTGGCTGACGCAATTATCCCCGACGGCTTGCAACTGTCCAAGGACCCCCTGCTGTGCTGCGTGCAGTGCCGCCTCGTGAAGAACGCGGGCCAGTTTGCTGCGTCCGGGTGCGAGAACTGTGGGTGGGACCGGCTGGACTGGGAGGACCACACGACGCCGAGCTTTTCCGGCTTCATGGCCATCACGGGGGACCCGCTCGAGTCTTGGGCGGCCCGGTGGAACCGGCTGGAGGCGGGAGCGGACGGGCCTTCGGTCCCGGGTGCCTACGCCCTCAGGCTAGGGGAGGATGCTCGCGCCGCAGTGCGCCGCCGCGAGGAGGAGGAGGACGGTGACATAGACGACGACGACGACGACGATGACGACGACGACGACGACGTGGACGAGGACCTCGAGGGCGGAGTCCCGGTCGAGGAGGAGCCCGCCGCGGCCGTCGCCCCGCCGCCAGCGAGGCCGCCCGCGGACGAGGACGAGAGTCCCGCCGCCTTGCCGCCGGCCAACACCGCCGATGAGGCCGCCGCGCCTGCGCCCATGCCCGCCCTGCCGGCCGACGCCGTCACCGATGGGGCGAAGAAGCTCGAGTCCGCGGCCGCTGGGCAGGACAGGGGGGGGGCACCACCGCCACCAGCCAAGGCCGAGGCCGAGGCCCCGTGAGGCGACGAAGGGTGATGCCGCGTTGGCTCCTTGTCCGTCTCCCATCTTCTCCCTTCCCACCACACCGGCGAACGCGCCACCATGACGGACATCGTGCCGTCGTCTGGCGCCCTGCCGCCGGACCGCTCCGGCCGGGTGGGCATCGCGCTGGCTGTCTGCTTCGGCGCGGGCCTTTGCACCACTGTTGGTGGCATGCTCGTGTTCGCCGGGCGACTTGGCAACAAGAAAATCCTTTCGGCCGCCCTCGGGGCCAGCGCGGGCGAGTTCGGAAGAGCCCGGAGCCGACCGGCCGGCGACCCGCCCGCCCGCGCCTGCCCTCGCGCCTCGCTCTTCGCCCTGGTCTGCTCTTTGTCGATGTCTTTCTACTCAACGTGTTGCTCATCATACGCTCGTCCCCGACTGGGGTGATTCCTTCTCCCCTCGAGCCGCGGAGGACGAAGATCGACTGAGCCTCCCCGGACGAGTGCAAGCCATGGCGCCCGTCGTGCCGTTTACCGTCCCGACAGTCTTCCTCACCTGTTGTCGACAGGGGTGATGATTTATGTCTCCTTCGTCGAGATCTTTTGCACCAAGGCGATCGACGAGTTCGTCGCGGCGGGGTCGACAGACGTCGAGGCCTACCGGTGGGCGACCCTCACCTTCTTCGGGGGTGTCCTCTTCACCTTCGGCCTCGACCAGGTCGTCCACGCCCTCTCGGACCGCGCTTTCACCCGCGGACAGAAGAGGGCCGCCCTCGCCGCCGCACTGCTCAAGCCGCGCGGGCCCACCAAGGCGACGGGCGGGGGCGGGACGGGGGCTGGGGCAGGGACGGAAGCTGGGAGCGAGGGGCGGGCCGGGCGCCATGGACACGGCGGCGGCGACCCAGAGGACCCGGGAACCCAGCAGCCGACGACGTCTCGGTCCTCTCCCGACAAGTCCGGCGGCACCGTCGACCAGCCCTCGTCCGACGGGTCGGGGTCGACTGAGCAGCTCTGCGACGTGTGCCACCAGCCCCGTGCCACCGCCGCCGTCGACCCTGTGTTGAGCCCTTGTCGCCGCCCGGCGGAAGATCCGGACGACGAGCCTGGCCCCTCCCACTCCCACCCTCGGGGGGGGCGCGGGCGCCCGGGCCCCATTGTGTGCGCATGCCACATGCTGACGTTCGACCCGATCATGCCCGACGGCGCGGCGGCCGCAGCAGCGTCGCGAGCCGAAGCCGAGGCTGCGGCCCGGGGCGACGGACCGAGCGGCCGTCACGGGCACATGCACGGGCTGGGGTCCCCCTCGGTCTCGGGAAGGGAGCCGAGAACCTTGGACGACGAAGACGGAGATGACGCCCGCGACCTCACGGCCGCCGAGCAGGCCGCCCTCAGCCGCATGGGCTTGTTGACGGCCATCGCCCTCGGCCTCCACAACTTCCCCGAGGGCCTCGCGACCTTTGTCGCCACCCTCGCGGACTCGTCCACGGGATTCGCCATCGCCGTGGCCATCGCTCTCCACAACATCCCCGAGGGGCTTTGTGTCGCCATGCCCGTCTATTACGCCACGGGGTCCCGGTGGCGTGGGGTCTTTTGGGCCACCGTGTCGGGGCTCTCCGAGCCCCTGGGTGGGCTCCTGGGGTGGGCCGTGCTCGCGGGATCCGTCAGCCCGACGACTTATGCCGTGCTCTTTGCCAGCGTCGCGGGTATGATGGTGTACATTTCCCTCCGCGAGCTCCTGCCCACTGCCCTCCGCAACGACCCCCGCGACACCGTCGTCACCTACTCGGCCTTCTTGGGCATGGCCGTCATGGCGGGCAGCCTGCTGCTCTTTTCGGAGCTGGGCTGACGGACGTCTGAAGAAGCCGCGGTACGAAGCTACAGTAGCCATCACGGGTCCTCTCGGGGATGCAAACCGAGCGCGACGTTTCGACCCACCCAATTTCCCTTGGGGGGGGGTTCGCGCCCGCGCCCGTCTCCGCCCGCCCCTCCCCGGCTGGCCTCGCGAGCGCATTCCTAGAACGACTCGACGCGTCAGGGCTCGCCGGGTCGCAAGGCACTGGGCAGGAGCCGAGCGAAATTCGGCGTTGTCTGCACAATTTAAATGTATTTCATCGACCACAAGTGTCAATCGTCGCGTCAATCGGGGGAGCTAGCTCAATTGGTAGAGCGCCCGCTTAGCATGCGGGAGGTACGGGGATCGAAACCCTGGTTCTCCAGACATTTTTTTTCCGGCGGCGACGACGGCGACGGCGACGGCGGGAGTGGCGACGGCGACGGCGGGAGTGGCGTTTTAGACGCTCGGCGCGGCCCTCCCCGCACCATAGTTCCCTGCAAGGGATAGAGGGTGCGCGACTCGCGAGGCGTGTGTTTTTTTTCAACGTGGACGGGCACCAGGGCTCGTCTGTCCCACCGTCTCACTGCCCCCCC
>Ga0181573_10004438_pt1 | contig 11942 bp, 9 predicted proteins | sample 101ome_25_FD_148643 | JGI IMG/M metagenome (GOLD analysis project Ga0181573, IMG submission 148643) | Coastal salt marsh microbial communities from the Groves Creek Marsh, Skidaway Island, Georgia - 101409BT metaG (spades assembly) | ecosystem: Environmental > Aquatic > Marine > Intertidal zone...
GATCGTCAGCCGTCGATTGGCGCGGACAGAGCCGTGACAGGCCATGGTCGAGAGCAACTCGTCACGGGACTGCTCAACCCGGCGGCTCTCGCCATACTCGGCCAGATCAGAAATAACGTCTCGGATCAGGGACTCGACGTCGGTTTTGGCCAGCAGGGTGGGCACTGCTCGAACAATAATTGAATCTTCGCTGGCATGATTGATCTCAATGCCGAGCTCGGCGAGCTGCTCGGACTTTTCTGCCAGCATCTCCGCTTCAGTCTCACTCACAGTCACCGCCAGCGGCACCAGCAACGGCTGGCTCTTGATACCTGCGGTGTCACAAGAGGTTTTCAGACGCTCGTAGGTGATGCGCTCGTGAGCCGCATGCATATCGACCAGGATAAGACCGTTCGCGTTCTCAGCAACGATATAAACCCCGTGCAGCTGGGCGATGGCAAAACCGAGGGGCGGTGTTTCGCCTTCGGCTTCGGCCGGCAGCGGCTGGACAGCGGCGTCCCGGCCAAACATCTCTCGATAGACAGAAGCCTGCTCACCAACCGCAGGACGCGACAATCCTGCGCCGGAACGGCCATAGCTGAACGGCATGGGCGACTGCGCGGGCATCGACTCTGCTGCCATGATTCCAGACGACAAGTCCTGGCCGCCTGCTTCCAGGCCGTGATCAGCCGGGCGCAACTCTGCCAGGACTCGGTGAATCGTGCGAAAAATAAAGTCATGCACATCCCGGCTTTCACGGAATCGGACCTCGTGTTTGGTCGGGTGCACGTTGACATCAACCAGCGTCGGATTGAGGGAAAGAAACAGGCTGTAAACGGGATTGCGACCGTGATAAAGCACATCGGCATAACCCTGCTTCACCGCGTGAGTAATGACTTTGTCCCTGATCACCCTGCCGTTGACGAAAAAGAACTGCTGATCAGCCTGGCTGCGGGAATAGGTAGGCAGCCCGATCCAGCCACGCAGCTCCATGCCGTGGCGCTCTTCTGAAAAATAGATGGCATTGTCCATGAAAGCGCGGCCAAAGATGCTCGCGATCCGCTCGGCTTCTTCACGACCGGCGTACTGCCGGACCTGCTTGCCATTATGGCCGAGGAAGAAACTGACCTCAGGGTGACTCAGGCTGATCTTTCTGACGACTTCCTCGACCTTGAGGAACTCTGTGCGTTCTGTGCGCAGAAACTTACGCCGCGCCGGCGTGTTGAAAAAAAGGTCCCTGACTTCAACGGTGGTGCCACGCGGGAGGGGCGCCGGGGTCACCTCGGGGCTCATGTCGGAGCCACTGGCCTGGACCATCCAGCCCTCACGACTCTCATCGTCGGCATTGGTCGTCAGCTTAAGTTTGGAGACCGAGGCAATACTGGCGAGTGCCTCGCCCCGGAAACCCAGGGTCTCGATACCCGTCAGGTCGCTTTCGCCACTGATTTTGCTGGTCGCATGACGCGCCAGCGCCAGAGGCAGGTCTTCGGCATGAATACCGGCGCCGTCATCGGCAACCCGTATCAAGCGCGCACCGCCAGCGTCGACATCAACCGTCACCCGACTTGCGCCGGCATCGAGGGCGTTTTCGAGCAATTCCTTGACGACAGACGCGGGGCGCTCAACGACTTCGCCGGCCGCAATCTGGTTAGCAAGCCGCTGATCCAGCAGGGCGATTCTTTTCAGATGCATTTTCAGGAGGGCGGAATTTTCAATTTCTGACCAACTCGAATGGTATCACTTCGAAGGCCATTGAACTCTTTCAATCGCTTGAAACTGACCCGGTACCGGGAAGCAATCTCAGAGAGGGTGTCACCACGCTCAATCACATGGGTAACGAGGGTATCATCACGGCCCTGTTTCACCCAGGCAACATAGGAGCCGTTCGGCGGATTGTTATAAACAGCGCTGCGTACGCCATTAAAGATCGCACGGGCAAGTTTCTTCTGATGACTTCGGGTGTTCAGTTTCTTTGCCTCAGCAGGATTAGAGATGTAGCCCGATTCGATCAAGAGGGAGGGAATGTCGGGTGACTTCAATACTGCAAATGCCGCCTGCTCCACGGTTTTCTTGTGAAGTTTGTTGACCTTGCCAAGCTGCTGCAGCACGTCTCCACCCATCTCAAGGCTCGCCGAGAGGCTGGCTGTCATCGACAGATCCAGCAGCACCCCTGCCAGCAGGTCATCTTTGTCATCAAGGGAGACGCTGCCCACGCCACCAATCAGATCACTACGGTTTTCTTTCTCAGCGAGCCAGCGGGCCGTTTCACTGGTCGCTCCTTTTTGGGAAATAGCGTAAACCGAGGCGCCACTGACCTTGGGTGTTTTGAACGCATCAGCATGAATGGAAAGGAAAATGTCAGCCTGATTCTGTCGCGCCAGCTGTGTGCGTTTGCGCAGCGCAAGGAAGTAATCACCGGTCCGCACCAGGACGGGGCGAAATCCGGGTTCCTCTTCAAAGAGGGCTGCGAGATAACGTGCAATACCAAGCACGACATTCTTCTCGTAAATCCGACCAGGCCCGATCGCACCCGGGTCGTCACCGCCGTGGCCGGCATCAATCGCCACCACTACATCGCGCATGCCCGTCAGCGCCTTCTCAGACTTCTGCACCACAACTTTCTTTGGTCGATCCTTATCATAGAGATCAATCACCAGACGATCGCCATACTGCATGATCGGCTTGAGGACAAAGCTGCGCGGTCGGATCTCCTGTGTGAGATCGAGGACAACCCGGATATCTTTGCCTTCATTGCGGCGGGAGTATCGAATATTGTCAATAGGGGTTCCGTCCAACTTCAGTTCTTTTAAGTCCACAGCGAGTTCGGCTGCCTCGATATCGATAACCAGCCGGTGCGGATCAGTCAGGGAAAATATCGCGTGGTCGACGGGCTGCCCCAGGTCAAACACGATCCTGGTACGCTCCGGTGAAGGGCGGACACGAACGCCATCGATCTTGGCAGCGGCGGCCAACAGCTCCCCCGCCTGCAGCAGCAAGAGCGCAATCAGCAGTGTCTTCCAGCGTCGAAATGCTAGCTTTTCAGCGACTCGCAAATTCTGGTGCCATGTTGTGAATTCGACCCGATACGTATATTCCGCTTTTCACCTGTAACATCAATAGATAACTCAAGGTCGTGAGAAGGCAGGCTGCCCTCGGCTTTTTCCGGCCACTCAACGAGGCAGAGGGTCTCGTTACTAAAGTACTCATCGATGCCCACGTAATCGAGTTCATCGGGGTGGCTTAATCGATAAAGGTCAAAGTGGTAAACGCAGACGCCCTCTATTTCGTATGGCTCGACCAGCGTGAAGGTAGGGCTCTTGACTGAACCTTCGTGCCCCATTTGTCGCAGCAGACCACGACACAATGTGGTCTTGCCGGCACCGAGGTCACCACTGATCAGGACCGCCCCCCTGCCTCCCAGGGCGTCCGCAAGTTGCGCCCCGAAGCGCAACATAGCGGTTTCATCTTCAATCTCGATTTCAAACATTACAGGTGGTTAATCAATCGCCTGATCTCGGGCAGGAGTTCACTGGCCAGCAGGCCTCTCTCTCCCTGGCCGGCAACGACACGGTCAGCGGCGAGGGCATGCACCACAGCGCCAAGGCACGCTGACTCGAGCTGACCCAGCCCCTGGGCGAGCAGGCCGCCAATGGTCCCGGACAGAAGGTCACCCATACCGGCCACCGACATCCCGGGATTACCGTATGGGCAAAGCTGCGTCCCAGCAGCATCAGCGATCAGTGTACCTGCTCCCTTGAGTAAGACAGTGCCCTGGTAGCGGGACTGGAGCGCATGCACGGCGGCGAGCCGGTCAGACTGAACCGGGGGCTTCAGAGTGGCAGGTGCAGCTAGCAATCGGGATGCTTCACCCGGATGCGGCGTCAGTATCCAGTTGCTTCTGCTGAACGGCGATTGCGCCAGCAGATTGAGACCATCAGCATCCAGCACCAGTGGCAGGTCCGTTGCCAGGACGGCCTCGAACATCATTTCGCTCCAATCGCTCCGACCCAGACCAGGGCCCATCACGACGACGCTCGCACGCGCCAGCAACGGAGCCAACGTGGTCGATGATTCAATGCCCCGCGCCATCGCCTCAGGGCGGCGGCTGACAATAGCGCTGACGTTGTCTGGCTGTGTTGCCACCGTCACCATACCAGCGCCGCTGAAAAGTGCGGCTTCTGCGGCAAGCGCCGCAGCACCAGGCATTCCATGGTCACCACCAACAACAAGTACATGGCCATGGCTCAGCTTATGTGCATTGCGGTGCCTCGGCTTCAATCCGGCGACCAGGGCTTCGTAGTCAAGCATCTCTGCTGTCGACTGCACCTCAGCGAAAACGTCAGCAGGCACGTCGAGATCGGCAAAGATAATCTCACCCGCCTGCTCGGGTCCGTCTGCAGTGAACAAACCGAGTTTCCTACCGATGAAGGTGACCGTCATGTCCGCATGAATAGCGGGCCCGGCAGAAACGCCTGTGTCTGCAGACAGACCTGAAGGCAAATCGACAGCCAGCACCGGCAGACCCGCAACATTTACCTCCTCGATAACATCCGCATAGCTGGGACGAACCGGCCCGCTAACACCAGTGCCGAGCAGCGCATCAACAATAACTTCAGCATCCGCAAGCGCCGTGTCCAGATCGACAACATTGGCGCCGTTCTCCTGACAGAAGCGGTAAGCCGCAGCGGCATCGGTATTCGCTGCGGGCTCCTTACCCACCATAACCACCTGCGCAGGCACCTGCCGCGACTGCAGCAGACCGGCGATGATGTAACCATCACCGGCATTGTTGCCGGACCCACACAGCACACACACTTTCTTGGGTGCAGGCCAGCGGGCAAGCAGGGCCTGGGTACAGGCTTCACCAGCGCGTTTCATGAGAACAATACCAGGCGTGCCACGCTCCTGAATGGCGATACGATCAAGTTCCCTGACCTGGGCAGCGGTGTAGAGTTGCTTCACGGGCTTGTTCGATGACGGCGATAGGATGATTATAGGCTATTCAAGGATTTAACAACGACGATGAGCATACCTGACTGGCAAGGCCTGGCTGACGATATCAGTGACTGGGCAACCTCGCTCGGCTTCGCCGCAGTGGGTTTCAGCGACATTGATCTGCCACGCCACCAGGCCCACCTTGATGGCTGGCTCAACAACCAATACCACGGTGACATGGATTACATGGCGCGCCATGGAGATATGCGCAGCCGCCCCGACAAGCTGCATCCAGGCACCGCGACAGTGATATCAGTCAGGATGGACTACCTCGAACCAGAACCCCCGCCCGCAGAGATTCTGGCGAGTGACCGCAATGCCTACGTCTCGCGCTACGCGTTGGGCCGTGACTACCACAAGGTGATCCGGTCACGTTTGAAGCAGCTGGTCGCGAAAATTGATGTGAAGCTCGCCGACAGCAGTTTTGACTTCCATGCCCGCGTCTTTACCGACAGCGCACCTTTGCTTGAGAAAGCTTTTGCCGAGAAGGCAGGACTCGGCTGGATCGGCAAGAATACGCTGCTCATCAACGAGAGAGCCGGCTCCTGGTATTTCTTAGGTGAGGTCCTGACCAACCTGCCACTGCCACCGACTAACAATCCACAGGCCAACCGCTGCGGCACCTGCTCGGCCTGCATTGACGTATGCCCCACCGACGCCATCGTAGCGCCCTACCAGCTTGATGCCAGGCTCTGTGTTTCCTATCTGACGATAGAGCATCGCGGCGCGATACCGGAGACGCTGCGAAGCAAGATCGGCAACCGCATCTTCGGTTGTGACGACTGCCAGATGGTTTGTCCGTGGAACCGATATGCGGCCCACAATGGCGAGGCCGACTTCAAGCCCAGGCACGGGCTAGACACAGCACAACTGGCAGATCTGATGGGCTGGCGGGAAGATGAGTTTCTGTCACGGACTGCAGGTTCGGCAATTCGCCGCACCGGCTACCAGGGCTGGCTTCGGAACCTGGCGGTAGCGCTTGGCAACAGCAGTGGCGGCAGTCTGGCCGTGAACGCCCTTGAGAGCGCCAAAGGCCACTCAGACCTCGTCGACGAACATATCAACTGGGCACTTGAGCGATTACCTACACTCTGAAAAACACTTTACGGTAATGTTTGAGCTCTTCAATCGATTCTTTGATGTCATCCAGTGCCCGGTGGACGTCGTTCTTGACGACACCATCGAGCACTTCCGGCCGCCAGCGCGCGGCCAGCTCCTTGATGGTCGAGACATCAACATTTCGGTAGTGCAGGAAGTGTTCCAGCTCAGGCATATATCGCACCAGGAAGCGCCGATCCTGGCCGATGCTGTTGCCACACAAAGGGGAGCCGCGCTCACTGACGTGCTCCTTTAAAAAATCCAGCGTGCCTGCTTCGGCCTCGCGTTCACTGACACCCTCGGCGCGACACCGATCAATCAGACCGGATTCCGAGTGATGTTGCGTATTCCAGTCATCCATAGCGGCAATCAGCTCTTCCGACTGCCGCACGCAGTAGACCGGCCCCTCGGCGATGAGGTTCAGATGAGCATCGGTGACCAGGGTGGCGACCTCCAGGATTCTGTCGATTTCAGGATCAAGGCCGGTCATCTCCAGGTCCATCCAAACCAGGTTCTGATTCGCCGAATTGCTGCTCATGGGTCTTTCTCGATCTATTCTCGCCAACTACCGGCGATGGAGTAGTTATGTTAATGGATTTCCACGCGCAGAACGACTGCCCACCAGTGTAGAATAGCCTGTTTCAAATTCGGGGCCCCAATGCTGTCGCTACTTATCGAACCGCAAACGCTGCAGTCAGCACTGAGCCGGGACGACATCCTGCTGATTGATCTGTGCCGGGACGAAATCTACGCCCAAACCCACCTGCCTGGCGCCGTGCACATTTCACCCAGCGAACTGGTCTGCGGCATTCAACCCGCAGTCGGCAGACTGCCATCGAAGGAACATCTGGAGGCCCTGTTCAGCCGCATCGGCTACTCACCTGACAAGCACATTGTTGCCTATGACGACGAGGGCGGCGGCTGGGCCGGTCGTTTTATCTGGACCCTCGACGTCATCGGGCACGACGGCTACTCGGTCCTGGACGGTGGTCTGATCGCCTGGGCGGCAGAGGGCCGGCCCGTCACGGGCGAAGTGCCCGTTGCAACGCGCACAGAGGTAACCCTGACAATCGACCCTGCACCAATCGCCGAGAAGGAGGACGTGCTGGCCAGTATCGATGATGACAGCACGCTGGTCTGGGATGCGCGTTCAGTCGAAGAATGGGCCGGGACCCGCGTGGTTGCTGCAAGAGGCGGCCATGTCCCGGGCGCTATAAATCTCGACTGGCTCGAGCTCATGGATCGCGACAATGCGTTGCGGCTGCGTCGCGACCTGAAAGAACTGATCGATGCACAAGGCCTGGGGCAGGCTAAACAGGTGATCACTCACTGCCAGACGCACCACCGCTCGGGCCTCACCTATTTTGCCGGCAAACTGCTGGGCATGAATATCCGCGCCTATCATGGCTCCTGGTCGGAGTGGGGCAACGACCCAGATATGCCGGTTGAGAACCCTGCTGCGCGGTGAGCCTGACCATGTTTGTTCTGATTCAGCGACTGCTGCCAAAACACCTGCTCAGCAGGTTTGTCGGCTGGCTCGCGAAGACCGAGAATGTAGTTGTCAAAACGGCCTTCATCAACACCATCTGCTTTTTCTATCCCGTTGATCTCTCGGAAGCAGAACGGGAAGAAAAGCGGGCTTACCGCACATTCAACGACTTCTTTACGCGAAGCCTGAAGCCGGGCGCAAGGCACATTGAAGGTCGAGTCAGCAGCCCCGCCGACGGCAAGGTTGCCGCCCTGGGGCCAATTAACGACGGCACTATCATCCAGTCGAAAAATCACGACTACACCGTGAATGCACTGCTGGCTGAGGAGACTGATGAATTTGAGGGTGGCTCTTTCATCACTATCTACCTTGCGCCACACAACTATCATCGTGTGCACGTGCCACGCACGTCAGAGCTGCACAGCGCCCGCTATATTCCGGGCGATCTTTTCTCGGTGAACCTGAATACGGCTGACAACCTGCCGGACCTGTTTGCCCGCAACGAGCGCCTGGCCTGTCGCTTTCGCACCGCCGATGGTCCCATGGCTGAGATCCTGGTTGGGGCGATGCTGGTCGCCGGCATCAAGCCTGTATGGCTGCCACAGGCTTACAGGCCAAAACTCGAGATCGCTACCGAAATGAAGCGCGTTTTTCAGCAGGGCGAGGAACTCGGTCAGTTCGAAATGGGTTCCACCGTGATCCTCCTGTTCAGCCAGCCGGTCGAGTTTGCTGTTAAGGAAGGTGACCACGTCCAGATGGGGCAGTCACTCACGGGATAACAGCACGAATTTCCCGCTCGCCCAGAAGCGCCATACCAAGGCGGTCCATCCCAAGCGCAATGCCGGAACAGGCGGGCATCCTCGCAGTCGCTTCGATCAACGTTTCATCGGCCGGAATATCAGGCTTATTCGCCAGCGACCGCTGGCGGTTGTTCTCATCAAAACGTGCCCGCAGCTCCTCTGCATCCGTCAGCTCCTGGTAGGCATTGGCAAGTTCAAGCCCGCCGGCAAACAGCTCGAAACGCCGGCTGACAATGTCACCCTTCTCGCCCTGTCCCACCTCGGCCAGCGCTGACTGGAAAGCCGGATATTCGTAAACCAGTGTCGGCGCACCCAGGCCGGGCTCGATAACCGTGCTGAACAAAGCATCCAGACAATCTGCCACCGAGGTATCAACAGTGAGGTGATCAAGACCTACACGCTTTGCGATCCGGAGGAGGGCCTGCAGAGGTGCGTCATGAGGGTTGAGCTCAAACGCCTGCTCAAACAACTCACGATAGGTCACCCGCTGGAAAGGCCGTTGCGGGAGCGCCAACGGAAAATCTGCCTCCAGATCACTGACGATCCCATTCACCAGTGCTTCGAGATCATCCATGAGTCCCACCAGGCTCAGACCGCAGCGATACCACTCAAGCATCTGGAACTCCGTCAGGTGTCGGTCGCCAGACTCGCCGCCGCGAAAAGCAGGACAGATCTGAAAGATATCCTGGTGATATTCCGCCAGGAGAATCTTCATGGCGTATTCAGGAGAAGTCTGCAGATAGCCAATTCCATCTGCCTGCTCAACAGTCAGGTTGTTAAGGTGAATGTCGCTCGCGCCAACCGGGCGCAGCACGGGGGTCGTGACTTCCAGGGCACCCGTCGTATCGAAGTGCCGGCGCGTCGCCGCCAGCAACCGACCCCTGAACGCGAGCCTTGTGGCGGGCGAAATGCCTATTGTTTCACCCTGTTCTGATACTCCCCCGTTCGCGTATCGACGCGCACCACATCGCCAATATTGAGGAAAAGTGGCACTTTGACGATGGCGCCCGTGCTCAGCGTCGCAGGTTTACTGCCACCCTGGGCGGTGTCACCTTTCAGACCGGGATCCGTTTCGGTAATTTCCAGCTCAACGAAATTGGGTGGCGTCACGGCAATAGGCACTTCATTCCACAGTGTCACTGTGACTTTTTCTGTTTCTTTCAGCCAGGGGATGGAATCTTCAACCGCTGCCTTATCTGCCCCAAGCTGTTCATAACTGCCATCAGTTTTCATGAAATGCCAGTACTCCCCGTCGGTGTAAAGGTACTCCATATCGTGTTCCATCACGTCGGCGGACTCGATGGACTCACCAGACTTGAAGGTTCTTTCCCAGACTCGACCCGTTTTCAGGTTCTTGAGTTTGACCCGGTTAAAGGCCTGCCCCTTGCCGGGTTTGACGAACTCATTCTCAACGATGCTGCAGGGCTCACCCTCAAGCATCACCTTAAGACCGGATTTGAATTCGTTGGTAGAGTAGCTCGCCATTGATCCATGAGTCCTTCATTTCGCAGGAAAACAATCATAACCCCAAGCGCTGCAAGATTGCAGGGTGGTAACGCTCCCGCAGTCCACCAAAGCACATTCTACCGCAATAGCCATGTGTTATAGTGATATAGCAGATAACGAGGTAATGATGAGCGATCAGGAACCTATTCGCCTCCTGATTCTGGAGGAGTCTCAGAACCGGGCCGAAGAGCTGATTGTGCTGCTGCGAACAGCAGGCAGGGCAACCCGCGCTCATCAGCTCGAATCTGAAGGTGACTTCATCGAAAAGGTATCCGGACAACCCTGGGACCTGATCCTCGCCGCACCTGAAGCCAATGGGTTTACAGCTGAGGCACTGCTCTCGCAGCTCCAGACGATGGACAAGGACGTTCCTGTCATCCTGTTGGCCAACGACCGCGAACACAGCTCAATCACCGCGGGCTTGAAACAGGGCGCAGCCGATGTCGCGCTGGAAGATGATGACGAAAGGCTGGTGCTTATCATCGACCGGGAGCTTAAGAATCTCGAAAACCGCCGCCTGCGCCGCAAAGCTGAGGTTGAAGTGCGAGAGACGGACCGGCGCAACAACCTGCTGCTGGACTCGTCCACCACCGCTATCGCCTACGTCCACGAGGGCATGCACATCTATGCCAACCGGGCTTACGCTGAGCTTTTTGGTTACGGCGATGTGGATGAATACGCAGGCATTCCCATTATCGACCTGATAGCCGGTGAAGATCAGACAAAGTTCAAGACGTTCCTGAAGTCTTTTGATGAGCATGAAGCCAGGGAGACGGAGATCAGCTGCGTCGACAGCGACGGCTCCACCATCCTGACAACCATGATGATGTCCAATGCCGCTTATGATGGTGAAGCCTGCACCCAGGTCATCTTCAAGTTGCTGGTCGACGACTCAGCCCTGGAAGACCGGATCAAAGAAATTTCCAGCCAGGATCTGCTCACAGGCCTGTTCAACCGGCAATACTTTAATGAGCAGCTGGAACAAACTGTCGATGCTGCCAGCGAAGGCAAGCAGACAGCAATCCTGCTTTACATTTCGATCGATCACTTCTCCCGCATCCGCTCCGAAGCCGGCATCTCCAATGCTGATCTGGTACTGGGAGATATCGCCTCCGTGATCCGGGGCGCTGTCGACAGCAACTACATGATGGCGCGGTTCGGCGACGACGTCTTCACCGTGCTGATACCAGGCAATGACAAGAGTGCAGCTGAAGAACTGGCGGAGACCGTGCGCGCGCTGGTGGAAGGACATATGTCGGAAGTCTCCGGTAAAAGTTATGACACGACAATAAGCATCGGCATTTCCATGATCGGCGAGAACACCTCCACCGCAGAGGAAGCTGTGTCCAGAGCGCACAAGGCATCTGAATCGGTTGAAGACGGCAATGCCTGGACCTTCTACGAACCCGCAAAGATTACCGTGGGAGAGGAAGGACAGTCAGTTTCTACCGACGCTATCAAGGACCTGATCAATCACGCACTGACGGCCAGCGAATTCAAATTGCTCTACCAGCCCATCGTCAGTTTGCAAGGTGACGACGAGGAGCAGTTCGAGGTACTGCTGCGCTTGCCTGATGCGGAAGGCAACCTGTTAAAGCCCGGTCAATTCCTGCCCGCCGCAGAAGACGCCGGGCTGCTCAGCAAGATTGATCGCTGGGTCGTCCTGCAGGCAGTCAAGCAGCTGGCCGAACAACGCGAAAATGGCGGCGAGGGCCGACTCTTTATCAATCTCAGTCATACGACCCTCGCTGACGATGAGTTCCTGCCCTGGATGAGCGTGGCGCTGAAAGCTGCGCGACTACCCAGTGATGCAATCACTTTGCAATTGCATGAGAACGACGCAACTTCCTACATCAAGCAGGCCGCCAAGTTCACTCAAGGGTTACAGGAGCTGCATCTCAAGTCTTCCATCAACCATTTCGGATGCTCACTCAATCCATTCAACCTGCTGAAACATCTGACACCAGATTTAGTCAAACTTGACGGCTCATTTGCCTTGCAGATCGTGAACGACGATAAGAAACAGCAGGAACTGATCGAAATGGTGCAATCGCTTCAGGCAACCGGCGTACTGA